>Ga0116216_10001290_pt1 | contig 17529 bp, 20 predicted proteins | sample Sb_taG_11_FD_89696 | JGI IMG/M metagenome (GOLD analysis project Ga0116216, IMG submission 89696) | Peat soil microbial communities from Weissenstadt, Germany - Sb_50d_3_AS metaG | ecosystem: Environmental > Terrestrial > Soil > Wetlands > Peat | place: Germany: Weissenstadt | collected 2010-09-21
ACGGCGGCTATGTGGTCCCGGCGGTGCGACGACGATCTGGCCCAGCTGCGCTCCAAGCAGGTCCTTCATGCACTGGCCACAAGGCTGAAGTCCGTAACGCGCGGCCGGTAGCCGAACGGCGGACGCTGCATCTCGCCGAGCGCGCAGACGCGAAGCGCTCCCGACTCCCCGAACAATTGGCGCAGCGTCGGCGTGGTGGTCCCGGCGATTCCCACCGAGTCGAGGTGGTGCCCAAGCGAGCTCACGGCAGCTGCAGCTTGTGCCGCATCGGTGCATGGTTTGACGACGACGATCCGGCCGAAGCCCGCGCACTGCGGGCCCGAGAACGGTTCCACGCCCACCACGTACTCCGCGACGCCAGCGGTCTGCTCACCGGTGAAGACCGTGCCTAGTGCGTGGGTTCTTGGGGGCAACGCGCGGACCAAAAGACGCCGTACGAACTCGGCCACCGCGGCTTGCTCGGCGGCACCTGCCGCAGCGCGGGGCAACCGGTCGCCGAGCTTGCCGAGCGCGCGGCTCAGCCCGTGCGCGAAGAGGATGGACCGTGCCTCGTCGCCCTCGACGTAGATCGTCTGCGGCGAAAGGCACCCGCGCTGGTCGAAGAGCGCGACATCGAGTGCGGCGGCGTCGGCTGCGAGCGCTAGGTCGCAGCCAGCCGGGACAAACCCTAAACTATAGGCGCTGCCATAGCCCACGACGTTTGTTCCCTCGGGCGCGCGGCGCTTCACGTCCTCGATCGTCGCGTCATCTCCGAAGACGACGATCCGTTGGGCCTGGGGAAAGACGCGAGCCTCGAAGTCGGCGTCGCCGCCGCTCCAGCGCATGGGTAAGAGCGTGCCTGCGACCGGCGGACCCAGCTCGTCGAACTGCGCCGCCAGGATATCCGCCAGATGCAGCTCGCGGCTGGAGGACTTGAGCATGAGGCGAGCGCCCGCCAGGGCCGCGCAATACGCGGTCGCGATGGCGGGACCCACGATGTTGCCGGGAAGGATGGCGAGCACGGTCAGTTCGGATTCGGGTGCGTGCCACGCGCGCAACCGCTCGTCCGCGTCGGCAAGCACCGACTCGAGCGCGGCCTCGACGACCTGCGGCGGCCATTCGCCCTCGCGCATGGCCTCCCGGGCTCGGCGCCGCACGGTCGAGTCTGGGCCGCGCCACTGGGCCGCTCCGCGCAGCAGTGCCATCTGGCGCCTCGAGAGCACGGTCGCTTCAGGCATGGGAGCCAAGCGCAGAATCGATCGCAATGCTGCATCCCTTCGGGGGAGCTGCGCTCGCGCGCGCGACGTATTCGAAGCCACCCTCGCGCGCTACGGCGAGGTCACCCGTCACGACCGCGGCCACTGAACCGCGGTTGCTCAGGTCGAAGCATCGTAGGAGGCCGGTCGTTCCGGGTTGCACTTCCTGTGCGGTCAGCGGGTCGACGACGAGCGTCCGCGTCCAGTGCGGGCCGATCTTGAGCTGTTCGCGCGGCTCGCGCCCGGCTAGCGCATCGCTCAAGGACGCATCGTACCACTGGCTGCCCAACTCGCACATGCCGTACTCGGCGATGCAGAAGTGGCGGGGGACGCCGAAGACGTGGACGAGTTCGTCGTAGAGCTCGTCGCGTCCGACCGACCGTGACTTGCCCTTGAAACCTCCGGTCTCGACGACACGGCTCCCCGAAGGCAACGAGAAAAGCCATCCGGTCTTTTTGCAACGGTCGAGAAAATGGACGAAGGCGAAGGCGGTGCCGAAGACGAGCACAGGCTCCGCGGACTCGCGCAGCGCGCCGGCGACACCGTCCGCATCGAGCACGTCGTCCGTGATGAAGAAGCCGCCGCTGCTGGCCAACGCCGCGTGCACGCTTGTCAGCATATAGGCGAGCGACGACCGCGGCGCTGATGCACGAGATGGCGACAGCAAGAGCATGCGCATCGCGTCGCGATCCGGCATCACGCAGGCCTTGAAATGCGCCAACAGCGACGCGTCGTACAGCAGCGGGTTTTCAAGCTCGTGGACGGACACGCGAGCGCCCGCGCTCGTCGTGCCGCTGGAGATGAAGGTCAGTGTCGTGCGCTCTGCTGGGAAACAGGCGAGGCGCGCATCGGCGAACGACGACGTCGACACAGGCGGTATGTCGCGCCAGCTCGCGACGTCGGCCGGCGAGCGTCCGAGCTGCTCGCACAGCGCGCGGTATGGAGCGTTATTGGCGAATTGATAGGCGAAGAGTTCGAGCGCGAGGCGCTCGAACTCAGACTCGCTCGCATCGGCGCTCGCGATGAACGCGTCAATCCTACGGTCGAGCTCGTTTGCCGCGCGCTCGTCGTCCGTGGGTGTCTGGGATACGCCTGAGTTCAACACGTTGTGCGTTTAGACGGCGCGGTACCGGCGGACCTCCGTGCGCGGCGGGAGGGGCGCTCCAGGCGCGACACAAACGAGACTCTTGCCTTGATCTTTGAGCATTTCCCAGTCGGCCCACTGCAGTGCAACTGCGTCGTCATCGCCGACGAGCACACCAAGCAGGCTATCGTGGTCGACCCGGGTGATGAGGTCGAGCGAATTTTTGACATCCTGAAGCGGCACGGTCTCACGCTGCGAGCCATCGTGGCGACGCACGCGCATATCGACCACGTCGGTGCGCTCGCCTCGCTCAAGCAGCTCACGGGTGCACCGGCGATGATCCATGAAGCCGATGTACCGCTCTACGAGCACCTCGCCGAGCAGGCGGCTTGGCTTGGCATACAGCCTCCCAGCAGCACGACGCTGGACCGTTACTTGCGAGAGGGCGATCGGCTTGCGTTCGGCGGGCGCACGCTCGACGTGTTGCACACTCCCGGACATTCACCCGGAAGCGTGAGTTTTGTGCTCGACGAAAAGTCGCCGCTCGTGCTATCGGGAGACACGCTCTTCGCGGGTAGCATTGGACGTACCGATCTGTGGGGAGGCTCATTCCCGCAGATCATCGATTCGATCCGTAGCAAACTTCTCACGTTTCCCGATGAGGTGGTCGTGCTGCCAGGTCATGGCCCGCGCACCACGATCGGCGCGGAACGAGAGTCCAACCCGTTTCTGGTCGATCAGGCATGAGCGACAAGCCCGATCCCCAGCGCAACCCATACCAGCTCGCGCGCGACCCCGAACTCGAGACCTTCGCGCAAGGCGTCATTGACGAGGCGATGGGCAAGACCGCGACCTCGCCACGTCAGTTCGCATATTACTCAGCCCAGGCCGCGAAGCAGATAGCACAGTACGTCCTCGACCGCTTCGCCCGCAAGAAACGATAATGTCAGAAGATATCGGACCCTCGCTCCCGCCGCCTTTGCGCTTTGAACTCGGCGCACATCCGACCGGTGAAGCGGCCAAGGCGATCTTGCTGCTCACCTCCGATGCGGACGGCACCCCGCGCGTCGCGGTGCTCGCCGCACCCGAGCTCACCGTGCGCGACGCAGGCCATATCGGCTTTCGACTTCATGCCTCTTCGACGGTTTGCGCCAACGTGCAGCGCACAGGGCTAGCCGCATTGTGGTACGTGCTCGACGCTGCAGCCTACTGCATTCGCGGCACCACGGCCAAGGCACCAGTGAAGATCGCCGACCCGGAGTTCGAGGTCTTCGAGCTCACGATCACATCGGTGCTGCGCGACTTCCATCCAGATTCGCCAATGGTTTCAGGCCCCACGTACAAGCGACTGGGTTGAAGAGGGCTGCGTCAGCGCGCAAGAGCGGTCGGGAACCTGTGGCTTATACTTGGAGCTCGTGCCAGCGGCGGACATATTCCTCGAACGCCAGGCAAAATGTGGCGTGGCTCCAGGTCAGGGGCGATACCGAGAGGGGCGCTCCTGTGAACGGATGCACTTGCTCGGCAAGCACGCCGCTGTGCAGCGCGTGGTCGCACGCCCACTGCAAGAGGGGTTTCGCAGCATTGAGCTCGGCCATCGACTGCGCGCTCGCGATCCCGTGTTGGGCGAGCCACAAGGTGCAGATGAACCAGGGGTTGCCGGCCACAGATTGCGGCACGTCCTTCCAGCGCTGATAATAGTCGTTTTCATAGCGCGCGCATCCACCTACCTCGGTCTTGATCCACAAGTGCTCCCGGATGGCGGCGACCGTCGACTCGATGCGCGGGTCGCGCGGTGAGAGCATGCCGAAATACCAAAGGCCGAAGAGCGAGCTGTCGACCGTCTCATCGCGGATGACCTTGCCGTCGGGCGAGAGGTTGATCATGCGCAAGAAGCGGTTCAGGTCGGGCGCCCACATGTACTTGCTGACCGCCTGGTGGATCTCTTCGGCCACGGCGTTGTACATGACGCTGCGGCGCGACTCGCCGAATAGCTCGGTGAAGTTAGCTGCCGCGCGCAGCCCGGCCCACACAGCCCCGACGGTGAAGGCATGGATGCCGTGGCGTTCTTCCCACAGGTCATAAGAGACGAGCGGCAGTTTTGTCGCCGGGTCGCGATAGCGGCACATGAAATCCGCCGCTACGGTGATGATGCGCCGATAGAGCGGCTGGATGAACTCCACGTCGCGGTACTTCTTATAGTGCTCCCACAGCGCGTAGAGCACGAGCGCAGTCTCGTCCTCTTGGATAGGCAGCTGCTCGCGACCGGACGAGTCCATCCACGCATGCCATGAGGAGCCGAGCGAACCATCCGGGTTATACTTGTGCAGCAGATAGCCCCCAGCGGTCATGGCGTCGGCGCAAAAGATGAAGAACTTCGCCGCCGTCGCGTGGTGCCCAGCCTTGATGAGCGCCGTGGCGACGAGGGCTCCGTCACGCGGCCACATGTATGAGTAGGTGTCGCGGGCGAATCTCAAGATGTCGGTGTCGTTTGCCGCGATGATGGCGCCGTGGTTGTCGATCTGCGTGCGGATGATGAGCAGGCTGCGCTTGTACTGCGCGAGGAACCGTTCTTCGAGATCTGCGGCGTCGATGGGCTCTTTGTTGATCCACAGGCGCCAGTAGTCCAAGGTGCGGGAGATGAAGGGTGCCGGGCCGCGCTCGCGCACGAGGTCGTCAAGGCCGTGCACGTCACCGTAGGTCTCGGCGATGGCGAGCCAGTGGTGGAAGGTGACCCGGCCATCGGCGGGCACGCCGGGCGCGTGCAAGGCGATCGTGCCATCCACCGACCCCTGCGCGATGGGATTACGGCTCAGCACGCCATCTTCGGCGTCGCGCCAGGTGCCCTCAAGTCCGTTGACCTCCTTGAGGCCGGTGGCCCACGACGAGATGCCGACGTGATGCCCGGTCTCGTCGCCGACCTGGCCGTTCATGAGGAAGTAACGCCGGCGCTTGTAGGCGACGAGCGCTCCCAGATGCGGATGGTAGGCGAACGTGTCGCCGACCACGTTGCCTTCGATATGGAGATCGTAATTATAGAACATGCGGATCTCGCGCGGCTGCGCGGCGAGATTGTGGACCACGAAACGGCGGAAGAGTATCGTACGGTCAAAGTCGACCGCGTCGTTGCAGAGCAGACGCACTTGAAGGCCATCGTGTTCGAGAACCACGCGCGACACGATCGAGTCGAGTTCGTAGTCGATCGACCGTCGCCACGCTTCATCTGAGAACCAGGCGAACTGACCGTCGATCCAGATACCGGTGCGGTTGACGTCGCCCGGGCTGTGGTTCTCCGATCCTATGTACGGGAAATAGATATCTTGCAGCCCGTAGACGCCATCGAATGTGATGAGCATCGACCCGTTGGCCACGGGGATGTCGCGAGGCATGGGCCGCCTCTTTAACGCCGGAGTGGAGTCAGACCTTTGCCGGTCAGGCGGCCGTCTGCGGCCGCGGCGCGCCGGCCAGTGCAGCGATCGCGTCGGGCGTGCGGCTGAAGATGCTGCAGGTGCGGTCGCGGGCGCACAACTCTAAGACGCGCTGCAGACGCGGCGAGTCGGTCACAAGACCGACCGATCCGCCGAGATCGCGGATCGTGCGCAATGCGCTGATCAGCATGCCGAGGCCCGGCGAGTCCATGCTCTCGACGTTGGAAAGATCGAGCACGTAGTTCCAGTTGCCGCGCTGAGCGCACGACATCACCTTGGCGCGGATAGCCTCCATGCCGTCGACGTCGAGCGCGCGGCCAGCAGCGACGACCTCGACACCGCCGGAATCGGTCTGCGTCCCGGAGGCCGCGGATCGAATGCCGAACAGAGCGCTAAAAAACTTATCCCGCGGTTGCATAGTCATTCACCGTTTGTAGGACCAGTCGCGCTGGCGTTCGTGACCGGCCGGGGCCTGGCAGTCCCGCTATTGTGACCTGGACCTCCCCATTCCATATGATTGGGGTGCCGTGCAGGGGGCTCAAAACGGGTGCCTCCCCGGATGGCCGAGCTGCCGATAATAATGGAAGAGAATAAGGTTTCAAGGAGTCGGCAGATCCAAGACAAGGACGACAAAGCGCCTGCGGCGGCGGGTTCCGACCCGTCACCAGACTTCGCGCGCCTGAGCAAGAGTGTGACCGCTATCTTCGCCCGCAGCAGCGGGGAGAAGGCGCTCGCCGATCTGCACGACGTCTTCTTCGCGCTCGGCATCCGCCGGTTCACCGTCGCCACGATCGACCGCGACGTCACAAGCCCGGTGCGCTACCATTACCACGCCGACCGAGCACAACCGACAGCGGAGCCGCTCGACGCGCAGACGCTCGCGTTCGCGCTGGCCTGCGAGCAGCTGTGCGAGCTGCCCACGGTGGCCGGCGTCCGCAATATCGATCCCGCAGCGCGCGCCACCCGCGGCCGCCTGGCGTATGCCACCGTGTGTCCGATCCGCGTCTCCGGCGCGATCATCGGTTTCAGCGTGCTGCAATCCGACACGCAGTTCGCTCCGGCCGACATCGCGCTCTTGGAATACGCCTCGGTGCTCGTCGGCCAAGACCTTGAGATCGCCCGCGAAGCAGCGCTCGGCGAGCACGGCGCTAAAGCGCTCACCCTGCTGCTCGAAACGGCGCGCGCGTTGTCGAGCGGCCTCGACCTCGCCGACCTCTTCGCCAAGTTCCACACGCTCGTGGGCCGGGTCATGGATGCGTCGCTCTTCGTCGCGGCGCTGCTCACGCCCGACGGAGAGCAACTCGAGATCGAGTACAGTGCCGAATTCGGCCGCCGCTCGATCGAAAAAGTGCGCCTGCCCTTGACGACCGTCTCGGGCGATGTGTTGCGCTCCGGGCATCCGGTCATCATCCGCAGGCCTGAGGACTGGAACGCCGTCCGCTCGGTCACCCTCGGTGACATGCACGATCCGGCATCGGCGCTCATCGTGCCGATGAAGCTCGGCGACCGCGTCGTGGGCGTGCTGACCGTGCAAAGCCCGCGCGCCAACTCCTATTCCGAGTCCGACTGCGACCTGCTCACCGCCATCTCCGAACAAGCCGCCGTCGCGGTCGAGAATCTCAAGAACCTGCGGGCCAGCACCCAGCGCGCCGCCGATCTCAATCTGCTCGTCGAGGTGGCGAGCGCCGTCTCGTCCGAACTCGACCTGCACCGCGTCTTCGCCAAGATCCACGAGCAGGTCAAGAGAGTCATCGATGCGCCGCTGTTCTTTGTGGCCTTGCGCTCGGGCGAGAGCGACAACGTCACGCTCGAGTACTTGGTCGAAGGTGCGCGCGTCTTCCCGCCAGCTGAGCACAGCCTCAAAGGCACGATCGTCGGCCGCGTGATCGAGAGCGGCAAACCCGTGCTCGTGCGCAACACCGACGAGCGCGACCGCTTGACGAGCAAGAAGATCGGCGAAGGTCCGACGACCGTCCAATCGATCGTCGCCGTGCCGATGAACGCCGGCGGCAAGACGATCGGAGCGATCTCGACGCAGTCGTACGAAGCCAACTCCTACGACGAACGCCATCTCAAGCTGCTGTCCGCCATCGCCGAGCAGTCCGCCGTCGCGGTGCAGAACGCCAAGCTGTACGAACGCGCCAAGGAGCTGGCGGAGAACGACGCGCTCACCGGCCTGCCGCATCAGCGTTCGGTGCAAGAACGGCTGGCCTACGAGCTCAAGCGGGCGCGGCGCTCGAGCGCGCGGCTCTCGTTGCTCATGATGGACATCGACAAGTTCAAGGCATTCAACGACACGTACGGCCATCCCGTCGGCGATCGCGTCCTGCGAGAGGTCGCGGCGGTGCTGCGTCGCGTGGCGCGCGAGACGGACGTCATCGGCCGTTATGGCGGCGACGAGTTCTGCGCCATCTTGCCCGAGACGGATCGCGAACAGGCGTGGAAGTTCGCCGAGCGGCTGCATGCCGAGGTCTCGCGCGAGCCGTTCCGCATCGACGAGCAGCAGTCGATCCCCATCCGACTGTCGATCGGCGTGGCGGTCTACCCTGACGAGTGCGAAGGTCGCGACGACCTGGTCGGCGTCGCCGACGCGTCGTTATACGCGGCCAAGCGCGGCGAGGCGCAGAAAGCGATCAAGTCAGAGGACATCATCGCCAAGCTGGAAGGCGATCTCAAGCCATTTGCCGCCTACATCGCGGCGCTGGCCAACGCCGGTCGCTCGAAGCGCGATCAGCTCATCAAGGTCAACGGTCTCGCAGCGCGCTACGGCCGGGAAACCGAGCTCGACGAGCATCAGCGCCACGTCCTGCTCTGCGCTGCAGCGCTCTTGGATATCGGCGAGCTCGCCATACCGGGGCTCATCTTGAGCAAACCGGGCAAACTCGAGCAAGAAGACTACGAGATCATCAAAAAGCACGCCGAATTCGGCTACGAGATGCTCAATGGCCTGAAGGATTGCGAGGCGATCGCGACCGTCGTTCGTCACCACCAAGAACGGTTCGACGGAAGCGGCTACCCGCAGGGGCTCAAAGGCTCGGATATCCCGCTCTTGTCGCGCATCCTCGCCGTGCTTGAGGCATATGGCGCCATGACGAGCGACAGGCCGTACCGGCGCGCGATGTCTCGCGACGAGGCGATCAAAGAAGTGCAGGCCGGCGCGGGGACGCAGTTCGACCCGCAGGTCGTCGAGATATTCCTCAAGCTGGAAAACAAAGAGCGCGAGTAGACTAAGCGCCCATTTATGACCACCCCGACGTGCGGTCAGTTCTTCTCGACCGGCACCTTGAGTTTGACGATGGCGAGCGCGAAGTGCCCGTCGGCCGCTTTACGGACGAGATACCCGTCCGGAATGCGGTCGAAGATGGCGAACCCCTCCGCCTGTGCTTGCGCGAGCGTCTCGAAAACTCGAATCCCGTTCATGATGACAGCTACCTACTAGCTCGCAAGAGCTTCCGCTGTCGCAAGCTCGAGCGCGCGACGAGCCTCGCTCACACGGTCGACGACGCGGAACATCCGCGTCACCCCGGCGAAGTCCATGAGCCGGCGGACGGACGGGTTGGAGCAGACGACGAGCGGCGTCGAGCCGGCATCGGTCAGCTTCTTCAGGCCTGAGATCAAGGTGCCGAAGCCTGAGGAGTCGACGCTTCGCGTCTTCGACATATCGACGATGACGTGCGACAGCCGGCGATCGGCAAGGCGGGAGATGGCGCGGGCGAAACGCCGCGCGCTGGACGCGTCTAAGGTCGGCCCGACAGCAATCGCGTCGGCCGAAGTGCTGATGGCTCCGCGTCGGAGCTGGAGAGGCAGTGTGTTCGTCTTCATGGCGTTACGACCGGCGAGCCGGCCCTTTCGTTCTTCCTTATTCTACTCGTAGTACGTTTCAATCGTTTCAGGCGGATTGCACCCGCTCCGGACCCTGACTGCCGCATCTGTGCCATATGTCGTAGGCTGGTCTAGCCACGGTGCGCGTGCGCGCTCCGCTGGCCTTCCGGTATCCTTCGAGAAAGGAACGCGGGAGTGCCCTCTATTATTGCCGCGGGTGCGTTAAGATATGGTGAAAGTTTTAGCTGATCTTGGAGAAGCTCTCGGCAGCCGTCGTCGGCGTCTGCGCCTTGCGGTAGTTCCCAAGCGTTATATGCAATGCTTCAAGGACGCGTTCCGGGTAGTCACGCTTTCTCTCAGGATACCCACCCAGGAAGTCTTCTATGTCCTTCGCGCTGATCTGCTCGGCCTCGTCGACCGTCTTGCCCTTGGCGAGAGAGGTCACGATCGCACAGGTCGCGACGCCGAAGCCGCAGCCGGTCGTGAAGTAGCTGATATCCTCGATGCGTTCGCCCGTGCCGATCTTGACGTAGAAGGTGTACATATCGCCGCACGAGTCGGAGAAATATTCACCCGTGGCGGTGGGATTCTCCATCTGGGCAAAGCCGTCGCGGTTGGTGACAAGCTCCTGGAACTTGGGAAAATCCATCAAACGTCTCCGGACATGGCGGGCACCTTGGTGGTAAGCCGCGTGGGTGCGGCGGCGGGCAGTTCGAACTCGCAGCGGTCGTCGCCGCGTGAGATGGAGGTTACTTGCCGCGGCTTGTCCGGCAGCACCTCTTCCATGAGCGAGTGCACCATGGAGCAGATCTCAGGATGTTGCGCGACTGCGTCTTTGAACGGACAGTTGAGCTCGCGGAAAGCGAAGCCCGACGGTGTCTTCTCATATTCGACGATCACACCGCGCTCGCGCAAGAAGCGCGCCAGTTCGGCGACCGTCTCGGGCAGATCGAGCCCCTTGAACCGCGCGGCATGACGGTGCGCGGAGCGCCGGCCGATGTTGGAGAAAAGCTCGCGCAACTTGGCTGTGCCACCCTCGCGCTGCAGCTCGTCGAGCACAGCGGTGAGCAGCACCGGATGGCGCTGCGGGAAGAGCCGCTCGCCTTCAGAGGTCAGCGAGTAGACGAGCGTGGGCTTCGTGCGCCCGATGCGCTGCGCGCGCTCGGCGACAAGCCCGTCGCGCTCGAGGCGCGCAAGGTGCTGGCGGATCGCGTTGGGTGTTACGCCATGCTCGGCCGACAGCTCGGTGGCCGTTCGCGTCCTATGGCGCTTGAGCGACTCGACGATGCGCCCGCGCGTGGTTTGGAAGAAGCTTGACTCTCTCATCACCTTCGTACGCACCCGTTCGTCCAGGCCCCCCGTGGGTTGCCTGGCGAGGGTGACATCACTAGTATATAGAATGTAGCATAGATTTTCAATACTAATCTTGACTATTCCATAGCGCCCGCCTTACAATGAGAGCAAAGACATGTGGGTAGGCGGTCCTTAGAGCCGGCCGCCGCAACCATGGCGTTGGGCGGCCCTCCCGGACGCGCGCTTAGAGCATCCATCATGAAAGGACCCAAGTGGCAGACAGACTCCTCGAGATTCGCGATCTCCACGTCAGCGTCGGCGATAAGGAGATCATTCGCGGCGTGAACCTGAGTGTCGACCGCGGCACGGTCCACGCGCTCATGGGACCCAATGGCTCGGGCAAGAGCACGCTCTCGCTAGCGCTTATGGGTCATCCGAAATACACCGTCACCAAGGGCGAGATGCTGTTCAAAGGCCAGAGCATCAAAGATCTCGCGCCCGACGCACGCTCGCTGCTCGGCATGTTCTTGGGCTTCCAGTATCCCTCCGCCGTGCCCGGCGTCTCGGTGGCGAACTTCTTGCGCAACGCGCTCATGGCGCATCGCAAGGGCGCTGCACCGCTCAAGCCGGCGGAATTCAAGAAGCTGCTCGACGACGGCATCGCCAAACTGAAGATGGACCCGACCGTGCTCGGCCGCTACGTCAACGACGGCTTCTCCGGCGGCGAGAAGAAGCGTCTTGAGATCCTGCAGGCGTTCGTGCTGCAGCCCGAACTTGAGATCCTCGACGAGACCGACTCCGGCCTCGACATCGATGCGTTGCGCATCATCGCCGAAGGCATCGAAGCACAACGCGGCCCGCAGCGCAGCATCCTGCTCATCACCCATTACCAGCGTATCCTCAACTACCTCAAGCCCGACGTCGTGCACGTCATGGTGCGGGGCAAGATCGTCCGCGAGGGCGGACCTGAGCTGGCGCACGAGCTCGAGGCCAAGGGATACGATCCGCTCATCAAAGAGCTCGTGGAGGCGTAACGATATGGCCACCCAGCCGCAGACGCTCGTCGACAAAGATTATAAGTACGGCTTCCGCGACGAGACCACTAATTACGCCTTCAAAGCGCGTAAGGGCATCGACCACGACATCGTCGAGCAGATCTCGCAGATGAAGAAGGAGCCGCGGTGGATGCGCGACTTCCGCCATCGCTCGCTCGACATCTTCTTCGCCAAGCCGCTGCCGCCGTGGGCCGACCTCGAAGCCTTGGGTCAGATCAACTTCGACGACATCTACTATTACATGCGCGCGTCCGACGTCGAGGGCAAGACCTGGGAAGAAGTGCCCGAGGACATCAAGCGCACCTTCGACCGCCTCGGCATCCCCGAAGCCGAGCGCAAGTTCTTAGGCGGCGTCACCGCGCAGTACGACTCTGAGGTCGTCTACCACAGCATCCGCAAGGACCTGGAAGCACTCGGCGTCCTGTTCGGCGATATGGACACTGCCCTGCGCGAACACGAGGACATCGTGCGCGAGCACTTCGCCACGGTCATCCCGCCGGCGGATAACAAGTTCTCAGCGCTCAACTCGGCCGTCTGGTCGGGAGGCTCGTTCATCTGGGTGCCGCCGGGCGTTCGCGTCGACATCCCGCTCCAGGCCTATTTCCGCATCAACGCGGAGAGCATGGGCCAGTTCGAGCGCACGCTCATCATCGCCGAGCCCGGTTCCTTCGTGCACTACATCGAGGGATGCACCGCCCCGACGTATTCGAGCAACTCGCTGCACTCGGCCGTGGTCGAGCTCATCGCCAAAGAAGGCGCGCACATCCGCTACACCACGATCCAGAACTGGTACAAGAACATCTATAATCTCGTGACCAAGCGAGCCATCGCGCAGAAGAACGCGCACGTGGAATGGGTGGACGGCAACATCGGGTCGCGTCTCACCATGAAGTATCCCTCCGTCTACATGATGGGCGAGGGTGCACGCGGCGACGTGCTCTCCATCGCCTACGCGAGCGACGGCCAGCATCAAGACGCCGGCTCGAAGATGATCCACGCCGCGCCGAACACTACCTCGCTCATCACCAGCAAGTCGGTGAGCAAGGGCGGCGGCCGCACGAGCTATCGCGGCCTCGTCAAGGTGTATGAAGGCTGCGACGGCGTCAAGTCCAACGTGCGCTGCGACGCGCTGCTCATGGATCCCGAGTCGCGCTCGGACACCTATCCGACGATGGAGATCGACTCGAAGAACGTGCGCATCGAGCATGAGGCGACCGTCTCCAAAGTCGGCGAAGAGCAGCTGTTCTACGTGATGAGCCGCGGCATGACCGAAGTCGAGGCGACGACCATGATCGTCAACGGCTTCTTCGAGCCGTTCGTCAAGGAGTTGCCGATGGAATACGCCGTCGAGCTGAACCGGCTGATCGCGCTTGAGATGGAAGGCTCCGTCGGCTAGAGCATCGTGACTGACACCCTGACGCACGCGAAGATCGAACGCAGCGCGATCGACCGCCTCTCCAAAGATGAGCCGGCGTGGCTCGGGCAAATGCGCCGCGCCGCGTTCGCACGCTACGAGGAACTGCCGCAGCCCGGTGACGCAACCCCCGGCTGGCGTCGGCTGTCGCTTGAAGGCATCGACCTGCACGCCCCCACGCCCGAACCGAGTCGCATCGACCTGCGGGCAGCGGACGCCGATCGCACGCGCGGCCTTGTGGTCAGCTCGCTTAGGCCCGCTCTTGCGGCGCACGGCGACGCGCTGCGCGAGACGATCGCGGCCGCGCACCTGGGCAAGTCGGTTGGCCGCTACGCGGCGCTGGCCGAGGCGCTCTGGCAAGGAGGCGCGGTCGTCATCGCGCCGGCCGGTTTTCAGGCAAGCGTTCCCGTGTACATCGATGTCGGGGCGGGTCCCTACCATCGCGTCATCGTCATGGCGGGCACCGGTGCGAAGCTCACCGTGGTTGAGACCCATCGCGAGGCCGACCGCTTAAGCGCGGGGATCGTCGACGTCGTCTGCGGCCAGGGAGCGTCCGTCCACTACGTCCACGTCCAGGATTGCGCCAACAGTGCATCGGTCTTCTCGCACCAGCGCGCGACGCTTGCCCGTGACGCGCGGCTCGTCAGCCTCAACTTCGGGATTGGCGGGTGCCTATCGCGCAGCGATGTCGAGGTCGAGCTGTGCGGGCAGGGCGCCGAGAGCGATATGCTCGGGCTTGTCTTCGCCGAAGGGCAGCAAGAGTTCGACTACCACACGCTGCAGGGCCACCGCTCGCCCAACACGCGCAGCGACCTGCTCTTCAAGAGCGCGCTCGACGATCGCTCGCATTCGGCGTATACGGGCGTCATCATCATCGACCGCGGCGCACAACGCAGCGACGCCTATCAGGCCAATCGCAATTTGCTGCTCAGCGAGGGTGCACGCGCGGATACGGAACCGATGCTCGAGATCGAAGCGGACGACGTGCGCTGCACGCATGGAGCCACCGTCGGGCCCGTGGACGAAGAGCAGCTCTTCTACGCGCGCAGCCGCGGCCTTGCACCTGACGATGCCGCACGGCTGATCGTCGATGGGTTCTTCCAAGAGGTCTTCGAGAAATTCGGTGAGCCGGCGGTTACGGAATCGCTGCGCGAGAAGGTCGCGCCGCATCTCGGCCGCGTCAGCGCGTCCTAGCCATGCCGACGCAGACGATCGACGTCGCCAGCGTCGATGAGATCCCGCACGGCAAGGTCAAGGTCGTGGTCGCAGACGGCCGGCGCATCGCGCTGTGCAACTATGACGGCACGATCTATGCCATCGACGACGTCTGTACGCACGACCGCGGCCCGCTCGGCCAAGGCGAGCTCATCGGTCGCGAGATCGAATGCCCGCGCCACGGCGCGCGCTTCGACGTCAGCACGGGCTCGGTGACGCGCCTGCCCGCCGTGCGCCCGGTGCGGACGTACCCGGTGAGCGTGAGCGATGGACGCATCAGCGTGGATGTCTCCTCATGAAAAGCGCCATCGCGACGCCGCAGGCTCGAGGCGCCCTGACCCCGGCCGACGTCGCACGCATTCGTGCCGATTTCCCCATCCTCGCCGAACGGCCTCATGGCAAGCCGCTCGTGTTCTTGGACAGCGCCGCGTCATCCCAAAAGCCGATCCAAGTCATCGACGCGATGGACGACTACTACCGGCGCTACCACGCGAACATCCATCGCGGCATATACCACATCAGCGAGCTCGCCACCGAGGCCTACGAAGAGGCCCGCGCCAAAGTGGCGCGTTTCGTCGGGTCGCCGTGCTCCGCCGAATGCATCTTCGTGCGCAACGCCACCGAAGGCCTCAACCTCGTCGCCTACGCCTGGGGCCGCCGCAATATCGGCAAGGGCGACGTCATCCTCACGACCGAGATGGAGCACCACTCCAATTTGGTCCCCTGGCAGATCCTCGCGCAGGAGAAAGAGGCGCGGCTGCGCTTCGTGCCGATCACGCCGGACGGGCGGCTTGACCTTTCCCACCTCGACGAGCTGCTCGCCGGCGCCAAGATATTCGCCTTCACGGCGGTGAGCAATACGCTGGGCACGATCAACCCGGTCCAGGAGTTGTGCGCTCGCGCTCGGGCCGCCGGAGCGATCAGCGTCGTGGACGCATGTCAGGCAGTGCCGCGCATGCCCGTCGACGTGACGCAGTGGCAATGCGATTTCATGGCGTTCTCCTCGCACAAGATGCTCGGCCCGACCGGCATCGGCGTGCTCTTTGGACGCAAGGAGCTGCTCGACGCCATGCCGCCGTTTTTGGCGGGCGGCGGGATGATCAACGTCGTCACGTACGAGTCGTCGACCTATGCCGACGTGCCGGCGCGCTTTGAAGCGGGCACACCTGCGATCGCCGAAGCGGTGGGGTTAGGCGCCGCGGTCGACTATCTCGAGGCGCTTGGCATGGACCGCATCCACGCCTACGAACTCAAACTCGCCCGCATCGCGCTCGAGAAGCTCTCGCGGGTGCCGCTAGTCACGATCTACGGTCCGAGCATCGAGCACCGCACGGGTGTCATCTCGATGACGGTGGGCGACATCCACGCCCACGATCTCGCCAGCATCCTCGACCGGGAAGGCATCTGCGTGCGAGCCGGCCATCACTGCAACCAGCCGCTGATGGAGAAGCTGGGCGTGCCGGCCACGACCAGGGCCTCGTTCTACATCTATAACACCGAGCCTGAGATCGATGCGCTCGTCGCCGGCATCGACGTGGCCAAGCGGATCTTCAAGCTTGCCTGAGCGGCCACCCATGACAAACGACCTCACCGGGATGGACGAGCTCTACCGTGACTTCATCCTCGATCACTATCGCAATCCGCGCAACGCCGGCAAACTCGAGGCGCCGGATGCGACCTTCGAAGACAACAATCCCTTGTGCGGGGACAAGATCCGCATGGATATCAAACTGCGCGACGGCGTGGTGGACGACATCAAGTTCAGCGGCCGCGGATGCGCGATCTCGCAAGCGTCTGCCTCGTTGCTCACCGAGTCGGTGAAAGGCAAGTCATTGGCCGAGGTCGCCAGGATCGGCAAGGAAGACGTCTTAGAGAATCTGGGGATCGCGATCTCAGCGGCGCGATTGAAATGCGCGCTGCTCGGCCTCAAAGTCCTGAAGCAAGCACTGGCTATCTACAAGCCCTCAGAAGATTTGTAGCAACGGATCTTTAGATCCGTTCTTTCTTTTCTTACGACCCCTGATACACGACTTCGATGCGCAGACCGCTTGGGTCGCGCACCCACATCGCGTAATAGTCCTCGCCCATCTCTGAGACGATCGCCGGCGGATCGTCGATGTCGGCGCCGAGCTCGTCGAGGATCTTCGCGCACTCGTCGACTTTGGCACGCGAGTCGGCGTTGAGCGCGAGATGGTCGAAGCCGACGCGGCGCTCGGGGTCATACAGGTCGTCCTTGAGGCTCTTGCCCTTGACGATGATGATCTCGAAGCCTTCGCGCTGGTAGCCGAACGCATCGTCCTTCTCAAAGACGAGGTCGAAGCCCAGGGCGGGCAGCAACGCGCCATAGAACTTCTTAGCGACGTTGAAGGCATCCGTGCCTATAGAAAGGTGATGGATTGGATGAACCGGCATGGCGACCTAGTTGCGACGAATCAGCCGGTCCTTTCCTGCCCGCAGCGCGCCTTTTCCACGTTAAATCTGTCTTCATGACCTTGGAGGTGCATGGTGGACCATTCGCTCGTCACCACTGGATTCGAGCTGGAAGGCTACAGAGTCACGCGACACATGGGGATGGTGCGCGGGATCATCGTCCGCTCGCGCAGCGTCATCGGCAATTTTGGCGCCGCGCTGCAGCAACTGGTCGGCGGGAACATCACGCTCTACACGGAGCTGTGCGAGAAGGCACGTAACGACGCCTACGAGCTCATGATCGCCCATGCCCAGATGCTGGGCGGCAACGGCGTCATCGGGGTGCGCTACGATACGACGGAGCTCACGCCCGGCGCGACCGAGGTCGTGTGCTACGGCACCGCCGTGACGGTTGAAGCGCAATAAAGGTCACGCCGCGACGCCTGCGGGGCACTACCCGCGGCTGCCGGCGCAGACGTCCTCGGATTTCTTCAACCAGCTCTGCAGCTGCTTGATACGGTCTTTCGTGAGTTGGGCGCGCTCGGTGCACGTGCACATGGGCAGCGCGCTGCCGTTG
>Ga0116216_10001291_pt1 | contig 17523 bp, 15 predicted proteins | sample Sb_taG_11_FD_89696 | JGI IMG/M metagenome (GOLD analysis project Ga0116216, IMG submission 89696) | Peat soil microbial communities from Weissenstadt, Germany - Sb_50d_3_AS metaG | ecosystem: Environmental > Terrestrial > Soil > Wetlands > Peat | place: Germany: Weissenstadt | collected 2010-09-21
CTTCTTCGCTGCGGTGACTGGCTGCGCGCGAGCGCTTGCCGTTGGACGCGAGCGTTCGGCGGAGGTGGCGTGAATCGTCGAAGCGATCCGGGTCGACCGGCGCTGGCGTTCCCTTCCGTGGCATAGGCATCGTCGGTGCGCGGCCGTCGGGACGATCGCTCTCCGGGAATGCATCGTCACGCGGACGGCGAGGTTCGGCGTAGGCGCATTGCTGAGTTTGGGCGATTGGGCAACCCTGAAACGACATCGCCATCGTCCGCAGGCGCTTCTGCTTCCGAAACGCGGGGTCGCTTGCTGGAGGGGCCAGCTCGAGAGCTGCCAGCTAGCGCCGTCCGCCCTCAACGTACTCCGGGCGTTCGCTGCCGGTCGTAGACCAAAGCGGAAGCGGTGAGCGACCCGGTTCAGGCCCGACGGGGTGTGACTTTGCCGATGGCCCTTACGTCAAAGCTGGTCTTCCGGTCGACGGCGGGCACGTCCCCCGAGGCCGAAGAAGAATGGCGTCGGTAGCGGCCGAACCTCGATCGCCCAGCCCAGCTCGCATAGCGAGCGTTCCAGCGACATCGGCTCGAGTGCGACCTTCACCGCGCGGAAGCGGCGTCCGTCGTGCAACCGCCGCTCGATCGTCGAGGACCCCGGTCCCTCGACCAGCTCGTCATTTGTGCGGTGTCCATCGTCAACGAACATCACTCGGCCACATGGTGTCAAAGAGGAGGCCACCGCAGCCCAGAACGACGCGAACCGCTCCGCCGGCACATGCGAGAGCCAGAAGCCGAAGAACACGAAGTCGTAGCGACGATCTGGAGTCCACGCGAACAGGTCAGTCCGTGCAAAGCGGACGTTCGTGCGCGGCGCGGTGCGAGCAGCAGCGATCTCCAACATTTCGGGCGAGGCGTCCAGCCCGGTGACGGTTGCCCCACGATCCGCGAGCTCGCCGGTGAACGTTCCCGGCCCGCAGGCCAGCTCGAGCACGTCTCCGAGGGGCGCGGCGGCGTTGAGCGCCGCCTCGATCGCTTGGGAGGCCGCGCTCTGGGTCTCCGGGGTGACTCCGTACACGCCGGCGTCCTCGAGGTACTCCGGTGCCCGTGCACGGTAATAGGCGGCCTGCTCAGCGAGGAGCGCGTCGAGTTCGCCCATCAGTTCAGCATATGCGGACGCCGGAGCTCGCGTCATAGCTCTGCGGCGACGCCACCAACGCCGTGTCTTAGGCGGGCCATCGCGAGACGAGTTGAGTGCAACCGGGCAAGGCTGCACCCGGCCTTGTGTGCACCAAGCACGAACTGCTCGACGACATCGACGGCCCCTTCGACAGACCCGCGTTCACGAAGATGAACTCTCGCGTCGGGTTCTGGCAAGGCCGCGAGGCTGCTGCTCGCCGGACGAACCCGGTCACGGCAGCGCCGTCCCACCGGGCAGCCGGAATCGCGCCAATCGCCGACAGTAGGGCTCACGAGAACGCGTGCCAAAAAGGGAGCGACACCTACACAGCCGCGTCCGGCGTCGGCCAGCTGACATGGCGACAGTGCCGGCGCACGAATGGACGAACGCAATCGCGCGGCTGGACTGGCCTGGGCCATCCAGATCGTGGCATGGCGATCACGCGCTTTCTAGGGCTCGGACAGCTCGAGATCGCTGAAGCGATCGTCCTGTCTGACGCCGCCCGGACGACGAGCGCAGCCGACGTCATTGCGCGGTTTCCGCACAGCGCAGGGAAATCCTGATCTGCTTGGCGCCTAGTCAGGCGTTGGGCATCCGAGCCACTCTCAACGTTTGAATCTGTCAAGACCAGGCGCTCTCATGAGGTTGCTCGGCGAGACACCGTGGCCTCACTGCTCGAGAGTCCGCGTGTCGGCTCGAGCTGCGTTGATCGCCCGCGAAGGCGGACAGCCACTTGTTCGGGGCTCGAGATCTGGCTACCATCTCGCGTGGTGGGGCCGCGATCATCGTCGTGTGTCTCCGGATAGGGATATCCGACAATTATCATTTGGCGTGCTGGCCACGCTCGTCTTAGGAGTCTTGTCAGTGACTAATTTTTCTTCTCGAGCGTGTGTGCGCGCGCTGGCTCTTGGTGGTATTGCTGCTGCTCTTGCAGCGTGGGTCGCGATCGCCGCGTCCGCCTTCGCGGCGACGCCGGTGGCCTGCAAGGGCATTAGCTTCTCGGTGCTGCATAACGACAGCTCCGGGGGCGTGATCCTGCCGGGCGGCAAGTACACGGTGTCGAGCCCCAACCTGGGCTGCAAGACCGCCTCCAACTACTTCACGACGTTTTTGAACAGGTACAACCAGGCGATTCCCGGCTGGAAGGGCAAGGTGATCGCCAAGGGGTGGGGTACCTACACAAAGAACAACAGTAGCGCGCAGTTCACCGTGAAATGGAGCAAAGCGAGCGCTCCTCAGCTCCGTGGCTGCGCGACGGCGTCGCTCAAAGTGTCCCTCGGGCCCGCGAATGGCACCGCGGGCACGACGTTTTATCCGCTCGAGTTCGTCAATCAGAGCAAGACCACCTGCACCTTGCGCGGCTATCCACCCGTGTCTGCGGTGACGAGCAGCGGCACGCAGATCGGCAACGCGGCCTCGCGCGTGACGTCGAAGTTCGGGACGGTTGCGCTGGCGCCGGGTACGACGCACACCGCGTCGATCGGCATCCTCGAGACCGGCAACTTTTCGCCGTCGCGGTGCGCGCCGGTCACGGCTGCCGGCCTGAAGGTGGTCCCGCCCTCGGCGGTCAAATCGGTGACGATCAAGAAGCGTTTCTCGACCTGCTCGAGCACGACCACGACCTCATTGCGAGTCACGGCCATCAGGTAGCCACCCCGTAAGCGAGTGCGCGCGGCCAGTCGGTCGCGCACACCCGTGGCGTGGCAACGCAGGATCACGGACGTCGGCGTTCTGCGCTCGCGAGGCCGATCCGCAGCGAGGAGCAGCGATCCGTTGGTGGTCACGAGATCTGGTGCGCTGAGCCGCTCGCCCCGGGGCCTAGGCACCAGCGCGATCGCCGACCGGCTCTAATCTCCGCCTGGACCGTTCAGACACGTCAGGTCGAATCCAAGAGAAGGTCGGCGCGGGCAGCCGCCGAGGTGATCGCGCCAGCGTTCTTCGTGCCCGACATGCCGCCGCTGTCCGCGCGACGGGTGGCTCGCTCCGTCAGCGGGTAACCACTTCCGTAAACCCCATTCCGAAACTGGGCAGGGAGAGCGGAGGAGAGCAATGGCACGACGAACCACGAAGTCATCGGGCGGGACGTCCAAGACTGCCGCCAAGAGTCGGGCGAAGAGCACCAGGTCGGCCGGGAACAGCCGCCCCTCAACCAAAGCCACTGCCCGCAAGCGCTCGGCGCCGAAGGCGACGGCGGGCAAGCGCTCCCCCTCAAAGGAGACGGGAGCGAAGCGCTCCTCGAAGGCGATCGTTCGCACGCGCTCATCAGCGTCGACCCGGGCGAAGCGCTCGCGCAAGCGGTCGCGCTCCGGCGTCTCGGCTACCGTCGCGAGCCTCGTCGAGAAGACCCCGAAGCCAGTCCTGGCCGGGAGCGCAGCCGTCGCCGGGATCGCCGTGATCGCGGCCGGCCTGGCGCTCAAGCCCAAGCATCGCGACAACGCGGTGGGCGACGGCTTGGTCCGCGCCGGAGAGCGGATCGGCAAGCTGGGCAGCGACATCCAGCACGCCGGTGACACCGCGCAGAACGTCGGCGACGCACTATCGAAATAGCACGCGCCGGGGTGTGATCGGGTTGGCGCTGAAAGCGCGAGAAGCACTCGTCCGCACCGGGGCCGTTGCTGACGAGCCGGTGGTCGCCATAGGCATCGCCCGCTCGCGGTTCGGCGGGACGACCGCTCTCCAGGAATGCGATCGGCGCGGTTCGGTGGAGCCGCCCTGCCGCGTCATGGGCGGTTGCATAGCTTTGCGACGCCGCCGCCATCCTTCGCGGACCCTTCTGCTTCCGGGACTCGGTGGCGCTTGCTAAGCAATCCGCTCAAGAGCTCCCAGCTAGCGCCGCCAGTAGTCGAGCATTCACAGCGGTTCGCTGCCGGTCGTAGACCAAAGCGGAAAGCCGAATGGGCCGGGCGCTCGACCAGTTCTAGCCTGGGACCAGAGGCCGCGATCAATTCAACGCTCCGGATCGCCGATAGTGATCAAAGCGATGTTTAAGCGGATGAGACCAGAAGGCACGAGGTATGTCGTCACGCCAGCCTGGAGCTACGTGGCCCTTGGCTGCCTGTGGCTCGGTATTGGTGCCGCCCAAACCGACCGAGTCGCGGGCCTCATTATCACTGGCGCTATCGCACTGTTGTGTACCCCCTTCTTCGTGCGCTCCGGGATATACGTCACATCGCGCGGACTGAGATGTGTCCCGGTGTCCGGTACGTCGAGCTTCTACAAGTGGTCGAGCGTCAAGGCGTTCCGCGTGGCGCCAGCTGTTGAGCGCCTCGCCCGTGGTTTCGGCATCTACGTGGAGCTGATGGATGGCACCGAGGTTCTGCTCCCGACCACGCGGGGTTGGTCACGTCTCCGTCCCACGATGGAGCGCACCTGCCGAGCGCTTGAGGCGGCCCGTGACCGCGCTCACGCGTTGCACCCACCAGCCGCGATGAAGCCGATCCGGACTACCCCTAAGCCTCTCACCCCTCGCAGCCTGCTCAAGCAGATCTTCTGGGACGCGCGCGAGACGAGGGTGATGTTCGTCGGCATGTGGGCCGGGATCGTCGCCCTTGCCATCGCGTTGCTGGTGTATCGCTAGCGAGCGATTCTGCTCGCAGGCAGGGCATAGTTCGGAAGCGACTGCCGCTTTTGTCGACTGGGGAGCGCGTCGCAGCCGTTCGTCAGCGCGGAGCGGTTGTGAGCCGCATACCGGTTGCAGCGGGGGCCGGTGCGGGGTTCACCGGGAGAGGCTTTGGAGCGCTAACGCCTGGTCAGGTTGTGGGCGCTCTGCTCGGCTGCATAGAGCGCAAGTGACTTGCTCGCGTGAACGTCGCTCCCAAATGCGTACACGGCGGAGAGGGTGCTGCGGTCGGTCTGGTAGATCGCGATCGCGGTCTGAGTCTTGCGTCTCCCGTTGATCACGGCCGCCTCTCGAATGGCCACGGCGAGGTGGTCGGGCAATAGGCGGGAACCGCCGGTGTAGCTCAGCTGCCCGACGTGATAGCGGTAGAGGAAGCTGTCATGGTTGCTCGGGTCAGACAGAGTCACAAGACCCTGCGTGGTGGCGGGATGCACGGCGATGCGCGCGAAATCGCTCTGTTGTGGGCTATCGAGAGCGTGGATGACCAGCGTGGCCACGAGCGCGACCAGCGTCCAGATGATCGCGAAGACCGCCATGACTCGGCGCGGCGACTGGCCGTACCACGGACTGCTAGCTACGGGGCGGACTGAGGGCTCCGCGCAAACGATAGGTTCGCGATAAACGCGCAGCCAGTACTTCCAATGCTGCGACGACAACGCGGAACCCGGCGACGTGAGCGCAGGGACGTCCGCGCTGGGCTAGTTTTGGCTGACGCGGGTCTAATCAAAAGGGCGCGCGGCAAGTTGGTGGTCGAGCTGGCGGTGGCGGGAACTGGGACGGCGGAAGCGACATGTCGCAGGCTTCGGAGGCGTCCGGCTCCGCGCGTTCGAGAGCGCGGATGATGATCGGAGCTATGAGATCGACCCGGGGCGTAGTACGTCTCTGGGTGCCTGGATGTCGGGCACCCGTCCGTAATCGCTGATCGTGACGCTGCCGCCGATGTCGCTTCCCTTGCCGTCGTTGCAGACGTCGATAGGACCACCCGGACGTGTAGGTCCTGTCGCTTTGGACCACAGTGGGAAGCGCGGACGGTTGGCCGCGATCGCGAACAGTGATGGGGAGCCTCCCGGCACGTCGCCTGCGTCGCGGATGACGATCGCCGGCCTGCCATCGATGCGGGTTCTTCCGGCAATGCTCAGAGCGCCGCGGTTCTCGAGGATGCAGCGCGAGAGGTTCGACGGCGCGAGCGATCCCAGCGAGGACGTGAACGCGCGGGCGCTCGCGCTTGGTACCTGGAGCCAGTGGCCGGCGGCTGCGGCGGCTCGCGCGCCGAAGTGCTGGCGCCAGAACGCGGCGTTGGCTCGGAGGTAGTAGCCGGCGGGGACGAGTCTGATCTGCGCCGTCGAAGTGTCCATGGAGAGGGTCATTTCGATGGACGTCGAGGACGACGTTCTCAGCTCGAAGCGAACGCGGCGCTCGTCTTGGGTGAGCACGCCTCGCATGACGTAGCTGTGGATGCTGTGCAGAGCGGATGCGGCGTCGTCCAGGAGACGCCACGCTGCTTTGGACCCTTCCTCGACGGGCGCGGTCGTGGGCGCTTGGGTCCGGCTTGCCGGGGAGCTGGTCGATGACATGCTCGTCTGAGCACTGGACCCGCAGCCGCCAAGCGCCATCAGGCATCCGACCGCCAGAACCAATGTGAAGCGGCGACCGTTGTCGCCGCCACGTTGACGGTGAGCCGAAACACTCGGATCCGGGTCACGCCGTAGCATCCCAGAAACCCGCCGACCGAAGGACATCTGCCCGCCACCTCCTCGCTAACGCACCTCCAAACACAGAACGCATCGGCGCTTCCGCGCGACAACTGAAGACCCAAGCATTCCGACACAGCCGGCATCGTCAGCGATCGCGCTCAGGTCGTCCCGAGCGTGACGTTGCTCAGCGATCAGAGGACACAGATGGGGATGAGTCTGAAGGACCCGTGATCCGGGGTCGTGTCCGAATGCCGACGGTCCGGCAGAGGGTCGCGCTTCAGGTCGTGCCTGCGGTTGCCGACAACCAGCATGTGGATGACGAGACGATCGAGTCTCCCGCTCGCGCGGAGCTGGTGCTCCGCCGTTATCGCAACGGCGGCTGGCTGGCGGTCGCGGCCGGAGTAGTGGTGCCATTTGTCGCGGCGGCGGGGGCGTACCGTGGCTTTCGTTTGTGGCGTTCGGGCCGCTTGACGGATGGCCTCCCGCTGTTGGCAGCTGGGTTGATCGTGTTCGCCGCCCGGCTTGGTCTGTACGCGAGTACTGGCTTCCACTCGGCCTTCTAAGCCATCGTTGTGGCCTCGCGCGGGCGTGGCTTGTTCGTTGGCTGGCGTAGCGGCCGGAAGTCGCTCATTACAAGCTGGCGCGCGAGGCCGAGGTGTGACAGCGCCTCCTCGGCCGCAACGGGCTCGGCAACGGTGAGCGTGAACGCGGCGAGAGTTTCTCCGTTCAAGGGTCCGTGCAGCCGCTGGCGACGGACAGCTGGGCCCATCAGTGGCTCATCAAGAATTACGACGAGGTTTGGGACCTGCTTTCGCAAGCCGAAGTAGGGAGACGGGCGTGCGGGTCGCCCCTCAACCCAAAACCAGCCGCGTGGTTCTGCGGCCTTGGCTTGCGGGTCTGACCATGCCGAATCGGCGAAGATCGGGAAGCGGCGGGTGGCGTGGCGGTCTCGTGAGTCAACGGCCACAACTCGAATTGCCTGCCTGGAGATATGCAGAGGTTCCTGGAGCAACGCCGGGTGCGTGAAGAGGGCACTGGAGCGGTCGAACCGTATGCGCGGCGGATCGCGGCGCAAGGAGCGCTGACTGACGAACAGCCCAATTAGGCCCAGCGAGATGAGTACCGCGATCCCGGCCATCACAGCAGAGCCAACCGCACTTGGAACCTGGATCGTGCCGATAATCAAGATCGGGATCCACAGTGCGCCAGCGATCCAGCAAACCCATGTGACCCCTCGCGAGAGCGGCCCGCTCGCCTCCCCAGGGTTGAGCACCAGGTTCACCGACTCCGCCTCCGGCGGGTCACTGTCGGCCACAGAGAGCTCAGACGCCGGGCTTTGCAGGGCGAGATCCGCGATCCCGGCTTGATGACAGCGCTCGACCCATTGACGTCGGAGCAGGACGCTCCGGGATATCGCCCATACGTCTTGAAATGGACGAATCTCGTCATTGCCATTCAATAGGCGCACCGGCTCACCGGGCGACGCACAGATCGACCATCCACACCGAACCAAAGCACTCGCCAGTGCACAGCTCACAGCTGTAACGACCGAGAGCTTCTCCTCGTCGCTGGATTCCGAATCACCCAAATGGTCGTCCATCAAGCTTCCGATCTCGGCGGCGGTCATCCCCGGAACTTGGTCTGCGAGAGCTCCTGCTGCCTGCTGCCAGGCTCTTGGAAGGATGTCCTGCATCGATTCACCCCATCCAGCCTTGCGCAGAGCCGGTTGGCCCTCTGGCAGCTGCTTGTCTCTTAGCAATGCGTCCTCGAGGCCATCAAGCCCGTCCAGCAATGACACCGAAGGGTTCACGGTGTCCGGCGCAGGATCAGCGTCGATCCTGAGCGCGGCCAGACGGTCAACCACCGTGGGATGTGAGGCGAACGCTGTCTCGACATCCTCGGGCTTGAAGGCAAACAGCCTCGCACGAAACCACGATGAACCAACAAAGGACACGAAGCCGTCAGCGACCGGTGGCCGCAGCCCCGCCATCAGCACGGGGGCAAGCTCACGGCGCCAGAACACCTCAAAGGCGGATTCGACCCATTCAGTGATACGCAGACCCCTGGCCACGTTGTCAGCACCAAACACTTTCGCCGCAAACGCATCGGCTGCAAACTCTTGCTGACGCGAAAGTGAAGCGAGGTATCTGGAAAGGAGCCGCGCGTACCACCGGAACGGATGACGCAGCACCGAGCCAAGCCGTTCAAGACGCCAAAGCGTCCGCCCCAGCGCCTCTCGCACACTCACAAGCCGCCACCTGAAACTCGCGTCCCCCCGGGCGAAATGCGACAACTCATGAGCGACCACGCCACGTAGCTCGTCCGTGCTGAGGACCGCGAGATACGTCAGCGGGATGCGGACCGTCCGAACACGCGACCGCGCCGACCCAAACTGAGTCTCACCAGCGGCGGCGCTCCCCGCGAACGCAATCCTCAACTCATCAACAGTGCGCTGATCGACACGCTGGCACGTCTCGTCTACAAATGCCCAGAGACGCGGCTGATCCTCGCGGGTGACAACGACCCCGTCCCATCGAACCTTCCGTCCCGCGGGTCGAGCCGAGACGATAATCCGACGGACAGCCACCGCCAGAACGCCAGCCGGGAACACGATCACGTAGAGCCCCAGCTCACCGAACACGAGCACGACCGCCAGCAAAGCGCCGATCACACTCATCAGCACCACAAAGACGAGCACGTAGAAGGAAGCGTTCAGAGCGACGGCCAGGACAGCAAGCTTCCGCAACCTCCTGTCCTCCCAGGCTCCGGGCCCGTTGTCGCCCGGATGATGCCCCGCCTTCATCAGCTTGCCCGTTCGCACATCGTGTTCTGAGAGCTATATCGGCAGCTGCTCACAAATGGCCACGTTGTCGGAACCGGCAGGGCCACGCCAACCGCGAATCGATGCCTGGATTGCCTCGATCTTGGCCTTCGGCGTTGCGCGGATGCCCCGCCCGGCATCGGCCCCGGCGATCGGGTGACTAGGTCAATGACGGCTTCCACAGCGGTCTCGAGCGTCCGCTTGGTGCGTCAAGCTTTGCGACAGCCAGGATCGCTTCACGTCAGGCCGAGCCGGCCAGAATTCCGACTTGGTTGATCCGGTAGCCCTCGAGCCCGAGGACGCCGGCTCCACCCGATCGTGTGGGCTCGACGACGGCGCAGGATTGGCGGATCGTGGTGTTGCGGATCGCGCTGTAGTTTCCGGGCGGGAGGGCGTATCCCCAGTTGTAGGCGCTGGTTTGTCGCAGCGTCGTTCCGCGGCGGCCGGGAGTGATCGTCACATGCTCGCGAACCGCTGAGCAAGTGACCGTCCAGCCGTCACGGACGGCGAACTCGAACCGACCGACCGTGCCGGGCTCGGCGTCGAACGTCTCGTCGATCATGGCTCCGGTGCTCGGGTCGACCTGGTCCTGCAAGGGTGCGGCGAGGTACTGTCCCTCGCCGCTGGTGTACGTGCCCTGAAGGAACGGGGTGCCGAGCGGAGGGGAGCCGTAGTCCTTCCAGTGCTGCCAATACGCCGCCAGCGCGGGATACACGGAGGGCGCGGGGAACCAGCTTGACGATGCCGGCCGCGCGACATATCCGGGATGGGCGGGATCCTGGGTGCCCTCTCGCAGGATCGTCTCATCGCTCCAGGGTGTGCCGGTGAAGTCGGTATGCAATGCGACCTGCCAAGGGCTGGAGTGACTCGTGCGTGAGAACACGAGCACGTCGATGACCGGGGTGTCCGACCGGTCCCCGTTATGTGGAAACGGCGTTGAGGCGACCAGAGCCAGGAAGCACGCTGGGTAGCTGGTCTGGTAGGGCACCTCGACCTCGGCATAGATCATCGGGCGCACTACCCGCACGCTGCGGGTACCGGCATCCAGGCTCTGGTTGGCTTCGGCGACATCCCAGGCGCGGGCCGCGCCGGTCTCGAGCGAGGAGAGCATCGGGCCGTTGTCCTGCGCCCCCGCCCGCTCCCGCAACCGCCACATCGCCGCCAGTACGCGCTCGGCCGTCGGCTCATCGATCACCTCGGGACCTCGCACCGTGGCGTACAGAACCGCCGGCAATGGCGTGGCCCTGAGCGACACCGGAAGCTGACCACGCAACGGTCGCCGCTTGATCGCCGCCACCGGGTACCAGCGCAGCGGAGTGATCGGCGTTGACCGGGTCGCCGGAAAGCAAATCTGGGCTGGGCCGGAGCTGCCGGCGAGGCTGATGCCAGCCAGATCGACGACGCCTACCGCGCTGACGACTCCCAGGATGCCCACAAGCACGCGAAGACGAACCGGCCTCCTCATTGGAACCCAATCGACCAGCCGACCACCCAGCTTTACCCCAACCCAGTCACTTCACTGACAACGACGCCCGCTGCCTCACTTAGTTCGGCGAGCACCGTACGCAAGGGGTCAACGACAGATCCTGCAGCGCTACTGGTTTGGTCTAGCTCCGGCAGTAGTCGGCTTCATCGGCATCTGCCCTTCGGGCCGTAGCCTGCTTGCCACTACCCCGATCCGCTGCTAGCACTCGCTACTCGGAAACGGCCAGCCGGGTCTCGGAGCCCGCTGCTCTTCGTAGACCGATCCGGAAGCGGTGCCGATGTCTGCTGGTTTCGCGACGTTGCAGAAGTGCGATCGGCGTCGCACGGGCAGCTGCCGACCGTCCGGCAGCGTCTCAGCTCACGCGCTCGAAGTCGGGCAGTTGCCAGGAGCTGTCGAACGCCGGGCTGTCGGGACCGTAGATGCGGAAGTAGACAAACCAGCCGCGACCGGCGATGGTCTTGATCCACCTGTGCTCTGTGCCGGGGGGCTGCTCCGGGCCGAAGTAGAGGTCGGTGTGGTCGGCGTCTCCGAGCACCTCGGGGGTGAGCTCGATCAGGGATCGCAACGCCGCCTGACGCTGATCGGTGAAGATCTCGGTCCGGCTTTCGGCGTCGTAGACGGTGATCGACCAGAACAGCTTGTCGGGCACCGGCAATGGAACGCTAAGCCGGTAGGACCGGCCACCGTCGAGGAAGGCGCCGGTGGCGTCTCGGGCCGAGAGCCAGTACAGCGATCCGGCGCCAGGGGCGCGGGCGAACATCGCCGGCGACTCGATCTGGGCCTGGTAGAACCACTTCTCGCGCGCCTCAAGATCGACGTAGCTATCGGCGTCGAATGTGCCGTTCTCGGGGCGCAGCACCGCCCACTCCCACTGACGGCCCTCCCACACCACCCGGTCAGGACGTCGGTCAGCCAACGACTGGACTCGCATCTGGGCGCTGGCGATCTGCGCTGCCGTCTCCAGGATGCGCGTCATGCGCTCGTCGGGGGCGAATGGCTGGCCTTTGGCGATCCCGAGCGCGGCGAGGTTGCCGTACTCGTTGCGATAGCCGTCGTAGGGCGGTTCGGTGTCGATCAGGTCGTGCAGCATCCACCAGTAGCGCAGCTCGGTCTCAAACGCCCCGGGTGAGTAGTCAAGCGACAAAGACAGCTCGCCCCACTCGACATCTGAACCATCGCCCGGACCGTCCAGCGGATAGACCCGAACGGACTTCATCAGCTCGATCCCGGCGTCCAGATCGCCGTGTGGTGGTAACGCTCGGATCAACCCGAGCGCCCGGTTAGTCGTCGGCGTCGCCGCGTAGTAACCGCCGGGCACCTCCCCGGTGTACCCGGGCGGGAGCAGCAGATGCTTGCCGCCCCGGCCGTGGTCGGGGCCGGGGAGGCCGATGTCCATCACCCACCGCTGATGCAGATCGTTGACCGCGCCCATCAACGCCCCCGGCGGCAGCTCGATCACGATCGGCCCGGCCGACACGTCAAGCGACAGCCCGACGTACGGCGTGTCGGAGTTCATCGTGAACCCACTCATCCCGACCGCGTCGCGGACCACGCAGAACCTGCGGTTGGCGACCATCCCCGAGTCGATGTTCCCGTCATAGACGCACAGCGCGGAAACCGACGGATAGAAGAACCGGTAGGCGGTGATCGCCCGCACCAGGTCCGCGTCGTCGTACGCGCGCTGGATCGTTTCGGGCGTCGGGAACCCACCCTCGAACTCGTACTCCTGGACCGTCGTCAGGGCCGGGGTGGCCATCGCAACCGCCTCCTCCAAGGTCGTGGTCAATGTCACTCTCCGCGGGCGATGGGTGGGACGTCCCCACCCATACCGGATGATCCCACCCCCGCCACCGCTGCATCAACGCGACAGCCTCACGGTTTCCCGACAGGCGCCCCCTTTCACGAGATTCCGGTAGTCCTGGAGGCTCCCTCAGCAACCCCCGAGGCTGCTGCTTGGATCGATTTGAAGCAGCGGCAGGCTGCGTCGACTTGAGCATTTGGGCGTCGCGGCCGATTATGGGCGGAGATGCCCAGTCTTCCGATCTTGACGCTCGGGCGACGGCGCGTCCGCACCGCCCAGCATCCCTCGTAGCCCGTGCGGATCCAGGGTCGGTCGGGGGACGGGTGACAGAGGTCTAATGAGTCGACGATCGAACCTGCAGCTGCTTTTGGTTCGCTACATCGGAGTGTTGCCCCCGGGAGCACCGGATTCAGTCCGAATGAGTTGGTGGCGTCGGTTCAACGTGAGGATCGGGCTTCCATCTCTCATACTTTCGACGGTCGTCGTCATCGTCTTCGACGTTACTTGGCTCTATGTGCTCTTCGGTGTCATGGTTGTGCTTTGGTGCGCGGACCTCATGCGTCTAACACGCGATATTCGGCGCGCTCGGAGAGCTGAACACGGCGAATAGATGCTGTGAAGAGCGCCGAGGCGACCAATTTGCGCCATTGGTCGCCGGCTGCTTCCTCGCCTTCCGTCAGCCGAACTCTGCAGGTAGGTCGGCCGCACGAAGGCAGGACTAGCCGCTTCCGGGTTGATCGATGACCGGAAGCGCTGCTAGACCAAAGCAGAAGCGAGCCTGGGACCCAGGTCTCTGTCCGGAGGAGTTCGCCGCTGGCCCGCAAAGTGGCTCCGTCGAGCAGCCGGATCTTGGCTCCTTCGACCATCACGGATCGCGGGGCGTCGACGCTCCAGAGGCTCAGTACTACTTCCTCACCATCCACACCCAAGGCGCCGCCAAGCCGGAGCTCGCACCCATAGACGAGTGGCTTTCCCACCGGGACATCGCTGAGCCAGAGGGCCAAAGCGTCGCGTCCTGCGCTGTCCAGCGCTCTCCGAAGTCAACCAGCCCGCGCCAGCCGTCGCGCAACTGAGGCACATCCTGGGCCGACCAGAGCTTGACTGTTAGACGGAGCGGCATCCTCGAATAGTCGCAGCCGCTTGGATCGAGCACGGGAAGCCGAACGCTCGCCGCTTTTGGCCCGAAGCGGAAGTTTTGCTGGTGCTGCCGGTTTGGCGACGATGCGGCAGCGATGGTGTGGGCGTGCAAATCGGGTTGGGTTCGCGCGCTCTTGTTCCTTTCAGCTGGCAGGACGTTGGTGCGATGCACGTCGTGACGGTGCGATTGCGCAGTCAGCCTGTGCGCGGTCCGGGTGTCCTCAGGCTCCGGGATCAGGCTTTTGCGGCCAGGCGTCTGCGCCTGAGGGCTTGGGGCCGAGGAGGCGGGCGGCGGGGTCCGAGATCGGCTCGATGGCGATCGCTGCGGGGTCAAGGTCGCTGGCGGCGACCGTGATCACGAGATCGCTATGGCGGCGGACAGCGACCCAGTGACCGGTCGCGGCGGTCAGGGTCAGGAAGGGTGCGGATGTTCCGTCGATGCTGATCCGCTGCTCGGAGCGCACGGCGGCGAGCACCTTCCCGCGCACGGTGCGATCGCGGACGGCCAGCCATAGAGTGATCGCAGCGTGCGAGGCCTCGGGCCAACACGAGCGAGTGCCGTCGTCGTTGTTCTGAAGCCAGCTGTGAAGCGTCCAGCGAGCTTGACGTAGCTCGTCGTTCGCGGGCGAGTCTTCGCGTGAGGTGGTGATCTCGAACCGGGGTCGATCCCCGGCGTAGGGGTCGGCGTCTGGCGTAGCGCGGTGAACGATCGTGAGGCTGGTGAGCTGGTCACCGTCAGAGCCGCTGCCGCCGATCACCGCCGGCCAGCCCTCCGCGGCATACACCGGGAAGGTAAGCGCGCGCAGCGTCATCGTGGTGGAGTACCACCGCCCCACCCGCGCGTGCTCGCGCGCGCGAGCCACCCGGGCCTCACGTGCCGCCTCGTCCTCATCATCGTCACAGGCGGCGCCGACAGCGAAGAATGTGCCCTCACGCTCTTCGTGCCCACACTGTCGGCAGACGACAATCGGATTCGGGATCACAGTGCCGTCGGGCCCAGGTGTACCGCTGCGCCAGCGCTCGGTCGGAACGCGCTCCTCGTAGTCGATCGCCCCACACGCCGGGCACGGGACATCGGCATCGTCAACCGGTGCGCTCGGATAGTCGGCCGGGAGGGGACGCCGGACCGGAGCGCCGATCACGTCACGGCAGCACACGACCGGCTCGTGACCATCGTTGGGCTGCTCAAGCACCGCGGCGTACGCACCGCCACCGACCCCGGCCGCGACCCGCTCCCCACGGTCATCCACCACCTCGGCGCCGACCGAACCCGGCGGAAGAATCCCCGCCACAAGCGAACGGTCATCGGGCAGCCACGTCTTCACCGGGCGGTAGATGTCATCAGGCCGTAGCGGCAGTCCGCGATCCGCGTGGGCATCCTGGGTGACCACGACCACCCCGTCGCCGCGCCGCACGACGCCCTCACCGCCCGGCAGCTCGACCAAGACGGTGGACACCTGCCCTCGTCTTACCGGCGGCAAGAGGTCGTTCCATGCCATATTCGCCGCGCGCTCGGCCACCCTGAAGCCCATCTCGCCGTCACCCGAAACCACATCGCCGTGCTCAATGTCCCTCCCGCCGCCAGCAACCCACAGCGCCACCCCGAGATCGGAGTCGGGCTCCACCTCGCCGAGCTCGTGATGCCACGGCGGCGCGTAACCGTCGTACAAGATGACCGCGTCGACGCGCGCCCGGCCGTCCTGGACGCTGAACACGACGCGCACGTACACCGCGCCCCTGCGCTCGAGCTCACGCCACATATCGTCACGGTCGCCCATCAGCGGTTCTCGCTTTTCCGCAACCGACGCGGACAGCCCTCGCGTCGCAGCGAGGCTGACTGCCTCCTGCACGGCCCGCGTCCGCTCACGCAGGAATTCGAGCTTCGGGGCCCGCTCGACGGAGTCTGTTCCTGCGTGCCGTCCAAGGGGGCAGCAGCGGGCTGTAGCCGTCATCCCCTTCGACGAACTTACCGGTCTTCGCGCTCACGGCCACGACGAAATAGTTCGCAAAAGGTGGCTGATTCGATAGCTCCCCCGGGATTGGCTTACCACCAACGCGGCCAACAGGATGGTTCGGGTGGAAGCTCACCAGCCAAACGAGCTCGTGCCTTGACCTACTCCCGGTAGTACGAGCCAGCGAGATCCCAATCGCACGCCCCCAGGGCTGATCGCGACTCGCGTCACGGATCGCCTTCTTCTCCGACACCCTCGGCCGCCCGCCGTGAACGAGAAAGAACGCATCACCTCCCTCGTTCACCGCGGCGAGAACCTTCGAAGACACTGGGGGAAGCCGGGCCGCGGCAGCGGGTGGCGCCATCAAAAGCAAACCTCCCGCAAGTACCGCCGCCGGCAGCAGACTGCCCCACATTCCTGGCAGCCTGCTACTAGGACGCGCCACGCTCCGAATGTCCACCAGTCTTATCAACATCCCGTCCAGCATCCCCGGAAAACGGCCTAAAAGGCTAACCGAGCTCCGACAGCGCCGCTAGCGCTTCTGGAAAGCAAGAGGCAACGAACAGACTCGGACAACGGTCCGGCCCGAGCAAGTCTCGATCCGAGCGATGATGTCGTCCGCCCAGCGAGACGACACCTCTCAGAACCGAGCGGCTGCCGGCTGTCGATCGATCGAGCTCCGACAGAGTGCCGTCCGGACCTGTCACACCCGGGGGTCACACGTCCACACCTCGTCCAAACCTATTCCCTGCCGCCACTGCACAGAACCAAGCGGACGCTCGCTTCAACCCAGCAAAGTGGTAGATGATGCAGAATGCCGATTTTCCGTCGTTCGGAGGAGCCCACCCCAGCGCTCCTCCCAAGCGTCAACCGCGGGCTGGAGCAGAGCCGCCCCCACCGCTACCTAGTCCTCGGCTCAGAAGAGCACGGCCGCCGTGTCACGTCGCACCGCTGGGACAGGATGCCGGACGACATCAACGTCGCCGACTATGACGTCGTCGTTCTCAACTTCGCCGCCTTCGAAGACAAGGAGTTGGCCGAGGGCTTTCCCACGGATCGCCTGCCCTCTGTGCAGTCCATGACCCGGCTCCTCTTCTCGCCTGATGCAGAGATCATCGCGATCGGAAACCCGTCGACGTTGATCGGCGCTCCGCAGGAGCAGACGGTGCGCAGATCGTTCTTTGACCCGAGGCGTCGGTCGGACTACTGGCTGCCGTTTTACCTGGACGTTCAAGATGACAGCGGCACCTCCTACCGGCTTGACGCCGAGGAGTGGGCCGCCTACTTCGAGCATCTGTCGGGCTGGCGCTGGATCGCAACCGGCGACGCGCGGTCGCGGGAATACCTGATGATGCGCGACTACCTGGAGCCCGTCACGAATCAGGCGAGCGATGTGTCGGTTGTTTTCGAGCCCATCGCCACGACCCGGTACGAGAAGATGATCGCGCTACGAGTGCGTCTCTGGGCGATCCGTTACACACGCTTTATTCCCAGCATGATTGGCACCTCTGAGCCGGATGTCAGCAGCCGCGAGGTGGTTGTGGAGGCGAGCCCGGTGTTCTGGCTTCCCGCGCCGGACCGAGTCAGCCCTCACGAGGTCATCGACACCATCCTGCGCGAGCGTTATGGCATCGCACAGGAGGCCCGGATCCCCGAGTGGGCCGCCGCGTACTCGTTACCCAACGAGGCGCCGATCGCCTCCGAGATCGCCGAGCTTGAGCAGGATCGGCGCGAGCTAGAGCAGCGGCTCAGCGAGGCGCGCGGCCGGGCCGTCGTCGCCGCGCTTCCTCGGCTGTTGCTTTATGAGAAAGGCAAGGACGTCCTGGAACCGATCGTCCGCGAGACGCTGCGGATTCTC
>Ga0116216_10001293_pt1 | contig 17512 bp, 10 predicted proteins | sample Sb_taG_11_FD_89696 | JGI IMG/M metagenome (GOLD analysis project Ga0116216, IMG submission 89696) | Peat soil microbial communities from Weissenstadt, Germany - Sb_50d_3_AS metaG | ecosystem: Environmental > Terrestrial > Soil > Wetlands > Peat | place: Germany: Weissenstadt | collected 2010-09-21
CTATTGATCGCATCGCTCATCTTGAGAATGGCGTAGACCGGACTTTCGATCTCGCCGGCAACGTCGCCCGTGACATACACCACCGGTCGCAAGTTCTTGCGATAAACGCTCTGATCAATCGGGATCTCCCGGATGTTCGTGATCTCGCGGAGAGAGACCTGCTCGCCCGAGGGCCCAGGCAACTTCAGATTTTTAAGATCGTCGATGCCGGATCGATCGGACCGGGACAAGCGCACTTCGATCGGGACATCTTCCCGCGACGAGGGATCGTGTAGCAGCCCCGCGGAGGCTCCGCTCAAACCTATCTGGACCGTTCGTGCAACTTCTGCCGCGGAGATTCCTTGCAGAGCGGCCTTGTCAAGGTCCACGTTCATGTCGTACTTGTTTTGCGGATCTTCGACATACCAATCAACGTCCACGACCCCTGGAGTCTCCTGAAAAATCTTCTTTATTCTTGCTGCGAGTTCGGTCTGACCCTTGTAGTCCGGCCCGTACACCTCTGCCACTAGAGTTTGCAGCACTGGCGGACCCGGTGGAACCTCGGCGACCTTAATGCGTGCGCCGAAGGGAGCAGCAATCTTGTCCAGCTCCGGCCGCAACCTGCGGGCAATTTCGTGGCTCTGCGCTTTGCGGTCATGTCGAGACAGAAGGTTCACCTGGATATCCGCTTGGTTCGACTGCCGGCGCAAGAAGTAGTGCCGCACGAGCCCATTGAAGTTGTAGGGTCCCGAGGTTCCCGCATAAATTTGGTAGTTGATGACCTCTGGTTGTTGGCCCAAGTAGCTCCCCAAAGCCTGCGCCACTCGTGTCGTCTGCTCGAGTGGGGTTCCATCGGGCATGTCGATGATCACTTGAAATTCGCTCTTGTTGTCGAAGGGGAGCATTTTGACCTGCACCCACTTAAGCGGAACGAACGCCACCGCCGCCAACAGCAGCACCACTACAACGCCGAGGAACAACCACCTGCGCCCTGAATTCTGAACCAGCGGATTCATCAAGCGCCGGTAGAGCCGCGTCGTCCAGCCTTCGGCCTCATGCCCGGACTCGGGACGATCGGCGTAATGATGCAGTAAGCGCAACGCGGCCCAGGGTGAAACCACAAAAGCCACGATCAACGAGAACATCATCGCTGCGGAAGCACCTACCGGAATCGGGCGCATGTACGGCCCCATGAGGCCTCGCACAAAAGCCATCGGGAGAATGGCCGCGATCACAGCGAAAGTGGCGAGGATCGTTGGGTTGCCGACCTCGTCCACCGCTTCGATTGCGACGTCTGCAAGTGAGCGGCCACGATTGTCGGGCAGTCGGAAATGGCGAACGATGTTCTCGACCACGACGATGGCGTCATCCACCAAGATACCGATGGAAAAAATCAGTGCGAAAAGTGTTACACGGTTCAGCGTGTACCCGAAAAAGTAGAAGATAGCGAGAGTCAGTGCGAGCGTTACGGGAATGGCCAGCAGCACTACGCCCGATTCACGCCAACCCAGTGCGAGCGCTATCAGCAGCGTGACCGAGAGCGTGGCAAGGAAGAGATGTTTCAGGAGTTCGTCCGATTTGTCCTTAGCCGTTTCCCCATAATTCCGTGTGACGGTGGCGTTCAAATCATTTGGCAGCGTATTGCCTCGAAGAGAGTCGACCGTTTGCAGAACATTCTCAGAAATCAGCGTGGCGTTGGCGCCCTTGCGCTTTGCCAAAGTAATAGTTACGGCCGGGTATTCCGCACTTGCCGTGCTCGCCGCCGTCCCCTTGGCGCTGGCGAACAGGACGTAGCTGTCGGGTTCCGCTGGGCCGTCCGTGATCTTTTCCACCACGTCACGCAGGTACACAGGCCGTCCTGCATGAACTCCCACGACGACTTGTTGTAGTTCTTCCGGGCGCATGAAGAAGCTGCCGGCTTCGACTTGGAACTCCTGGTTGCCGCGCGCAAAGCTACCGGCCTGACTGCGCGTATTGGCAGCCCCGAGTTGCATGACAACGGAATCTGGAGTGAGTCCATAAGCAGCGAGGCGTTGAGTGTCCAGGACAACGCGCAATTTGCGTGGCTGCCCGCCGATGATTGTTGTTTCGGAAACGTCGTCCAGTTGTTTGAGCGAATGCTCCAGCTCTCCTGCAATGCGCCGCAGTTGGTAAGCGTCGTAGTCCTTACCCCACAGGGTCAAAGCGAGAATCGGCACATCATCTATCGAACGTACTTTGATGATCGGCTGCGAAACTCCCTGTGGGATGCGGTCGAAGTTCGAATACAGTTTGTTATAGGTCTTGACGATCGCTTCTTCCTCTTTCGTGCCGACATAAAAGCGCACGATGACCATGCTCAGGCCGGGATGGCTGATGGAGTAGATGTACTCAACTCCTGGTATTTCCCGGAGCAGTTTTTCCATGGGTACACTGGCGCGTTGCGTTACTTCTTCGGCTGACGCTCCCGGCATCTGGACGAAGACGTCCAGCATGGGGACGACAATCTGCGGCTCTTCCTCGCGCGGCGTCTGCAGGATGCTAAAAGTTCCCAAAAGGAGAGCACCTACGATGATCAGAGGTGTCAGCTTCGATTGAATGAAAATGTGCGCAATGTGGCCCGCCAGTCGCAGGACGCGAGCGGGATTTTCCGGTTTGGGAGGCGTATCACTCATTGACGCAACGCGATTCGCTTGCCGCTCAATTCGCGGTCTCCGGGTGCAGCAACTAGCTTTTCCCCGCCTTGTAGTCCGGAGAGGACTTCAATTTGTTCTCCGGCACTTTGGCCGAGGCTGACATAACGCAAACTCGCAATCTGGTTCGCGTCGAGCACGTAAATTCCCTGGAGTTGCCCGCGCTCCATCACGGAAGCCTGTGGAATCAACAGTGCCGGCCGCTCGCCGCTCGGGAAACGTGCCCGCCCGAAGAGGCCGGAGCGGAGCCGCGAATCAGCGGGCAATTCGACTTTCACGAGGAAGCTGCGGCTGGCCGGATCGGCTGCCGGAACGATTTCTACGACCTTTCCCGAAAGCTCGGCATTCCTGAGAGCGTCAATCGTCACGGGGCTGACCTGCTCTATGCGGACAAGACCGAGTTCGCTTTCGTCCACTGTCACTTCAAGCCGATATCTCCGCGTATCTTCAATGGTAAAAATCGGCATGCCGGGCGAGGCCAGCATGCCGGCGTCGGCCCTTTTCTCCGTCACTACGCCGGCAAACGGCGCGCGGATGCGTGTGTACCCGAGCGCAGTTCGAGCCTGAGTTAACCCCGCAGTTGCTTGTGCCTGACCGGCCTGCGCCATATCGCGGCGTGCTTCCGCTGATTGGTAGCGGGCTTTGATCTCGTCGAATTCTTGCGGACTGACTGATTTCTTCTCATACAGTTCTTGGTAGCGCTTTAGCGTTGCTCCGGCGAGAGCAAGGTCCGAATCGGCGGCGGAAAGTTCTTTTTCCGCAGCAGTCACGGCAGCCATGGCCTGGTCCGTGCCGGAGCGAGATTGCGCGTCGTCGAGAATCGCCAGCGCCTGGCCGCTTTGGACACGGTCGCCTTCGTGAGCACGGATCTCAACGATATTGCTCATCACCTGGCTGGAAACCTGGCTCGTTTGTGTGGCGCGCACCGTTCCCACGGCCTCCACCCAATCGCGTACCGTGGTCTTTTGCGCGACAAGGACCGAAACATTGCTCACCGTTTCCGGCGGAACGCTCACGGCACGCCTCGCGTTCGTGCAGCCTGTCAACACTCCGCTCGAAACCACAGTCAGAGCACAGAGAACTTCGATCGCGTGATTTTTGCGACTCATGGCGTCACCACAGGAGACTCAGGGTTTAAAGTTCCGCTGGCCAGCTCCAGGTTTGCGTAGCCAGTGTGATAGCGATACACGGCTTCCCAAAATTCCGCCTGGCTGCGCCGGGCGGTTTCTTCCGCCGCGAGCAGATCGGTAATCGTCGAAAGCCCGGAGTCGTAGCGGTTCTGATTGATGCGCAGGCTTTCCTGAGAGTCGGCAATCGATGCGCGAGCCACGTTCACCTGTTGGCGGGCGGAGTCCAACTCGTAGTAGGCGCGACGAACTTCGAGCCGCGTCGCATCGGTGGCCATTTCCTTTACAGCCGCAACCTTTTCCTGCATGGCTCGTTCACGGGAAAGCCGGGCCCGCTTCGCTCCGCCTTCGAAAAAATCGAACTGGACCTCGATTCCGGCCGCCCAGTTATTTCCGCCTCCGCCGCCCGCAAACGTTCGATTGTCGGCCTCCCATCCCGCAAACGCGTTCACTCGTGGACCAAATGAAGATTTCGCGATCGACACGCTCTGTTGCTGCGCGGCCTCTTCCGAGCGGATGCGTTTCAGGTCGGGACGCAGTTCCGCTGCTTTTTTCTCTGCTTCTTCAAGTGTCGTTGCCGGGAGATTTTTTTCTGTGAGGGCGTCGGCTGGATCGAAATCATGTTCCGTGGACATTCCAATCGAAGTACTCAACTGTGCGCGCGCCAGTGCCAGATCATTTTGGGCGCGAATGAATTCCTGCTTGCGCGTGGCGAGCCGTACTTGGGCGCTCAGTAAGTCCGATTCCACGACCACGCCGCTTTCGAAGCGATCCTTGCTCCGATCGAGAATGGCCTGCGCCGTCTTCATGCTTTGCCCAGCGACCTCCAGTTGTTTCTTCGCGAGCAGCACTCCGTAATAGGAGTCCACAACGCGGAAGATGATTTCCTGGTCGGTACGCTCAAGCTGATGCCCAGCCGCGTCCTTCACACGCTCCGCGCGGTTGACCCCGCGCCAGCTTCCGAAGGAATCAAAGAGATTCCAGGTTCCCCCGAAGCGTGTGGCGAAGTTGCTCAAGGGGGTTGGCGTGTTCAGGACGTTCAGCGCGAAATCTGCCGTCGTGAACCGCTGCTGCCGCAACTTGCTGCCAAATACGTACACAGGGTCGTTGCCACGAGTAGCCGTTTCGGAAAAAGTTACGTGCGGCAGGAGAAATGATCGAGCTTCCATAACATCAGCTGAGGCGGCCTTTGTGTCGGCGAGCGTAGCTTTGCGTTCTGGGTTCTTCTCCAGTGCGATGCTGACTGCCTGTTGAAGCGTGAGAGGAGAAGGTTGCTCCGTGTGCTGCGCGAAGAGCGCTCGGGGGACACAAAACACAACGAGTGCGATCAGAAGACAGCCCGCTTCAGAATGAGAAAATCGTCTAGAGCGGATAATCTTTGGCGCCTTTTCACTCGTTTCGCCGGCTTGTCGTCCGCACATTCTCATGGAAAGTTTTCACCCTTCTACGATTGCCGGAGTCAGCGTGAGCCACTGCGTTCTCGCTGCGACGATCTCGTACGTCGTGTGCAGGCTGGCTGTCTGCTTGACCATCGCGCCGACGGAGCAGTATTTCTCTTCTGAAAGCCGGATGGCTTGCTCGATTGCCGCGGGATCTATTTCGAATCCAGTGACCACATGGTGGATACGGACCGAGGTAAACACTTGTGGCGGGCGTTCCGCCTGATCGGCTTCCACGCGGACTTCGTAGCCAGTCACTTTTTGGTGGAATTTCTGCCGAAGGACGGTGATGACATCGAATGCCGTGCACCCGGCCAACCCCACTGCGACTAACTCAATGGGCTTGGGACCGGTGCCCCCGGCCGCGTCGTCGAGCAGTATGTGGTGTTCGCTGCCGGTCGTCGCGGCGAACTGGCGTTCTACCTTAAGTGGTTGAGTAAGCTGAGCCTTAGCGGTGATCATGTGTAGCTCCCATCGGCCCCGGCGATCCGGAGCCATACCAATAAATGCAAAAGGTTGGATTTTGTTACAGGAAAATGCGGCTTGAATTCGGAGGGTCCGGAGGAGAGTTAACTTCGCTTTACGTCGATCGCCTCGCGCTTGGTGATGTCCGCCATTAGTCTCTGATACTCGAATATCAATTCGCGTCTAAGCCTGGCCGCGACACGCGGGTCTGGCGATTCATTTGGTGCTGTCCGGCATTGCTGGATCGACTTCTCCAGGCTTGATAGAAAGGCTTTGCAGGGCTCGCAGCCGTCCATGTGCTTTTCCAGCTCTGCGCAGAGAGAATCATCAAGCTCGTCATCAAGGTAGTTTGAGAGATCGGCGAACATTTCTTTGCAGCGCCGTTGGCGGAATTGTGCGGAGAGGTGCATTTCGCCGGAAGGCGTAGCCGTTTGGCGGCGCATGCGATGCGCATCCTGTTTGGCTAATTCCTTTCTCACGAAGAGTCGCGCTCGATGCAGCCGCACGCGGATTGTCCCTGGTCGCAGACCTGTGATTTCGGTAACGTCCCCGGCGGAGAGCTCCTCCATGTCGTGCAGTACAAGAATGAGCCGATAGTCCGGCGGCAATTTCTGTACCGCTTCTCGTAGGCGTTTCGCATCCTCGCGACGCAGCAAGGAAGTCTCTGGCGTTGCATCGGAACTCCCGGACAGATTTTGCAATTCATGGCGGTCGGGCATCAGTTCTTCAAGAGAGAGATCCTCTTTCGGAGCAAATATGCTCTTGCGCCGGCTCATCAGACAGCGGTTCTTGGCGACCTTATAAAGCCACACCATGAGAGCCTTGGCACTATCGAATTTAGGCAGGTTGGGAACCGATTTGAGGAGCACTTCCTGCATGGTGTCTTCGGCATCTTGCCGCTGCCCGCACACCTTCATGCTGAAGGAAAACACAGTTTTCTGAAGCAATTCGAGCGCTACTTCCAATGACTTTGGGTCCTTGCGCTGGATCAGTTGAACAACTTGCTCAATCTCGGGTCTCACAGTTCAACTTTAGCATGTCGCGTCGGCCGTAAGCATTTGCCGATCTGTGCAAGCAACGCAAAATCGCCTGCGATGTAGACTTTCTCATTCGCCGTGGTACAAATACTCGGTCCGGTCAAGATTTGGCGCAAGTGCCAAGGAATCTTGAGAAAAATCTGCGCCGATTCCGCATTCCGAAGAAACTGGGATCGCAAGTTGAGCGAGGCCATCCCCGTTTTGAAGCGAAAGAATGAAAAGGTACCACCCAGACTGGGTATCGCGACCAATCCGTTGTAACGGAAACGTCGTCGCTCGAGAAGGCGTTGCGCCATCCGGACGGGGTGGAATGACGGCGGGAAACGCAGAGAGTTGATCATGCGCAGAATCTCGATCATCGGCGCAGGGCAGGCGGGCTTGATCTTGGGGCACAAGCTGCTGCGCACGGGGTATGAAGTCGCCGTCTATTCGGACCGTTCGGCGGAAGACTGGCTGGAGCGCAGCGCGCCCACTGGCACGGCCTACCTCTATGGCGAGAACGTGGATATCGAACAGAGTCTTGGCCTGGACTTCTGGAGCCATCTGGCGCCGGGAGGCGACGGTGTGCACCTTAGCTTCTGCCCCACCGTAGGCAACGAGCTGATGGAAATTTACGGCCGCTTCAAGAAGCGCGGCTACGCCGTAGATCAGCGTCTAAAGAATAGCAAGTGGCTTACCGAGTTTGTCGCACGGGGAGGTGAGCTCCACATCGAAGAAGTGTCCTTGGAACGCCTAGAAGAGATTGCGCACGGCTCCGACCTCACGTATCTCGCCGCGGGCAAGGGCGCCATCGGAGCGGTGATTCCACGCGACGCGGAGCGCAGCGTCTACGATAAGCCGCAGCGCATCTTGACCATGCTCATCGCCACGGGAGTGAAGGGCTGGTTGGGGCGCTGCCCATTTCAGCCGGTGAAATTCAATTTTTTTGGCGATGCTGGCGAGTGTTTCTGGGTGCCGTATTACCACAAGTCGGTTGGCGAAACTTGGTGCGTGCTTTTCGAGGCGAAAGCCGGCGGGCCGATGGACGCCTTCGGCGAAGCGAAGACAGGTGAGCAAGTCGTGGAGACAGCGAAAAAAGTAATCCAGCAGCTGATCCCCTGGGACTGGGACGCAACGAAAGAAATGGAATTGGCTGGCAATGATCCATTTTCCTGGCTCAAGGGAAAATTTCCGCCGACGGTGCGCAAGCCCTTTGGCAAGCTGCCTTCCGGCCAGATTGTCGCGCCATTGGGAGACTCGGCCATGCTCTTCGATCCCATCGGCGGCCAGGGCGCCAACAACGCTACGCGCATGGCCAGTTTTTACGCCGACCGCATCGTGGCCCGCGGCCGGGGCGCGTTCGACGCAGAATGGCTAACTGCGAACTTCGAGGCTTTTTGGGAATGGCACGGTTGGGCGGCCTACAGCTTTAACAATTTGCTGCTCGAGCCGCTGCGACAGCCAGCCAAAGAGGCCTTGCTGGCCGCCTCACGGTCGCGCGCATTTGCCGACTACTTCTTCGGCAATTTTTCGAGTCCCACCGATTATTTCCCTTGGATAGACGACATGGTAGCGGCGCGAAATAAGATCGCCGAGATCACCCGCCGGCCTTGGGTGACTTCCGCCGTGCTCGGCCGAGCGAACGTGGCCATGGGCCAGATCAAGCAGAAGCTGGGCATGTCAAATTTTTCACGGGCGGTGTAAATCCAACGAAGGAACTCAGGTCGGCCCCGCCAGGCTGAAATGACACGGCTACGGTCGCGTTTTTGGTGTCGCAAGATGCGTCGTACATCGCAGGCGTTGAAATCAACGTAGACGGCGGGCTGGGACAAGTCTGAACCTCTCCGACGGCGGGCAGACTAGCTCGGAGAGCTTGTCTACCAAAATTCCCCAGTGTACAGTACGAGCCAACTCAGGAATAAATTCGAGATCTCGAATTTATGCTGTTGGTGAGAGTTGATTCGGTGATGAACGACCTCTTCCTCCACTTGGTAGCGCTTATTTCTATAGCTTACTTTGCAGCGGCTGGGCAGAAAAGTTCAACAAATTCCGGATCGTGGTCCGGCACGCTTGTTTCCAGCAGTTGCAACGCAGACGAAGCGTTTGCCGAATCTGCCGAGTGCACCAAGAACGTGCCGGGCGCGAAGCTGTCGCTGTATGACGATACGAACAGGGTTATGTACAACCTCGAGCCGCAGGAAAAAGTAGCCGCTCACCTGGGAGACAGTGTGACCGTCCGGGGAACACTCGATGACGCTACGATTCAGGTGTTTTCCATTGAGTTGATGGCGATTGGACTCTCGGTCGGTGAGAAGGCCCCCGCCTTTTCGGGTCGCGACCAGTTTGGCCGGGTACAAACTCTTGATAGTTTGAAAGGAACCAACGGCACCATTCTTCTCTTTTTCCGTTCCGCCGACTGGTGACCGTTCTGCAAAGGGCAGCTGGTCCAGCTGCAAAGCGCAATACCGCGATTCGAAAAGCAAGGGGTGAAGCTGGCGGCTATCAGCTATGACTCGGAAGAAATCCTGAAATATTTTGCTGACCGGCACAAGATCGAATATCCAATGCTGGCGGATCCTGACTCGAAGACCATTCGGGCTTATAACGTCCTGAATGAGGAAGCTACGGGCATGCAGAAGGGCTTTGCGCGCCCCGGATATTTCTTTATTGATACCCACGGCATCATTCGAGAAAAGTTCTTCGAAGCGAAGTACCGGGAGCGGCTTACCGGGAATAGCGTTATTGCGAAGCTTTTCCCGGAATTGGGCCAAGAAGTAACGGAAACGGTGGAAGCGCCGCACCTTGAACTGGCGCTCGAACAATCCGACCTAACCGGCGTTCCGGGTACTCGCATCACGCTGGCTGCCGAAGTGCGGCTGCCGCCTGACGTGCATGTGTATGCGCCCGGCGCGCAGGGTTACAAACCCATTGAGCTCGTGCTGGACGCGATGCCAGAAATGGAGTTCAAGCCGACGGTTTACCCACCGTCAAAAACTCTCTATTTGCCCGCGATCAAAGAGCGTGTATCCGTCTTCGAAGGGACGTTCCGCTTGAGCCAGGATGTGAAGGTAAGCACTGGGTCGGAGTTCTGGGGCTCGCTCGGGAAAGACGGGAAAGTCTTTACAATTTCGGGAAAGCTCGAGTATCAGGCTTGTGACAAAACCATCTGCTACCTGCCAACGTCTATCCCGGTCAAATGGCAACTCCACGTGTTTCCTTTGGATCGGACCCGAGCCCCCGTGGACATTCGACACAAATAGGCGGGAAACCATCGTCGGAATTGCGCGGGAGCAAAGGTCCACTCGGGAGTTATCCACCAACACTACATCTTCGGGAACGGTGCTAGATACACCGAGAAGATCGGGGAAATGACCTTGGATAGGTGAAAAAATAATCGGCGTGCCCGATTGGAAGTCGGATGGGCCAAGAAAAACCGAAACCTCCCCGCAAAAACAGGAATCCTGCATATCTGGCCCGATTTCTGCGTAACAGCCACTCTCAGCGCGTGTAATTAGCAGTAACGGCGGGTTTAGACGGGGGCCTGACCGGGGAACGCATCTTCTCGATCTCAGCTTGGGAAGTGATGGCGAACACGAAGCCATCCGTCGCCACTTCTTTTTATCTACCTCTTGAGCAGCGCCAGGCATAGAATTTGCACGTTCGTGACACGCTCCCCTGGGGATCTTCATGGCGCTGAGTTTTGGCACAGGTATTCGATCGCTGTTTCGAAATGCGCCCGGGACGCTATCCTATTTCCTGAAAGGAGATATCAGACCGTGGCAAAAGAGGTGGTGGTTTACACTCAGCCGGGTTGAATGTTCTGCGGAAAGGTGAAAGAGTTTCTTTCCCAGAGCAAAATTGATTTTGTCGAACGAGATGTTACGGTCGATGAAACCGCCTTAGCCGACCTCCAGAAATTGCGATACATGACTACGCCTGTGACAGTCGCTGGCGACGAAGTAATAGTAGGCTTCGACCGCGACAAGCTGGAAAAGGTGCTGAAAACCAGATCGTAGGAGCGCCAGAACGGTTTGTTTTCGACACGGGAATCGACGACTACGCGATGCGCGAGCAAGAAGTCCACTTCGGAAATCCCAGCTAAATTACACAAAGGATTGTTTATGACTGAAGCTGAGCTGAAGAAGCACCTCGATTCGGCGGAAGAAAGTCCCAAGCAGATTGCCGCCGCAGTGTCGGGTTTGCCGGACAAGATCCTGCGTTACAAATCGACTCCCGAAAAGTGGTGCATCCTGGAAATCCTCGGTCACCTTGCCGACGCCGAAGTAATCAATGCATACCGCATTCGCCAAATGCTGGCGGACAAAGATCCCGTGATTGCGCCAATCGACCAGGACGCCTGGGCGAAGCACTTGGGATATCTCGAGTGCTCGCCTCCGGAGTTGGTCGCTCTTTACGGACTCAACCGCCATGCCACCTTGAAGTTGTTGCGGCGATTGAAGGTCGAAGACCTGAAGAAGTCAGCATTCCATCCGGAACTCAAAGCTGCACTCACGGTCGCTGACATGGTGGAAAGGCTGTCGGCCCACGGCCCGAATCACTTGGAGCAGATTGAGCGGCTGAAGAAAGAAGCAACAAGACAGTAAGGTTGGCGTGCGGTGGTATTTCGGAGCATATGACGGGCGGGAAGCGGCTATTGAGTTGCGCTCCTGGAATCGCGCCAGAGCCATTTCGTTTCGAGCCAGTGAAGAAGTGGCAAGTGGAAACGGCGACTTCGAAGCGGTCTGTTTGGGCCAAGCAAAATCGAAACCTTCTGCCAAAAACAGGATCCTTGCATATTCGGGCCGATTTCGGCCTGAAAGCGCGTCTTGGTGCGTGTAATTAGCAGGAACGCGGGTTTAAAACGGGTTGTAACCGGGTATTTTGGGGGGTTGGAGATCGAGTGAAATCATTTCAATTTGTCGTACTCGGCCTTGGCTTGCTGCAGGATGGGGATGTCGGGGTCGGCGTCTTTCCAGAGCGTGAGGAAATCCTGGTAAGCCGCCTTTGCCTTCGCGCTGTCGCCCTGCATCGCATACGCGCGGGCGAGGCCGAGATGGGAAAGTGCACCGATAGGTTCGTTGAGCACGAGTCCGCGATGGTCCAGGATTTTCTGGAACTCGGCGGCGGCTTCGTTGCTTCGATGTGCGGCCAGATAAGCTTCCCCGCGAACATAGACGGGATACAAGGCGGTCCAATCGTACGTACTGGTTGTCGTCTGTCCTAGCTCATACGGCGTGGCGTTTCTGAGATTCTCAATGGACTCTGAAGCGTTTCCCCGGCTGAGCGCAAGCTTTGCGCGCAGGGTCGGAAGATAGTTGAACAGCACGACTGTGTCCTCCGGGAACCTCTTGCCCAAATCGTCGGTCAGCGCTCGGGCTCGCTTGTCATCGCCCGCATATGCCAAGGCGAGCGCAGAGCCGTACTGCACATCGCGGCCTGTCGAACGCTCCATTGCCAAAGTGGCATTCCGTCGTGCTTCGCCTGCATTGCCGAACAAAGCCTCCCGCAGGCCAGACACGGCAGAGTACGATGCGGCAGTTTCCCTCTGTTCTGCCCGCTCGGCCGAATCCGTTGCCCGTCGGGAAAACTCTCGGGCTTCCCTGAGCCGCCCTGTATAGGCGACGGTATCAGCTGCCAAGGCTAGCAAATTGTCCTCTATTCCCGGCTTGCCAGCCGACCATGCTAGCTGTTGCGCGATCCCCGCCGCATCATTCTGCAAGAAAGCAATCCCATTTAGTGCAATATGGAAGAAAGGGTGATCCAACCTGCGTTTGAGAGCTTGCGCATAGGTGGACTGCGCCTCAGCGAGGCGATTCAGAGCGGTATAGTGAAACATCAGGACGCCATAGGACAATGCATCGTCTGGATTCAAACGGATTGCCTCTCTACTTTCTTCTACCGCCTTCTCATATTCTCCGACGACCGGGTAGATCACGCCCGACAATAAATCATGCGGCTCCGGAGCGCGCGGATAAGTCTGTATCCAAAGCTCGCAGGATTGTTGGGCTTTTTCGATGTTTCCAGTGACCTCCTTATGGAAGATAGTCGAGATGAAATACTTCTTCGGCTCACTCGTTCGGCCGCGCAGTTCGTATGCCTTTCGGGTGTAGCCAGCACCGATGCTGGGTTCTCCAATAGTGGTAGTCCCGAGTCCCCAATATGCGTAGGCGAGTGCAAAATTCTGGTCGAGTTCGATGGCACGCTTGAAAAACGGAATCGCGGCCGCCCACCCTGTTGTGGCTGCAACTCTAGCGCCCGAACTGAAAGCCTTAAGGGCTTCCAGTGACGGCGTAGTGGCCAGCTCAAGAGGAGTATCAAACTTCTGCACGGTGCTCAGCGATTCGCCCAGTTTGTTCCGAATTTCCGAAGTTGTCTTTCCCAAAGCATCGAGCACATGGTTCTTGTCGCTCGCCTGAGCTTCCGTGCTCGCCAGCGATTCGCCGCTAACGCAGTTGACCGCCTTGAGGGTCAGAAGGTACTGCGTGCCAATCTGCGCAATCGAGCCATCGAGGGCAGCGGCGCTGCCTGTGCGCTGGCAGAGTTCCCTCGCGATCGCTGGCGTGAGCTTTGCTTCAGCTGGCTGGCCCATTAAGCCGAGCGTCTGCTGGATTTGCTGATCCGAGATAATGCTCAGGAAGGGTGACTGCTCCAGTTGTATCGAAAGCCCCTGCCGCAGCGTCCCGTCAAATACCGCGTCTCCGGTCGAGTTGGCGAAATCAGCTAATACAATCGTGTCTCTTTCGGTGAGGGCGTGGGCATTGCCCCTGCGGAAAATCCTGCCGGCAGCCACTATGGTCAGCACGCCGACGATCGCCACGGTCCCTAAGATCCAGTACCAGGGCCTTTGGCGAACGATTGAGAACCGAGCAACCGCGGCGCTGCGTCGCCTCGATTCGGTTTCCTCAACGGTCATTCTCTCAACCGAGAGGCTCTGCACGATCAGCTCACCGACGCCTGAGACCTCCCGTACCTTCTCGGCAAGGCGGTAGCCCCTTCCAGGCATGGTCACGATGTAGCGGTGGTCCTGCGGGCTTTCGCCTAGAGCCTTTCGCAGCACCGAGATGTGCTGCGTGAGGTTCGATTCCTCCACGAACGTGTCCGGCCAGAGCTGTTTCATCAGTTCGTCTTTGGAAACCATCTGTTCGCTGTGTTGGATCAGCACCAGGAGCGTTTCAAACGCCTTTGAGGTCAGCGGAACAGGCTGGCCATCGCGTAGCAACAGCTGCCTGCCAGCATCCACCCGGAACGGACCGAACTCGTAGAAGCGGTTTGTTTCCTTACTCATAGAGCCGTTTAGAAAGTTTTAGAAGTCTTGAGCATGCCTTTTAGGACATTTAAGTCCCGGATTGTGCAGGATGCGCCTCATGCGGCGGGCTGGCTGAAGACTCAAGCCAAGTGTGGAACGGTATCTATCACGGAATAGTTTGTAGGGTAAAGGCATGGGGCGTGTTCACCACCGCGAAAAAGAGGACTCAGATCACTATCGAAACCAGTCGCGTTCTGATCGTTCGGCGAATGCGTTCCTCCCGAACCTGGTGTCGGGAATGCGCCCGCGAAGTGGACGTGGTTGACACGGAGGAGGCAAGTGTGCTGGCCGAGATGGCGCAGCCCGCGCTTCGGGAGTGCGTCGCGACCGGGAAGTGGCACCTCTCCGAGTCATCGGAGGGAGCGCTGTTGATCTGCCTCGATTCGCTGATGAAGTCGCTACATTCGGCAAGTAAGTAAAGAACGAGAAAAGGAGAATGAGATGAAAACGAGAAGCATCACTTTGATTACCATGGTTGCGGTGTTGGCTGCGTTCGCGCTGCCGGTTCGGCTGGCTGCGCAAGTACAAGAAGACCAGAATGAACAAAAGGTCGCGCACCATCGTTACAAGCTTTTTGACGTCGGCACATTCGGTGGGTCGTACAGTATATTTAATAACCCTTCCTTCTGGGCTGTGAACAATCGAGGCGCGGCGGTAGGCTCGGCGGATACACCTATTCCCGATCCATACTACCCAAACTGCTACTATGACTGTGTGATTGATCACGGGTTCGCTTGGGAGAATGGGGTAACAACCGATTTAGGTACTCTGCCGGGCGGCGCGAGCAGTGATGCCTGCGCGATCAACAGAGGTGGGTTGATCACCGGCCAGTCACAGAACGGTGTGATTGATCCGTTGACCGGTTTCCCTGAGGCGCATGCTGTTGTCTGGCGCAACGGTAGGATTCTCGATCTGGGAACACTAGGGGGAAACCAGAGCAATACAAGCGCGATCAATGATCGCGGCCAAGTGGTAGGCGAAGCGTTGACGGCCATTCCTGATCCGTTCGCGGGTGCCCTCCAGGCCGCTTGCGGGGAGTTGCCCACGACCGGCGGCTCTTGCGCCTCTTTCTCGTTTGCATTTAACTCCCTCTACTCCCCTGCTGCAACCGAGACGCACGCTTTTCTCTGGCAGGCCGGTTTCATGCGCGATTTGGGCACGCTCGGTGGACCTGACAGCGCCGCATGGATCAACAATCAGTCCGGGGAAATTGTGGGATGGTCTTACACCAGTTTCGTTGCGAACCTGTCGACCGGGGTGCCCACTGTGGATCCTTTTATTTGGAGCCCGGAGAACGGCAAGATGACCGACCTGGGCGGTCTTGGTGGAACGTTCGGAGCTGCATTCTTTCTCAACAACCGAGGGCAGGTCGTGGGGATTTCGAATTTGCCCGGAGACACCATGTATCACCCTTTTATTTGGAGTAAGTCCGAAGGAATGAAAGACCTCGGCACGCTTGGAGGCGATTTCGCGCAGCCCTTCTGGATAAACGATTCAGGAGAAGTTGTCGGATCCTCAACAAATGCTGGTGATCAGAACCAACGCGCATTTCTTTGGCGCCATGGCGTACTGACAGATCTGGGAACAATAAGCATGGATCAGGATGGTCAAGCCTTCAGCATCAACTCGAGCGGTCAAATCGTTGGAACCACATATCTCGACGGCAACGATAACCACGGGTTCCTTTCGGACAACGGCGGCCCATTGATCGACTTGGAGACCCTCGTTCTGCCTGGCTCGGAAGTGACCGTAATTAGCGCCCTCGTCATCAATGATCGGGGAGAGATCGCAGGACACGGAAGGCTCCCGAATGGCGACAGCCATGCAATCCTGCTAATTCCATGCGACGACAAACATCCGAACGTAGAAGGTTGCGAGTACAGCCAGGTGGACAGCACTTCCGAGGCTCAAGTTCGTCCCGCACAACTCACTCCGCAGTCAGCGGCAGCAAGTTACAACACATTGCCTCCGGCCGAAACGATGACTCGAATTCGTTCCTCGATCACGAATCGAAATCATAGGTTCGGAGCAGTGCGACCGAAATAGCTGCAGCCGTGTCTTACTGGTGTCGGGGCGGAAACCGGCGAGCATCGCGCCCGAGTCCGCCCCGGCATCAACGCCACGAGATTGTGATCCTGCCGTACCAAAACACTGCCGGAAACCGATCTCTTCATATCTTTGATGGATGCCCTCGAACGGCGCAAAAATCCTATTTCAGAAACGCGCGGCTTCCACTGGACGATTAACGCACTATGAAAGGGCGCCCCTTTTCGGTTAGGTTTTGATTGCTCGCATCAACGCCTACAGAAAGGAGGAGTATCGCAGGTCTTGATTCGTTCTGACCCGTTTGGCCTCGTCATGAGCTGAAAACTATGACACTTTTATGACACTTGCACCATTTTGGTGCATTCCACCTGACCGAAGGAATCGTGGAACTTGATGAAAATGAAAGAATAAGAGTGGTGGGCCTGGGGAGAGTCGAACTCCCGACACGCGGTTTAGGAAAACAGTGAGCGGTTTTGACCCGTTTTGAAAATTTTCGATTATATCTGTTGTGTCAACCTTTTACGGATTCCGTGTCTTGATCGGTTCTGATTCGTTTAGACCCGTTTTGAGCATAGAACTACTGCGGATTTACTACAGTCTGAGTAGCTCGCGCATACCTCATCGTGGAGTCAGAAGTCGTACTCGGGATGAGGCCTTCTTGGCAGTCGCTGAACGCTCTCTCAAAAATGGGCACACGCATACTTTCTTGCCGCTGATTCACGTTCTCCGTGTTTGCTATTCGACGCGATTCGCCGCGCGTTGACTTGTCTGATGGCGCAGCATAGCATTGGCGGCCATGCCCGATTCTTCTCCACTCTCCGGACGAACGATTTCCCACTTCCGTATCATCGAGAAGTTGGGCGGCGGTGGCATGGGTGTGGTCTACAAAGCTGAGGACGTAAAGCTGCACCGCTTTGTCGCCTTGAAGTTCCTTCCGGACGAGATTGCCAAGGATGCGCAAGCTCTAGCCCGCTTTCAACGCGAAGCGCAGGCCGCTTCCGCGCTGAATCATCCGAACATCTGCACGATTCATGAGATTGATGAGCATAACGGGCAAGCATTCATCGCCATGGAATTTCTGGACGGCGTCACGCTGAAGCATCTCATCGGCGGAAAGCCTGTTGAGACGGAAGCTCTGCTTGGATTGGCGATTGAGATTGCGGACGCCCTAGACGCCGCTCACGCCGAAGGCATCGTCCACCGCGACATTAAGCCTGCCAACATTTTTGTCACCAAACGAGGCCACGCGAAGATTCTAGATTTCGGGCTGGCAAAGACGCTGACTCCCACGTCGTCGCTCTCGATGTCGGCCACACAGGAAACCGCCGCCGCGGTAGCCCCCGAACACCTAACCAGTCCGGGAACCGCCATCGGAACGATCGCTTACATGTCGCCCGAGCAAGTACGGGCCAAGGAACTGGACGCGCGCACTGATTTGTTCTCTTTCGGTGCTGTGTTGTAC
>Ga0116216_10001297_pt1 | contig 17492 bp, 9 predicted proteins | sample Sb_taG_11_FD_89696 | JGI IMG/M metagenome (GOLD analysis project Ga0116216, IMG submission 89696) | Peat soil microbial communities from Weissenstadt, Germany - Sb_50d_3_AS metaG | ecosystem: Environmental > Terrestrial > Soil > Wetlands > Peat | place: Germany: Weissenstadt | collected 2010-09-21
CCCGCCCGGGTGACGACGCCCTCGTGGCCGCGCTGGCCGACGTCGAACGGTTGGCCGCTTGGGCAGAGGAGGCGGCCTACGGCCCCGACGAGGTGCCCGGGCACCAGGCCCGCTCGGCCGAGGCGTCGGCGGCCCGGGTCGAGCGGGCGCTCCGCGGCGACGGGCGGCGTCGGCTGGGCTCCCTCGCCCCGGCCGTCGAGGACGGCGCGTTCATCGGCGCCGGCCGGGAGGGCTAGCCGGCCCGGGCGAGCACGGGGGCGAGCACCTCGCCGGTGTAGCTGCCGGCCGTCTTGGCCACCTGCTCGGGCGTGCCTTCGGCCACGAGCCGACCGCCGCCGTCGCCGCCGTCGGGCCCGAGGTCGATGATCCAGTCGGCGGACTTCACGACGTCGAGGTTGTGCTCGATCACGACCACCGTGTTGCCCTGGTCGACCAGCCGCCCGAGCACCTCGAGCAGCCGCCGGGTGTCCTCGAAGTGGAGCCCGGTCGTGGGCTCGTCGAGGATGTAGAAGGTGCGGGTCGTCGAGCGCCGGCTGAGCTCGGTGGCCAGCTTCACCCGCTGGGCCTCCCCGCCCGAGAGCGTCGGGGCCGGCTGGCCCAGCCGCACATAGCCGAGACCCACGTCGACGAGGGTCTGCAGGTGCCGGGCGATGGCCGGCTGGTGGGAGAAGAAGGCGAGCGCCTCCTCGCACGACATGTCGAGGACCTCGGCGATGTTCTTGCCCCGGAACGTGACCTCGAGGGTCTCGCGGTTGTAGCGGGCCCCGTTGCACACCTCGCAGGGGACGTAGACGTCGGGGAGGAAGTGCATCTCGATCTTGATCGTGCCGTCGCCGGCGCAGGCCTCGCAGCGCCCGCCGCGCACGTTGAAGGAGAACCGACCCGGCTGGTAGCCGCGCACCTTGGCCTCGGGCGTCTGGCTGAAGAGCCGCCGGACGTGGTCGAACACGCCGGTGTAGGTGGCCGGGTTCGAGCGCGGCGTCCGGCCGATCGGCGCCTGGTCCACGTCGACCACCTTGTCGAGGTGCTCGACGCCTTCGACCGACTTGTGCCGCCCCGGCACCGTCTTGGCCCGGTTCAGCTGCTGGGCCAGGACCTGCAGCAAGATGTCGTTCACGAGGGTCGACTTGCCCGACCCCGAGACCCCGGTCACCGCCACGAGGCAGCCGAGCGGGAACGTCACGTCCATCCCGGTCAGGTTGTGCTCGAGCGGCCCGCGCACGACTACCGCGTGACCGTTGCCCGGGCGGCGGCGCTCGGGCAACGGGATGCGTCTCGACCCCGAGAGGTACTGCCCGGTCACCGAGGCCTTGTTGTTCAGGAGCCCGCCCCGGCCGGCCACCGGGCCCGAGTGCACGATCTCGCCCCCGTGCTCGCCCGCCCCGGGCCCGATGTCCACCACGTGGTCGGCCGTGCGGATGGTCTCCTCGTCGTGCTCGACCACGATCACCGTGTTGCCGATGTCGCGGAGCCGCAGGAGCGTCTGGATGAGCCGGTGGTTGTCCCGCTGGTGCAGCCCGATCGACGGCTCGTCGAGGACGTAGAGCACGCCCACGAGGCCGCTCCCGATCTGGCTGGCCAGGCGGATCCGCTGGGCCTCGCCGCCCGAGAGCGTGCCGGCCGAACGGGCGAGCGAGAGGTAGTCGAGTCCCACGTCGAGGAGGAACTGCATCCGCTCGCGGATCTCCTTCAGGACCCGGTCGGCGATGAGGTGGTCCCGCTCGGTCAGCTCGAACGCGGCGATGGTCCCGACGGCCCGGGCCACCGACTGGCTGCACAGCTCGTAGATGTTGAGGCCGCCCACCGTCACGGCGAGGGACTCGGGCTTGAGCCTCGCCCCGCCGCAGGCCGGGCAGTCGACCTCGCGCATGTACTGCTCCACCTGCTCGCGCGACCAGTCCGACTCGGAGTCGGCGTGCCGCCGCTGGAGCCAGGGCACGATGCCCTCGTAGTAGGAGTGGTAGGAGCGGGTCCGGCCGAAGCGGTTCTTGTAGTGCACGTGGACCTGCTTGGTCCCCGAGCCGTAGAGGACGAGCTTTTTGTCCTTGGCCTTCAGCTTCGACCAGGCGACGTCGACCGAGAACCCGCCGAGCTCGGCGATCCCGTTCACGAGGCCGGTGAAGTAGTCGCTCCTCGCCGAGGCCCACGGCGCCAGGGCCCCCCCGGCCAGGGAGAGCGAGGGGTCGGGCACGACGAGGTCCGGGTCCACCTCGAACTTGGTCCCGAGGCCGAGGCAGGTCGGGCAGGCCCCGTAGGGGGAGTTGAAGGAGAAGCTGCGGGGGGCCGGCTCCTCGAAGCTGATGCCGTCGTAGGCACAGGCGAGGTGCTCGCTGAAGGTGATGACCTCCTCCTCGTCGCCCCCCCGGTCCACCGACACCTCGGCCGTCCCGCCGGTCAGCCCGAGCGCCGTCTCGATCGACTCGGTCAGCCGCTGGCCGATCCCGTCCCGCACCACCAGGCGGTCCACGACGACCTCGATCGTGTGCTGCTCGTAGCGGGCCAGCTGGAGCCAGGCCCGGTCGGCGAGCTCCAGCGGCTGGCCGTCCACCCGGGCCCGGGCGAACCCCTGCTTGGCCAGGTCGTCGAGGAGGGCGCTGTACTCCCCCTTCCGGCCCCGGACCACCGGGGCGAGGACCGAGAACCGGGTCCCGTCGGGGAGCTCGAGCACCCGGTCGACGATCTGCTGGGGCGTCTGACGGGCCACCGGCCGGCCGCAGATCGGGCAGTGGGGCCGGCCGATCCGGGCGTAGAGGAGCCGGAGGTAGTCGTAGACCTCGGTGATGGTCCCGACCGTCGACCGGGGATTGCGCGAGGCCGACTTCTGGTCGATCGAGATGGCCGGCGAGAGGCCCTCGATGAAGTCCACGTCGGGCTTGTCCATCTGGCCGAGGAACTGCCGGGCGTAGGCCGAGAGCGACTCCACGTAGCGGCGTTGACCCTCGGCGTAGATGGTGTCGAAGGCGAGCGAGGACTTCCCGGATCCCGACAGCCCGGTGAAGACGATCAGCCGGTCACGCGGCAGGTCGAGGGAGACGTCCTTCAGGTTGTGCTCGCGTGCCCCACGAATGACCAGACGGTCGGACACGAGGCGAGGATACCGGAGCGATTTGGCACTCCGATCGGGCGTGGGCCGGGGGGTCACCCGACCACGTTAGCGAACATGTGTTCGGAAGGCAGCCACCACCGGCGCCATCCTCCCGGCCACCCGGCGGCAACATGGTCGTCACCTTTGGTGGGCCGAGCACCTGGCCGGGTGGCAGACTTGCCGAGGTCGGTGCACACGAGGTCGACCGCGGCGGGCGGGGCGCACGCCCCTGGAGGTCCACCCGATGAGCCAGGTACCCATGGGCCAGAGCTGGTGGAAGGCCGGCGACGGGCTCTGGTACCCGCCGGGCGTGCGCCCGGTCGCCACAAAGGACCCGTACCGGCGCCGGCTCGCCGTCCTCGTGGTCGCCCTCGTCGTGGTGGCGGTCGTCGGCGCGGTGGTGCTCGTCAGCCACCTCGGCCCGGCCCCCCCGCCGGTCCAGCTCGGTGACCCGCCGCCCGTGCCCGCCGGGCAGCCCCAGCTGCACGGGGCCGACATCGGGACCACCCGCACGCTCTTCGACGGCTCCCACGAGGTCCAGGTGACCCTGGTGGCGGTGGTGAACCCCGTGAAGACGTCGGCGGGGCAGAACTTCCACCTCGACCCGCTGGCCACCACCGGCTCGGTGGTGGGCATCGAGCTACGCCTCCACAACTCCGGCCCGGGCTCGGTGCTGCTCTCCTCGGGCAGTGTGAACAGCGGCCTCTTCGTCAAGCTGGTCCTGGGCGCCGACGTCGTCGAGGGGGCCTTCGACCGGGTGTCGCCCCTCGGCGAGCCCTTCAACGTCTACGCGCCGATCCCCGAGGCGAGCGCCACGGCCGGTTGGGTGCTCGTCGACCTGAGCACGCTCCCCTCGCCCACGCCCCCGCCGACCAGTGTGAGCATCGGCTTCTACGGCACGCCGAGCAGCGGCGGCAGCCTCTTCCACTTGCCCTGACCGGGGGCGGGCCGCTCAGCGGCCGGGCACGCCCTCGGCCAGCCCCACGCTCCCGTCCTCCTCACCGTCGACGTGCTGCACCTCGCCGAAGGCGCCCGAGGCGGCGCGCAGCTCGAGCAGCTCGTCACGGAGGAGCGCCGCCTCCTCGTAGCGGAGCTCGGCCGCGGCGGCCCGCATCTCGGCCTCCAGCTGGACGAGGAGCTCGGCCACCTCGGCCGGCGGGGCCACCGCGCCGGGGCCGGTCGGCGTGAGGCCCGCCCGGGTCCGCAGCGCCCGGGTACCACGGCCCCGACGGACCTCGGCCCGGCTCCGGTGGGCCGACTCGGTCCGGTCGGAACCGCCGCGGAGGCGCTGCAGGATGTCGGTGACCGCCTTGCGGATCGTCTGGGGGTCGATGCCGTGCTCGGCGTTGTAGGCGATCTGGCGCTCCCGCCGGCGCTGCGTGATCCCCACCGCCGCGCGCATGGAGTCCGTGATCGTGTCGGCGTAGAGGACCACCTTGCCGTCGACGTTCCTCGCCGCCCGGCCCATCGTCTGGATGAGCGACGACGTCGAGCGCAAGAAGCCCTCCTTGTCGGCGTCGAGGATGGCCACGAGCGAGACCTCGGGGAGGTCGAGGCCCTCGCGCAGGAGGTTGATGCCGACCACCACGTCGGTCGTGCCGAGGCGGAGCTGGCGCAGGATCTCGATCCGGGTGATGGTGTCGACGTCGGAGTGCAGGTATTGCACCCGGACGCCGGCGTCGGCGAGATAGTCGGTGAGGTCTTCGGCCATCTTCTTGGTGAGCGTGGTGACGAGGACCCGTCCCCCGCGGGCCACCGCCTCTTCGATCCGGGCGAGGAGGTCGTCCACCTGGCCCTTGGTCGGCTGGATGACCACCTCGGGGTCGACGAGGCCCGTCGGCCGGATCACCTGCTCGACCACCTGGGCCGACGACTCGATCTCGTAGGGGCTCGGGGTGGCCGAGACGAAGATGGCCTGGGGCACCCGCTCGACGAACTCGTCGAAGCGGAGGGGCCGGTTGTCGACCGCCGAGGGCAGGCGGAAGCCGTGCTCGACGAGCACGTCCTTCCTCGAGCGGTCGCCGGCGTACTGGCCGTGCAGCTGGGGCACGGCCACGTGCGACTCGTCGATCACGACGAGGAGGTCCTTCGGGAAGAAGTCGAGGAGCGTGAACGGGGTCTCGCCGGGTTGGCGGCCGTCGAGGTGGCGGCTGTAGTTCTCGATGCCCGAGCACACCCCGGTCTCGGCCAGCATCTCGAGGTCGTGCTCGGTGCGGGCCCGCAGGCGCTGGGCCTCGAGGAGCTTGCCGTGCTGCTCGAACCAGGCGAGACGCTCCCGCAGCTCGACCTCGATGCTGCCGATGGCCCGCTGCAGGGTCTCCTCGCTCGCCGCGTAGTGGGTGGCGGCGAACACCACCACGTCCTCCTGCTCCTCCCCCATCTCGCCGGTGAGGACGTCGAACGGGACGATGCGCTCGAGCGTGTCGCCGAAGAACTCCAACCGCAGGGCCCGCTCCTCGTAGGCCGGGTGGACCTCGACCGTGTCGCCACGTGCCCGGAAGGTCCCCCGCACCAGGTTGGTGTCGTTGCGGTCGTAGAGGAGGTCGACGAGCCGGCGGAGGATGGCCCGCTGCTCGTAGTCCTCGCCGACCTGGAGGGCCAAGATGCGATCCCGGTACTCGTCGGGCGAGCCCAACCCGTAGATGCACGACACCGAGGCCACGACCACCACGTCGCGCCGCATGAGGAGCGACGACGTGGTGGCGTGCCGGAGGCGGTCGATCTCGTCGTTGATCGACGAGTCCTTCTCGATGTAGGTGTCGGTGCTCGGCAGATAGGCCTCGGGTTGGTAGTAGTCGTAGTAGGAGACGAAGAACTCCACCCGGTTCTTCGGGAAGAGCTCGCGGAGCTCCGCCGAGAGCTGGGCGGCGAGCGACTTGTTGGGCTCGATGATGAGGGTGGGCCGCTGGGCCGCCTCGATGGTCCAGGCGATCGTGGCGGTCTTGCCGCTCCCGGTGATGCCCTGCAGGGTCTGGAAGCGGTCACCCCGGGCCACGCCCTCGGCCAGGGCGGCGATGGCCGCCGGCTGGTCGCCGGCCGGGCGGAAGGGGGAGATGACGGAGAACTCGGGCACCGGGTCGAGCGTATCGGCCGGGTGTCGCGGCGCCGCCCCGCTCAGGCGGTCGGGGCCGCCCCTTGCGCCGCCGGCCGCCAGGCGGCCAGCCACTGCCAGAGCCGCTCGACCTCGGCCTCCAGGTGCTCGAGGGTGGACGAGTTGTCGAGCACGAAGTCGGCCTCTTCGAGGCGCTCCTCCCGCGTGATCTGGGCGGCCACCCGCTGCTCGGCGTCGGTGCGGTCGAACCCCCGCTGCTCGACGAGGCGTTCGATGGCCACGTCGACCGGGCAGTCGACCACCACCACCACGTCGAGGCCGACGCTCTGGCGGTGCTTGGCCGTGAGGAGCGGGATGGCGAGGACCACGACCCCGTCGGACCGCGCGGCGGCGGCCCGGCGCTCGGCCATCACCTGGCCGATCGCCGGGTGGGTGATGGCATTCAGGTCGGCCAGGGCGGCTGGGTCCGAAAAGGCCAGGGCGGCGAGGGCCGGGCGGTCGAGCTCGCCGTGCTCGTCGAGGATCGTCGGGCCGAAGCGGTCGACGAGAGGCTGGTAGGCGGGGCCACCCGGCGCCACCACCTCGCGGGCGATGAGGTCGGCGTCGATGAGCACCGCCCCCCGCTCGACGAGCCCGTCGGCCACGGCCGACTTGCCGGCCCCGATGCCCCCGGTCAGGCCGACGACGGGCACGCCGAGCTCCCGGTGGGCGGCCCGCTCACCTGCGCCGGGGCCGGCGGGCCACGGCGAAGAGGACGAGCGTGGTGTCGTCGAGCTCCTCGGTCACGAACCAGTCGTCGACCGTGATCCCGGTCGTCCCCCCGGTGTCCTGCTTGGCCATGAGCCGGTAGGCCACCGGCAGGAGCCGGGTGTAGGTGGCGATGTACCAACGGCGCGGGATCTTGTGGCGCAGGTCGAACAGGTCGAGGGCGAGCACCTTCTTGGCCTTGGCCCGGCGGGCGGCGAAGTCCGCCTTCACCTCGGGCACCGCGTCGACGCCGCCCAGCCAGACGTCGTCGAAGTAGCGACCGAGGAGCTCGACGAGAGACTGCCGGTCGAAGAGGTGAACGTGGAAGGGGTTCTCGAAGTCAGCCGGCTCGTTGGGCGTGAGGAAGAAGGCCGTCCCGTCATCGGCGAGCACCCGGGCCAGCTCGGCCACGTGGCCCTTGGGGTGGACGAAGTGCTCGATCAGGTGCGACGAGCAGACGGCCGAGAAGGCGCCGCCGGCGAAGCCGAGGGCGAGGGCGTCCATCTGGGCCACCCGCAGGCCGGCCCGGCCGAACCGGGCCCGGGCCACCGACGTGGCCTCGCCGCTGTAGTCGACGCCCACAACGGGACGGTCCGGCCCGGCGAAGCCCACCGACTCGAAGCCCTGGCCACAGCCCACGTCGAGCAGCGGCCCCGGCCCGAGGCGCTCGAGCACGGCCCGGTAGCCGGCGGCGTGGAGGGCCAGGAGAGAGTCGGGGGTCACCCCCTGGTGGGGGCGCTCCCCGGTCAGCTTGGCGCTCGCTCCTCGGGCCATGTCCCTCCCACTCGCCGGCCGGCCGCCGGCCGGGGTGGCCCGGGTCGGCATGCCCGACACGGCCAGTCCGAGCCATTTACACTACCGGGCACCGAAGTGCGGCGGCGGAGGGCTTCTCCCTGGCAGACCGGCAACGCTGACCCGTCCGGTGTGCTGCACGATCGGCCCGCCCCACGATGACGAGTACGACCACCACCCTCACCACCGCACCGCGGGCGGCCGCCAACTACCGCCAGCTCCGCCTCCGGCCCGAGACCGAACCGGGCGCCGTCCGCCGCCACGCCGGCTCCCTCGGCGGGGTCCTCGAGCACCTCTTGCTCGCCGGGCTGGCCTACCTGCCGTTCCTCCTCGTGAAGCCGGGGGTGGTCACCTCGGACACGAAGACCTACCTCTACCTCGACCCGGGCCGCTTCCTCCGTCAGGTGGCCTCGATGTGGAACCCGTCGGTGGGCCTCGGCACGGTCAACCACGAGTACATCGGCTACCTCTTCCCGATGGGGCCGTTCTTCTGGGTCCTCTCGGCCCTCCACGTCCCGATCTGGGTGGCCCAACGGCTGTGGCTCGGGACCATCCTCTTCGCCGCCGGGGCCGGCCTCCTCTACCTGGCCCGGGTGCTGAACGTCCGCGGCCCCGGCCGGGTGGTGGCGGCCCTCGCCTACATGCTCTCGCCGTACTTCCTCCAGTACGCCGGGCGCATCTCGGTGATCCTCCTCCCCTGGGCCGGCCTGCCCTGGATGGTGGCCTTCACCGTCCTCGCCCTCCGCAAGGGCGGGTGGCGCTATCCGGCCCTCTTCGCCCTCGTGGTGGCCAGCGTGAGCGGCATCAACGCCAGCTCGATCATCTACGTGGGCGTCGCCCCGGTCCTCTGGCTGGTCTATGCGACGACCGTCGAGCGCGAGGGCGGCTTCGGGAAGGCTCTCCTCACCGCGCTCAAGATCGGCTTCCTCACCCTCGTGGTCTGCCTCTGGTGGATCGTCGGGCTGGCCGTCGAGGCGGGCTACGGGGTGAACGTCCTCAAGTTCACCGAGACCGTGCCCTCGACGAGTGCCACCTCGAGCGCGGCCGAGGTGCTCCGGGGCATCGGCTACTGGTACTTCTACGGCCAGGACCACCTCGGGCCCTGGACCTTCTCGGTCCTCCTCTACACCCAGTGGCTCTGGCTCATCGCGCTGTCCTTCTTCATCCCGGTGCTCTCCTTCGTCTCGGCCGTCGTCGTGCGCTGGCGCCACCGGGCCTACTTCGTCCTCCTCGTCGTCGTGGGCACGGTCCTCTCCGTCGGCGCCCACCCCTTCACCCACCCGACGCCGGTGGGCAAGCTCCTCAAGGCGTTCATGACCGACACGACGGCCGGGCTGGCCATGCGCTCGACCGACCGGGCCACCCCGCTCATCGTCCTCGGGCTGGCCATGCTGCTCGGGAGCGGGGTGAGCGCGCTGTGGCGCCGCCTGCCGAAGACCGCCGTTCTCACCGCGGTGGTCATCGGCGGGCTCATCATGGCCAACAACCCGGCCATGTTCAACGGCGACGCCGAGGTGGCGAACGGCTTCACCCAGCCGGCGGTCCTCCCCACGGCCGAGCGCCAGGCGGCCGCCCACCTGAACGCCGTGCACCAGGGCACCCGGGTGCTCGAGATCCCCGGCGACGACTTCGCCGCCCAACGTTGGGGCGACACCGTCGACCCGGCGATGGCCGCACTCCTCACCACCCGGCCCTTCGCCATCCACGAGCAGCAGGTGATGGGCTCAGAGGCCACCTACGACACGCTGTTCGCCCTCGACGAACCGATCCAGCAGGGCACCGAGCAGTGGAACTCGCTGGCCCAGATGGCCCGCCTCATCAGCGCCGGCGACGTGCTGGTGCAGAACGACACCGCCTACGAGCGCTACGGCATCCCCCAGCCCCAGCTGCTCGACCCGCAGCTGCAGCCGACGCCGGCCGGCCTCTCGGACCCAGTCACCTACGGCACACCCACAGAGAACGTCGCCTCGGTGCCGATGCTGAACGAGGCCGACCTGGCGGCGCCGGCGAACCCGGCCCCGCAGCCGCCGCTCGTGAGCTACACGGTCGTCGACCCCCGGCCCGTCGCCCGGGCCGAGTCGGACCAGGGGGCCGTCGTGGTGGCCGGTGACGCCACCGGCCTCGAGAACATGGCCTCGGCCGGCCTCCTCAACACGGACTCGGCCATCTACTACGCCGGCACCCTCGACTCCCACCCGGTCCAGCTCCAGCAGCTGCTGGCAAACGGGGCGGCCCTCGTCCTCACCGACACCAACCGCAAGCAGGCGTTCCGCTGGGACACGGTCACCGCCAACACCGGCTACACCGAGACCGCCACCGAGCAGCCCCAGAAGACCGACCGCTCGGACAGCCCGATCAACCTGTTCCCGAAGGCCCCGGTCGGCGCCCACACCCTGGCCGGCGACTTCGGCGCGGTGAGCGTCACCGCCTCCACCTACGGCAACCCCGTCTCCTACACCCCCGAGAACCGGGCCTTCGCCGCGGTGGACGGCAACCCGGACACCTCGTGGCAGACCGGCATCTTCGAGTCGGACCCGAAGGGCGAGTGGTGGCAGATCAAGCTGCCCGGCCCGGTCACCGAGAACCAGGTCACGCTGGTCCAGACGCTGAACGGCGACACGAGCCGCTGGATCACGAAGGCCAAGCTCACCTTCGACGGCGGCCACCCCGAGACCGTGACCCTCGGGCCGTCGTCGCGCACCGCGGCCGGCCAGGTGGTGCCGTTCCCGAAGCAGACCTTCTCGACCATGCGCATCACGATCGAGCAGACGAACAACGACACCGTCCCGACGGCCCAGGCCTCCGAGGTCGGCTTGGCCGAGGTGGAGCTGCCCGGCGTGCACGTCCAGGAGATCATCGTCATGCCGACCGACCTCCTCACCGCGGCCGGTGCCGCCTCGCTCCACAACCGCCTCACGCTCGTCATGGCGAGGGAGCGGGTCGCCCCGTACCCGGGCCGCAGCGACCCCGAGACCGACATCGTCCGGGCCTTCACCCTCCCGACGGCCCGCACGTTCACGCTGTCGGGCACGGCCAGCCTGTCGGCCCTCATCCCCGACAGCGAGATCGACCAGCTCCTCGGCCGACCGGGCACCGACGGCAGCGGCATCGTGGCCTTCTCGTCCGGCCGGCTGCCCGGCGGCCTGGCCGAAGGCGCCGGCTCGGCCCTCGATGACAACCCGACGACGATCTGGCAGCCGGGCTTCGAGGCCCCCTACCAGATCGGCGCCTTCGTCCAGTACGACCTGCCGCACTACTACACGTTCGACCACATGAACCTCCAGGTCGTGGCGGACGGTCGCCACTCGGTGCCCACGTCGATCAGCGTCAGCACCGAACAGGGCACACGGAACCTCACACTCCCGCCCATCGCCGATGGGAAGACCCCCGGCTCCGTGACGACCATCCCGCTCAGCTTCCCGGCCCTGTCCGGGTACACCGTGAAGGTCACGATCACCGGGGCCCGCTTCGAGCGCTCGAGCAACTTCTACGCCGCCCAGCCACTCGCTCTTCCGGTCGCCATCGCCGAGGTCGGGCTCCCGGGTCTCGTCATGCCGAAGGACCCGGCCAACGTCGCGGGCACGTGCCGCTCGGACCTCCTGTCGGTCGACGGCCACCCGGTCGACGTCCGGGTGGTCGGGCCGACGGCCACCGCCCTCGCCAACGGCGAGCTCTCGGTCGAGCCCTGCGGGTCGTCGGCCAACGGCATCACTCTCGGGCCGGGCCAACACGTGATCGAGACGAGCGTCGGGCACCAGACCGGGTGGCAGCTCGACCAGCTCGCCCTGGACTCGGCGCCCGGCGGCGGGCCGGCCCCGGCGGCGCCGCCGACCGCCCTCCCGGCCGCCCAGCCCGGACCGACGCCGACCGTCACGACGCTGAGCCAGGGCCCGACCACCCTCCATCTCGGGGTGACCGGGGCCACCGGCCCCTTCGAGCTGGTCCTCGGTGAGAGCATCAACGCCGGCTGGACGGCGGTGGCCACCCCCGCCCGGGACGCCCCGGCCGGCTCGCACACCGTCCACCTCGGGACCCCCGAGCTGATCGACGGCTACGCCAACGGCTGGTCGGTGAGCGCGGCCCAGCTGGCCGCCCTTGGCGCCACCCACACCGGCGCCTTCACCGTGACCCTCACGTGGGCCCCGCAGAGCAAGGTCTGGTTGGCCCTCGTCGCCTCGGCGGCCGGGGTCGTGCTGTGCCTCTTCCTCGTCCTCGTGCCTCGCCGGCTCTTCCGCCGCCGACGGGGTCGTCACGCCGCCGGCGGGGCCGACGACCGGGCGGCCGACGGGGCTGAAACCAATGGTCACGGGACGGCGGCCCACGGGAACGGCACCCTCGCCAACGGGTCGAGGGGCAACGGCGCCACGATGCCGGTCGTGCCCGCCCTCGGCAACGGTTCGACCGACGAGCTCGAGGTGGTCGGCTGGTCCGAGGAACCCGACCGCGCCCCGGAGCTGGCCAGCCCGCTCACGAGCGATGGCCGGCGGCCGGGCATCGTGGCCCTCGTCCTCACCGCGCTCGTCACCGGCCTCGTGGCCACGGTCATCACCGAGCCCCTCGTCGGCCTGGCGGCCGGCGTGGCCACCCTCGCCGCGCTCGCCATCCGGCCGGCCCGGGCCATCACCTCACTCCTGGCGGTGGCCTTCCTCGTCGCCGCGGCCGTGAGCATCGTCGTGGGCCAGGCCCAGCACCCGTTGCCCGAGAACGCCGACTGGCCCGGCGCCTACGAGAGTGCGGCCCTCTGTGCCTGGTTGGCCGTGGTCTTCCTCGGAGCCGACGCCGTCGCCACGACGGGTCGGTGGTTGGCCGCACGGCGGCGACGACGAAAGGAACGGCGGCGCCCGACGCCGACCGAGGTACCGCAGGCCGAAACGGTGGCCACACCGACCTGACGCATCCGGCCGCCCTGAGCACGGGCGGTGACGGTTCAGGGAAGCGACCAGGTCACGCCGGCGGGGGCGTTGGCCGCGTTCTCCGCCACTTCGACCCCCGTCGGTGGACCGGGCATGGGAGGAAGCCCGGTGACGTCGCCGGTGGCCACGAGGAACCAACCGGTTCTCGTCCCGCCGGCCGGGAGCGGCGTACCGAGCGCGAACAAAGAACCCCACGGTGGAGGTGAGTTCGGGTCGATGCCGATATAGCGGTTCGACCCGAACCCCACCGTGACGGTCATCGTGAGGTTCTTGTCGGCACCCGTCTCGAACACGACGGGGTTGGCACTCGTGTTGTGCACCTCGAGCTCCAGCGCCACGTAGGGCGGCTGATCGGAAGGACTCGTGGTGATCGGCTGCCCGTTGACCGCCTGCACCGGGTAGACGACGGCGAGCAGCGTGATCTGCACCGGTTGGCTCTGCACGACATAGGAGCGGGTCTGGCCGATGTCACCCCCGTGGAGGAGAGGCTCGGAGGACGGGATACCCCCGGCGGCCGTCGTCGACGTGGACGAGGTCGTGACCGTGGACCCCGTCGTCGACGTGGACGACGTCGTGGCCGTGGGCCCCGTCGTGGTCGAGCCGGGGGTCGTGGGCACCTTGACCGGGGCGTGCCTCTGCACGAGGACGGCGATCCCGGCCGCCACCGCGATCACGAGCGCGCCCCCGGCGAGCAGGATCGGCAGGAGGCCGTGGCGTCGGGGCGTCGGGGCCTCGGTCGCGCCGGGTGTTGGCGGGGGCCCGCCGGGAACGACCGGGGCGGTCGGCGGAGGAGGACCCGCCGGCGCGACGGGCGTCGGCGGTGGTGGCTGGTATGACGGATGCAGCTCGGCCGGGTACCACCGGCCGTCACTGGCCAGCCAGTCACCCGGTTGGGTCGGGTGCTCGCTCATCGTCCCCTCCTACATCCCCTCCACCACGGACCACCTCGGACCGTGGCGCGGGCCCGGGGCCGACCCCCGGCCCTCGTCCCCGCTCAGCGGCGGCGGACCGCCTCCCCGGCCAGCGCCTCGAGCGTGCTCCGAGCCGTGCCCGACCAGGTGAACCAGCGGGCCCGGGCCTGGGCGCCCGCCCCGAGGCGCCGACGGAGGTCCGGATCGCCGAGCACCCGGCCGAGCGCGGCGGCCACGCCGTCGGTCCGCCCGACGAGGAGGCCGGTGGTGCCGTCGACCACCGCGTCGCGGTGCCCGGCGATGTCGGTGGCCACCGCCGGCGTGCCGCAGGCGCCCGCTTCGGTCAGTGTCATCCCCCAGCCCTCGCGGAGCGACGTCGACGCCACCACCCAGGCCCGGCGGTAGTGGTCGATGAGCTCGTCGTCGCTCAACCGGCCCGGCAGCTCGATCCACTCGTCCGCCCCGAGCCGGTGGCGCAGGGCCTCGAGCGCGGGGCGCTCGTAGCCCTCACCGACGATCGTGGCCCGCAGCTCGGGCTGTTGGCTCTTCACCTCGGCCAGCGCCTCGATCAGGAGGTCGAAGCGCTTGACCGGCACGAGGCGGCCCACGGCCACGACGGTCGGCATCGGCGATCGCTCACCCCCCGGCGAGAAGCGCGGTTCGATGCCCGGCGAGGCCACCGAGACCCGTTCGGGGCGGAGCCGGAGCAGCTCGATGATCTCCTCGCGCGAGGACCCCGAGAGGGTGACGACCCGGCTCGACCGGTAGAACGGGGGCGCCACCTTCGACTCGATGGTCTCGCCCACCTTGGCCAACCAGTCCGGCAGCACCATGCGCCACATCTCGGCGTGCACGTGGTGGAGGAAGACGATACGGGGGCCTCGGTACCAGAGCGGCGAGAAGAACGGCATGCCGTTCCAGATCTCGACGAGCCCCTCGCCCGGCCGGTGCCCGCCCCGCAGGCCCTCGAGCGCGGCCGACCCGAAGACCCGGTAGCGGCCCGAGCGGCGCACGACGGCGTAGCCGTCGCGCTCGTGGTACTCGGGCCGGCCGGGAACGGCCGAGGTCCGGAACGAGACGTCGATCCCGGCCGCCGCCCACTCGGTGGCGATGCGGTGGGCGTGCAGCTCGGAGCCGCCCGCCTCGGGGTCGTCGAGGTCGCGCCAGGCCACGAAGTGCACCCGTTTGAGGCCGGCCTCGGCGGCGATGGCCGCCAGGACCTCGCGATCCCCCGGCACCGGGGGCACTACGACCTCGGGAACCTCGCGCCCCGGCCCCTTGCCCTGCTCGCTCATCAGCCTCCACCGACCAGGCGCCAAGCGCCGCCGCGCCCGTTCGACCGCCCCTCGGGCCGTCCGGGTATCCAGACGACGCTAGCCCAGGTGGGCCGGCCGGCCCTCGATGGACGCCTGGCTCAGGAGGGACGGAGCCGCCGGTGGTGTACCCGGGCGAACCCGATCACCGTGGCGAGGGCCAGCACCGACTGGACAGCGAGGTCCACCCGGGCCGTGGTGACCGGCGAGCCGTTCGCCGCCACCACCGCCGCGGTGAGCGCGGCCCCGCCAGCGGCGAGGAGCACGACGATCCAGCGGCGGGCCACCGCGAGGAGGTACATCGTGAGGACGACGGTCACGCTGAGACAGGCCATGGCGAGGACGAGCGGGGCGAACGCCGCCTCGGCCCCGAGGTAGCGGGCGGAGAAGACCACCGTGAGGAGGAGGTGGGGGAAGGCGAAGGCCACGATCACGAGGGCCGACGCCGGCACCGCTAGCAGCAGGAGCGTGACGAGGAGCTGGCGCAGGGCGTGGCCCCCCTGGTGCCAGCGGATGGCGGCCTCGGGGAGGAGGTAGCCCCCGAGGGCGAAGGCGCCGAAGACGATGGCCTTCGAGGCGACCGAGATGGCGGCGTAGGAGCCGGAGAGGTGCGGGTTCAGCTTGCCCATCACGATCACGTCGATGTTCTGGAGGAGCGCCAGCAGGGCCAGGGCGAAGAAGGCCGTCACGAAGTCGACGATGAGCTCGTGGCGCTCCCGCTCGGCTCCCGGAAGGGCACGGTGGGGCCGGAGCGAGGCGGCGAAGCGGCGCAACCGGGCCGTCCGGCTCTCGACCTCGGTCCGACCGACCTCGCCCCGGGCCTCTTCGACCTGCACCTCGGCCGCCCAGACCCGGTCGGCCCGCAGTCGCGCGTGCACCACCGTGGCCAGCTCGGCCACCAGGTAGCCGACGGCCGCGCCGGTCACCCCGAAGAGGGCGGCCAGGCAGAGCATGGCGACAGTGCGCACGCCCCCCTCGACAAGGAGGTTGGCCGACAGGTCGAGGTAGTTGCGGTGGGCCTGGAGCAGGCCGCGGTCGAGGGACAGCAGCACCCAGATGCCCCCGGCCATGAGGACGGCGTCGAGGCCGAGCGGGTGGTGCTGACCGAGGAGCGAGGCGAGCGCCGGGCCGCAGGCCACCACGACGAGGGCGAAGAGCACAAGCACCGTCGTGCCTTGGGCGTGCGCCCGTCGGGCCCAGTGCTGGACGACGTGAGCCTGGCCCTCCCCCCGCCACGCCGTCACCCGGCGCACCACGCCCACGATGACGGCCGAGCCGGGCATGGAGACGATCAGGAAGAGCCCGGTCAGCTGGGCCAGCTGGCCGTAGCCGCCCGTCGAGAGGATGCGGGCGAGGATGATGGTGACGATGACGTTGGCCCCGTTGGCGAGGAGCCCGGCGATGGCCAACGGTCCCGCCTGGAGCAGGCCGGCCCGCACCGTGTCCGCCTTGACGTCGCCCGCGGTCCCCTCCCCCGGCGGGGCCTCGGGCGGCAGCATGAGCTCGCCCCCGATCACCGGCACCGTCGACGTCGGGGCGAGCGAGAGTGCCCCGGGCACCCCTTCGAACGCCGCTTCGGCCGCCTCGACCGCGCTCACCTGGCCGTCGGGCCCGGGCTCGCCGTCGACCGGGCGCGAGCGGCTCATCTGCCCACCGTAGCGACGGTGTGCCGTCCCGCCCGGGCCGCGGCGAGCACACAGTCGGGCACGCCGAGCGGTGCGAACGGGCGGCGTTCGACCGCCGTGGTGCAGCGGACGAGCGTGCCGGCCGGCACCCGCAGCGGTCCGACCGCGAGGTGGATGGGCTGCCAGACCCAGGCGTCGTGCTGGTAGACCGGTGCCTCGCCGAGCACCTCGGTCATGAAGCCCGCCGCGTACTGCGGGTCGTTGCCCCGCTGGATGGGCGCCAGCCGCGCCGAGAGGCGCGGGATCACCACGGTGGTGGCCTGCCAGCCACGGAGCCCGCGGTGCACCGCAGCGAGCTGGGCCGGCGTGCCGGTGGGGAGCGGCCGGAAACCGATGGCGAGACCGGCGAGCAGGATGAAAGCCGGTTTCTCGCGCCCGGCCCGATCGGCCACCCCCTGTGGGCCCCCGCCGCCCACCATGGCGAAGTGCAGGTGGTCCTCGGCCTGCCAGGCCATCGAGGACTGGATGCCGCTGAACGGCGCCGGGTAGGCGAGGACGACCGAGTGGGACGGCAGGTGCTCGCCGGCCAGCGCGTACCACGTCGGGATGGTCACCGCCTCGGTCGTGAACGGGACGGTCGGCGCGATGGCCACCACCATCGGCACGAGGGCCACGAGGGCCGCCACCGCGGCCGCTCCCCAACCGACGGCCCGTCGGGCGGCCGGCGCCAGCTTCGAGAACGGGCTCCCCTGCGAAGCGCCGAGCGCGTAGGACCGGTCCACCACGATGGCCAGCATCACCGCCACCGCCAGGTAGGTGACGAGCATGAATCGCTGCTCGATCACGTCGGCCATGAGGGGCAGGTGCTGGAGGAGCTTCCAGGGGACGAAGTACGGCCGTCCCACCCCGAGGGTGAGTGAGCCCGTGACGACGGCGAAGGCCCCGAAGAACCACAGCCGTCGGTCCTTGCGCCACACGCAGAGGCCGGCGAGCAGCACGCCGATGAGGCCCCAGCCGAGATAGGCGGTGGACCGCATGATCGGCCCGTAGTACC
>Ga0116216_10001302_pt1 | contig 17476 bp, 17 predicted proteins | sample Sb_taG_11_FD_89696 | JGI IMG/M metagenome (GOLD analysis project Ga0116216, IMG submission 89696) | Peat soil microbial communities from Weissenstadt, Germany - Sb_50d_3_AS metaG | ecosystem: Environmental > Terrestrial > Soil > Wetlands > Peat | place: Germany: Weissenstadt | collected 2010-09-21
CATCGCTCTCGGCGATCAGCTTCTCGATGGCTGTAAGCCGCCGGTTGCCTTCGCGCGTGATCTGGCCGGACAGCCTTGCCAATAGGCCCAGTAGACCGACGCACTCGATCTCGCTCGTGAAAACCAGCCGGCTCCCCGTGCCTTCGGGATATAGTTCAGTGCCCGCCTGGAAGCGGCGGAAGGGACCGCCGATGAAATCGCGGGTCTGCATAATGCGGCGGTTTTCCTGCCATTCGCTGAAGCCCTCCTCCCATTTGACCCGTACCGGGCCGACTTTGGCGCTGGCGAGGCGGCGCACGCGGCCCTGCGCGTCGATGCGTTCTTCCACTTGATAGGCTGGAGAACCGGCCAGCTCGTTCACTCGCGCCGTGTCCGCGACGAACGGCCAAATCGCCTCCGGCGGCGCGGCGAAGTGCCGTTCCTGATGATAGCGATAGAGGCTCTTCATCGTCAGGTTTTCCCGCCTTCTTCTTCCCTACGACGGAGCCGCTGCTCCGCCATTATGCCGCCCCGCTATTATACGGACGAGCAGGGATACAGTTTCGTGATTTCTTTCGTTCGCCACTTGCCCATAATCTGCTCGTGTCGGAATAACATCGTGAACTGCCATTCGGCCGTCAGGGGAAGAGCATCATGATCCGTACCGTATTCGCCGTTGCCGTGATCGCGCTAGGCATAAGTGTTGCCGTTGCCCAACAGGATCCGATTGCCGCCCGCAAGGCGCTGATGAAAGCCAATGGCGATCAAGCCAAGATCGGCCTCGCCATGATGAAAGGCGAAGCACCGTTCGATCTCGAAAAAGCCCACAAAATCTTCGCGACGTTCGAGGATGCGGCGGCGAAGGCGCCGGCGCTATTCCCGGAGAACTCCGTCGACGAGGCGACGGCGGATGATCCCTTCAGCGCCGGTCCCAAAATCTGGGAGAACATGGCCGACTTCAAAGCGCGGCTCGCTAAGTTCGGTACCGATGCTAAGGAGGCCGCGGCCAAAGTCACCGACCTCGACAGCTTCAAGGCGGCCTTCGGCAGTATCGGCAAGAACGATTGCGGCGGCTGCCACGAGCAGTACCGCCTGCGGAAGAGCTGACCCGGCAACGATCCTCGCTGCGGGCTTGGGGAGGATCGGCGGGAAGGAACGGCGCCGCGATGCGAACGATGACGCTCATTGCCGCCTTTGTCGTGGTCGCTGCGATTGCGCTGCTCTGGATTGTGACCGTGCCGGCAACGGTGCCTCCTTCGGAGCTGCCGGCCTATACGCCCAATGTCGATAACGGCCGCACCATGTTCGACGTCGGCGGCTGCGCATCCTGCCATTCCGTCCCGGACAAAGACCCCGGCAAGGGCGAGCGGACGCGGCTCGGCGGCGGACTGGCACTGTTATCGCCGTTCGGCACGTTCTACGTGCCGAACATTTCGCCCGACGCCAGCGACGGGATCGGTGGCTGGACGGAGGCGGATTTCGTCACAGCGCTATTGAAGGGGACCTCGCCCGGGGGGACGCACCTCTTTCCGGCATTCCCCTACACGTCCTATCAGCACATGAAGCTCGCCGATGTGCGCGATCTCTTTGCCTATCTGAAAACGCCGCCGCCGGTGCCGGGCCGCGTGCGCGGACACGATCTGGCATTCCCCTTCAACATCCGCCGACTGGTCGGAGTGTGGAAGCTTCTCTTCCTCCACGGCGGGCCGTTCGTGCCCGATGCGTCGAAGCCGGCAGAGTGGAATCGCGGTGCTTACCTGGTGAACGGGCCCGGGCACTGCGCCGAGTGCCATAGCCCGCGCAACATCCTCGGTGCCATCATCGAGAGCGAACGCTTTGCCGGCGGCCCCACGCCGGACGGCAAGGGTTGGGTGCCCAACATCACGCCGGCCGGCTTGCAGCATGAGGATCCGGCTTGGTCGGCGAAGGACATCGCCAGCTTCCTTGCCGACGGTATGAATCCGGCCGGCGACTTTGCCGGCGGAGCGATGGTCGAGGTCATCCGCAACACCGCCTTGCTCGGCGCAGACGACCGCGCTGCAATCGCGGCCTATATTGCTTCGCTGCCGCCGCGGCAGGGCCCAAAGCCGCCCCCGAAGAAATGAACGGCGTCGTGGTGCTACGAGACGCCGAAAGCCTTGAATGTGATGATGGTGCGCGTGTCGGCAATGCCGGGGATGGGCTGCACCTTCTCGGCGATGAAATGACCGATATCGGTCGCCTGGTCGACATAGAACTTCACCAGCAGGTCGAAATCGCCGGCGGTCGAATAGATTTCCGAGGCAATCTCGGCGTCCGCTAGCCGGTTGGCCACCTCGTAGGATTTGCCGAGCTGGCACTTGATCTGCACGAAGAAGGGAACCATGCGCACCTCCGCCTCGGAACCGAAGGCTTATAGCAATTCGGATGCGCCGAATCGACCCGCCGTTCCGCCATGCGCTGACGCGCCGTAGGAGCGTGCCCGGCTCACCCGATCCTCAGCGTCTGGGCCGTCTATGCAATAATGACGAGCGCCGTCACCCCTGAGGACGGTGCGGGCAAATCCGGATAACTTTCGCCCCGGACTGCCGGAAAGACGATTGTGATGCATGCCCCGGTCGAAATCGCCGAGAGTGCCGCCAATATGCTGGCGCGGCTGCGCGCGCGTGCGCTGCGCGTGCATTGCATCACCAACACCGTGGCGCAGCAATACACCGCCAATATGCTGCTCGCGGTGGGCGCGGTGCCTTCGATGACCATTTCCCCCGAAGAGGTCGCGTCATTCGTCGCCGACGCCGACGCGCTTCTCGTCAATCTCGGCACTTTCGATGCCGAGCGGCGGGCGGCGATCGATGTGGCGATCCGTGCGGCAAAGGCGGCGCGCATGCCTTGGGTGCTCGATCCGGCATTCATCGATCGCGCGCCGGCGCGCGCTGAGTTTGCGCGCCAACTGGTCGGCCGCGCGCCCGCGGTGGTGCGGCTCAACACCGCGGAACTTGCCGCGCTTTCCGGCGGCGATCCGGCGGGCGATGCCGCAGCGCGCTTTGCCAAGACGCACGGCACCGTTGTCGCGTTGACCGGCGGCGTCGACCGCGTGACCGACGGCGTGCGCCGCGCGGTGATCGCCAACGGCGATCCGTTGATGGCCGCCGTCACCGCGATGGGCTGTGCCGGTTCGGCGCTCGTCTGCGCCGCGCTCACGGTCGAGCCGGATGCCTGGCTTGCCGCGGCGGCGGCGGTGACCGCGCTTGGAGTCGCCGGCGAAGTCGCCGCGGAAGAGGCGCGCGGTCCCGGCAGCTTCGCCGGCTTGATCATCGATGCGCTGCATGGCCTCGACGCCGCGACCTTGCGGGCGCGAAGCAGAGTGTCGTAATGAAGCTCGATCTGCGTCTTTACGCGATCATCGATCCCGAGCGCGCCGGCGGGCACGGTATCGCCGATCTGGCGCGCTCCGTTGCCGCAGGCGGCGCGACTTTGGTGCAGTTGCGCGACAAGCACAGCGAAACCAGCGCCATGATCGGACGGGCGCTTGCGATCAAGGCCGCGCTGGCGCCTTTTAAGGTGCCGTTCGTGGTCAATGATCGCGTCGATGTGGCGCTCGCGGTCCGTGCCGATGGCGTGCATATCGGGCAGGACGACATGACCGCCGCCGATGCGCGGGCGCTCCTTGGGCCGAAGGCGATTATCGGGCTGTCGATCGAGACGATTGCCGAAGCCGAAGCGGCGCCGGTCGCGCTCATCAATTATGCCGGCATCGGCGGCGTTTATGCGACATCATCGAAAGCGCAAACGAACCCGCCGATCGGTCCGAAAGGATTGGCGATCGTCGCCGCCGCGTTACGCCGCCGGTCGCCGGATTTGCCGGTCGCCGGCATTGCCGGCATCGATGCCGGCAACGCGGCGGCCGTGATCGGTGCCGGCGCCGACGGCATCGCCGTTATTTCGGCGTTGTCGCTGGCGTCCGATCCGGCCGCGGCGGCACGCGCCTTGCGCGAAATCGTCGACGGAATGCTGGCGAAGCGAGGCACCTGACGCGTGCTCGCTTCGCCCTGCGGATCACTTCTGGTTGGCGCTTCCTTGCTGCGGCGCGTTGGCCCCGGTCTGCGGCGGACCCATGATGTTGAACTTCGCCTTCTGCTCGTCGCTGAGAGAGTGATAGAATGCGACGAGTTTCGGGCGCACGGTGTTCATCGCTTCGACCATGGCAGTAAGCCGCGTCTTGACTGCGTCGAGTCGCGCCACCGGACTTTGCGGTATCTGCGTCGGGCAGGAAGTTTTGAGCTGGTCGGCGGCATTTCCCGACGCCTTCTTCAGATCGGCGAAGGCCTCCTGCTGCTGCGCGTTGGGCTCTACGACCTGCTCGATCCGCTGCACCGGGAGCTGGGCGACGTCGCCAGTCTCCTGGCCGCAAGGCGCCGTCAAATCGCCTCCCTGGGGTGCCGAACCGGCCGGCGCGCCGCTCTCGCTGCCCGTGGCGCCGAACCGCCGCTTCTGCTCGTCGCTGAGCGAGTCATAGAAACTCGCCAGCGGCTCGCGCATGATCTGCACGGCCTCGATCATGGCCTCGATACGCTTTTCGGCGGCGTCGAGCCGCGCCACCGGGGTCAGCGGAATATCGGTCGGGCACGACGCCTGGATGGCCTCGTTGGCCTTGCCGGCAGCGGCGTTTAAGGCGTTAAGTGCCGCGGCCTGATCGGCGGTGGGATGGACCGCCCTGCGAATCTTGGCGATCGGAAGATCGCTTACGCCCGGAGCAAGGCCGCTGCAGCTTTGCGCCGCGGCTGCATTGTTGCGGGCAATCGCCTGGCGGTCGGCTCCCGTAGCGCCGTAGTAAACATCGGGGGGCCCGGCGGGGCCGTAGTAAGTCGGCGGGTAATAGGGTCCGGGCGCGTAGATGCTGGCGAGCACGAAATCCGGACCGAAGGCCCAGAACGGATTGTAATAGTCATAGGGCCAAAACGCGAAAGAGAAGATGTCGCCATAGAGGAATGGCCAGAAGACCGGTCCGGCCCATCCGCCCCAACCATAGCCCCAACGATTCCAACCGGCGCCCCAATAGCGGCCCCCCCAGTGATTCCAGCCGCGCCCGTTGCCAAACGCGTTGCGGTTGAAGCCGGCGCGATTGAAATTATTCAGGCCGTGGAAATTCTGTGCTGCCACATGACTGTTGGGGGCGCTCGCTGGGCCGTGGGCGGCAAGGCTCTGGGCGGCGACGCCGCGGTTGACGCCAGCCGAGACATGGGAGGTCACGTGCCCGGTGGAAGCGCGTCCGGCAAAACTGTGCGTAACGCCACGTGTGCCCAAGCTACGGCCCGTGAATCCTCGGAATCCACCGGCGCGGAATCCTCCGCCCGCGTGGAATCCCCCGCCGCCATGAAAGCCTCCGCCGCCGCCGCGTCCGCCACCACCACCTCGGCCGGCTGCCGAGGCATCGGTCGCAATGCCTGCCACCGCAACGGCGACGCTTGTCAGAAGCGCAAGAGCAATTTTGCACGACATGGCACGACCTCCTTCGTCTTTGTCTCCGTTATTTCGATTATTTCTATTTCCGTTGGCGCGTGCCGCTGCAACCTAAACTATACCTTGTAGGTGGAGGTTTCGTGGCGTGGTCCTTAAATTTTGGCAATGATTGCAATGCAGCAAACGGAGCGATCCCTCAGCCGCTGCCGGAAACGCAGTTTGGGCCGTTGCATAGCCCTCGGCGCGTACGCAGAATGCAAAGAATGAGCGTTCCTATTGCCGTCACCGTTGCCGGCTCGGATTCGAGCGGCGGCGCCGGCATCGAGGCGGATTTGAAAACTTTCTCCGCGCTCGGTGTCTACGGTGGCGCCATCATCACCGCGCTTACGGCGCAAAACACCAAAGGCGTGTTCGCCGTCCACAATGTGCCTCCCGACTTCATCGCCGCTCAGATCGACGCGGTTTTCGCCGATCTCGACGTGAGCGCGGTGAAAATCGGCATGCTCGGAGCGGGAGCGGCGATCGACGTCGTCGCCGCCGCGCTCGATCGCTGGCGTCCGCGCAACGTCGTGCTCGATCCGGTCATGGTAGCAAGCTCCGGCGATGAATTGCTGCCCGCGGACGCCATCGGCCGGTTGCGCGAATTGCTCGCCCGCACGCGCCTGGTCACGCCCAATCTCCTGGAAGCCGCGACGTTGCTCGACGCGTTGCCTGCGGGCGACGAGGACGAGATGCTCGCACAAGCACGCAAGCTGCTCGAATTCGGTCCCCGTGCGGTGCTGATCAAGGGCGGCCATGGGGGCGGGCCGGAAAGTGTCGACCTCCTGGTCGAGGGCGGCGACTGTCTGCGGCTCGCCGCGCCGCGCCTGCCGACGCGCAATACGCACGGTACCGGCTGCACCTTCGCCTCCGCCATCGCCGCGGGCCTGGCCAAGGGGCTTTCGCTGGAAGCGGCGGCGAAGGAGGCCAAAACTTACGTGAGCGCCGCCATTGCCGCGGCGGACCGGCTCGGTATCGGCGCCGGCCGCGGCCCGGTGCATCATTTCCATCGGTGGTGGTAGGCTTCCGAGCGCTGGCGAAAGTTGCTACCGCTAAGTACCGGGAAAAATCGGATACCGCGACGATGCTCTCCCCATTCACCGCCGCCGCAATGCTGTCGATACTGATCGCGGCGGGCCAGGCGTCCGCGGCGGAATATGAGATGACGAACCAGACGGGCGTGGTTTTCGCCAAGCACGACGGGGTCGAGCTTGTCGGCGACTTTTATCTGCCCAAGGGCCGCGCCAAAGCGCCGGTCCTGGTCGCCGTCCATGGTGGCGGTTGGCAGGTCGGCAGCCGGCAATTTTATCGGTACTGGGGCCTATTCTTCGCCCGCGCCGGCTATGCAGTTTTCGCCATCGACTACCGCCTCGGCAAGGACGGCCGATATCCGGCCGCCGTCTACGATACCAAGGCGGCCGTCCAGTTCGTGCGGGCGAAGGCCGCCGAATTCAACCTCGACCCCGACCGCATCGGCCTGATCGGCGATTCCTCCGGCGCGCATCTTGCCGCGCTCGTGGCGTTGGCCGGCGATCAGTTCAATTCGGCCTACCGCGACGATGCCGACGCCGCCGTCCCCGCCAACGTCAAGCTCGTGGTCGGCTTTTACGGCGAATACGACTTGCTCGCACAATGGACGCACGATCTGACGGCGCGCCCGCGCGACAATATCGTGGAAAAATTCCTCGGCGCGTCCCCGACGGAGAACCGGCGCATCTACTTCGATTCGTCGCCGATCAGCTATGCCACGGTCGATCGCAACAAGCTGCGCTTTCTGCTCATCCACGGCACCGACGACGATGTTGCCGATCCGGCAACGCAGTCGGGCGCCTTCCTCACGGCGTTGACCCAGGCCGGATTTTTTGCGCGCCGCATCGTCATTCCTGGTGCCGGCCATTTCTGGACGTCCGATCCGTTCGAGAGCGAGCCGCACAGCTACGCCGCGCAGGCGATCCCGCGGCTGATGCGTTTTCTCGAAAGCTCGCTCTGAAGTTGGAAAACAGAAGGCGGCACGGCGTGCTCCGGCATGTCACCGCCATAACGCACGGAGGAAATGGTCATGTCAAAATCAATCATGACGGCCGGCGCTCTTCCTCTCGCCGTGACGGCGTGGGTGTTGTTGCCAATGCAGACCTACCGGGCGGCGGCGCAATCCGGGCAGCTTTTCATTGCCGCCGTCGAGTACGACATCGTGCCGGGCAAGGTCGACGACTTTTTGGCGGCCGTTAAGGAGAATGGTGCGGCGTCCGTGAAGGAGCCGGGCTGCCGCGAATTCGACATCACCGTGTCGCAGACCGATCCGAACCACGTATTCATCCTCGAAGTTTACGACAATGAAGACGCGCTCAAGGCGCATGTCACGACCGATCATTTCAAGAAATACAAAGCCGCGACCGCGGGCACGACGACCAAGCGTCAGGAACAGCGATTGTGGTCGGTTGCGATGAATCTGAAGGGCAAGTGAAGCATGGTCGTGAAAAAGCGTGGCATCGTCGGTGTCGTCGGTCTCGGCATTATGGGCGGCGCGTTCGCCGAGAATCTCCGTGCCGCGGGCTGGCGCGTCGTCGGCTACGATATCGCCGCGGCGCGCCGGCGTGCCCTGGCGCGCAAGGGCGTCGAGATCGCAGCCGACGCGGGCGAAGTGGCGCGGGCGGCGCCGACCATCATCTTGAGCCTGCCCAAGCCCGCTGCGCTCGCCGCGACGGTTGACGCCATCGTCAAGGCCAAGCTGCCGCGCCGCGTGGTGATCGAGGCTTCGACCTTCAAGCTGGAAGACAAGGAAGCCGCCGAAGCGGCGCTACACGAGGCCGGTCACGTCCTGCTCGATTGTCCAGTCAGCGGCACCGGCATCCAGGCCAAGGTGAAGGATCTCGTGATCTATGCCTCCGGCCCGACCGCCGAGATCAAGCGGCTGCGCCCGCTGTTCGCCGATTTTACCCGCCTGGTGCAGGATCTCGGCGTCTTCGGCAACGGTAGCCGCATGAAATATATCGCCAACCTCCTGGTCGCTATCCACAACGTGGCGAGCGCGGAGGCGCTGGTATTGGGCATGAAGGCCGGGTTGCCGCCGGAACTGGTCTACGAGCAGGTCAAGGTCGGTGCCGGCAATTCGCGGGTGTTCGAGCTGCGCGCGCCGATGATGGTGAAAGGCCGCTACGACGAGCCGACGATGAAGGTCTCGATCTGGCAGAAGGACATGGACATCATCGGCAGCTTCGCGCGCGAGCTCGGCGCGCCGACGCCGCTATTCTCGGCGACATTGCCGATCTATGCCGCCGCCATGTCGACCGGCTATGCAATGCAGGACACGGCCGCCACCTGCGCCGTGCTCGAAGCCATGGCGGGGATCAGGCGCGGCAAGGGGAAAGTAAAGCGCGCGCGCCGGTGAATGGCGCCGCGCCACGAAGGCAAACGAAAATGGCGCGACGGCGCATATCCGAACAGCCGACGTCCCGGCTCGCCATCTGGGCGCGGCGGCTGGCGCTGTTTTCGCTCGCGGCGACGGTGATCGCGGTGGTCATCGTGCGATCGGGCGCGCTCGACATCGTGCCCGCGCTCTCCACCCTGGCGGGCGCGTTGGCGCTCGCGCTGGTCGCGATCCTCCTTGCCTTCGCCGCCGGCGTAGTCATCTGGACCGAGGGCATCGGCGGCGTGCGCGAGGCCGTCACCGCGCTCCTCATCGGGCTCGTGCTCATCGCCTATCCCCTTTACCTCGGCGTCAAGGCCTACCGGCTGCCGGCAATTTACGACGTCACCACCGACCCGATCGATCCGCCGCGGTTCGTGGCGATCGCGCGGTTACGGCCACGCGATGCCAATCCGGTCACCTATGCCGGCCTGCACATCGCCGAGCTGCAACGCAAGGCCTATTCCGACATCGAACCCGATCTCACCACGGCGACCCCGCAAGAGGCCTACGACGCCGTGCTCAAGGTCATCGCCAAGCGCAAGTGGCACATCGTCGATGCGCGGCCGCCGCAAGGCGCCGCCACACCGCGCGACGGCCTGATCGAGGCGATCGCGCGCACGCCGATTTTGAGCTTTCGCGACGATGTGGCGGTGCGGGTACGCGCGACGCCGGGCGGCGCTCGCATCGATGTGCGTTCGGCCTCGCGCTACGGCCGACACGATCTCGGAGCCAACGCCGCGCGCGTGCGTGCGCTCATCGAGGATGTCGACGATGTCCTCTCGGCGCCGGCAACGGAAAAGAAGCAGCCGGCGCCGAAGCCTACTCAGGCGGCGGGCAAGGGAAATTCGGTCAAGCGGTAAGTGCCGCCGATTGACGGCGTGCCTTCGGTGGCGACTATACCGCGCGCCACCAGGTCCTCGAGATGGGCCAGCACCGAGAGCGAGGCGGCGCCCACGAGTCGCGGATCGAGTCCGATATAGATCGCGCGCACCAAGGTCGGGATATCGGCAGCGCCTTTGCCGAGCCGCCGCAGGATCGAGGCTTCGCGCGCCTGCCGATGGCGGATGTAGCTCTGAACGAAGCGCGGCGCTTCGCGGACCGGAGCGCCATGGCCGGGCAGGTAGACCGGCTCGCTCCGCCGCGCCAGTTTTTCGAGCGAAGCCATGTAATCGCTCATGGCGCCGTCGGGCGGCGCCACGATCGACGTCGACCACGCCATCACATGATCGCCGGAAAAGATCAGGTCCGCTTCCCTGAGTGCATACGCCATGTGGTTCGCGGTATGTCCCGGCGTCTTCAGCGCCTCCACGGTCCAGCCTTCGCCGGTGACGACGTCGCGGTCGGCCAGCGCGATGTCAGGACGGAAATCGAGGTCGGCGCTGGCGTCGAGCCGGTTCGTCTCGCCGATATGCAGCGGGCGGGCCGGGCGGTGGGGCCCTTCCGCATACACCGTGGCGCCGGTCGCCGCCTTGATCTTGGGCACTGCCGGCGAGTGGTCGCGGTGGGTGTGGGTGACGAAAATAGAGGCGACGGTCTCGCCGCGCACGGCGTCAAGTAGGGCCGCAATATGGGCGTCGTCTTCGGGGCCGGGATCGACGATCGCGACCGTACCGCGCCCGATGATGTAGCTCACCGTCCCCTTGAAGGTGAACGGACCGGGGTTGTTGGCGACGAGGGCGCGCACGCCCGGCGCCACCGCGGCGGCCCGGCCGGGCACAAGGTCGAACGTCTTGTCGTAGCGAATGTCGTCGTTCATGCGGCGAGCGCGGCCAGGGGCCGGACGCAAAGGCCGGGCATGACGGCGGCAAAAAAGGATGGAGCCCCGGTGCCGGGATCGCCGGGGCTCCAAGCAATCTCATTCAACACGAGTTGTGAGATCGAGATCGCAGCCAAGGTTATGCAAGCGGCGGGCCAAGTCCGGCGGATGGCCGCCGCACGGCCCGCCGAACCGCTATTTTCCGCCGAATCCGCGCCCTGTGGCCGGTCCGATGTGGCCGGCCGGCGGTCCGGTGTCCGCGTTGCGGGCGGGGCGTGGCTATTTTGCGGGCAGTGGGTCGGCATCGCTAAATCGGCATGGCTAAAACGGCGTCCGGCTGCGGATCGCCGCCGCCAGCGTCCCCTCGTCGAGATAATCGAGCTCGCCGCCAACCGGCACGCCGTGCGCAAGCCGCGTCACCTTGACCTGGGCGTCGTGCAGCAGGTCGGTGACGTAATGGGCGGTGCTCTGACCGTCGACGGTGGCGTTGAGCGCGAGGATGATTTCGTGGACCGACGGATCGTGTGCGCGTTTGACCAGTGCGTCGATGGTGAGGTCATCGGGGCCGACCCCGTCGAGCGGCGAAAGCGTGCCGCCGAGTACATGGTAGCGCGCGTTGATGGCGTGCGCGCGTTCGAGCGCCCACAGATCGGCGACGTCGGCGACCACCACGATGGCCGAGGGGTCGCGCCGGGTATCGGTGCAGACCGTGCATGGGTTCTGCGTGTCGATGTTGCCGCAAATCTTGCATACTTCGATCTTGTCGATGGCAGTCTGCAAAGCCGCGGCGAGCGGCGCCATGACGAGCTCGCGCTTCTTGATCAGGAACAAAGCCGCGCGCCGCGCCGAGCGCGGGCCCAGTCCCGGCAAACGGGCCAAGAGTTGGATCAGGCGTTCGATCTCGGGACCGGCGGCGACGGCGGGCATCGATCAGAATAATTTCAGGCCGGGCGGCAGCGGCAGCCCACCGGTGAGCGCTTGCATGCGTTCGGCGAGAACGGCTTCGAGCTTGCGGCGGGCGTCGGCATGCGCGGCGACAATGAGATCCCCGAGGATTTCCTTCTGGTCGGGCTTGAGCAGCGAATCGTCAATTTGCGCGCTTTTAAGCTCGCCCTTGCCGGAAAGCTTCAGCATGAGCAGTCCGCCGCCGGCCATGCCCTCGACCTCGATGCGATCGAGTTCGGCCTGCATCGCCTCCATCTTTGATTTGAGCTCGGTGGCCTGCTTCATCAGGCCCAGGAAATCGACCATCGCGGCACCTGCTTACAATTCGTCGTCGGCGCGGCCGGTCTCGACCGAAGCCTCGTCCGGTAGCTCGTCCGCCGCGGCTGGCGCGCCGGCAGGCGTGCGCACATCGACGATCTCGGCGCCGGGAAAGCGCGTCAGCACCGCTTGCACCAGCGGATCGCCGCGCATGTCGTTTTTCAGTTCGGCCTTGCGCGTCTGCGTCTGCGTGTAGAGGCTTGGCATGCCCGGCTCGGCCGATACGATCACCATCCAGCGCCGGCCGGTCCACTCGGCGAGTTTCTTTGAAAGTTCGCCGGTGAGCGTTTTCGGCGCGCTTCCTTCAAGACCGATTTCGAGCCGGCCATCCTCGAAACGCACGAGCCGCACGTCGCGTTCGAGCGCGCTCTTGATCGCGAGGTCGCGTTTGTCCGCCGCGAGCGCCACCAAATCTTCGAAGCTTTGCAGCGCGCGCACCGGAACGCTTGCTTCTTCACTGCGCGCGACCGGCCCGTGTGCCGGCAGTTCCGCCGGCGCCGCCGCCAGCGCCGAGCGCGTCGAGCCGCGCGGAATCTCCGCGCGCGGCGTTTCGGCACGCGCCGGCATGTCGGCACGCGGTGCCGGCTGGCCGGGCGGTAGAGCTGCGCCGCCATTGCCGCGCGCGCCTTCACCGAGCGAGCGGACCACCTCGTCGGGCGTCGGCAAATCGGCGGCGTAGGCGATGCGCACCAGCACCATCTCGGCGGCGGCGAGCGGGCGGCCCGCCGCCGCCACTTCCTCGATGCCCTTGAGCAGCATCTGCCAGGTGCGCGCCAAAACGCGCATCGACAGCTTGGCGGCAAAAGCGCGGCCGCGCGTGCGCTCCGTTTCGGTCAGCGACACATCGTCCGCCAAGGCCGGCACGATTTTCACCCGGGTGACGAAATGCGTGAACTCAGCAAGGTCGCCGAGCACCATGGCCGGATCGGCGCCGGCATCGTACTGGTCGCGCACTTCGGCGAGCGCACGAGGGAAGTCGGCGCGCATCAGCGCTTCGAACAAATCGATGATCTTGGTGCGGTCGGCGAGCCCGAGCATCTGCCGCACGTCTTCGGCCCGCACCGGCCCGGCCGCATGTGCGATTGCCTGATCGAACAGCGACAGCGCATCGCGCACCGAACCTTCGGCGGCGCGCGCGATCAAGGCCAGGGCTTCCGCATCGGCGGTAATCGCTTCCTTGGCGGCGATGTTTTGCAGGTGGGCAACGAGCAGCGCCGCATCGACCCGGCGCAGGTCGAAGCGCTGGCAGCGCGACAGCACGGTGATCGGTACTTTGCGGATTTCCGTGGTCGCGAACACGAATTTGGCATGCGCCGGCGGCTCTTCCAGCGTCTTCAAGAGCGCATTGAACGCGGCGCCGGAGAGCATGTGCACTTCGTCGAGGATGTAGACCTTGTAACGGGCAGAGACCGGCGCGTAACGGATGGCCTCGTTGATCGCGCGGACATCCTCGACGCCGTTATGCGAAGCCGCGTCCATCTCGATCACGTCGAGGTGCCGGCTTTCCATAATCGCCTGGCAGTGCACGCCGAGCACCGGCATGTGGACCGTCGGCGCGGTGATGGAACCGTCCGGCAGCTCGTAATTGAGCGCGCGGGCGAGAATGCGGGCCGTCGTGGTCTTGCCGACGCCGCGCACACCGGTGAGGATCCAGGCTTGCGGGATGCGGCCGGTCTCGAAGCCGTTCGAGATCGTGCGCACCATGGCGTCCTGGCCGATCAGGTCGGCGAAGGTCGACGGCCGGTATTTGCGCGCCAGCACGCGGTAAGCTGCGGTCGGGGTCGTAACGTCGTTCATCGGCACTTCTAGAATGTCGCCTGGGTTGAGCCAACCGGTCCGGCCCGAAGTGGCCGGCCCGATGACGAGCTCCGTGAAACCCGGGGAGCGGCGCCAAAAGCCTCTCGATCGTTCCCGGATTTCGCTCCGCTCAATCCGGGCTACTACATGGGCGGGGCTACAATCGCCGGAAAGGGTGGGAGGCTGACGAGCGACCCGAACCGCGCTCGTTAGGGCTGCTTCCTTCCGGACCTGACCCGGTTGGCGAGTGGCTCGTCCACCGCCAACCTCCCGGCGTCTATATTGGCCGCGGCGCAGGGGAAAGCAAGCTGGCCCATTCCCCCTCCCACAAGGGGTGATGGGGAGCTAGATTGCCCGCCGTCATGCTGCGACACGCGCAATGAACATTCGCACGATCGTCCTCGGCGTCGTCATCGTCGTCATCGCCTTTGTCGGCGCCACCTTGCTCATGAACATACTCTGGCCGACCGCGCCGGCTCCGATCCAAGGGAGCCGGCCGGCGCTGGTGGCGGTACCGCCGCTGCAACCGCTGACCGGCACGTCGACGGTGCTGGCGCCGGCAGCCATCGCCATGGCGGCGATCCGCGAGGTGCTCGAAGCGCAGGCGCCGCGCAACCTCTCGGGCAAGCCGCAAAATCCCGTCTCGCAATTGCTCTCCACCGCGCAGCTCACTTTCAACGTCACCCGCGGGCCGCTGAACGTCTCCGGGCGGCCCGACGCGCTGGTCACGGCTACGGCGCTCTCCGGCACGTTCGAGGCGCTGGGCACGCTGACCGGCGGCGCCAGCGCTGGTCTCAACGCAATCGGCGGCGCCGTCGGCAACATCATCGGCGGCAATGTGGGACAGCAGGTACAATCGCTCGCCGGCAAAACCTTCGATCAACATGCCGATATCCACGGCACGGTGACGGCGACATCGCGCCCGACCATCGCGCCGAACTGGCGGCTCTCCCCCAACCTGTCGGCCCAGGTCAACGTCGTCGACGTCGTGCTGCCGATCGGCGGCATCAAGCTCAGCGTCTCCGGTGAAGTGACGCCCGTGCTCGACAATCTGGTGCGTGACCAGACCAACGCGCTGGAAGCGCGCGTGCGCAACGATCCGTTCATCGAGCTTGCGGCGAGGAACGAATGGGCCAAGCTGTGCCGCGCCATTCCGCTCGGCGCGGCCGTCGCGGGCGCGCCCAACCTCTGGCTCGAAGTGCGTCCGACGCGCGCGATCGCGGCGCAGCCGCAGATCGACGCCCGCGCGGTCACCTTGTTGGTCGGCGTGCAGGCGGAAACCCGCATCGTGCCCGGCGAGACCAAGCCCAATTGCCCGTTTCCGAAGCAGCTCGACCTCGTGCCGCAGGCCAACGAGGGCACGCTCGACATCGCCGTTCCGATCGACGTGCCTTTCACCGAAGTCAGCCGCATTATCGACGAGGAGTTCAAGGGCAAGACACTGCCTGAGGACGGCTCCGGCGCGTTCGCCACCACCATCCGCCACGCCACCATCGCCGCCTCCGGCGACCGGCTGCTGATTTCGCTTGCAGTCAACGTCAAGAAGCGGGGCTTCTTCGCCGTTGGCGCCGACGCCAACGTGGACATATGGGGACGGCCGGCGCTCGATCGCGACCGGCAGATCCTGCGCTTCACCGACGTTGCGCTCGACGTTCAGTCCAAGGCGGCGTTCGGGCTTCTGGGCGAAGCGGCGCAGGCGGCCGTGCCCTATCTACAAAGGACGCTCGCCGAGCAAGCCGTGATCGATTTAAAGCCGTTTGCCGCGGACGCGAAGAAGCGTATCGGCGCCGCGGTCTCCGGTTTCGCCGGCCAGAGCCCCGGGCTCTCCGCGAATATTGCCGTGAACGAGCTCCGCCTCACCGGCATCGCCTATGACGACAAGACGTTGCGCATCATCGCGGACGCCAAGGGGAGCGTGAACGTGGCGATCTCGTCGCTGGCGTGGCAGTAGGTTTACGGACCGGCTGGCGTCACGCACCGGGTTGGGGCATAGAGCGTGGGTCGAGCAGTAAAACGCAAGCTGCCGAGTTCCTGACCATCGTGTCCAATCGTCCCGATCGCAATTCGCCGCCGCGCCAGGCCTATTCCGGAAGCCGCATCGAGCGCGCCGCCGTGCGCCGCAGCGACCCAGCCACGCTAGTGACGCTGGCGGAGAACAATCGCGCCGGCTTCTACGTGATTGGTGGCGATGCCGTGGTGCTGAAAAAACGCGGCGAAGATCTCGATCCGCTGTTTTTGCCCGGCGAAATGCGCGCCTTCGGCACCGCGCGCGAGACCGTGTTCCTGGGCCTTCTGGATGAAGCGCCGCGCTTCGGCGCCGGTTTCGATCCGGCGGCGGTCGAGCCGCTCAAAGCGCGTGACGATTTCAAGCTGATCGATCTGCGGTCGATCGCGGTGCAGGGTGCCGTCGCCGCCGAGCATCTGCCGCCGCTCGCCGAAGCCAAGGCGGTCCTCGGCTGGCATGCGCGGCACCGCTTCTGTCCCAATTGCGGCACGGCGACGAATGTCGTGCAGGCCGGCTGGCGGCGCGACTGTCCGTCCTGCCACGCCGAGCATTTCCCTCGCACCGATCCGGTGGTCATCATGCTGGCGATCGCCGGCGAGCGCTGCGTGCTCGGCCGTTCACCGCGCTTTCCGCAAACCATGTGGTCGTGCCTCGCGGGTTTCGCCGAGCCTGGCGAGTCGATCGAGGAAGCGGTGCGCCGCGAAGTGCGGGAAGAGGTCGGCCTCGCCTGCGCCCGCGTCGCCTATTTCGCCTCGCAGCCCTGGCCGTTTCCCTCATCGCTGATGATCGGATGCCACGCCGAAGCGCTGACCGAAAATATCGTCATCGACAAAAGCGAGATCGAGGATGCCCGCTGGTTCGACCGCGCGGAGCTCAAGCTGATGCTGGCGCGCGAGCATCCCCAGGGGCTCGCCACGCCGCCGCCGATCGCCATCGCGCATCACATCATCCGCGCTTTTGTTGAGCACGGCCGCAATGTTCTGGTGGACTGATGCCGGGCAAGACCGACGCGCCGCGCATCCTCTGCACCGGCATCATCGTGCTCGACGAGGTGTTTCACGTCGCAGATTTTCCGCGTCCGGACGCCAAGGTCGAGGCAAAGGACTTTTTCATCGTCAACGGCGGTTGCGCGGCGAACGCCGCCGTGGCCATCGCGCGTCTCGGCGGCATGGCGAAGCTCGCCGGCCCGCTGGGCGGGCCCGCGGGCAAGGACGACAACGGCGACCGCGTGCTCGCCGCGCTCGCGCGTGAGCATGTCGACACCAGCACCTGCCAGCGCATTGACGGCCTGGCGACGGCGCTGTCGGCGATTTTCATCGACGACCGCGGCGACCGCACCATCGTGACCTATCGCGACAAGCGCATCGCCGCGGTGGCGCCGAACGATCCGATGGCGCTGACCGCCGATATCGACCTGGTGCTTGCCGACAATCGCTATCCGCCGTTCGTGCGGCCGGTATGTGAGGCGGCGCGGCAGCGCAAGCTCCGCATCGTGCTCGACGCCGACAAGGCGACGGTCGAAGACGATCCGCTGTTTCGCCTCGCCTCCCATGTCATCTTTTCCTCCGAGTGCCTGATCGCCACCAGCGGAACGGCCGATCTCGGCGAGGGGCTGCGCCGCATCGCGCGGCATAGCGGGGCGTTCCTCGCCGTGAGCAACGGACCGAACGACATCCTCTATCTCGATGGCGATGCGCTGCGCCGCGTGCCGGTGTTCGCAATCCGCGCCGTGGATACGCTCGGCGCCGGCGACGCCTTGCATGCCGGCTTCGCGCTCGCGCTCGCCGAG
>Ga0116216_10001304_pt1 | contig 17467 bp, 14 predicted proteins | sample Sb_taG_11_FD_89696 | JGI IMG/M metagenome (GOLD analysis project Ga0116216, IMG submission 89696) | Peat soil microbial communities from Weissenstadt, Germany - Sb_50d_3_AS metaG | ecosystem: Environmental > Terrestrial > Soil > Wetlands > Peat | place: Germany: Weissenstadt | collected 2010-09-21
AGGTCGTTGGTCGCCGCAGTCGACAGCCGTCCCGTCTCCTTACTCGTAAGCGTTATGGTCGCGCCCTTGACCGCCGCGCCCTGCTGGTCCGTTATCGTTCCCTGCAAGCGTGCGGTGTCGCTCTGCGCGAAGCAGAGAGTCGCGCTCGAGAAAATCAGCAGAAATGCCTTGGCGAGAAACTGGAAGTTCTTGCCGCTCATCGTATGCCTCTTTTCTTAGAAAGTCTTGAGACTGGCAGGTTAACGATTCGGATTAACACTCTTTCGGCGTAAAGGCACATCCCAATTGAGCGCTCTCGAAAACACAAATCGTCCACCCCGGAACGATTCAAGATTCTGATAATGCGCATCTTATTCTCAAATCGAGCGCGCGATTGAAAGTCTCGTACCGTTTGAAACAGTTACACTCAAAAACCCTTCTCTTGCACAGTTTTATCGCCTTTGTTACGTTGTTACGCGACGTTGCATGCGGGCAATGGGGACGGTATGTCCGAGCATGATCTGTTTTCGAGGCAGGTCGAGAAGGTTGCCAACAGTGGTGTGCTTCATGGGTCGGAGTCGTTACGCAAGCTGCTTCGTTACCTCGCTCACCACGCTATCACTCATCCTGGAGCGCCCCTCAAGGAGTATCAAATTGCGACGGAGGAATTTGGCCGCACCCCTGACTTTGACCCCGCCGTAGATTCCATGGTTCGCGTGCAGGCCGGCCGCCTGAGGGCCAAACTTGCCGAGTATTACGCCGCCGAAGGCGCCGATGATCCCATTCGGATTGAACTGGCGAAGGGCGCCTATACCCTGTCGTTCCATCACCGCCAACCAGGAGAGTCTCACCCGGAGGTAGATCGCGGACTCGAACATGAACCGCATTCGAATATCCGGCCTGCAGTGCCGCGCGCTTGGCTGGTCACCACCGTCACTTTATCCGTTCTTCTCGCCGTTGCGTTGATCGCACTTTTTGTTACCAGCCGGGAATCCTCTCTGGCCGGCTCGCGCAATGAGGAATCCGTCCCCACATCTCTGCAAGTCTTTTGGAAGCCCTTTCTTCATAGTGCGGACGAGCCTTGGGTCGTCTTCAGCAACGCTGCGTTTTTCGGCCGTCCGGAGACCGGGATACGCTACTACAATCCCGCCCGCGATCCAGCCGACGCCGTCTGGGACCACTACACCGGAGTCGGCGAAGTCCTCGCTGTCCATAATCTCGATCAGGTTTTTGCCGCGCTTCACCGGCAGATTCGTGTCAAGCGCGGCAGCCTATTCAGCCTGGACGACGTCAAGAACAATGACCTGATTTTTGTGGGCTCGCCGTCGGAGAATTTGACGCTATTGGAGATTCCCGGAACTCACGAGTTTGTCTTCCAGCGGATGGATTCCGGCCCGCGTAAAGGCGACTTGGCGGTCGCAAACGTTCATCCGCAAGCCGGCGAATCCAAATTTTATTTGGCGAGTCTCTCTTCCGCTCCGCTCTCGGAAGACTACGCCGTCGTGGCTTTCGTGCCGGGCTTGAACCCCGACCGTTCCGAGATGATTATCGCCGGGACCACCACCTTCGGCACCCAGGGCGCTGCTGAATATGTCTGCCGCCCGGACTCCGTGGCAGAGCTTCTGCTTCGTCTTTCCGCCTCGAATACCAGCGACCTGAAGCCATTCGAAGCCCTACTCCGGGTGAAAGTAACCAAGGGCGTACCGGTAGAGACCGAGCTAGTTTCCGTCCGTAAGTAGCGCCGGCGTCCCCGCCGGCATCCGACGACCTCCGTGTCAACAACATCTCAACTCATCCGCGGAGCACAGCGCTCTAAGCCATCTCCGATTTAGGGGTGCCCGGGTCCGTCGCAGCGCGAGGCTTCACTTCAACGCAAAAATCGAAAGACTCTGCGGAGGCAAAATCAGCGTCAGTTGCTGCCCGGTGAGATCAGCTCGGGCCTCGCCGAAAAGTGTGGAGATGCTTGCGGGCGCTCCGGCCGGTGTGTCCTGCAAGGATAAGCTCACGGTTTTCGAGCTCGCGCCATCGTGAAACGCCACCACGATTTTTTCTTCGCGTGATTCCCGAAGAAAGACATAGCTGGAATCATCGGAAGCCAGATGCCAAAGTTGCCCTTCCCGCAGCGCCGGGTGTTCGCGTCGCAGCCGCAAGAGCGATTGCACATATTCGAAGATCGACTGTTGCTGCCGCGTTCTTCCTTCCCGCGTAAAGGCATTGTTCTCATCCTCACTCCAGCCGCCAGGAAAATCCCGCCGATTGTCCGGATCGCCTCCGCCGTTCATCCCGATCTCATCGCCATAATAGAATTCGGGAATCCCCCGGAGCGTCAACGTCAATCCGTACGCGAGTTTCAATTTTTCGGGAATTGCACCCGCCGCACTCGCAAACCGCGGCACATCGTGATTTCCGAAAAATGAAACCAGATATTCCGGATGAGGATATAGCGAGTCCTGCCGCAGAATATTGGTGATGCGCCCCGCCGGCGCCCCATTCAGCAAAACATCGCGCAACGCAAAATACAGCGGATAATCGAACACCGTCGTCACTTGCGTATCGATTCCGTCCCATCCCTTGCGTCCGCCCGCATAGAACGACGTGACGGTCGGGTCCGGATGAAAGACCTCTCCTATTGTTGTCAGCAGCGGGTAAATTTCCCGCAACGCCCCATGCCATTGCGACCAGAACAACCGCGGCACGTAGGGAAATGTGTCGATCCGGTATCCATCCAATCCCGATGTCTCCGCCCACCAGATGCTGTTCTGAATTAAATATTGAACCACCATCGGGTTCTCTGTATTCATGTCCGGCAATTTGCCGAAGAACCAGCCGTCCGTCAGATTCTTCCTCATTTGTTGCGGCGTGTGCGGATCCACCAGCGTCTCAAACAAGTCGTTGCTGATCTCCTTCTTCTCCGGCTGGCCATAAAACCCGCCCTTCACTATCGAAGACGAAGACAGATGATGCTCCGCGGTGCCGTGGAACCAGTCCGGCATCGGCGGATCCTTCACCCAGGGATTGAGAGGCCCCACGTGATTCGGCACCACGTCGAAAAACACCTTCATCTGCTGCTGGTGAGCCGCTTCCACGAGTTCTTCATACTCGTGAAGAGTTCCCAGGTGCGGATCCACGGCGTATAAATCTACCGCACCATAACCGTGATAATCCGCAGCCGCTCCATTCTTGACAATGGGCGTCAACCACAACGTGGTGACTCCCAAATCCTTCAGGTACGGAAGATGCTCCTTGATCCCACGCAGGTCGCCCCCGTGATACGCCCGCGCATCCGACCTGTTGTGCGATCCGGAGAATTCGGCTGGTTCGTCGTTGCTGGGATCGCCATCGGCGAAACGGTCCGGCATGATCAGATAGATCACGTCGTCCAGCGCAAGCCCCTGATTTCTCCCAAGTTTTGGTTTGCGCGCGCTAATCGGCACTTCGAACGACGTTTGGCCCGTCGCGGTCGTAATGCGGCAGACGGCTGTTCCGCTCTTCAGTTGCGGCGAAAATTCCAACCACACGAAAAGATAATCGCCGTTGAACGACGGCTTCTTCTGCCTGACAAGCACATCCGGCAAATTGCACGCCACTTGCGTCGCCTGCAAGTTCTCGCCAGACAGCAGGAGTACAACACCCTGCGTCAAGCCTACCCACCAATTGGGCGGCTCCACTTTCTTGACCACCGGCGCGCCCGCTTCGCTGGGCCCGCGGGCATGAGTTCGGCCGCCGCATAGCAAAAGGACCGCAATGGATACTAGCAGGGTCCGAACAGCAGAGTGACGATTGTAAAAGTTGTGAGCATGCAAACGTGAAGGTATGGCTCGCAATTCGCAAGCTTAGCATCGCTCGCGTTCGCGTACAATAACACCAGAGACGCACACATTAAGCACAAGGCGGGCCGGTGGAGAGTCGAACTCCCGACACGCGGTTTAGGAAACCGCTGCTCTAGTCAAACTGCCGTGAGTTCCCTGCGACATTTCTCATGCCTTCGAGATTGAATGTCGATTCTTGCCCGTTCCGTCGCGCCCCGGTTCGCTCGGTTGTGTCTAGCGATAACGATGTCTGGCTCTGTGACACCCCGCGCACAGCGTAATGAGATTCTCTTCCACATCATCCCCCAACCGGCTGCGCGAGCGGAGGTGGTGGACCTGAAGATTTTGTGCCGTGCCGCAGTCTTGGCAGCGCCACCCGTCGCGTGCGAGCACCCCCCGGGTGATCTGGCGATACGCCTCGGGTTTAAGGCTCAGTCGTGGCCGCTTCTGTATGAACTGGTTCAAAGCTGTTCCTCATCATCTCGAACAGTCGCAGTCTCTGCACTACAGGGAGTGCACTGATCAGCCGAGCGAGTGCCAAAAACAACGCATTTTTTTGGTCAGTTTCCAGACTCGCTCCTGCCAGAAAATCGGCAGCCATCATCTCCAGGGCGTATCCGCGCGATTTGTCTGTCCCGAGCATGAGCGCGGCGGTCTCGAGCGCTTGCTCGATCACCGCAAGTTGGCTCTTGTACACCTTGAAGTACAGGATCTCCCACGGCTCGGTCTCTTTGCCCGTGAGGTGCTTTTCGACCTCGTGCTTGAACTCTTCTTTGGGCAATTGCTGCGCCCTGTGCAACCAGGTTGCACAATCAAAGTCCTGCCCATCCCGCCGCGCCACCTTTGCCAGCTCCGTTGCCTTCGACCAGCCCACCTGCTTCAGGTGTAGTTTCGGGATCCGCGGCAGTTGCTCGTGGATCGTCATTAGGTAGTAGGCCTTGCGCCGTGAGCCCGGAAAGCGCTTCTCGAGGAATTCGTCGAAGGACTTGAGATTGTCGAGCCGCCAGTATTGCCCGGAACGGACTTCGCACAGATAGCGGCCGAGCTCCACAAACCGGGTATCGCGCTCCCGATCGATGGTCTTCTCCCAGCCCAGGATTTCATCAATCTTGGCCAGCACAAACAGAGCCCTGCGGCGGTTAAGCTTCGGCGCCACCAGCGGTCTCCCATTAGTCGTCAAGGTGGTCAAGCCAATCAAGGTCGCTGGCTCCTGGCCGGCGGATCAGATTCGCGTCAATCAAAGACTGGTTGTTCAGACAGAGCCCCAGATGGGGACAGCTCACGCAGCCGTTCTGCGGGAAGCGGATGCCGGAATGGGAAACGAACTGGCCCGCTTCGATCTGAGAAACTGTGGTTTCAACCAGCCGGCCGTATTCCCGTCGTTGCTCTTCGGAAATCGTTGCCCGAAGGTATTGAATCTCAGGCTGGTTCTTGCGTACGAACACGACCACTGCGACTTCGGGAATTCCGCTGACCCAGGAATAGCAGACCATCTGAGGGTCGAGTGCGAGCAATCCCTCTGGCTCTTCCGGATAACGGCTCGTGGTGGTCTTCCAGTCGATGACGCAGGGTGTGCCATCGAGCTCTCCGAGGGCGTCAATGTAGGAAACGAATTCGTTCGCTCCGGGAAGTGACCGGAGCATCTTGACCTGCAGACTCTTCTGCGGCCGGGGAATGCGGACCCGATCATCCTGGGCGAACTTCTGGAGCAGATGAACTCCCTGGTGGACCAGGCGGTCCCACGAATCTCCTTTTTTGTATTCAAACGGAGCATCTCGATACGCACCCCATTCTTTGAACAGCACCGCGCTCGGATCCTCGTGGCAGAAGTAGGCACCGAGAGCCTTCTCAAACGAGCGGCCGAAGACCATGGCGGCGCGGGTCTATTTTTCCTGCCACCCATCGAGGTAGCGGTAGCGATAGCTGCGCGGGCAGCGAACGAACTGGCTAATCTGTGTGTGGCTGTAGATCATCGTCATTCCTCCCCTGGATTGCAGTGCATGAGAGTTCTTCCCACTCGCAGGCGGGGGCAAAAGCTTCGAGGCTCTGGTAGGAGCGCCCGTTGAAAGTGGCCAGCGACGTTCGTACGACTCCATGAAGGTTGAGGAGCGCTTTCTCATCCACTTGATCTTGCCCGAGCAGTTCGGGGTCATAGCCGAAGTCGCGCAGAAACCAATTGAGCTTCCAGAGTGCTCGTCGACTGCAGTACAGCCGCCCGGAGAAGGAATGTGTGGCGAAAGATTCGGGTGCAAGGACCACGAATCGGAGAATGAGGAATGGCTTCTGGGGATGCCAGCGGTAGGAAGCGGCATCCACGCGCACCAGGAAGAAGCCCTCGAGACGACGATCAATCGCTTGGCGCACTGAGTGGAGGCCCGGGATATGGCGTTTCATGGCTGCACCTCCACAGATTGGGCGTAGGAGTTGAGTTTGCAGAGCAAGCCGTCCCGGTCTTCTTTCGCCGCTTTCGAGAGATGGGAGATGAACGACTCGACGAGATCTCGACTAGCTTCCTTGAGAGTTTCGGTGCCGCAGAAGTCCGCGGCGTAGGCCTTCACGAGTGTGGGGTCGAGGTTGAATTGCCGGATCAGAAGGCAGAGTTGGTCCCGCAAGCGGGGTTGGCCGTGACTCGAACCATTTCCGTCGCCAGAAACAGGCGCCACTTGCTTGGGACGTGAGGCTGGCGTAGGCGGAGAGAAGGATCCGAGCTCTTCGACCGAGCATAGGCCGATCCCATAAGCCTTGCGCAAGGCGCGATTGACAGCGCGGGTCTCGGCCACGCGCATCTCGGCGCCGTGCACCAAGGGAGACACGTTCGAGGGGTCGGCATCTCCAAACCCTACAAACCCTTTCGATCGCTTAGACGTGTAGACCGTAGCCTTGAAAACCCAACGAGCCATTGCGGGATCGCAAAACTGGCGCACCTGCTGGACGTGAATACCTGTGCACCGTTTACGTTGGGCTAGGCGCAAGAGCCCCGCGTGCGTGATATACCACCCGCCGTCCAGGTAATAGAAGTCTCCCCGGCCCACGGAAAATCCAAATGTCTTGGTCAGATCACGCAGTCGATCTTTAGCGGCTGTTCCCAAGCGCCCCGCGGCCCAACGCCTTGCCAGACGAAAGTTCTTACGCACTAAACTTCCTAGTTCACTGGTGTCTACAATCCCATTCTTCATAAAGGCCCTCCGTGACTATCATTGATAAACAATGATAAGCATTGAATACGCATTTGTCAAGCGTAGGATTTGTGAAGGTCGAAGGATTGCCGTAAAATGCGCAAGCGATCATGACAAAAGACGAAAGTATTGGAATCAGAGTCTCCGCGGAACTGAAGAGGGCACTGATTCAAATCGCTAAGAAGGAAGGCAGAAGTCTAGCGCAGCTGTGCGAGATTCTGCTTAGGGGTGCTGCAGTTTCGTACAAGGAAGAAGGGCCCGCATACCTCCAGCGTTTACTCTCCCACCAGAAGAAAGAGTCCTCCGAGTAGTTCCGGCTCGGCCGGTTCCCAGGCTGCGATAGCGAATACGAAGCGCAGTGATAAACGGATGGTTCTGACACACCATGCTGATTTGGGAGCCTTCTTTCCGAAGAGCTGCTCTTAAGCCAACTTGAGGGTCAGGCAGCGCGCCGCACCGAAATGCAGCACAGCAACAAGGTCCAGCAAGAGTTGCCGCGAGAGCGTGCCTAGTCCGGAGATCTGGCCTGCGACGATTCTACTCCCCTCGATCAGCCCTGGACCGTGACGCGCGGACCCTTGCGCGTCCCGTAAAATCTATGTAAACGTAATGACTGTGAAGACGAAAAAGCGAAAGGCGGGAAGGCCGAGAAAGATGCAGGACAGGACTGAGCGATTGCTCCTCGCTGTTAGTTGCAGGATATTTTTTGGACCCGAACATCGCGCGTACGCGCAGGAGAACATGCGCACAATGATCCGTGGTTCATCTCCGGTCGGATGAAACAGTGCGATGAAATTCATAGGAGAAAAAAGTGGCAAACGAAAAACACTTAGCAAACGAGATACCCCTAAATGAAGCTGGCAGCGAGCACGGCGGCGACTTGTCGAGGACCGGCCAGGATGGCTCCACAAGGTCTATTTTTCGTAGACCGACGGTCATGATGAGTAGAAAGCAGGTGAATCGAATGATGAAGCACCAGCCGGACCGCGGAACAAGCGGAGAGTATCGCGGGAGCAAACCTCTAGATTACGAAGCACACGAAGCACTCGCGCAGTATCTCGCCGCTCCGGAAGGGATGGGGGAGTTCAAATCCATTACGGCCATCGCGGAGCATTTTAAAGTTACAAGAGTGACGGTTCACCGCTGGAGCCACAATCCCGTCGTGTTGCAGCGGGCGGAATGGCTTTCGAAGCGGGACTGGCTCTCGGGAGTTCTTTTCGCGCGGCGGAGTTGGGAACGCGTGATGCGGGCCCAGGTCAAGAAAGCAATCACTGGCGATACCCAGGCCGCGAGGTTCGTGCAGGAAAACGCTTGGACGGAGAATACAGCGGCGGACGATACACCGGTGGAAGTGACGATAAGGACGGAATACGTCGAAGGGCCAAATCAGATCAACGAGGAGGGCGTTCAGTAAGAACCGGGTTCCTGATCCGATCCCGCTCCCCTGTAATCTCGTCACCCGGTCAAACTGGGAGCACATCGTCCGAGCACAGGCCGACGGAGCAATGGGCGGCAAGCAAACCGCCACGTTCCGCTACGGCCGTGCCCGGCTCGAGTATCAGCGAAGACACTAAGACGAACTACGGGTCGATGTCGTCAGAAGAAATGATCAGGCTAAACTGGTTCAAGCTCGAGCAATCAGCGAGTGTCCCACGCTGGCGGATTGCTGGCGAACAAAAAGAGAAAATAAAAAACTAGTTACTGTAACAGGTATTCTCGGGTGAAGAATTCCAAGCTACTCCTTTGGATTGAGAAGGTTATGCCCCGAGAGCCTTCAGCCAAAGAAGTGAAAAGTGTAACACCGCAGGGCGCACATCTCGACACAAAGTGATAACGTAACACGCGTGAGCGCCCGGCAGGGTGACCTCACCGTAACCGGACCGAGTTTTCGTACCACAGCGAGAGAAAGAGTCTACATTCATGACCGGACCGGTTTTTTTGTACCAACTCTAAGGTGAGTTTTCGGCTGCTCTCATTTTGAAATTTTATCGAGCTCTAGCGGCAAACACAATTTAGAAAGTTGTTCGCGATAAATCTCTAAGACCTGCAAACGATTACCAGATTGGTTGTCACTTCTCAGGTGAATTCTGCCCCAATTCCCCCGCCGCAGAAGTCCCCAGTCAAGTCGGTGCAACCGAACGATTGGTCGTGCATCGAATGGGGATAAAAGAAAAGTGGCCATGATTACGCCTAGAAACAGGAGCAACGGTTCGGTACCCATACGATGGTTCGTGGCGGAAGGCGGCTATAGCGAGTCCGAATTAAGCCACACCAGAGGCTGCGGCGATTCCCGTGGCTAAGACTTTGCTCGCGGCATTCATGCAGGAACGTGCACGAATGTGATACAAGCACAAGGCACAGGGCAGCTGGTCGTTCTCAGCCACAGTTGCTTCCTCACTTCTGACGCCTGGGAGGATCCTATGATTCGCGGGCGGAAACCTAACATAGCCATTCCAGCGTAAAGGCACCCTGCCGGGGGGAGACTATGAACACGCTTTGGAAATATAAATTTTGGTTCGGCGGAGCGTTTTGCGTAATTATCATCGCCTTGATTATTGGCGCCATACGCCCGAAGCGCGTATCCGGAGCACAGCCGGGCGCCTCGCCGGACGTCGAGGTCGTGCAGGTTGAGCAGAAGGATGTTCCGATTTATGGCGATTGGATCGGCACGCTCGACGGATTCACAAATGCCGACGTGAGAGCGCAGGTCACCGGCTACCTCGTGCGGCAGGGCTACCAGGAAGGCGCATTTGTTCACAAAGGCCAGCTACTCTTTGAGATCGATCCGCGCCCCTTTCGAGCCGCGCTCGATCAAGCGCAGGGGCAACTCGCTCAAGCCACCGCCCAGCTGGCTAATGCGGAAGCGGTGCAACGCCGAACTGAGCTCGATGTCAACCGTTACACTCCGCTTGCGCGAGAGCAGGCCGCCAGCCAGCAGGATCTCGACAACGCCATTCAGAATAATCTAGCGGCGAAAGCAACCGTAGCTACGGCCGAGGCGCAAATCAAAACGGCCGAAGCTGCCGTCGAAACGGCCAAGATCAACCTCGATTTTACACGGCTCGTCGCGCCCATCGATGGCATCGCCGGCCAAGCCCAACTGCAAGTCGGCGCCCTCGTTAATCCTGCCAGCGGGCCGGTCACTTCCGTGTCCACCGTCGACCCGATCAAGGTCTACTTCACCGTCAGCGAACCCCAATATCTCGGCTGGAGAAAGCGCTTCCCCACGGAGACCACCCGCCAAGCCGCCGATAAGAATCTGCGCCTTCAACTGATTCTGGCCGACGGCTCCACCTTCGCGAATGAAGGCACATTCTATTTTGCCGACCGCCAAGTAAATGAGAGCACAGGAGCGATTCGCATCGCCGGTCTGTTTCCCAATCCTGGAAATATTCTGCGCCCCGGAGGCTACGGCAAAGTCCGCGCGGTTATCCGCACGCAGGAAGGCGCGCTACTCGTTCCGCAGCGCGCCGTCTCCGAGCTGCAGGGCGGCTATCAAGTCGCGGTGGTGGATGGAGAGAACAAAGTGAACGTCCGCACGGTCACCGTCGGTGATCGTGTCGGCAACGAGTGGATTATCGCGGACGGACTGAAGCCCGGCGAGCGCGTGGTCGCCGAGGGTGTACAAAAGGTCCGCACGGGCATACAGGTAAACCCCAAGCCATTTGCCATGGAACCGCAAGGAAGGTAATCCCATGTCAAAGTTTTTTATCAATCGCCCAATCGTCGCGATGGTGATCTCCATTGTGTTGGTGATTGTTGGCTCCATTACCATTTTGAGTTTGCCCATCGCGCAGTTTCCCAGCATCGCTCCACCCGAGATTCAAATTCTGGCCACTTACATCGGCGCCGACGCGCAGACTCTGGAGCAAGCCGTGGCCACGCCCATCGAGCAGCAAATGAATGGCGTGGACAACATGAACTACATGTATTCGCTGAACGCCACCGCCAACTCCAACACCAGTCTGATCGTCAATTTCGACCCCAAAACCGATCCCAACACGGATTACATCCTGGCGCAAAGCCGTGAAACTCTGGCTGCTTCCCAGCTTCCCATTGACGTCATCAACTATGGAGTGACCGTCCGCAAGTCGGTAACCGCGCCTCTCATGCTGATCGCCGTGTACTCGCCGCATGGAACCTACGACGCCAAATTCCTGGCGAACTACGCGTACATCAATCTCGCCGATCCCATCCTGCGCTCCCAAGGCATCGGCAATGTGCAAGTATTCGGCGCCGGCCAGTACGCCATGCGCCTCTGGGTGCAACCCGACCACTTGGCGAAGCTGGGCATCACCGTTCCGGAAATCGTCAGCGCGGTTCAAGCCCAAAACACCGTGAACCCGGCCGGCAAGGCGGGAGGCGAACCCGCTCCCAAGGGCCAGGAATTTACCTATTCGGTTCTCGCGCAGGGCCGCCTTACTTCCCCGGAAGAATTCGGGCAGATCGTCGTGCGCGAAACTCCTGACGGCGGGATCGTGCGCGTGCGCGACGTCGCGCGCATCGAGTTGGGCGCGCAGGACTATAGCGTCGCGGGACGTTATAACGGCAAGCCCAGCGCCGTCATCGCCACTTATCAACTGCCGGGCTCGAACGCGGTGGAAGCCGCCGCGGGCGTCACCAAGCTCATGACGCAGCTCAAGCAGCGCTTCCCGGAAGACCTGGATTTCGACATCGCGCTGGATACCACGCGCGCGGTCACGCAAGGCATCAAGGAAATCGTCGTAACGCTGGTGATCGCACTGGTGCTCGTAATCCTCGTCGTTTATCTCTTCTTGCAGAGCTGGCGCGCCACACTGATTCCGCTCCTTGCCGTGCCCGTCTCGCTGGTTGGTACGTTTATACTCTTCCCCGTCTTCGGCTTTTCCATCAACACGCTTTCTCTCTTCGGCTTGGTGCTGGCCATCGGTCTCGTGGTGGACGACGCCATCGTCGTGGTCGAAGGCGTGGAGCGTCACATCGAAGAGGGCATGACGCCGAAAGCCGCGGCGTTCAAAGCCATGGAAGAACTCTCCGGGCCGGTGGTGGGCATCGCTCTGGTTCTCTCCGCCGTCTTTGTGCCCACGGCCTTCATTCCCGGAATCACCGGCAAGCTCTATCAGCAATTCGCCGTGACCATCGCGATTTCCGTTCTGCTCTCCGCGTTCAATGCGCTCACTCTCAGCCCGGCGCTCGCGGCGCTTCTGCTGCGCCCCAAGGAACCGAGCCGCGGACTCTTGCAGAGATTTTTTGATTGGTTTAACCGCGTCTTCGAGCGAGGCACGGACAGCTACGTGCGCTGGAGCGGCGTGCTGGTCCGAAAGACCGTCGTGGTGATTGTATTTTTGGGGGCCTTTTGCGCGGCCGGCGCATTTTTTGCCAACCGCATCCCCTCGAGCTTCTTGCCCGACGAGGATCAAGGCTACGCCTACGTCAATGTGCAGCTCCCGAGCGGCGCTTCACTGGAGCGCACCACCGCGGTCACCGGCGACGTCGAGAAAATCCTCATGAATACTCCGGGGGTGCAACATGTTACGGACTTCGTCGGCTTCAGTTTGCTCAGTTTTGTCCGCACCAGCTATAACGCCACTTTTTTCGTGACCCTCAAGCCGTGGGATGAACGCAAGTCCAGAGCCGAGCAATTTCAAACTTTCAAGGCGCAACTGAACCAGAAGCTCAGCAAGTTGCCCGCAGCCATCGCCTTCGGCTTTTCCCCGCCCGCTATTCCCGGTGTCGGCACCGCGGGTGGATTCACGATGATTCTCGAAGACCGTTCCGGTGGCGATATTCAATTCCTGGCCAAAAACCTGGGCATTTTTATGGATGCGGCCCGCAAGCGGCCGGAAATCGCCAGCATCAGCACCACTTTTTTATCTAGCGTCCCGCAAGAGTTCGTCCACGTGGATCGCGACAAAGTGCTGAAACAAGGCGTCGCTCTCAGCGATGTGTACCGCACGATTCAGGCTTTCATGGGCGGCTATTTCATCAATTACTTCAATCGCTTCGGCCGCCAATGGCAGGTCTATATCGAAGCCGAGGGCGAAGATCGCACCAAGGCCGAGAACGTCGGGCAGTTTTATGTCCGCAACAACAAGGGTGAGAACGTCCCTCTTTCCACGCTCGCCACCGTCGAGCCCCGCCTCGGCCCGGAATTCACCTTGCGCTTCAACGAATACCGCTCGGCGCAAATCAACGGCAGCGCGGCGCCCGGTTACAGCGCGGACCAAGCCACTGCGGCTCTCGAAGACGTCTTCAAGCAGACCATGCCGCGCGAGATGGGCTTCGATTACTCGGGCATTTCCTATCAGGAGCAAAAAGCGCGGCAGGGAGTGCCTCCGTCGGTGATCTTCGGACTCTCGCTGCTATTCGTCTTTCTGATTCTGGCGGCGCTCTACGAAAGCTGGACGCTGCCGTTCAGCGTGCTGCTGAGCACGCCCGTGGCGATCTTCGGCGCTTTCGGGATTCTTTTGTTGCGGCGCTTTGTAATCGGTATTTTTTATCCGCCCTACCTCGACCAGATCGAGACCGATATCTACTCGCAAATCGGCCTGGTTATGCTCATCGGCCTGGCCGCCAAGAACGCGATCTTGATCGTGGAGTTCGCCAAGGACCGCTTCGAAGGGGGACAGCCTCTCGCGGATGCCGCGCTCGAAGGAGCCCGGCTCCGTCTGCGTCCAATTCTGATGACCTCTTTTGCTTTTATTCTGGGTTGCGTGCCGTTGTGGACGGCGAGCGGCGCCGGGTCGGTTGCTCGCCAAATTATGGGCACGACGGTCATCGGAGGGATGCTGGCTGCCAGCCTGATTGGAATTTTCTTCGTGCCTGCCATCTTCTATCTCGTCGAGAAATGGTCCGGCGCGGGCAAGGAGCCCGCTCCGGGAGCATTGCCGGCAACGCCCGCTCCGGCGCCGGGAGATTGAGATGCTTGCCGGCGAGAGCGGCGCGAAGAGAGAACAGCGGAGCAATCTATGAAGAAACTTGCATCATTCATAGCCGCCATCATAACTTCAAGTCTGGTCGCTGGGTGCACGGTCGGTCCGAACTACCATCGGCCCGACGTTCAAACTCCACCGTCCTATCGCGATCTGAGCGAAAACCAGCAGGCCCAGGCTCAAGCAGCGTCTTATGCGAATCTTCCCTGGTGGCAGGTCTTCCAGGACCCGCAATTGCAAGAACTCATCCGCACAGCTCTAAAGCAGAACTACGATTTGCAAATTGCGACCGAGCGCATCGATGCAGCGCGCGCACAGCTTGCCGTAACGCGTTCCAGTTTATTCCCACAGGTTGCGGCCTACGGCAATTTCGCCGGTGGAAAGGAAAACATCGGCCAAACCAATTTCAACTTTCTGCTTCTGACTGCCGATGCGGCGTTCCAGTTGGACTTCTTCGGCAAGCTGCGCCGCGCAAACGAAGCGGCACGCGCCGAACTGCTGGCCACCGAGGATGCGCGGCAGACGGTCATACTGACGCTGGTGAGCGACGTGGCGAGCGATTATTTCGCGCTCCTGCAACTCGATCTTCAGCTCCAAATCACCCGCGACACTGTCAACACGCAGCAGGACTCGGTGAAGCTCACTAATTTTCGCGTCGAGCACGGCGTGGCCACCAAGCTCGAAGTTTTGCAGGCTCAAGAAGTCCTCGATACGGCGAACGCTCAAATCCCCGACTTGGAGCGGCAGATCGCGCAGGAAGAAAATGCCATAAGCATTCTCCTGGGCAACTACCCGCAGGCCGTGCCGCGAGGACGGCCGCTCGTGGAGCAGCAACTCCCTCCCGAAGTGCCGCCGGGCCTGCCTTCCTCGCTACTCGAGCGCCGGCCCGACATTCGCGAGGCCGAGCAAACTCTGGTCGCCGCGAACGCCGAAATCGGAGTCGCCAAGGCCCAATTCTTTCCGCAAATCTCGCTCACCGGCTCGGGCGGCGGCGCCTTCGGGCGCAGCAGCGCGTTCTCCAGTCTGATGAGCTCACAAATCGGTATCTGGTCCTACGGCGCGCAAGTGAGCCAGCCCATTTTCACAGGCGGGGCCCTCCGCGGAAATCTGCGGCTGGCGGAGTCGCAGCATCAACAGGCGCTGCTGGCCTATCAGCAATCGATTCAGCGCGCGTTCGGGGATGTATCGGACGCGCTGATCGGCTATCAGAAATTTCATCAGGTCCGCGTTCGCCAGGAGAATTCTGTCGCGGACCTGCAGGAGTCCGTCCGCCTCTCGGATATGCGCTACAAGGGAGGCACCACCACGTATCTCGAAGTCCTGGATGGCCAACGCTCGCTTTTCTCCGCGGAACTCACACTCGCGGAGGCGCGCGGGACCGAGTACCAGAGTCTCGTGCAGCTCTACAGGGCGCTCGGCGGAGGCTGGCAGCAGTAGTCAGCGAGCACCGCGCCCGCGTTACTCCCAGCGAAAGATTTTTGCCGAGAGCGCCGTGCAAATCAGAAACACCAGCACCAGCGCCGCTACGTCGCCCAGGTGCGCAAACCACGCGTCGCCGTTCCAGATGCCCTCGAGCAGCGAAACCGCATAAGTTAGTGGCACTAGTCGCGCCACCGCGTGCAGTGCCGGCGGAAGCGATTGAATAGGCACGAAGAGGCCGCAGAATCCGAGCATCGGATAAAAGATGACGGCGCCGATCGGCTGCGCAAAGCGCGCCGTGGGAACTATGCTGGCGATGACGAAGCCGATCGACAAGATGCTCCAAGTGCTGATCAGCAGCGCAATCGTAAAACTGAACAAGGGAGCATGGACGCCGACCGGGTAATAGCGCTTGCCCGCGAGCACCATCAAGATCAGCGTGGCGGCGGTGAGCATCAGCTTGACGATCACGTGGGCGCTGAGAATCGTCTGAGGGCGGAGAGGAGTAGCGCGGAGCCTCTTGAGGATGCCGCCTTCGCGGTAAATCGAAATAATTGTGACCAGCGACAGCACGGCGCTGATGACGATCAGGAGCGAGGCGAAGACCGGCAAGCCCGCGTGGATAAAACTGTTGGCGGAGAGCGAAGACGGGCTGAGGTTGCGGCCTGCTATTCTACCCAGCACGACGAATATCAAAACGGGGAAGACGATTGTTCCGATCGCCCCGAGCGGCTCGCGCATGAATATCTTGAGCTCGATCCAAGTAAGTTTTGCGAGTCCACGAAGCATCATTAGAAATCCTAGTCTCGAATCGAGTGTCCTGTCAGTTTGAGGAAGACATCCTCGAGATTCGGGAGGATGGTGCGAAAATCGGTGACTCGGATGTGGTTCTCGGAGAGACAATGAATCACATCGGTCACAAGCTCATCGCCCCTTCCGCGAATTGTGAATTGCGAGTCTTTGCAGGTCACCGTGTCAACTCGCGGGATGGTGCGAAGGCGCTCTTCAGCGGCCGGCTCGGTTGTGGCGAGGACGACGGTTCGCTCCGGGCAGTGCCGGTTGACGAGGCTCGCCGGCGTGTCGATATCGATGATGCGTCCGTGCTCGATGATGGCCACGCGGTCGCACAGCCGCTCCGCTTCCTCCATGAGATGAGTAGTCAAGAAGACGGTCTTGCCTCGCTCGCGGATTCCGCGCACCAGCTCCCAGATAGCGCGGCGCGCCTGCGGGTCGAGGCCAGTGGTCAGCTCGTCGAGAAACACCACCTCGGGATCGTTGATCAGCGCAAGCGCAATGAACAGCCGCTGCTTTTGGCCGCCCGAAAGGGTCATGAACCAGGCGTTGCGCTTGTCGGCAAGGCTGAGCTGCTCGAGCAGGCGCTCACCGTCGATCGTCTTCTTCTTGTAGAGCGAAGCCCAGAGATCGACCGCCTCCCACACTTTGATGCGCTTCTGCAATTGCGCTTGCTGCAGCTGCACTCCGATGCGGTCCTGCAATTTGTAAACATCGCGGAAGGGATCGAGACCCAGAACCGATATTTTGCCGCGGTCGGGCGTGCGCAGGCCCTCGATACATTCCATCGAAGTGGTCTTTCCGGCGCCGTTGGGCCCGATCAGACCGAAAATCTCGCCGTCGTTGACTTCGAAGGATACGTCATCGACCGCTACCGTTGAGCCGTAGGTCTTGCGGACTCCGGCGACTTGAATGACTGCACGTGTCATGGTGTGCGAAATCGCGGATTCATGGAATCAGACCGAGAGTTTATATCACGGACTTAGTCTACGTCCCGATTCACCGCGTTGCGCCGTGCCGCCTGTTCGGCGGAAACAACTCGGCTTCACAGCTTGCGGAAAAAAGGCCCCGCGTCGTCATCCCGAGCGAAGCGAGGGATCCCTCTTGGGCTGTACGCCGGCGAAGAGAGAGATTCCTCGTCATCCGGCTGGGCGGATTCCTCGGAATGAGAGCGTTTTTACCGTTTCCGCAAACTGTCCGAAGCTGGGAGAGGATTAACAGGCTTCCGAGGGGGTGCCATTTTGTATCGACCTGAAATGAGCTCCGTGCTTTATTTTCAGTGATTTACGGCGATTTGTGCTCGTTACCGTGTATCGACCAGAAATTCCTGTATCGGCCCGCTAGCCGTGGCTCGTTTTCTCTGTGCGTTAGACGCGTTCAT
>Ga0116216_10001308_pt1 | contig 17412 bp, 17 predicted proteins | sample Sb_taG_11_FD_89696 | JGI IMG/M metagenome (GOLD analysis project Ga0116216, IMG submission 89696) | Peat soil microbial communities from Weissenstadt, Germany - Sb_50d_3_AS metaG | ecosystem: Environmental > Terrestrial > Soil > Wetlands > Peat | place: Germany: Weissenstadt | collected 2010-09-21
CATCACGGCGAGCCACGAGAACCGTGGGATCATCCTCGACGTGGTGCGGCGCACCGCCGAGGCGTGCTTCATGCCGCTCACGGTCGGCGGCGGGGTTCGCACCATAGAGGATATCCGACGGCTGCTGGCCTCAGGGGCCGATAAGGTGTCGATCAACACGGCGGCGGTGAACGACCGCCGTCTCGTCAAGGAGGCGGCGGAGAAATTTGGCGACCAGTGCGTGGTGGTGGCGATCGACGCCAAATCCGCAGCGAAGCCGGGCGAGGCGCCGCGCTGGGAGATTTTCACCCACGGCGGCCGCAATCCGACCGGCATCGATGCGATTTCCTACGCCCGGGAGGTGGTCGCGCTCGGCGCCGGCGAGATCCTGCTCACCTCGATGGATCGCGACGGCACCCGCAAGGGATTCGACATCCCGCTCACCCGCGCCGTCGCCGATGCGGTCGCCGTGCCGGTGATCGCCTCAGGAGGCGTCGGCACGCTGCAGCATCTGGTCGAGGGCATCCGCGACGGCCATGCCACGGCAGTGCTGGCCGCGTCGATTTTTCATTTCGGCGAGCATTCGATTCGCGACGCCAAGGACTATATGGCGAAAGTCGGATTGCCGGTACGGCTCGATGGGTGACACTCGACCCCGTCGGCGAGGACTGCCGCGATGACCCCATTCACCCTCAATGATCTCGCCGACCGCATCAAGGCGCGGGCCGCGGAAGGCGCCGAGGCCTCCTATACCCGCCGGCTGCTCGACAGGGGCGTCGCGCATTGCGCCAAGAAGCTCGGCGAGGAAGCAGTCGAGACCGCGCTCGCGGCGGTCGTCGAGGATCGTGAACGGGTGATCGCGGAGGCGGCCGATCTCGTCTATCATCTCCTCGTCGTGCTCGAGGCACGCGGCATCGCGCTCGCCGAAGTCGAGGCCGCTCTAGCCGGGCGGCAGTTCAAATCCGGCCTCGAGGAGAAGGCGTCGCGCCCGCGCGACTAGGGCATGCTCCGGTGAAGGCTGACCTTTGGGCAGCTGGAACACGGGCGTAACGCCCTCTTGAGGAACATTCGCCACACTCAGGGACGTCCGCAGCGCGAGCAAACAGACTGGGATGGCCGATGGATCAGCGCGCCGACGACGGCCTGTCCCCCTACCGCACCTTCACGCGCGCCGAATGGGCCAGTCTGCGCGAAGACACGCCGATGACCCTGATGCCCGGCGAGGTCGCGCGGCTGCGCTCGCTGCACGACCGTCTCGACATGGCGGAGGTCGAGGAAATCTATCTGCCGTTGTCGCGCCTGCTGTCGCTCTATGTGGCGGCGACCCAGCGGCTGTTCCGCGCGCAGCAACGCTTCCTCGGCACCGAGGACGTCAAGATGCCCTACATCATCGGCGTTGCCGGCTCCGTGGCGGTCGGCAAGTCGACGACCGCGCGCGTCCTCCAGGCGCTGCTGGCACGCTGGCCGAATACCCCGAAGGTCGACATGGTGACGACCGACGGCTTCCTGCTGCCCAACGCGGTGCTCGAGCGTGAAGGCCTGATGGAGAAGAAGGGCTTTCCCGAGAGCTATGATCTGCCGGCGCTGCTGCTGTTCCTGTCCGACATCAAGGCCGGGCGCCGTCCGGCCCGCGCGCCCATCTATTCGCATCTCGTCTACGACGTCGTGCCCAACCACTGGGTCGAGGTCGACCGTCCGGACATCCTGATCGTCGAAGGGCTGAACGTGCTGCAGGCCGGCCGGCCGCCCAGGGACGGCTCGGCGATCCCGTTCGTGTCGGACTTCTTCGATTTTTCCGTCTACCTCGATGCCGACGAGTCGGTGCTGCGCACCTGGTATGTCGACCGCTTCCTCACCCTGCGCGGCACCGCGTTCACCGATCCCAAATCCTACTTCCACCGCTACGCCCGGCTCACCGACCAGGAAGCGATCGAGACCGCGACTTCGATCTGGACCCGGATCAATCTGCTCAACCTGCGCGACAACATCCTGCCCACCCGGCAGCGCGCCGATCTCATCCTCACGAAGGAGGAAAGCCATTTGGTCGAGCAGGTCGCGTTGCGACGGTTGTGACATGCCGGCGAACCAAACATGCGCCGCCGGGCACAGTCGTTTGTCTACGCGGCGCGACGGTTGGCGCTGGCGCCAAAATGCTCGATATAGCGCGTGTCGATGGTGGCGGTCGGCAGTACGATCAGCACGTCGGTGGTGCCGAACTGATAGTCGATGACGGCGCCATCGCCGACAAAGGCGCCGAGCCGCAAATAGCCTTTGATCAGCGGGGGCAGCTCGCGCAGGGCCTCCTTGGGATCGATCGCGGCCTTGGCCATCCGGTTCATCTCGACCCGGCGATGCGGCAGCGCCGGCGCGCTCCAGGCATCCGGCGCCGCGGCAAAATGATGGAGGAACGACAGCGGCAGCGCCAGGCGATCGGGGTCGGTGCCGTCGAGGCTCGCGCAACCGATCATGACGTCAAGGCGGTGCTGCCGCACGTAGCTCCAGATCCCGTGCCACAGCAGCTCGATGGTGCGCTTGTTGCGATAGGGAGCGAGCACGCAGGAACGGCCGAGCTCGAGGAACCGTCGCCCGCGGTGCCGGTCGAGCAGCGGCTCGACGTTAAACTCAGCGGCCGAGTAGAACCCGCCGTGCCGTTCCGCCACGTCCTGACGCAGCAACCGGTAGGTGCCGACCACCGCCGGCCTGTGCGGAAATTTCTTCTTCCGGATCGCATGGTCGACCACCAGGAGATGATCGCAGATCGGGTCGAAGGCGTCGACGTCGCGCTGCGCGAACAGCGTGCCGGCGTCGGCGATCGCCGACATTTCCCTGTAGAACACCCGGTAGCGCAGCTTCTGCGCGCGCCGCACTTCGCCGGCCTTGTGGGCGAGCCGCACCTCCAGCGAGCCCATGCGGCCGAGCGTCCCGTTCGTCCCGTTCGACCGCGCTTCCGCAACCTGGATGCCGCCGTAGGCCCGGAGTGCCGGTAACAACCATTGCGCTCCCGGCGTCATGACGCCGGGACGGAACCGTCCGCTCGCATGCGCTCCCGGCAGCGTCCGACCGCGATGGATGACGTCGCCCAGTGTCGCCTCCGAACCGACGGCAAATCCCGAGCAACCTCGCGGGATCGTTCCAAGACGAATCGTCGGCATTTGCCACCGTCGTGTTTAGAGCACGGATCTGGAAAAGGATTTATGACACGTCAGCGATGTCCGCGGTCAAGCGGCCAGCGTGGTTGACGAGCCGGTGGCGAGTGCGAGCGCGGCGGCTAGCCGATCGCGGTCGAACGGTTTGGTGAGAAACCCGTCCAGGCCGGCCGCGGCACATTGTTCGCGGTCTTCCTCGAAGGCATTGGCGGTCAGCGCGATGATCGGGGTGCGCGGGCAGCCGCGCTCGGCCTCGGCGAGACGGATCCGCCGGGTTGCCTCGGTGCCGTCGATCTCCGGCATGCTCAGATCCATCAGCACCACATCGTAGCCGACGCCGGCCGCCTGGGCGGCAAGCCAGAACTCCACCGCGATCGCTCCGTTGCCGGCCAGCGTGGGCCGGTGGCCGAGGCGCACCAGCAGGGCCCGCGCCAGCAGGGCGTTGATCTCGTTGTCCTCGGCGACCAGAACCGACAGTCCGCTGTACGACAGCGGCGGCTCGTCGCCCGGCTCCACGGGGGTGGGAGGCAATTCGGGGTCGAACGTATCGGCGTTGCCGGTGAAGCGCGCGGCCAGCGACGCGGCACGGACCGGCTTCACCAGATAGCCAGTGTAGCCCGCGTCCTTGAGCGCGGCCAGGGCGTGACGCTCGGTCGGCGTGATCAGCAGGATGCGCCGCGTGACCTGCTGGTCGACCGACCGCGCCAGCGCCTCGAGGCCGGCGGTGCCGATCGCATGATCCACCATGATCGCGTCCCACTGTCGCTCCGGCAGCACCGCGGTCGCGATCCGCTCATCGGCTATGACGCAGGTCGCCGCGCCCCAGCGGCCGAGCTGCCGTGCCATCAGCGGCGCGTCGATCATCGAGGGGGAGACGATCATCACCGCGGTGCCGGTGAGGCTCGGTACGGCGCGTGCGGTCTGGCTGGCATCCGGCGCCGGCGGCAGGCTGAGGCTCACGCGAAAGGTCGATCCGGCGCCGACCGCGCTTTCCACGCCGATGCGGCCGCCCATGCGCTCGATGATGCGTTTGGTGATCGCGAGGCCCAGCCCGGTGCCGCCGAACTTTCGCGTCGAGCTCGCATCGGCCTGCTCGAATTCGTCGAAGATGCGCGCCTGCGCGTCGGGCGCGATGCCGATCCCGGTATCGCGCACCACCAGGATGATCTCGTCGGGCCGAGCCCCCGGCTCGGCGATGACGGCGACGCCGCCGCGGTCGGTGAACTTGATGGCATTGCCGGCAAGGTTGAGCAGCACCTGGTGGAGGCGCGCGACGTCGCCGATCACGCGGGGTGCGAGCTGCTCGTCGACATAGGATGCGATCTGCAGGCCCTTGGCCTGGGCCCGCGGTGCCAGCAGCTCGACCGCCTCCTCGATCAGCAGCCCGAGCGCGAACGGCCGTGCCTCGAGATCGAGGCGTCCGGCTTCGATCTTGGAGAAGTCGAGGATCTCCTCGATCAGCGACAGCAGCATGCCGCCCGAGGTCTTGACCGCGTTGGCGTAGGCCGTCTGCTCCGGCGTCAGCGGAGTGTCAAGCATCAGGTCGGCCATGCCGAGAATGCCGTTCAGCGGCGTGCGGATCTCGTGCGACACCATGGCGAGGAAGCGCGACTTCGCCCGGTTCGCGGCTTCCGCGAGGTCGCGCGCCTCGGCCAGCGCCCGTTCGGTCCCGGCCCGGTCGGTGATGTCGCGACCGACGCTCTGGGTCTCGGCGCGGCCGTCGGTGCCCCGCACCTGGACGTCGCGCCATGCGATCCAGCACGGGCCGGCTGCGGTGTCGAGCTTCTGGTCGTGGATGCGGGTGCCGTCGGCCGTCGCCGTGACCGCGCCCTGCTCGACGACGGCCGGCGCCAGCACGGTGCCGAGGATCGCATCCGGCGGTCGGCCCACCAGCGCGCCATACGCATCGTTGGCATAGGTGACACGGCCATCGTCGTCGCGGCGCACGATGACGTCACCCAGGGTTTCAAACAGGCCGCGCATCCGCTCCGCCGCCTCCTTGAGCTCGAAATTGCGATCGGAGATGTCCTCGATGCGCGCTTCGAGGCGGCGGACGTCCGCGGCGAGCTGGCGATTGCGGCGGAGCAGGTGTGCCAGCGCGCCGCAGGCGGCAGCGATCATCGCCGCCGCGATGGTCGCCCAAATGTGCGCGGCGGACACCGTCGTGTCGATCGGCGGGTCGTGGTCGAACAGGGCGGCGAGAACGACGCGAAACGCAATCACCACGATGGCGATGCGCGCCAGAACGGCGGCGGTGCGATGGCCGAAGAGCGCCCGTGCCCGTACCTCGCCGGTAGCTTCGGGGTGAGCCTGCATGTGTCGATGCCCAATCGATTGGCAAGGCCGTCTGGCCGGCGTCTGTCAGGCCGGAGCCTCGGTGTCCGGGGCGGACGATGCGACCGCGATCCTTGCCAATCCCTTCATGCGCATGCCGCATCCGGAGGCCGCGCCCCGCACGGTTGACGAACCGATAACGGGCGGCGTCGACGTCGATCTTTGAGAGCGGATCACCAAGGCCGTCGCAAAGCGTTGCCGCCGGTTGCGACCGTTCCCCGGCGTTCCCACCCCTGCCCAGTCGTCGGCAAAAGTGCTACGGCATGGGGTGCGTCGCGGCTTCCGGGTTGAGGGGCTTTCCATGACGGACCATGTCGTCACCGCCGTCGCCGACGGAATTCTCGCCATCCATCTGAACCGGCCGGAGAAGAAGAACGCCCTGACGGTCGCGATGTATGCGGGGATGGCGGATGCGCTCGAACGCGCCGACGCCGACGGCTCCGTGCGCGTTGTCACCCTGACCGGCACCGCCGACAGCTTCACCAGCGGCAACGATATCGCGGATTTCATGCAGCAGAGGCCGACGTCGGGCGAAACGCCGGTGCTGCGCTTTCTGCGTCTGGTGTCGACGACCAGAAAGCCGCTGATCGCCGCGGTGAACGGGCTGGCGGTCGGCGTCGGCGTCACCATGCTGCTGCACTGCGATCTCGCCTACGCGGCCGACAGTGCGACCTTCCAGTTGCCGTTCGTCAGCCTCGGCCTCGTCCCGGAGGCCGCCTCGACCTTGCTGCTGCCGCGCCTGGTTGGGCACCAGCGCGCCTGCGAACTTCTGCTGCTCGGCGAAAAGTTCGATGCTGCTTCCGCCCGCGAGATCGGGCTGGTCAACGCGGTGCATCCGGCGGCAGCGCTGGCGGGGGCGGTGCAGGAGCGGGCGCAGCTGCTTGCCGGCAAGCCGCCATCGGCCGTCCGACTCACAAAGGCACTGCTCCGCAGCGAGTCGACTGGCGTGGCCGAGCGCATGATCGAGGAGGGCCGGCATTTCGCCAGCCAGCTGCAGTCGCCGGAAGCCCGCGAGGCCTTTGCGGCCTTCATGGAGCGGCGCAAGCCGGATTTTTCCAAGGCATTGTGAGCGCCGGGTTCCTCGGCGCCGACTCTGCGAAAGCCTTGAGCGTCAGGCATACAGACGTGACGCGGATCTATCTGATACGGCACGGCAAGGCCGCCGCCGCATGGGACGCGGATCGCGATCCGGGTCTCGATGATCAGGGTCGCGCCCAGGCCGCCGACGCCGCCCTCCGGTTGGCGCCGCGGGGGCCGCTGCCGTTGGTCTCGAGCCCGTTGCGGCGGACCCGCGAGACCGCGGCGGCGTTCGAGCGGTGCTGGGGCGCGCCCGCACGGATCGAGCCGCGCGTCGCCGAGATCCCGTCGCCCACCGACGAGCTTCCGGGCCGGGCCGAATGGCTGCGGGGCGTGATGCAGGGCCGCTGGTCCGACCTCGACGACTCATTGCGGCGATGGCGCCGTGATGTCGCGGCGGCGCTGCAGGCGATCGCCGCCGACACCGTCGTGGTGTCGCATTTCATCGCCATCAACGTGGCGGTCGGCCACGCGCTCGGGGATGACCGGGTCGTCTGCTTCCGGCCGGACAACTGCTCGTGCACGGTGCTCGACTATTCGGCCGGCCGGTTCAGCGTGGCCGAGCTTGGCGCCGAGGCCGCGACCCGGGTGCTCTGATCCCTCATGTTGACGCCCATGTGCTCTTGCGGGCCATGACCACGTGAACGGCCCGGCGGATTCCTTCACACGCGGTGCGCGGGCGAAGACGACACAGATAGTGGCACGCGCCTATTCGGGCTTGCCGTCCGGGTCACCCGGTTTGCCGGCGGATGCGGCCGTGCTCGATTCGCTCCCCTCAATTCGTCGCAGGCTTTCGGCCAGCGCGCCGGTCAGCGGCTGCGCCAGGTCGGCTGCGAACACGTTCCGCAGCTGCTCGCCGATGAGCTCGCGGACCGCCGAGCGGGCATCGTCGTGCCGGGGGACCCGAAAGACGAGAAGTGGCATGTCACGCGACCATTCCGTACCGTGAGGCCCTCCTCGGTTCCTTCAACCGCTCCTGCCTTTGCCCACGTCATATCAAAACGTCGCTCGACCGTGTGTTGTTCCAGACATTGGAGCAGTTCCCGGAAAAGTGGCCCCGGTCTTACGACGGGACATGCGACAAGATCGAATCTTGGGGGCGCCTTCCGTCCACGACCGCTGACGTTTCACGTCAACCAAACGGAAAACGCTCCAGCTCGCGCGATCACGCCGCCCGGCGGATTTCGTCGGCGAGCGCGCGGTAGGACAGCGCCTCGGCGAGGTGTACCCGGCCGACCCGCTCGGCGCCGTCGAGATCGGCGAGCGTGCGCGCCACCTTCAGCACCCGGTGGTAGCCCCGCGCCGACAGCCGCATGGCATCGGCGGCCTCGCGCAGCAGGGTGAGGCCAGCGCCGTCGGGGCGCGCCACCTCCTCGAGCACGGGCCCCTGCGCCTGCGCGTTGGTGCGCACGCCGGTGAGCCCGAGCGCGGTGTAGCGACGCTCCTGGACGGCGCGGGCGGCGGCGACGCGGGCCGCGACCTCGGCGCTGCCCTCGTTGGGCGGCGGCAGGATGAGGTCAGCGGCCGACACCGCCGGCACCTCGATGTGCAGGTCGATGCGGTCGGTGAGCGGGCCGGAGATGCGCCCCTGGTAGTCGGCGGCGCAGCGTACGTTGGGGGCGCGCCGGCAGGCGAAGCCGGGGTCGTTGGCGTGGCCGCAGCGGCACGGGTTCATGGCGGCGACCAGCATGAACCGCGATGGGAAGCTGACGTGGTGGTTGGCCCGCGCGATCGCCACGGTGCCGGTCTCCAGCGGCTGACGCAGCGATTCGAGCACCTGGGTCTGGAATTCCGGCAGCTCGTCAAGAAACAGCACGCCGTTGTGGGCGAGCGACACCTCGCCGGGCCGCACCCTCAAGCCTCCGCCGACCAGCGCCGCCATGCTGGCCGAATGATGCGGGGCGCGGAACGGCCGGCGGTTGGTCAGCGCGCCGTCCGCGATCTCGCCCGCCACCGACGCGATCATCGAGACCTCCAGCAGCTCGGAGGGTGACAGCGCCGGCAGGATCGACGGCAGCCGTGCGGCGAGCATCGACTTTCCGGCGCCCGGCGGCCCGACCATCAAAAGATTGTGGCCGCCGGCCGCCGCCACTTCGAGCGCCCGCTTGGCGCTCTCCTGGCCCTTGATGTCGCGCAGGTCGCGCGTGTCGTCCTCGAGCTCGCGGATCCGCGGCTGCGGCCGATTGAGCACCTGGGTGCCCTTCAGATGGTTGGCAAGCTGGATCAGCGAGGCGGCCGCAATGATCTCCATGTCGGGGCTCGCCCAGGCGGCCTCCGGGCCGCAGGCGGCCGGACAGATCAGCCCGTCGTGGCGCGCATTGGCGCCGATCGCCGCCGGCAACGCTCCGGCGACGGCGGCGATCGAGCCGTCGAGGCCAAGCTCGCCCAGCACCGTGTAGCCGTCGAGTGCGTCGTGCGGGATCGCGCCGATCGCCGCCATCAGCCCCAGCGCGATCGGCAGGTCGTAATGGCTGCCCTCCTTGGGCACGTCGGCGGGCGCCAGGTTGACGGTGATGCGGCGCGCCGGCAGCGCCAGCCCCGAGGCGATCAGCGCCGACCGCACCCGCTCGCGCGCCTCCGACACCGCCTTGTCCGCCAGCCCCACAACATGGAATTTCGGCAATCCGGGTGCGACCTGCACCTGAACCTCGATGGCGCGGGTCTCCACGCCCTCAAACGCGACCGTGGAAACGCGCTGCACCATGGCCAGATCCCCCGCGCCCCAAACGTTAGCTCAAAGCTCCCTTCCCCCGCAAGAACAATTCATGAACAGAACGTCGGATCCGAAGGCCGGCTTGTCGAAACCGGTCGCCGCCTTGACGCTTCGCCCCCTGCTTCCTAGGTTCGGCGCTCCCCGATCACGGCGCCCGGGTCCGTTTGAGCGCTTCTCCGTCCCAAATCGCGAGGTATCCCATGGGCGTCGACAAAGTGTCCGATACGACCTTCGAAACCGAGGTGCTGAAAGCGTCCCAGCCGGTCGTGGTCGACTTCTGGGCCGAATGGTGCGGTCCGTGCCGCATGATCGGCCCGGCGCTCGAAGAGATCGCCGGCTCGATGGCCGGCAAGGTGAAGATCGTCAAGCTCAACGTCGACGAGAATCCCGCGACCGCGGCGAAATACGGGATCATGTCGATCCCGACCCTGATGATCTTCAAGGGCGGCCAGCTCGCCTCGCGCCAGACCGGCGCCGCTCCCAAGCAGAAGCTGGAGCAGTGGATCAATACGTCGGTGTGATTCGCCCGAGACCTCTCCCCGCTTGTGGGGAGAGGGACAAGCGCCGCCATCACCCCGGCGGGGTGCCGTTGGCCGCGAGGACTTCGCCGGCCAGGTAGAGCGAGCCGGTGATCAGGATGCGCGGCGGCGCTTCCAGGTTGAGCCGGGTGATGCCGGCGAGCGCGTTCTTGATGCCGTCAGCGGCGCCGGCCGGGATGCCGGCCCGGGTCGCCGCCGCGGCGACCGCATCCGCCGGGACCGCCTTGGGCTGCTGGATCGGCACCGCAATGACGCTGCGCGCAAGCCCGGTGAAGTTGCCGAGAAAACCCTCAAAATCCTTGGTCGCCAGCATGCCGACCACGAGGACGAGCGGACGCGACACCCGCTCCTCGAGATCGGCGAGCGCCGCCGCGATGGCGCGGCCGCCGTCGACGTTGTGGGCGCCATCGAGCCACACCTCGCTGCCCTCCGGCACCAGCCGCAGCAGGGCGCCCTGGGTGATGCGCTGCATCCGCGCCGGCCACGTGGCGTTGACGACGCCGGCCTCCACGGCGCCGACGCGCAGCCGGGTCGGTGCCACCGCCCGCAGAGTGGCGATCGCCGCACCCGCATTGTCGAGCTGGTGCCGGCCGAACAGTTTTGGCGCCGGCAGGTCGAGCAGCCCGTCCTGGTCCTGGTAGACGAGGCGGTTGCGCTCGGACATCACCGTCCAGTCCTGTCCCGCCACCTTCAGCGGGGCGCCTACCCGCGCCGCTTGGCGCTCGATCACCTGCCAGGCCTCGTCGGACTGCGGCGCCACCACGGCGACGACGTCGCGCTTGAGGATCCCCGCCTTCTCGGCGGCGATCCTCGCCACCGTGTCGCCGAGGAAGTCCGCATGGTCGATCGAGACCGGCGTGATGACGGTGGCGAGCGGGCGCTCGATCACGTTGGTGGCATCGAGGCGGCCGCCGAGGCCGACCTCGAGCAGCAGCACGTCAGCCGGCCGCCGCGAGAACAGCAGCATCGCGGCCGCCGTGGTGATCTCGAAGAATGTGATCGGCGCGCCGCCATTGCGCCGCTCGACCTCGGCCAGCGTGTCGGCGAGCTGCTCGTCGGACACCAGCGCGCCGCCGCCTGGCGCGCCGAGGCGGATGCGCTCGTTGAAGCGCACCAGGTGCGGGCTCGTATAGGCGTGCACGGTGCGGCCGGCGGCCTCCAGGATCGCCCGCAGGAACGCCACCGTGGAGCCCTTGCCATTGGTCCCCGCCACCAGGATGACCGGCGGCAGGCGGAGCTGCGGGTGACCGAGATCGCTCAGGATGCGCCACATCCGCTCCAGCGACAGGTCGATCTTCCGCGGGTGCAGCGAGAGCAGACGCGCGATGATCGCGTCGACCGGGGTCATGATCAGGCGCCCGCCAGAACCGGCAGCGCCGCCTCGGCCGGGCGTTCGGCGGGCGCCCGGGTCAGCACCCGGCACAGCCGCGCCAGGGTCTCGCGCAGCTGGTGGCGGTGCACCACCATGTCGATCATGCCGTGGGCCTTGAGATATTCGGCGCGCTGAAAGCCCTCGGGGAGCTTTTCCCGGATCGTCTGCTCGATCACGCGCGGTCCCGCAAAGCCGACCAGCGCGCCGGGTTCCGCGATGTGGACGTCTCCGAGCATCGCGTACGACGCGGTGACGCCGCCGGTGGTCGGATTGGTGAGCACCACGATATAGGGCTTCTTCGCCTCGCGCAGCTCCTGCACGGCGATGATGGTGCGCGGCATCTGCATCAGCGACAGGATCCCCTCCTGCATGCGGGCGCCGCCGCTAGCCGCGAACATGATGAACGGCGTTGCTTTCTCGGCCGCGGTCTCCAGACCGCGGACCACGGCCTCGCCGGCCGCCATGCCGAGCGAGCCGCCCATGAAGTCGAACTCCTGCACGCCGGCGACGACCTCGAGCCCTTCGAGCCTGCCCTGGCCGAGCTTCACCGCATCCTGCATCCCGGTCTTCAGCCGCGCGTCCTTCAGTCGGTCGACGTAGCGGCGCTCGTCGCGGAAACGCAGCGGATCGGTGGTCACGTCCGGGACCTCGATCTCCTCGTACTCGCCGTCGTCGAACAGCGTCTTCAGCCGCGCCGCGGCCCCGATCCGCATGTGATAGTTGGAGCTCGGCACCACGAACTGGTTGGTCTCGAGATCCTTGTAGAACACCAGCTGGCCGGTCTCCGGGCACTTGACCCAGAGGTTCTCCGGCACCTCGCGGCGCAGGAAGCTGCGAATCTTCGGGCGCACGACATTGGAGATCCAGTTCATCGAGCTCTCCGTTCCACGTCACCGCGATGTAGGCATGGCCGGCGCGAAATCCACGCGACGCACGGCCTCTCAGCCCACATCGCCGGGCTTGGCCCTGCACGAGGCCGGGCATAACATAGGGTACGCTACTCGGCCGCCTGCCGCGGCGCGTCGCGCACGCCGCAGGCGAGGCGGGCGACCAGGTCGGTCACTGCCGCTACGGTGCGCGGCGTGTTTCCGTCGAGGCTCTGGCGCACCGCATCGACCAGCACCGAGCCGACCACCACCGCATCGGCACCGGCCGCGATGTTGCGCGCCTGCTCTGGGGTCCTGACCCCGAAGCCGACCGCCACCGGCAGCGCCGTGTGCCGCTTGATCCGGGCGACGGCATCGGCGACGCGGCTCACGTCCGGGGTCGCCATGCCGGTGATCCCGGTGATCGACACGTAGTAGACGAAGCCCGACGTGTTGGCGAGCACCGCCGGCAGCCGGTGGTCATCGGTCGTTGGCGTCGCCAGCCGGATGAAGTTGAGCCCGGCGCGCAGCGCCGGCAGGCACAGCTCCTCATCCTCCTCCGGCGGCAGGTCGACGACGATCAACCCGTCGACGCCGGCCGCGATCGCTTCGCTCAGGAAGCGCTCGACGCCGTAGATGTAGATCGGGTTGTAGTAGCCCATCAGGACGATCGGCGTCCCCTCGTCCTCGCGCCGGAACGTGCGCACGATCTCCAGCGTCCTGACCATGGTTTGCCCGGCCTTCAGCGCGCGCTGCGAGGAGGCCTGGATCGCCGGCCCGTCCGCCATCGGATCGGTGAACGGCATGCCGAGCTCGATGACGTCGGCGCCCGCCGCCGGCAGCGCCCGCAGGATCGCCAGAGATGCCGCCGGATCCGGATCGCCCGCCGTGATGAAGGTCACGAGCCCTGCCCGCCCTTCGGCCTTCAGTGCCGCGAATCGCTGCTCGATGCGGGTTGTCATCCGCGGGCTCCATGCCGACCGGGCGTGGCGACCGCATTTTGGATACGCCTCGGACACGCGACACACCTCATCCGATCCTGCTCCCGAGCACTTCGGCGACAGCAAAGATGTCCTTGTCGCCGCGGCCGCACATGTTCATGACCATCAGGTGGGTCGGCGGCAGCCGGGGCGCGAGCTCGATCACCTTGGCGAGCGCGTGGGCAGGTTCCAGCGCCGGGATGATCCCTTCCAGGCGGCAGCACAGCTGGAAAGCGTCGAGCGCCTCCCGGTCGGTCGCCGACAGGTAGGTGACGCGGCCGGTGTCGTTGAGCCAGGAATGCTCGGGGCCGATGCCCGGGTAGTCGAGACCCGCGGAGATCGAGTGCGCCTCGGTGATCTGGCCGTCGGCGTCCATCAGCAGATAGGTGCGGTTGCCGTGGAGCACGCCGGGCCGCCCGCCGGCGATCGAGGCGGCGTGCCGGCCGGTGGGAATCCCGTGGCCGGCCGCCTCGACGCCGAACATTTCTACCGAGCGGTCGTCGAGGAACGGGTGGAACAGGCCCATGGCGTTGGAGCCTCCGCCGATGCAGGCGATGAGCGAGTCGGGGAGACGGCCTTCGGCCTCTTGCATCTGCTCGCGGGTTTCGCGGCCGATGACCGACTGGAAATCGCGCACCATCATGGGATAGGGGTGCGGGCCTGCGACCGTGCCGATGCAGTAGAACGTCGAGCCGACGTTGGTGACCCAGTCGCGCAGCGCCTCGTTCATCGCGTCCTTCAGAGTCTTCGACCCCGACTCCACGGGGCGCACCTCGGCGCCGAGCATCTGCATGCGAAAGACGTTGGGCTTCTGCCGCTCGACGTCGACCGAGCCCATGTAGACCACGCACTCGAGCCCGAACCGCGCGCACAGGGTTGCGGTGGCGACGCCGTGCTGGCCGGCGCCGGTCTCCGCGATGATGCGCTGCTTGTCCATGCGCCGCGCCAGCAGGATCTGGCCAAGCACGTTGTTCACCTTGTGGGCGCCGGTGTGATTGAGCTCATCGCGCTTGAAGTAGATCTTCGCGCCGCCGAGATGCGCGGTCATCCGCTCGGCGAAATAGAGCGGACTCGGCCGCCCGACATAGTGCGTCAGATAGCCGTTCATCTCCGCCTGGAAGGCGGGATCGACCTTGGCGCGGGCGTAGGCCTGCTCCAGTTCGAGAATGAGCGGCATCAGCGTCTCGGCGACGAAGCGCCCGCCATAGATGCCGAAATGCCCGCGCTCGTCGGGCCCGGTGCGAAACGAGTTCGGATGCTGCACGGTCATGCGAGAAGAATTCTCCGACAGCGAACAGGCGCTGGAACACGGCGGTCACACAAACTCCGCTTCGTCATCGCCCGCATCAAGCGGGCGACCCAGTCATCGGCGCGGCCGGTTCGAGGCACTGCGGCTCCTATTTCGCGGTTTGGCGATGACTGGGTCGCCATCGCAACTCGGCTTCGCCGAGTTGCGACTCTGTGGAATCGCAAGTCGGACATGTCCGACTTGCCTGCAAGCCGGGCGATGACGACGCGGAGAGTGCGATCGGCACTTCACCTCCAGCGCGCCGGGCCGCGGCGATGAACGCGTATATCCGCTCGACATCCTTCTCGCCGGGCGCGCGTTCGACGCCGGATGACACATCGACGCCCGGCGCGCCCGTGACGGCGAGCGCCGTCTCGACGTTCTCCGCGTCGAGGCCGCCCGACAGCATGAACGGGATTTTTCGATCGAAATCCTCCAGCAACCGCCAGTCGAACGGGGTTCCGAGGCCGCCGGGCCGCGTTGCCTGGCGCGGCGCGCGGGCGTCGAACAGCAGTCGGTCGGCGATGCCCGCGTACGCCTCCGCGGCGGCCAGATCGGCCCGCGTCTCCACCGGAATCGCCTTCATCACCGGCAGCCCGAACCGGGCTTTCACCGCGGCGACCCGCTGCGGGCTCTCCCGCCCGTGCAGCTGCAGCATGTCGGGACCGAGCGCCGCGACGATTCCCTCGAGCAGGTCGTCGTCGGCATCGACCGTCAGCGCGACCTTGCCGGCGCGCGCCGCCACGCGCTGCCCGAGCGCCCGCGCCGCCGCAGGCGCGATGTGGCGCGGTGACGGAGCAAAGAACACGAAGCCGACGAGGTCGGCTTTCGCCGCGAGCGCCGCGTCGAGCGCGGCGGCGGTCTTCAGCCCGCAGATCTTGATTAGCACTGACATCGCAAAAATTTCCGGCGTCGACCGCGGTTTTACATCGGGCCGCCGCGTTTGTCAGGCGGCGCCACGCCGCGACACTGGCGGCAACACCGACACCACGGCGCCGGCGCGCTCGCGCTCTAGCGCCTGGATCTCGGCGCGCAGCCGGCGCACCTCGGCGTCGCTGCGGCGCGCGGCGCGCCGCCACCGCGCCTGCCCCAGCCACGCCGCAATGCCGCCGACCAGTGCACCGACGATGAGCGACACCAGGATCACCAGATACAGCGGTACCGCGTGCGCATACGCCGGCGCCTCCGTCGAGGTCGGATCGAGCGACAGCATGACCGAGTGCCGGTTGGCCACCGACAGCAGCACGATCAGCACGCCGAGCGGCACCAGCACCACCACCGAGACGATCTTGCGCACCATGAGGCAGGTCACTCCTGCCGGTTCAGGCGCTCGCGCATTTCCTTGCCGGTCTTGAAGAACGGCACGCTCTTCTGCTCGACCGAGACATGCGCGCCGGTGCGCGGGTTGCGCCCGGTGCGCGCCGGCCGGTGCTTCACCGAGAAGGCGCCGAAGCCGCGCAGCTCGACGCGGTCGCCGCGCGCCAGCGCCGCCACGATCTCACCGAGGATCGCGTTGACGATGTTTTCGACGTCGCGCTGATAAAGATGCGGATTCTGTGCCGCGATGCGCTGCACCAGCTCCGACTTGATCATCGACTTGCCCCCGCCTCTCGCCAACAGCTGCTCTCCCTCGATCATCACCCTCGCATGTTCCTCTGCTAACGTGAAACTTCGGTGTCGTTCAGTTGCTGACCGAAGGCTGCCAAAGGGCTAGAAGACCGTCAAGGTTGAGGCCCGCCGCCTGGACGTCGCTCATGTCGAGGATCCGACGCGCAACCTGCGGCAGACCCACAGCGTCGAGGCCGGCGGCGACCAGGACATGCAGGAACGGCAGCTCGGAGAACCGCGACCTGAGCTGCCAGTCCTGCACCTTGAGCTTGGGATCGATGTTCTTTTCCTTGGCGAGCCAGTCGATCGCGGTCTTCTCGTTGCCGATCTCGTCGACCAGCTTCAGCTCGATGCCCTGATGGCCGGTGAACACGCGGCCGTCGGCGACGCGATCGAGCGCCGCGTCGTCGAGCTTGCGGCGGTTCTTCACCATGGTGCGGAACCAGTCGTAGGAATCCTTGACGATCGCCTCGATCGCGGCGCGCGCTTCCGGGCTGGTCGGCTCGAAACCGTTGGGCGAGGCTTTGAGCGGCGACGATTTGATCTCCTCGACCTTGACGCCGATCTTGCCCAGCAGATCCGACACGTTGGGATACTGGAACAGTACGCCGATGGAGCCGACCAGCGAGGTGTCGTGGGCGATGATGTGGTCGGCCGACATCGCCGTGATGTAGCCGCCGGAAGCCGCCAGCCCGTCGACCACCACGACGGTCGGCTTCTTGTCGGCGACCTCGCGCAGCGCGTCGAAGAGCTGCTCGGATCCGGCGGTGGTGCCGCCGGGGCTGTCGACATGCACGATCACGGCGCGGGCGCGCGACGTCGCCAAGCGCTGCAGCGCCTCGACCCGCTCCCGGTCGCCGAGGATGATGCCCTGGATGGTCACCCGCGCGATGTAGCTGCCGCCCGGCTCCGCCAGCCGGCCGGCCCCGCCCCCCAGCGCCAGCGCGATCGCCGCCACCGCGCCGATCCCCACCAGCACCGCGACCACCCGCCAGAACGTGAGCTTGCGCCGCATCCGGCGGCGGTCGACGATCGCGTCGGCATCGAGCGACATGGCTCATTCTCCGGATGTTTGCAGGCCGAAGCGTCGAATACAGGGACAGCCTGACTCCCTCTCCCCGTGGGGTGGGTGAGGGGGTTACAGCCTCGATTGCTTGCGCCGGCCCCCTCACCCACGCCCTCTCCCCGCAGGGGAGAGGGCGCTGCGCCGTGCCCGCGGAGCGGTCTCAAACAACATGCGTCAAGCTCCCCGCGTTCGGTTCGTCCGCGGGAAGAGCATCAATCCTTCTTGTCGCCGGCACGCTTGAGCGCGGCGCCGAGGATGTCGCCGAGCGAGGCACCCGAGTCGGAGGAGCCGTACTGGGCAATGGCCTCCTTCTCCTCGGCCACTTCCAGCGCCTAGATCGACAGCGACACCTTGCGCGCCCGGCGGTCGAACTGGGTGACCCGGGCGTCGACCTTCTGGCCGACGGCGAAGCGCTCGGGGCGCTGCTCGGAGCGGTCGCGGGCG
>Ga0116216_10001310_pt1 | contig 17390 bp, 21 predicted proteins | sample Sb_taG_11_FD_89696 | JGI IMG/M metagenome (GOLD analysis project Ga0116216, IMG submission 89696) | Peat soil microbial communities from Weissenstadt, Germany - Sb_50d_3_AS metaG | ecosystem: Environmental > Terrestrial > Soil > Wetlands > Peat | place: Germany: Weissenstadt | collected 2010-09-21
GGGACCGGACTTCTCGGGACAGTTGAACCCCAAGCTCCACCGCTTCTTGAACAGCGAGGGACTCGACCACCTGGCGCATCCTCCGAAGCCCGGCTGGACACCGACCGACGCCTTGGCTGCATTGGGCTGGTTGCTCGGACAGTCCATTCCCCTACAGGCGGGCTGAGCCATTCCGCCGCCCCCTTTCCTGGCCGACGCCGTGCCCCCCGACATCTGGCACAACCTCGGTTCGACGACCATCGCGTTCACCCCGTGCCTTCTCATCCTGGGGGTCGCGACGCTCTACTTCGCGGGGGTCCTCCGCTACAACCGCCTCCACAAAGAGAGCAAATGGTCCGTTCGCCGGAGTCTGGCGTTCCTCGGAGCGACTGCGGTCACCTTCGTCGCCATTCAACTGTTCGTCGGCGTCTATGACGACGTGTTGTTCTACGACCACATGATCCAGCACCTGTTGCTCATCATGGTCGCCGCCCCTCTATACGCCATGGGTGCGCCGCTCGACCTGCTTCGAGGAGCGACGACCGGGTTGACCCACCGGGTAACTAACCGGCTACTTGACTCGAAGGTGGCGGAGGTGATCGGCCATCCCATCACCGGCTTGGTCCTCTATGCCCTGCTCATTCCGCTGGCACATCTCACGAGCCTCTACAACTACACCCTCACTCACGACCTGGCCCACGACAACGAGCACCTTGCGTTCATCATCGTTGGATACCTCTTCTGGCGACCAGTCGTCGCCATCGAAGCAAGCCGCCATCCCCTTCATCCCGGTGTTCGCCTCGCGTACCTGGCTTTGGCCATCCCGGTGGACACGTTCTGCGGAATCGCTCTGGTGTCGGCTGCCCACGAGATGTTCCCGTACTACAACAGCTTCACGAGGGCATGGGGACCATCTCGGTTGTCAGACCTCCATATCGGTGGGTCGATCATGTGGATCGGGGGCGACGGCATCATGGCCGTGGCGATGCTCCCTGCCCTTGTGCGTTGGGTCCGGTACGAGGAAGAGAGGACCGCAGAACTCGACGCGCGCCTCGATGCCGAGCTGAGAGAACAGACTGCAATCGAGCACTAGGAACGAAGGGCGCGGCGGTCCGATCACGGGTGATCCCGTGCCGAATGTGTATCGAAGTGGACCGGGCTGGAAGTGCCGTTGTTCGTGCGATCAGCGATTGGGCCGACCCGGTCGGTATTCCCGGCCGCTGAGTGATTGCGGATGGTCGAAGCCGGTCGAAGCTGGGCCGTTCGCATCTACGAGACTTACTGCTTCCCTCTCGTAAGGGTCGCCTCGGCAATCCCACAACGGCTACAAACGCGCCGACCGCCTCGTCGTTTGGCCCAACGGTGACCACAGCTTGCGATAGGTCGGCTCACAGGCAGTCGGCGCACAGCCAGTTGAACAGCCTCGTACGGGCGCAGCTTTTTGACGATTCCCCCTGTCGGGCACCTAGAGGGTGTCAGACCAACGCTAGGCGTGAACGTCACATTCGTCCAGTGGACTCGCTGAGGCACCCAAGTTCTGAGACGGGCGTTCCCTTGACGGCGACAGGGACTAGACCACTCAGCTACCCGCGGCACCCCTAGGCACGAGGGCTGAGATCGCTGCCGCGGAACGCAGGTGGCGGACGATCTGGCGGTACGAGCCGAACAGGTTGCTCTCGCAGTACCCGAGATCGCTCTCGATGCAAAAAGCCCGGATGATGCTCTGAGCGCGCGCCAGGTTGGGTCGGGGCATCGTGGGGAACAGGTGGTGTTCGATCTGGTAGTTGAGACCACCCAGTATGAGGTTGGTAAACCAGCCACCAGTGATGTTTCGGGCTGTCATGACCTGACGCCGAGCGAAACTCATCTCTGGGTCACCTTCGATGATGGGCATGCCCTTGTGATTGGGAGCGAAACTGCAGCCCAGGTACAGCGAGAAGACTGCTTGCTGGACAGCAATGAAGGCCAACGCCTTCAGCGGAGAGAGCACCCAGATCACCGCCGTCAAATAGAACGTGATGTTCACGGTAATCAGCAAGCCTTCTACGGCAGCGGCTCGATCTCGTTGCCGGAGCAGCCTCTGGATACCCGACACATGCAGGCCTGCGCTTCGGAGGAGCATGAGAGGAAAGAAGAGCCACGCCTCCCTGCGCGCTAGCAACCGCGTGAGGCTGAGGTGTTCTCCCCCGAACCGGTCGACCGATGTGAAGATCGCGAAGCCCTCACCTATATCGGGGTCGCGGTCGACCTGGTTGGGGTGTGCGTGATGGGCGTTGTGCTTCGGAACCCACCATCCGAAGCTCATCCCGATCAACGCATTCCCGACCGCCAGCCCGAGCAGTCGGTTCGCCCGGCGTGACCGAAAGACCTGTTGGTGCCCTGCGTCATGGCCGACGAATCCCAACTGAGTGAACATCACGCCCAGGAATGCTGCGACACCGAGCGTGGCCCACGAGTTTCCCACGACCACCAGAGCCACCCATCCGGCAGCGAAAACGGCAACTGTCAGGCCAATCTTCACGCTGTAATAGCCGGGACGGCGGTCCAGAAGCCCGGCGTCGCGGATCTGTACCGCCAGTACGCGGAAGTCGCCGCGAGGGGCATCGATCACGACTGTCTGCACGAACTCTCCTTCCGAAATCCGTCCGAGTGCCACGAAGGTCTAGAGGAACGCCGAGAACCGAATCTCTCCCTGGGTGCCTTCAGCGTAAACCTCCCGCCGAGCCATGCACAGGGTGGCCAAGCCGTACTTCAACAAACGGGAGGCTCGTCTGGCAATACGACCAGGGAACGAGCGGGTCAAAGGGATCAGAGGTTCACCACGGGGCAGGTCACAGTCCGGGTGATGCCGTCTATGAGCTGGATATGGCTCACGACCATTCGACCCAGATCGTCGATAGACGCAGCCTCGGCACGGACGATCATGTCGTAAGGACCTGTTACGTCTTCAGCCGACACCACCCCGTCAATGGCGAGCGCCCGTTGCGCGACTTGTGCAGCCCTCCCGACCTCGGCCTGAATCAGCACGTATGCCCTGACAGCCATCGTCATCCTCCTCTCTCGACTGGCCCACCCGCATCGCGCGACCAAGTGGTCATGCTAGTTGCGCCGCTTGACCTGGCTCGTTCCCAGTCCAAGCCTGTGAGGGATGCGCTCATCCCGTATTCGACTCCGACCCATTTCTCGATGAACAGGGGCGAGTCGCCTGGCGGGCGATCTCCTTAGTGGGCCAACAACTAACCTCCAGAGTCAGAGCACTCGAAGGCGGTGCTCTTCAACGCTGAGGACAGGCGGTGAGGTGAGCTGACGAGTCCACTCCGATTCGGACTGGTGGGCTGCGGCATGATCGGACAGATCCATGCCGACGGACTACGCAAGCTCGCAGAAGACGGCGAGATCATTCCAGTGGGAGCAGCCGACCCATCCGAGGAGGCGCGTGACGCCGTCGCTCGCAACTGCCCCTTCTCCTACCTCACTGAAGACCCCGCACGGGTGATCGAGGACCCTGACGTTGAAGCTGTGATGATCACCTCACCGACTTCTACCCATCACGACCTCGTCCTGGCGACGCTCAGGGTGGGAAAGCCTCTCTTCTGCGAGAAGCCGCTCGCCCCGAGCTTCTCCGAGGTCCAAAAGTTGTGCAGCGCAGTGGCAGCCTCGGGGCTTACCGCCCAGGTGGGCTTTCACTCCCGCTTCCACCCTCTTCTGAACGAGCTTCACAAAATGGTGGTCTCGGGGGAACTGGGTGAGCCCATGGGCTACACGCTTCGTGACGACCAGTACTGGCCGACCGGTGACGTCGTGCCTGGACACAGTTCCTGGCGCTCCAAGCTGACAGAGGCCGGGGGTGGGGCTCTGTTGGAACACTCCATCCACGCCGCAGACATTCTCTGTTGGCTCTTCGGCCCCGTCCGAAGCGTTTACGCGCTAAGGCGCTTCGTGTTCGGCTACGACGTTGAAGATGTTGCTGCCCTCTCAATCGAACACGAGACGGGCGTGGTCGGGACCTTGCTCACCGTATTCAATGGTGTGCGCGGAAGAGAAGAGCGTCGACTGGAAGTGTTCTTCGAGAATGGAGCGGTCGAGGTGACAACCGACTTCATCGTCGGGGCACCGGAGGACAGCTACCTCGTCCAGCGGCCCGACTCACAAGCAGAGAACTTGGACCTGGAGCTTCTGCGAGAGACGCACTTTTCCAAGCTTGGGATCAATCGCCGGGACTTCCTCTTCTACACCTATCCGGCTGATCGCTCCTGGGTCCACTCCGTGAGACACCAAGACGCCGCGTCACCGGGGTTCGAGGACGCACTGCTCGCTCATGCCCTCGTCGAAGAAGCCTACAGATCGTGACCAACCTGCTTGATCGTCAGGTGGTCAAGCTCGTCCAAGACCTCGATGGATTCCATGGTGGCTCCTGAGAACTCCACGGTTCCAGCCTGACTCCAGAAAGCTTCGAGGTGCTCCCTGCTCGTCCGCATCAGGTCAGGGATTAGAGGAATCACCCTCCGAAAACGCAATCATCGGGCTCGGGGGCAGATATTCGATTGGGACGTCACGCCCATGCCGGAAATGCTGAACGGGAAACACGTTGGACACAGTTCCCTCAGCTTCGTATACCCCGCAAAGCTCTATGTCATGGGCATCGGCAAATGCATCGTCGAGAGGGACCGCCCCGTTATTGAGCAGCCCGTAATCTTCGAGCCGTATACGAGCCACCAAGCAATAGGTGATCCCGTCAGGGCTTGATCCAACTTGTCGGCCAATCATGCAGTGCGCGTCGCCATCGTCAATGGCGTAGATTCGGCTGTCGCCCATGCCCAGGCAAGCTCGAATGGCCTCTGAGTCGACATGCTCTGCCAGAAAGTGGTGGCGGCGATCTTTCATGGCCCAGAGAACCGGCACAGGAATGGAGTCGTCATCACCCTCCTCCAGGGGAGTGGACTCGTTGGGTTCAGCGAGTGGCGTTCCCATTCCCATGCCTCCGCGTGAGAACCCGTATGGGTTACGCGGTTGGCTCCCTTGCTCCTCGTCAGACGGCTCTTCATCGCTCACGGTCGGCTCCCTCCTGTGCTGTCTACCGTAGCGAATGCCAAAAGCATCAGGTTGGTCGTGTGCTCAGGGTTGAAATAACACCGCCCGCCGAACCGTCATTACGGCGCGCTACCTCCCGGGACGCCCCCTGTCCACCGATGGCTATGGTGAATGTATGGCGAATACGGAGCGTCGAGAACGGCAGCGAGAACGGCGGCGGGCGCGAGTCGACGAGCTGCTTGAGCCCGGAGAAACGATGCAGATCATTATTCCGGCGCAATCCGGGTTCAACCCCGATATCGGATGTCTCCCATACACCAGTGGCCTTGTCTTCCTCACCTTGTGGAACAAGGGGTTGGTACTCGTAATTACCGATAGGGCTGTGGTCGTAATGAGGCGACCCCGCTATGGCGTATTGCCGAGAACAGTCGTCGCTCGTCTGCCCCGCCAGACTGTGCTTGGTCCCACAGTCGGGTCGTTTCGCGGCGGGCGGGTAAATATCCCCAACATGAGAGTCTTCGTCAGCAGCCGTGACAGCAAGTACGTCGAGATGGCTGATCGGATCGCTCGGAGCGTTGAAGGCCAAGCCGGTCACTAAGAGTTGGTGTGCCACACGTCACACCGTTCCAGAACCTGCCACGAACCATCACGATCTGCCCCGCCGATAAGTGGGGGGCGCCGACTCCTCCCAATGGGAAATCAGCACTATGGCTAGTGCCGAAAGAACCATTCCGACGAGCGCTCCAAGGATCCCCCAACTGCTCGACCACACAGCGCCGTCTGCGTACCCGATAGCCGAAACAACCGCGACTACGAATACCGCGAACCTCAATCGTCGACGTCGAGAACACTGAGGCTGACTAGGAGTCGTGATCTCCCCAGCCGGAGACCGAGACCAGAGGCGCTCGAACATTGCCTCCACGGTCCCACGGCTTCCCAACCCCTTCATCGAGCCGTGAAGCGGAGCGGCGTTGGGCAGCTCCCCGTGGACTGACACCTCAGAGCGAGGAAGTATGGACGGAGATCGAACGTCGATTAGGAGGGGTCATGGCAAGGAAGTCGTACGTGGGTGGTGATGTGACCGTCAGCTTCGACCCTGACGTCTGCGAACACTCGGGGAAGTGCGTAAAGGGTCTTCCCCAGGTGTTCGATACGGATCGGAAGCCTTGGATCGAACCCGACGGCGCGTCCGCCGATGATGTCGTCGCACAAGTCGGGCGTTGCCCCTCCGGGGCACTGCGGATCGAGCCTCGACCAGAGGCACTTTGACGGGGCCAGAGTGGAGATCCAACGGTTCACACTCCATTTGTAATGGGTCGGGTGTCGCTGGGTCCGCGCGGAGTAGGTAGCAGGTTCGCGTGTCGCGCGTCCTATGTCTTCTTCACCGCGCGTGTTCACCCTAGCGTTAGCTACGCTTCGCGTATAGATAGATTATTCAAACAAGGGTCGACCTTCAGACCCTCGGCACGTTCTCCTTCGACCTCCTTAGCGGATCCGGAACTCGCTGCGGGGCGGCGCCATCAGTTCGCCTTCTTGCACGTACCGTTCGTGACCGCAGAACCGTGAGCTGTCCTTTAGAGCAACCCTCGTTCGCCTGACATCACGGCGTCAGCGGGAGTTGTCTTTCACGAAACAGGCGAAGGCAGGCATCGACGGCTTCGGCATCAAATAGCTCGCCTCGGTTCGCCTCGACTTCGTCCAGTGCGGCTACAAGGCCGGGAGCAGGGCGGTAGGGGCGGTGCTCCGACATCGCCGAGACCACATCAGCGACGGCGAGGATGCGCGAACCCATGAGGATGGAACTCCCCTTCAGACCTCTGGGGTAGCCAGATCCATTCATGCGTTCGTGATGTTGCAGGATCATTTCGCCCACCGGCCAAGGAAACGGAACGTCGGCAACGATGTCACGGCCAGTCTGAGAGTGCGCTTTGATGATCTCGAACTCGGCAGAACTGAGCTTGCCGGGCCGATTGAGGATCTCAGAGGGGACTGCGATCTTTCCGATGTCATGGATGGTCGACGCCACTTCGATTCCCTTGACGTCGCCTTCGGGTAGGAAGAGTTCACGGGCGATGGCTCCTGCGATGTGAGCGACCTGACGCTGATGGCCAGCCGTGTAAGGGTCTCGAAGCTCGACCATGTTTGCTACGGCGAGCGTTATCGAGTCGAAGCTCTCCTCCAGCGTCGTCATGTACTCGTTGCGTTCGGTCACGTCGCGTCCGTTGATGACGATTCCAGAGATGGCGTCGTTGTCGAGGCAGTTGGTGACGACGGTTTCGAGGACGCGGATCGCGCCGCTCGCAGACACGAACCGTACGGTCTCAATCTCAGATGACCCGGTTGAGCGGACGAACCCGGCGAACCGGGTCACCATCTGGTCGAGGTCATGGGGATGTACGAAGTGAAAGGCAGGCCTTCCGATTACCTCCTCTAAGGGGACGCCGAACATCAAAGAAGCAGCGGGGTTCGCGTAGTTGACGGCCCCTTCGGCGTCGATCACGACTATGAGATCCGACGAGTGCTCGACGAGCGCGAAGAACCAATCTTCTCCGCCTAGCTGCGCCTGTTGCAGTAGTGAGAGCACCTGGTCGCCTCACTGTCCAGCCTGGTTGTTAGGCCTTTGTATTTAGTGTACGCCTCGGGGCCTCTATCTGTTCAGATCGAACCGCGTGGATCGAGCCTCACGTCCTCAGAGGTACTTCGACTAACGAGACGGCCAAGCTTCTTTCACGCCCTCGCGAGCATTATCGACCCTGAACCGGGAGACCCGCCGCGTCGCTGGCCACCCGCGCGGGTGTACCATGACCTTCCCCTTCCTGACGGGCCTTCGCGACTCCGAGGGGAGAGGGACACGCCAAGACCTCGGCCCCCGTCAGGGGGTCGAGGCGCGTTATGCCCCTCTTCAAGGCCAAGCGCTCGCCAAGGGGAGAGGGACACGCCACAACAGAGCGGCTGCGCCGCGCTCAGCGCCTTCGGCGCCACTATGTGGGGGGGGACCCCCACACCCCCCGACGGCATCGCTCGCTTCGCTCACTCGCCGTACTGCAGTCTGTCCCCTCGTCCCTCGCCGACAGGCTCTTCGAGAAGCACTCGGAGATGAAACCGCTCAACGGCGCACTCCCTTAATCTCTCGACGCCCTCCCGTTGGCCCGATCCATGAAGTGGGCAAATGTGCAGCTACGGGGGATCATGGCGCGTAACGACCTGTCCGAATATGTGTCGATACCGACAGGGTGCCGTTGGAGTGACTTAAGGGGTAACAACTGTGTCGCCGGGACCGGCCCTGCGTTACTCCTAATGGCTGGCCCATGGCTAAGGCCGTACCCATGCGCTCTAATGGCTGGCCCATGGGCTAACGCCTGGCCCTTTAACACCTATATAGGGCTGGCCGTTAGTCGCATTGGGTAGGACGTTAGGGGCCGACACCATGGGTAAGCCGTTAGGCCCCATTTTTAAAACCAGGGTCCGGCGTTAGCCGTATCAGGATGCTGCACACCTCGACGTAAACTCACCTCGTGCGTCTGCCACACCGCACGCCAACATCCTGACCAGTCCCCCCGGCCCCCGTGGATCGATGGGACACTACTGAACGCCATGGTCATTAGTGAACACAGCGAAGAGGAGCGGGAGTCAATGCCCAAGCTGTTGCTGCGAGTGAGCGAGGTCGCCGAGGCTTTGTCGCTTGGTCGAACGAAGTCGTACGAGTTGATCGCGCACGGTGTGCTTCCGTCCGTGCGGATCGATGGATCCCTTCGCGTGCCGGTCGCCGCTCTCGCCGAATACGTCGGCAGCCTGCTTGCTCACAACGCAGAAGAACAATCTCAAGGAGACCTGAAATAAACGAGAGCGCCGCCCGGCCAGGCGACGCTCTCTCACACTCTTAACCCTCCAGTAAAGAAGGAGTCGGCTTCATTATGTCACAGACGAGCGTCACCTGGTACACACCCTTCGAGGACAGCTCACCGCCCAAGAAGGGCGATCCCCTAACGGACTTTGTGTCCGAGCTGTGGGAGATCCTCGGCACCTTGTCGGCACAAGAGCTACCCGAGGACAGCATACGAAGGCACTTTTCCAAATACTGCGAAGCACTCGACTGGCCTTGGCCGCACATCGCGCGACAACTGCGTCGAGACGCTATCGCAGCGTCCCTAGCCAACCACGATCCCGACAAGGTCGAGAAGACTTCGTCAGGGATCCCCATCTACACCGATCTCTTCGACCACTGGCAGTCCATTTGCCCCTGGAAGCTCAAGAACTTTCACATCGGGCACTGGACTGTACAAACACGCGACAAGCTATGCGAATCGCTAAGCGAGAGGAAGTGCGCTCCCAAAGAAGTGGAGGATCACCTCAACAAGGTCCGCATACGCATCAACGGACTGGACGTCGTTCATGTCGCCGAAGTCGAGTATGACGACGGGCTGTTCAACCGAATGAATGGGCGTCGGTATTCCAAACACTTCAACTCATACACGTACCGTTCTATCGACGACACCGTCTTCATCATCAGCGACGCCCCTCACGGCGGCATTGCACCGCCGAGATCGACAGAACCCATGTCCCCCTCCGAAGCCATCGAACGGCTCGTTCCGCGGCTGTGGGTGCCCGGGCATCACAGCCATGAGTTCTCCCAAGGTTGGGCGTTCCCATCCGCAACTGACGAAGGCGGTACGACCTCAGTCTCGCTCAAGGATCTCAGCCATGAGCAAGTTGAGGAGTTCGAGGAAAGGGCCGACGCGCTGCTTGAGTCGCTGGGTTTGCGTCCCAGGGTCGACCGGGTCCCTGGCGAGCTGTGGGAGACCGTGCGGCAAGGGCTGATCGACATCAAGAAGGCGATCATCAACGGAGACTGATCGCCCACGGCGGTTTGACGTCCCCTGGACAGGCGCCTCACCGTCTCTACGTCGAGGTAGAAGTCAGCGGAGCGACGCGCTCAGCCAAGCGAGGACTACTCGCACGGATGGAGTTTCGTCCTACTTTAAGCCGCTGGATCTCAGCAAGGCCCTGCCTAACTCGCCGACAGCTTCTTCCAGGGTCTTGATCCGCTCTTCGAGTTCGTCGCTTGAAGGCCTCCCCATTAGTTCAAGGCTCCCTATTATGTCTTGCGCTTCGACATGCGCCTCCGCCTTTTGGATCCGAAGTTCCCATTCCGCCGTCTTCTCTGCCATGATCTCGGCAGCCTTTGCGTCCAGCGCTCGATCCATACGGTGAGGCGCCCGCTGGACTGTTTCCTCGATCTCCCGCGTCGTCTGGCGCAGGTCCTTCAGCAGCGCGTGGCCCTCACGAACAGCTTCCCGCAGAGCTCCGAGATCCGCTGCCACCGAATCACTGCGTGGTGGTGAATGAGGGTTTGCGGCGTCCCCTGCTCGCCCGTCGCGGCGGCTCACTGCTCGCCGCCGAGATACTTATTGGAGTTGGGATCGTCCCCGGGGTTCTCTCCCGAGTTCTCGTCCGACTCCGAGTTAGCCGCCGGTTGCCTCGACTTCGTTGAGCCACCACCGGATGTCGCTTGCGTGCGACCCCAGGGTGCCTTGGTTCGTGGCTCGACGCGTCCCTCTTCGATGAGCCGGTCAATGTCGGCGCGTGCGATGAGGATGCGCCGACCACCAGCGACGCGGTGAAAAGGCAACTCGCCATTTTGGATCCATCGCCAGACTGTGCGCTCGCCGTGACGCGCGTAGACGCCGGTTTCGGCGACGGTGAAGTACTCGCTGTCGATGGGCGGTTCAAGCGCCCGACTCTTCGTGACCACTGTGGAACCTCCTGTGCCCGGCCCAAAACGGGTAAAAACAGGAAGGAGGTCGCGCCCAGAAGCGACGACGGGTGCTAAAGCCGGTGGGCCGAACTAACCGACGGCAACCGCCGCCGTCCACCTCTCAAGAGGCGCGACGGCAGCGGAGGGAGGAGCATGTGGAGCTGCAGGTTTGGAAGTTACAAGCCCGCCTGGTGGTCCGAAGTCGTGACCAACGAGTGTAGTCAGCGCCATTCTCGCCAGCGGTGGCGGGAGATCTGGCGTTAGTGATGCGATCATCAAGAGCCGACTGAGATTCCTGCCCTCGTTGAAGAACATTCGGGCAATCGCTCGAAGCTTCTGAGGACAGCAGTAGAGCTCTCGGGAGGCAGCCTCCAGGCGAGCCTTCAGGGCGTGACCCCACGCCAGCACTGCGTCTGGGTCATTTGGATCGCCGACGAACTCTTCATCGAAAGGCAGGAGATGGTCAGCATGACAGGCGCTTTCAGCCGAGCTGACCTGAAAGAACTCGCAGCAGTCGGCGCACCACTGGTACGTGCCGACACCTGTCGCGGGATCCATGGATGCGACCCTACCTGGTCTCCGAGCCGTATCGTGCCGTAGCGCGCAAACTCGTGAATCGGGCCATGCCCTTGGCGTGGGAGTGTCGCCTGATGCGCCGCAATATGTCTCCCAGAGTTCCCGCCGTGACACGCCATAAGGTGCCACAGCATTCCAAGACCGTCACCAACCTTGTCTGCAACACCTGATCCTTATGCTGCACTACGGGCTTGGAAACTTTGGGACCCCCGGGAGGGCTGGTGACACAGAAGAGCCAACGCATTAAACGACGGGGCCGTCCAGCGCGCCGCATGCGCTGGGGCCGTGTTCGGGAGCTGCCATCAGGTCGGTGGCAGGCGCGCGTGCCGGACCCAACACGGCTAGGCCGACTGGTGCCGGCGCCACAGACCTTTGCCACGAGAGTCGACGCAGAGCGTTGGCTGGCTGAACAGGAGACCGACCAGGCTCGCGGAGCGTGGGTCGACCCTTCAGCCGGGCGGATCACGCTGAAGAGTTACTCCGAGGACTGGCTTGCACATCGCCCCGATCTCCGACTCAGAACTATCGAACTCTACGAGGGACTGCTCGATCGCCAGATTCTCCCGACCCTTGGCGAGGTGGAACTAAGTCGGCTGACTACTGCTCGTGTCCGTACTTGGCGCGCGAGATTACTGAAGCAAGGTACCGGTGCCTCAACTGTGGCCAAGGCGTACAGACTGTTGCGGGCCATGTTCAATACAGCGGTCGCAGACGAGTTGGTTGTCAAGAACCCCTGTCGAATCGACGGAGCTGGTGTCGAGAAGGCTCCCGAGCGACCAGTGGCCACCATTGCTGAGGTTGAAGCCCTCGCCGACGCCATGCCCCTCAGATTTCGGTTGCTCATACTCTTGGCCGCTTGGTGTACTGCCCGTCGAGGAGAACTACTGGCGTTACAACGATCTGACTTCGACCTCCTTCATGACCGGGTACAGATCAACAAGGCGGTCGCTTACTTCGAGGACGGCACCTTCGAGATAGGGAATCCCAAGACCGATGCTGGAAGACGCCAAATAGCGATACCTCCACACATCCTCCCTGATGTAGTTGCCCATCTCGAAGCCTGGGTTAGCCCTGAACCTGACGCCTATGTCTTCACGGGAATGAAGGGTGGATTGGTCCGCCCGGCTGTACTCCAAACCGCCTGGAACAAGGCTCGCATCGCAGTGGGTCGGACTGACTTGCACTTCCACGACCTTCGGCACACAGGCAACACCCTTGCCGCCGCTGTTCCCGGGACATCCACCAAGGACTTGATGGCCCGCATGGGACAGTCCTCTTCCCGAGCCGCGCTCCTTTACCAGCACGCCTCGTCCGATCGTGACGCGATCATTGCCGCCGCACTGTCGAAGCTGGCTCGACCTGCCAAGGTGACGCCCATCGGGGCGAAAAGGACGCGCCGAGGGGCACGCGGGGGGCACGGAGACTCCTGAGCCATCGTTTTTCGAGTGGAATACAGCCGTCCACTAGGTACTTTACTTAGGCCTGCCGATTCGAGTCCCAGCCTTCCAAGCTGGTCATGCGGGTTCGATTCCCGTCGCCCGCTCCCAGTTCGGAACACATTTCGGGCCAACCGTTAGAAGGCGTTTGGCCCATGTGCCATCACCGCGCCTCTACGGGGCGGGTGGTCGTGTGCCGCCTCGACATCGCGATTCTGGCCAATAAGGGCCAGGGTGCTATCCACCGCCCCAGGCATTAGCGACCGGGCGAGCGACCCGCCAGGCGCTTCTGCGGCGCTTAACGGTCCGCCCTGCGCTAGCCAGCGGTGAGGTAGTTGTGCACCTCGAAGAACTGGACTTTAGGCGGCGCGGGGAATCCAACGTCCTGGGAGATAGGACCAATCTTCTCTTTGGAGAAGCCTTCGAACTGTTCCTGAGATTCCCATACGTCCGTGACACGAATGCCATCGGGGGTTTTGGTGACCCAGTGGAACATAAGCCCCGGACCCCCGGGACCGCCTGGACCAAAGCCCATCCTCTTGACGACCTCGTCGTATTGGTCGGGGGTGGCTCCGGTGAAGTCGAGTTGGACGGCAACAGCCATGTTTACCTCCTCATCGTATGCAAGTCGTTGTGAAGGTATACGAAAAGGAGGGCTGGTGTCGGCCCCTGCTCTGAGAAGACGCGACCTGGGCCAATCCTGGAGGAAGATTTTCAAATCAAGCTCGCGGGTGCCGTCAAGAGTTGATGCGCTTCCGCAACACAATTTCCCCAGGATGTGGCTATGGTTGCCGCCGAGGGGGCCACATTTGTTCCGCGGGCTATTCGTTGCTTCGCAATGCAAGCCCTAAACAGGAGGTCCCGTCGATGTACGTAGGAGTCATCCACCACATTTCGGATCCCGCAGGATTTCAAAATGCCGAGGACAAAGCGTTGGAGCAGGGGCTACCTGCGCACGTCCAGTTGCCTATCCACGCCGCTACACCCGACCACACCACGGGTATCTGCATCTGGCAAGGCGAATCTGTGGATGCGGTCCGGGAACTCGTGGAGAGCGTCGTCGGCCCGTTTAGCACCAACGAATACCTTGAGCTTGAGGTCCACGGCCTGCCATAGGCTCTCGAAGCGATTTGCCCGCCATCCTCAACGTGCCGCTTGCAAGCGGCCGGTGTGATGCGGGCTCGCGGTTGTAGGCGATCCCATAACGCGCGGCGAACCCCGAGCCGAGGGGTATCCAAGATCGCCGGTCCAAGGTGTGGTGCTCACTCCGGTTCGACATCTTGACCGGTCAGTACGACCCCGCTTAGATCGACGTCTGATGACCGATCCCTCACCGCTCCCCCCCCAAGCGGACCGACGGTTCGAGGCCGTCGTGCTGTGGAGCACGTTTCCGACGATCTCGGACCGGACGGCGGAGGCGGTCGTCGGGCTGCGCGACGCGGGGATGCCGGTGGGAGTTGTCGCCCCGATGCGACTCGACGACCTCGCACGACGCTTCGGGGACCGGTCGGACCCGGCCGGCTCGCTTCTCCTTGCGGACAGCGAGGACCCCGCAGTCCTGTCTCTATGGACCGACGGGACGCAGCGCGAGATCTCGTCGAGAGCACCGACGCACGACCGTCAATCGGAGGTGCTCGACCGAACCGGCCGGAACTTCGTGGGGAAGCTCGCCGACCTGGGGATCTCTACTGCCCCGCTCACCCGACCGGGCGACCCGGTGAAGATCCAGGTCGAGCTGCTCGCAGATGGGGACGCCAGAACCAAACCCCAGGGCTTCGAGGAGTTCCTCCTAGCCCATGGGATCCCGAGCGTCGCGTCGCTCGTAGAGCTCGCCTCGGATGCCGCCCGGGAAGCCGGGATCGAAGATCCGCGAGTGCTGGTAGAGGCGAACACGGTCGCGATCGCCTACGAAGACGCGGGAGACGCCGCTGTTGCCATGCTCCTCGACCTGTGGCGGCTAGGCGTGGGCCCGAAGGACGTGATGCTGTTGTTGGATGGTTCCTCGGGCGTCCCCCACCGACCTCCTCCTGTCATCTATCCCGACGTCAGGACCGCGACCGTCGTAGTAGTGGACGGTTCACGAAGCTCTCCGGCCTCGACGGGGGATCCTGCTGCCGCAACGGCGACGCGGCCTGCGGTCGACGACGTTCTCCTCGACCAATTGAGGCGGAGATCCCAAGGCGCTCTGCCCGAGCCGACGACCGAGGATGGATGGTCGGTCAATGTCGAGGGATTCGACGTCGAGACGCAGCGCGTCCACGAATCGCTTCTGACTGTCGCAGACGGGCACTTCGGGTTCAGCGGTTCTCCGCTGATCGAGCATCCCTACAGGCAACCGTGGGCAGTCGCCGGAGGGGTGTACCAGGGAACCGGAAGCGACAGTCGACTGCTCACCGCTCCGGGCCCCTTCGAACTTCGGGGCATCGAGCGCGAAGGAAGTTTGAGCCGTGTTCTCGACCTGCGAACCGGGATGATGCACGAGAGGTATGCCGCAGAAGAGGGGGGGCTCGAGAGCGTGCGGTTCGCCTGCCTCACCCGACCGACCACGGCTGTGCTGAGAGTCCTCTCCCCGCATACGGTCGCACCCGAGGAACCGCTTGCCGCGCCCGCGGAAGACCCGATATCTGACAGCGGAAGAACTGGCGACGTCGCGTGGGTCCGTGTCGAGGCTTCCCAGGGAGGTGTGGTAGCCGCGGCGCGAGACAGCACGGCCGCCGGCACCACCGAAGGCGCCGGACATCTCGATCGCGTCGTTGCCTACGTCGCCGACTCCGCGACCCTTCCCGAGCTTTCCCCCGCTCTCGAGCTCCTCGAGCAGGCCACTTCTGTGGGGTTCGATCGTCTCTTGAGCGAGCACCGTCAGGCCTGGGCTCGACGTTGGGAGGACGCGGACGTGGTTGTAGAAGGGGACGAAGAGCTGCAATTGGGCATCCGCCTCTCGCTTTTTCAACTAATGACTTCGGTGGCGAGCTCCGGGGAGGCTGCGATCGGCGCCAGAGGGCTGACCGGGAGCGGCTACCGAGGTCACGTCTTTTGGGACGCGGACACCTTCGTGCTTCCGTTCCTCGCGGCGACCCATCCCCCCTCCGCGAGGGCGATGCTCGAGTACCGGTTGAGGAGGCTCCCCGCAGCCATAGAATCCGCGCGCGCACTGGGCCGAGAGGGCGCCCGCTTCCCATGGGAATCGGCCCACACAGGTAAAGACGTCACTCCCACCAGTGCACGGGACCGCCAAGGTCGCCTCGTCCCCATACGCACGGGCCAGCTCGAGGAGCACATCGTTGCCGAGGTCGCCTGGGCCGCCTGCTGCTACACCGACTGGACGGGTGACGAGGAATTCACCCGTGGTCCCGGCCTTCGGATCCTCGTCGAGACGGCCAGGTACTGGGCATCGCGTATCCGCCTGGAGCCCGACGGGAGTGCTCACATCTACGGTGTCATCGGTCCGGACGAGTATCACGAACCGGTGGACGACAACGCTTTCACGAACGTGATGGCGAGATGGAACATGCGCCGCGCCGCAGACGCAGTGGACAACGCACGCGCAGCGAACGCCGACGAGGAGGAGCCGGACGTCGATGCCTCAGAGCGCTCTCGATGGCTGGAGCTCGCCGACGCGCTCGTCGACGGCTATGACCCTGACACCGGGATCTACGAGCAGTTCGCCGGGTTCGGGCGCCTCGAGCCCCTGATCATCTCCGAGGTCGCTCCACGTCGACCCATTGCCGCCGACCTCCTCCTCGGTATCGAGCGAACGCGCGCCTCGCAGGTCGTAAAGCAGGCGGATGTCCTCATGCTCCATCACCTCGTGCCCGACGAGGTCGTCTCGGGAAGCCTTGAACCCAACCTTCGCTACTACGAGCCTCGAACAGCCCACGGGAGCTCGCTCTCCCCGGCGATCCATGCATCGCTGCTCGCACGCGCTCGTGACTTCGACTCGGCACTCGAGGCGTTGCGCATCGCGGCCCGCATGGACCTCGACGACTTGAGCGGCTCATCGGGACAAGGGCTGCATGTCGCGACCATGGGAGGTCTCTGGCAGGCCCTCGCCTTCGGCTTCGCGGGGCTGCACCCACGTGCGGGCATGCTCCATGTCGACCCGGTGCTGCCTCCTTCCTGGACTGCTCTCGAGCTTCGCCTTCGGTTCCTGGGCAGTCGAGTCCGCATAAGAAAGGAGAAGGCCCGCCTCTCCATCACGACCGACCGGCGCATTGCGGTCGTGGTGAGCGGCACTCCGTTCACGGTTGATCCGGGAACGATCTCCCTGCATCGGCGCGGAGCAGGATGGGAGCTCGACTCATGAGCCGGGTCGTCGCTGCGATCGACAACTCGGCGGCAGCTCGCCCCGTCCTCACGACCGCCCGAGCCATCTCCGTCGTTCTCGGCGGCGCCACCGAAGCAGTCCACGTCCTGGAGAACGGTGACGAGACGGCGCGCGCCATGGCGGATTCGGCCGGAGTGGAGCTGCGCACCCTCTCGGGTGACCCTGCAGAGGCACTTGCTGACGTGGTCTCCGAAGAGGACGTCCTCGCTTTGGTCCTCGGGACGCACGGGCGGCTCAGTGGACGCAGGCGAGCAGGCCACCTGGCCCTCGACATCGCCGGCAGAACCGA
>Ga0116216_10001312_pt1 | contig 17383 bp, 13 predicted proteins | sample Sb_taG_11_FD_89696 | JGI IMG/M metagenome (GOLD analysis project Ga0116216, IMG submission 89696) | Peat soil microbial communities from Weissenstadt, Germany - Sb_50d_3_AS metaG | ecosystem: Environmental > Terrestrial > Soil > Wetlands > Peat | place: Germany: Weissenstadt | collected 2010-09-21
GCCGCTGGTACGCGGAGCATCTTCTCATCTGTCGCCATCTCGGGACCTCCGCCGAATCGAGTTCCACCGTAATCATCGGCCCCGGTTCGGACGGCTCCCCGCGAGCGCCGGCCGGTTCGACTCTCGCGCGGTCAAGTCGGGCACCGGATGCGGGCCACGCCTGCGGAGCGGAACCGAGCCGTGCCCTTGCCGGCCGCTCGGAGTTGCAGCTCGCTGGCTCCGGCGAGACGAGAGTCCATCCGCCGCCAGGTCGCTGCCGATGACACGCCCACGCCGGCCGTCTCATCGGCCGTCACGGCGAGGTCGTGCGCCCAGCGCGAGAGTGCTGCTGAGCATGGAAACCAGAAGCGAGCCGCGGCGGCGCTGGCCCCAGTTGCTGCGCCCGACGCGGCTTCTCCCTTCAGCCCAAACGGGAAGCCCGCCCGGCGTGCTAATGGCACCTTGCCTCGACGTCGTCGGTGAGCCGATGCTCGGTGTCGCGCCTGGCGCTGAACGGTCCGATGAGTGACTGGTCACCGCTCCCGCGACTGAAGAGCCAGAGTACGTTGCCATCCGGGTCGGTGAAGCTGGCCAGCAGGCGGCCGCCACCGACGTCGCACGGGTGGGCTCCTTGACAGCTTCGCCGCCGGTGAGATCATGGCGCGACCAACAGGAGGAGCCAAGGTTGAACGTTCCATTCGCACCAGGGGCACACTCGCAGAACAGCAGGCCACACGAGCAACTTCCGGCATCGCACGTCGGGCGCCCGCATCCGTCTCACCCCGCTCGACTACACCTAACGCCGACGGTCGGCGACGGGACCATCACGATCACGGGGATCCTCAAGGAGGTCCACGGGAGTTCGGACGTGCTTCCCGAGCGGGTCAGGCCGAAAGGTGAGCCTACGGAGGAGCCCGAGAGCCCCCCCTACGGGAAAGGGCCGCCGAAAAGGACCCCGACGTCGCGCCCGCTGACGGCTGGGATCAAGACGGTCCGTACCCCGGAGGAGCGACGCTGCCAGCCGCTTTCGGAAAGATCGAGAAGGAAGTCTGGGCTGAGACGCTTCGGTCCGAAATAGTCGTGCAACCTGCACGGGGTCTTCGGCGGAAACGTGCCGGTGCTGGTTTTCCATCAGAGGGTCACTCTGAATGGCCGGCGCGCTATCGCGAGCGGGGAGCTTTCGCCGCGTGAAGCCGTCCGATGGGGTGGGCTTCGGGAAGCCGGCTCTCATCGTTCGCTTGCGAGCGCGGCATGGAAGGCGTCGCTGGGGGCTGGCTGTCTCGTCGCTGCTCGGGGTGTTGGCGCTGTGGCCGGCGCCGACCCAGGCGGCGGGAGTGCCGAGCGGTCTGCAGCCGTGCCAGACGCAGACACCGGCTGCCAACGTCGCTCCGCGGGCGCAGAGCCCCGTCGCGCAGCTCCAGGACCTGATCGAAAACGTCCCCTGTGCCGACAGCGGCAGGGTGTCATACGACGCCACCGACAACCTCGGCGAGTCGATGGACGTGCTCGACCCGATCACCGATCCGGCCGGGGGGTATCTCGGCGTGTACCACACCGAGTTCGGCCCCTACCCGTGGGAGTTCAGGATTAGCCTCGCGCACTCTGCGGACCTGATCCACTGGACGCAGATCGTGGTGCTGGACCCGCTTGGGGCGAGCATGCCGACGCTTCGCGCGGTCCCCGGCACCGGTGGTTTCCTGCTCGCGTATGAGAAGAAGATCCCGCACGTGGGCAACATCGTTCGACTCCGCTACTACAGCTCGCTGGGCGACCTCGAAGCGGGCCGTTTCGCCGCACAGCGGGACCTGCCGCGAACGTTTTCATGGTTCAACGACGGGACTCCCACGATCCTCTCGGTCACCTGGCACCACAGTCTCGCGCGCTCGGTTATGCACATCGGCTTCCACTACGAGACCGAGGCGAGAGGGCGCCGCGGGCCCGACCGCGAGGCGATCGGCACACTCGTCGATTTCAGGCGCTGGACGGCACACACGGAGAAACCGCTGGACGCTGCTCTCGACCGGCAAGGGCTATCCGGAAGCCACGGCGACTGGCGCCAGTTCAGCTTTGCCGGCGATCGATGGCGAATCTACGAGGGACAGACCACGTCGGGCGACTTCGGCACCTGGCAAGTCGTCCTCCAGGACACCTCCACCGGGCAGCTCTACCCACTGACACTGAGCTCGGACACGCAGGCGATCTCCGACTCGATCGCCAACCCGATCGTCACCGTGCTTCCCTCACCCGACGGCAGCGGACAGGTCCTCGTCGTCACGCTCTACCTGTTCACCGCCGAGTCGCCGGCCGCGCCCGGAGAGCTCGTCTACTACCAGACGTTGTAACCGGGGATGCCCGGGAGCGACGCCGCGACCGTCGCCGCGGGCCGGCTCAGCTGAACGACCGTCGCGCGAGAGCGGCCGCTACTGCGGTCCAGCGCTCGCTGGGAGCACCGACCCGCGGTCACACACGTCCGTCAGGCCGAACCCCCAGCCGCTTCGATCCACCTCCGACCGCACGCCCACAGGTCGGTCTCCCCATACGCATGGAAAGCGGCAGCCGAGGCCGTAGTCGACGAGACGGGTAGTCCCGACCCTTATCGCGTCAGCGGCTCCATGGTCCGACACCACCGATCCGGTCAACCGTGATGTGAGTAATGTAACCCGGCGGCGGGTCGTCCATCGGAGGAAACTTGACATCGGGGCCGAGATAGGTTCGAGCAAGCTGCTGAAGCAGCTCAGGAGCACCCCCCTCAGTGATCCGCGCGCGGCCATGAACGACGATGTATTCATCGAGGCCAATCTCGTTGCGCGTTCCGGCCTCAACCGACAACGTGACGCGAGGGTCACGGCGGATGTTTCGAACCTTCCGGTGCTCGGGCAAATGAGCGGCGACGATCTCATCGCCGTCCAAGCCGATCCAGACGATCGAAACCTGCGGCGTTCCGTCCGGCTCGAGCGTCACCAAATGCGCTAGCGCGCGGCCTTCAAGTACTCGTCGAGCAGAATCGGGAATCGCCGCCACAGCGTGAAGTTACCACTGAAGACCCCGAGCCCGTCCGTTTGCGTGGATCCGAGCCGCGTGGTCAGCCGATCCGCGGCATCTCATGACTGCCGCTCGCGCCCGCCGACCGACCTCAGCTCACTGATCGACGCATCAGGCGAACCTTCATCGCCCTGCCCGGGCTCGGCCGCTGGGTCCGTCGCCGGAGATCCGACGAGTCCGACCCGAACGACTTCCATGAGCGAATGATCGCCGAGCGTGCTGCACAAGACCAGGTGGCGCGGGGTGCTGGTGTTCGTCCGAAGGGGGCCTTGCTTCTTCGCATGGAAAGGGGCACTCTGCGCCGACCGTCCGGCGTGTGCTTCTCGCGTACTGCGATCGTCCGGCCGGTCCCGGGCGGGCGTGATCGCGTTCGCAAAGCGATCCCGATGTTCACTTGCGCTGTCTGCGCGGGAGCGGCGGCGCGAGGAATGGTCCGCGCCTGCTGCTATGCCATGAGAGCTCGGCTGTAGGTGCTACCTTGCGCGGTTCGTGTCCGACAGAACGCTGGAAGCACCGTCGATTGTCGAGCCGAAGGCACCCGAGCCGACATCGCGGACGCTGTCCCGGTTCTTGCGCGGCCGCGTATGGGTTATTGTCGGAGTCGGCGTCGTCGTGGTATCGACGGTTCTGCTGCTGTGGGCGAGGACGCGACCTGGATATGACCCCTATGGCTGGCTGGTGTGGGGCCATCAGACCCTCCATCTGAGCCTCGACCTCGGTGGGGCGCCTTCGTGGAAGCCGCTCCCGTACGTGTTCACGGTTCCTTTTGCCCTCGCTGGTCATCGTTACGAGCTGCGTCTGTGGATGATCACCGCGGTCGCGGTTTCGCTGGCCGGCAGCATCTTCGCCGGACGCATCGCCTACAGGATCACGGGCGGCGGCCGGCGGCCGGCCGGTGAGGAGCCGATTCGCCGTTACGCGCCGGTTGCCGCGGCAATCTTCGCTGGGGTCGCGGTGCTCGGTCTCGAGGGTTACATGCACTACATACTCAGTGCCCAGTCCGACCCGATGATTGTCACCTTTTGCCTGGCGGGGATCGATATGTACCTGTCCGGGCATTATCGGTGGGCGTTCGTGTTCGGCGTGCTGGGTGCCCTCGGACGTCCCGAGGTCTGGCCGTTCCTTGGGCTGTACTCGGTCTGGGCGTGGTTCAAGGTCCGATCGATGCGATGGATGTTGTACGGCGGTGTCGCGCTGATCGCGTTCCTGTGGTTCGGCATTCCGTGGATCACGAACGGCAGGCCGGATATCGCCGGCGAGCTCGCGCTGAGGTCCCCGCGCGAGCTTCACCAGAACAAGGTGATCGGCACGATCGGGCGGTTTACCGAGCTGCACTATCTGCCTGTCTGGATCGCGGTTCTGGGGACGGTCGCGTTCGGCGTGCTGCGCCGCAGCCGTGTGGTGCTAGCGCTCGCAGCGAGTGTGGTGGTTTGGGTGATTATCGAGATTGCGTTCGCGTTCCACGGCTTCCCGGCGCTGTCGCGATACATGTTCGAGGCGGGAGCTGTGAGCGCGGTGCTAGCAGGTATCGGCGTCGGCTGGGCGCTGACCGAGCTGCCGAAGCTGAGGCAGGGCCTCCCGAGGTGGTCCGGAATCGCGATCGTCGCGGTTCTGATCGTGAGCCTCGCGCCGGCCGCGGTCGCGCGGCTAAGAGGCGAGCGCACCGACCTGCGCCAACAACGCGGCCGGACGAACGAGATCGGGCTGCTTCAGACGACGCTCAATAAGCTCGGCGGCTACGGCCGCGTCCGCGCCTGCGGTGAGCCGGTCACCGTCGTCGAGTACGCGAGCGTGCTGGCGTGGGACACGCGTCTCAACGTGGGGTTCGTCGGTTACCTGTCTGGGGTAGAGATGCGAAAGAAGTACCCGATTGTGCTGTTCGAACCTGTGTCGCAAGGGGGCTGGACGGTGCAGCCGTGGCATACGCGCCGGGCGCAGCATGCGCAATGCTCGGGCCTGCACGCCGCGTACGTGCTCACGAAACAGCACCCCTCCGGCACACTGATTCGCAGCTCCTACGCCCGTGACGCAGGTGCTGCCGTCGCACGTGGCTGACCGCTAGCGCCAGCTCCCCGACAGACAGCGATGCCACGCCGATAGCTCTGCGACATACGGCTCACATTCGCGTGGCCGGGGCTGTCGAATCGCCATCGCAGACGACCGGTTTCCCTACGAACGCGATCGCGCCGGCTAGGCCGGCCGGACGATCGCAATGCGCGAGAAGCGTACGGCCGGCGCAGAGTGCCCCTTTCCATGCCAGGGAGAAGCGCCGCGCCGATTGGTGCGGCTCTCGCGGGCCTGGATGGCGTAGGCCACGCCGCCGGTCGCGGCAAACGGCGCGATCATCACCGCGGATGTTGCAACAAGCCCTGAGCGACGGAACCTTCCTCCATCCTTCGAGAGCCGCTAAGACGTCAGGGCGTCTGTCCGCCCCCCAGGCGATGTTCCGAATCCGCCGCGCGGACAGCCGGGATTTCGCAGGACACGGCTGGTCCGGCGGTCCCTTGATCGGGCTCTGTGTCTCGTGTAGGCTAGCCAGACGGGGACGCGCACCGAGGCGATCGTTCGAGACGCACGGAGGCACGGAGTGTGGGAGGGAGTCACGGGGGCGAGTGTGACTAACGACGTCAGCGCTGTTGCGACCGGCGTGGGTGTTGATGTACTCGGACTGGAGTCTCACGGGTGATGACATGCTGCGAGTGAAGGCGGGGCGGACTGCCAGCCTGTCGGCGTCCGGCACTTCGGTACGGAATGTCGACGGCGAAGCGGTCGCGCTGACGGTGTTCAGCACGATGAGGCGTTGGGGGCTTCTCGAGCTTCCGCTGTTCTTCCTGTTCATCCGTCTGCGCAAGAATTCTCTGAACACGCTGAAGCAGCTGTCGTTTATCCATGCCGCGCGGTGGTCGCTGGTGCGTCGCCTTCCGGCCAATGGAACCCAGCCCGAGATTCGCCTGCGCTTCCCGCACCTGTACTTCGAGAGCAACTTCAACGGTGGCTGGGAGGAGTACATCGATGCGTTCTCGTACGTACTGACACTCGGGATGTGGGCGTTTTGGGGCAGCTCCTATGGATTTCCGAACGCACTACCGTCGGGTCCGTTCAAGCAATACATCAGGAACAACTCGTTCGTGGCCACCCACTATTACTCGGCGTACCCGGAGGCGACCACGACCGTGGTGCTTTCGGCCCTCGAGATCGCTCCGAAGGTGGAGGCGCTGTGGAACCAAGCCGCCTCGATGTCGGCGGAGCAGTTCCACGCGGCGTGGCAGGGCTTGCTCACGGACGGCCAGTCGTGCCTCTGACCAGCAACACGGCTGGACAGATGTACGCCCTGACGGTGTTCACCCCGGTGATGGCGCATCGCCTCGATAACCTGCAGACGTTTCTGGACGGCCTTCCACCCGAGTCCAGCCCACTGCAACAGCTCGAGATGGTTCACTTCGCGCGCTGGGTGATCGTTCCCGACTTCGTGAGCGCCACGAGCCAGCCGCAGCCCGAGCATCTGCCGTCGCCGTACCTGCTGTTCTCGGCCACGTTCGACGGGTCGCTCGATGCGTTCCTGGACGATCTGTGCGACAAGCTCGCCTCCGAAGCCGAGACGATCTGGGGGTGCTGCACGGGCGCGCCCGCCCCGGCTCGCGGGGCCGCACTGAAGGCGTACCTGAAGCACAACCAGATCCAGACGGGCTTGTTCTTCGCCGCGTATCCCGACGCCACGGTGTCAACGGTCAAGCGAGCGCTCGAGACCCGGGAGAAGACGATCGCGTTCGCGACTCGAGCCCAGGGCCTGGAGTTGCCAGCTCTGCGCGAGGCGTTTCTGCGGGAGTTCGCGCCGTGACCGGGGCCGCCCTCGACCTCGCCGACATCCAGGGCGACATCCTCCGCGCCTACGGCAACCGGTACGGCCGCACCTCGTACGTGTTGGTCGGAGTCGGCGACGCAGCCGGCGCCCGGCAGTGGCTACGCGATCGCGTCGAGCGCGTCACCACCGCGGTGCCGTGGCACGGCGGACGGCCGCAGTCGACGTTCAACGTCGCTTTGACCCGCGCAGGCCTCGCCGCGCTCGGGGTCAGCGACGCCAAGATCCAGAGCTTCTCGGACGAGTTCGTCGAGGGTATGGCGGCGCGCGCGCAGGATATCGGTGACCTCGACGCGAGCGCCCCCGCTAACTGGGATCCCGGTCTCGGGACGGGCGAGGCGCACATGCTCGTCACCATCAACGCGCAGTCGACCTCGATTCTCGAGGATGCACTCTCCGAGCTGCACGGCGGGCTCGAGGCCGCCGCAGGACTGTCGATCGTCGCCGAGGTGCACGCCGAACTGCTCAAGGGCGCTCGCGAGCACTTCGGTTTCGCCGACGGCTTCTCACAGCCTGCGATCGAGGGAGTGAGCGACGACAAGGCACCCGGCGAGGGCGTTCCGCTGGCGAATGGCTGGAGGGCGCTCGCAGCCGGGGAGTTCATCCTCGGCTACGAGGACGAGGAGTCGCGGGTGGATCCCAAGCGCCGGCTTCCGAGCGCCCCGGACGACCCGCTCGGCCGTAACGGCACGTACATGGTGTGGCGAAAGCTCTACCAGGACGTCGCCCTGTTTCGCCGCACGGTACGAGAGGCGAGCCACGTGTACCCGTACGGGGACGAACGGAAGCTGCTGGCGAAGGTCGTCGGCCGCTGGCCGAACGGCGCGCCGCTCGTCACCGAGGCGGGCGGGCAGCCCAAGGGCTTCGATCCGAAGGCGCCAGGCGCCAACGATTTCCGCTATGGCGACGACCCGGATGGGCTGCGTTGCCCGCTCGGTGCTCACGTGCGTCGCAGCAATCCGCGCGACGCGCTGGGTTTCGAGGGCAAGCTCACGTTCCGCCACCGCCTGATCCGCCGGGGGATGCCGTACGGACCGCCGCTCGATCACCGCACCCTCGAGGACGACGGTCAGGATCGCGGGCTCGTGTTCGTGTGCTTCAACGCGAGCATCTCGCGCCAGTTCGAGAGCGTTCAGACCCAGTGGCTGAACACCGGCAACAGCTTCCACCTCGGCGAGGACTCGGACTTCATCATCGGCGGCGCCCACGGCAAGATGACGATCCAGGGCGACCCGCCCTTCTTCATGTCGGCGCAGGAATCGTTCATCACGATGCGCGGTGGCGAGTACCTGTTCGTGCCGGGTATCACCGCGCTCGCCGCGATCGCCGATGATGTGGCCGGCTGAGGATGGACGGCAACCCCCGCGAGCGACCGTGGTCCAGGATCAGCCAGGAGCTGAGCGACCACACCCGCCCTCTGTTCGCCGTCCTGAGGGTCGTGCGTCCGCTGATCGCGACAAGCCGGTTCGGGGTGGTGACCCGGGCCGAAGACGTGCGCGAGGTGCTCGGCGATTACGAGCATTTCACGGTCCCGTTTTATGACGTCAAGATGACCGAGATCTCTGGGCCGTTCATCCTCGGACTTGACGACACCCCGCTTTACCGCCGCGATCACGCCGCGCTGCGCGCCGCGATCCGGCCTGAGGATGTGCCGGCCCTGGGCGCCGCCACCCTGGCCGCCGCCCGGCGGCGCGTCGCCGAGGCCCCGGGGCGGATCGACATCGTCGGCGACCTCGTCGACCCGACGGTCGTCGATGTCATCGCCGAGTACTTCGGCACCTCGGGTCCCGATACCGCGACCCAGGTCCGCTGGGCGCGGGACATATTCCAGGAGATATTCCTCAACGTCGGCAACAAGCCCGGGCCGCACGACCGGGCGCTCGCGGACGCGGCCGAGATGCGGCGCCACATCGACGCCCTCGTCGCGGCGCGGCGCAAGGCGCTCGACGCGGCCGAGGATGTCCCGGATCAAGTGCTCACGCGGCTGCTGGAGCGCCCTCCCGCGGAAGGGGGCCTTCACGCCCTCGGCGTTCGCCACAACCTGATCGGGCTGATCGCCGGCTGGATCCCGACGGTGTCGAAGGCGTTCGCGTGCGCCATCGAGGAGCTGCTTCGCCGTCCGGTGGAGCTGAGGCGCGCGCAGGATGCCGCCAGGGGCGGTGACCAGCAGAGGGTGGGCGCGTACATCTTCGAGGCGATGAGGTTCCGCCCGCAGACCTGGGCGCTGCTACGGATCTGCGCGGAGGATCACACGGTGGCGGCCGGGACGCGGAGAGCGACGAAGTTCCGGAAGGGCTCGATCGTCCTCGTCGGCACTCAGTCCGCGATGTTCGACCGACAGGCCGTGTCCTCGCCGGGGAAGTTCAAGATCGACCGTCCCTGGAGTGACTATCTCCACTTCGGTCACGGGCTGCACACCTGCTTCGGGCGTGAGATCAATCGCGTGCACCTTCCGGCGCTGGCGACCGCTCTGCTCGAGGGGCCACCGATCGTGCGCGAGCTGGGGAGAGCGGGTCAGTTGTCCTGGAGCGGTCCCTACCCGGCCAGCTTGACGGTATCGCTCGGCTCGGCGCGGAGGACGTAAGTTGGACGGGCTCACCCTGTACACGTTTCCGCCCAGCCTCGACAGCGAGTTCAGCCGCTTCCTACTACGCCATTACGGGGTCACCGCGCGAGAGGAGCGCCACGTGATCGTGTTCCAGTCCGTCGTGACGCTAGTGCGTGCCGGCACCCCACGCATCCCCACGCTTCAGGGTGGCGACGCGCATCGCCTCGACACGGTCACGAAGATCTTCAACTTCCTCGAGGCGCGAGCCGAGCCCAATCGCAAGCTCCTGACCGGCGTCGATCCGACTCGCATGGCGGCGGACTGGAACGACTTTCACAAGGTCATGCAGTCTGCATCAACCGTGTTCCCCTACTACCACCTCGTCCCCCGGCGCGATCTGATGGTGCGAGCGCTCAGCGAGGGATCGCCGGCGTTCGAGGTGGAGGCGGTGAGGCGGTGCTATCCGGCCTTCGAGCTCTTGCTCCAAATCCTGCTCCGGCTCACGGCCAAGCGGGCGGCCCAGGCCCGCGCCACGATCCTCGCCCATCTCGATGCGATGGACAAGCGGATCGCCGACGGCCGGCCCTACATCAACGGAAACCGGTTCACCCTGACCGACATGTCATTCACGGTCGCGGCCGCGCCAGCGGTCTGGCCCGACAACTACGGTGGCCCGCTCCCACCGCTTACCGCCACGCCCGCCCCGTTGCAGGAACTGGTCGCCGAGGCCCGGCAGCACCCGTCGGGGCAGTTCGCGCTGCGCATCTATCGCGACCACCGCGACACGGGCTGACGGGCCGAACCCGGGTCCGCTCACGTGTGGAAGGCCAGACACCAATAGATGAACCGGCTCCCGATCCGGTCGCGCTCCAGCGGTGACCGTCGCGCCGTCGCGCCCGAATGAAGTCGCGGGTGTGGGTGCCACCGCCCGCTTCGGGCGCGGCAAGTTCTTGCAGGTATTACAAACCGTGCGCAGATATGGGTGGCGACCCCGCACGAGCGCCAGTGCGCTTCGCGACGAAACGAGGGTTCGCCGCCAAAAACCCACCCAGGGCGACACGCGCATCATGCTGTGTTTGTCGTACCGGTCTGGGATGGGCGCCCGTGCTGCTTGCTGCAACGCTCGACGCCAGGCCGCACGGCAGGCACTGCCCGATGTCTCACCGGTCGATCCCGACCCGCCGCACGTCCTGCGACGGATGCAACCACGCTTTCGTCGACCGCAAGGTCTACGAGTCGTGATGCCGGTCTAAGGACGGGATCCAGATCTGCCTGAGCCGGAGCAGCACCAACCCAGGGCCAAGGACCTCCGGGCTCTCGTGACTCCTCGGCATGGAAAGGAGAAGTGACACGGGCCGTCGCGCGCGGGTTAGAGCATCACGTGAGTAGCCACTCCTCTCAGCACTTCGACACAGTGAGTCGGAGGACCGCGCCCATGCCGTCAGGAAGATCCGCCGCGGGCGACCGCGACTTGGGGCGAGAATCGTTTGCGACACCGGGTGGTTGCGCGGGGTCTACTGCGACGCATCGACGGGTCCCTTTGTCGCGATGAACATCTCGTAGTGAATGGGGGCGTCGGCTGTGGAACGGCCGTGTTGGAAGCGTGAGCGCTCGACGAGCTGCAACTGGCGGGAGGCCAGCAGCCGGGTGATAGGCGTGCGAAATCCACCGGGACCATCGGTCTGCGTCCAGCGCTCGTCGATCGTGAAGACGACGGGAGCGCCAGCCGGAAGCAGTGCCAGCGCGTTGACGAGCGCCTCCGCGGGGGCATGGGTACCGCCGAGGGCACCGGCGGAGACGAGACCCCCGGGACGGTATGCGCGCAGACGCTCGAGCAGCCCGGGCCGCGGATGGGAGAGATCGCCGACGAGGTAGTCGCGGTAGACACCCGGCCGGTCGCGCAGGCATGCATCGCGGGCCGCGTCGAGCGCGTCGAGGCCGATCACGGTGGTGGCGCCCAGCCGGCGCATGAGCTCGCCGACGAGCCCTGTGCCGGCGCCCAGGTCAAGTAACGGTACGTCGGCCGGGTCGAGCCCCAGGCGCTTGAGCGCGTGCGCAAGTCCGTCCGCCGCGACCTGCGGCGAGCGGCAGGCGAGCAGCTCCTGAACGACGTGTTCATACAGCCCGGGCACGGCGTACAGGCGCGGGTAGTCGTGGAGTCGCACGGTCTCCTCGTCGACCCCCACGCCGCGCAGCACGATGTACTCCCCATCGTCGTTTGGGGATCCGACCAAGCGCACGACGCTAGGTGAGAACCCCATCCTGCTCACTTTACGGCCTGCGTGATCTCGATCCGACGCCGCTCACGCTTGAGGAGGAGCGACCGCCGACTCGCGGTCTCAATCGTCGGGCACGCCGCAGCGTGCTAGTAGCAACGTGCTAGACGGATGGATCCATATCCACGACCGCGCGCGCGTGCCGGACCGGACGACGAAGCTCGGTCTCCCCGGGATCGCACGGCGAGCGCACTGACATGCCGTCGCGCCCAGGCGGCCGCGGGTGGGGGCCTGCCGGTGGGACCCACAAGACGGTCCGCCGAAGCGCACCGGTGTAATCCGTGTCGGCAAGCGGCTGCACAAGAACTGCTCTCCACGTCGGGCTTTGCCGCCGACAGCACTGCATCGAGACGGCCACGTCCGCCAAAGCGCGCGATCAGGTGACGCCCGAAGTGGTCAAACTAGCCGAAGCGGCTCCTCCGCATGGAAAGGAGCAGTCAGCGGGCGGAGTTCCAGACGACTCCTTCTGGGCGGGAGCGACAGCGCGGCGTCGCCGGACGATCGCTCCGTCACGAATCCGATCGTCCCCGCACCCGGGCGGGGTGATCGCTCTCGACGGCGAGCACTCGTGCCCCGCCGCCGAGGCGCGTGATCGCTTGGCCACAGCACCGAGCGGTTGCGGCTGACTGCTCCTTGGTGAGGATGCGGTAGTGCGTGATCGGGATTGCGGTCCTGGCGATTGTGCTCGGAATGGATCGCAGGTTCGATGGGTGGGCTCTCGGCGCCCGGGGTCAGATGATCGCTCCGCGCGTAAGCAGCAGGCAGCCACCACGGGCCCTGGCGTGGCAAAGGCGTAGCGAGCCCGGTGCGGCTGCTGCAATCGAAGCGATCGTCAGCTCTGTCCCCGACGACAATTGAAAGCAGTCGCGCTCGGGACGTGAGGTGGCGTCGCTGCCTTTGTCCGGAAGGGGTTGCGCTGAGACCGTTCTGGGATGTCGCTCGGCGGGTGGGCGCCGTGATCGGTAGGGTCTTGCTCGCGCCGGGTTCGCTTTCCGGTTGGAGAGCAGGTCCGGCACCCCGGCAACGTGCCGGACCTGCTGGCGGTAACTCGTCTTTATGCCGTGGCGGGGACGCCGTTTGCGAGTGCGTGCACGGCCTCCGTTGTCAGGCATTGGCCGCCGATCGCCCAGTCGCCGCTGTTGACCTCGTCGATCACGCACCAGGTGACTTGGCGCATGTTCTCGCCCTCGATGCTGACCATCGCATCGGTGAGGCGCTCGGCGATCTGCGTCTTCTGCTCCGGCGTGAACACGCCTTTGATGACTTTGACATTGATCAGTGGCATGGGACCCTCCGTTGGATTTGGGTTTCAGATCGACGGTGGCGATGAGCCGCGAGGTTCGCATCGCGGTACCAGCACGGTCTTTTTGAGGACCGACCGGGCCTGAGCGGTCAGTCTCTGCATGGGGGTGCTGCCGTCAACGGCATGCGCGACTCGGTGGTGAGCTTCTTGGACACCGAGCGCCGTCACTTATCCCGTCATCTCCGGCTCCTTTCGGTGGTGCTCCTGGCATGTCCCGGCGTCGTCCGACGGGGCCGAAGTTGCGGGCTGGACGAGAGATCCGTGGAGCTGTGTCAGGTTCTGGATGGCGTTCCCGACGTGGGTGAGGTATCGCTTGATCGCCGTCTGCGCTGGCGGTTCGGTGGCGTGGTCGGGGAGCGCGCGCAGCAGGTTGAGCCGGCTGTTGGCCACCCATGCTGATAGGTCGGGCTCGGTCAACCATCTAGCCTCGGTCTTCCAGGTCCGGCTGATCATCCGCGGCCAGTCCCAGATGCTTGAGGGGTAGGGGTTGGGTGGGCAGAGGCGGTTCTTGTCGGTGTCGTCGTCGCGGTGGGCCTCGACGAAGGCGATGAGGGCGGCGTTGAAGCAGGGCGAGAGGTGCCGCACCTGCTGGAGGACGATGCGCCCGCGGGCGAAGATTGGGGTGGCGGGGGCATCGCCCAGGCCGAGCGCGCTGCAGTCGACGTGAAGCACGTCGGTGCTCGTCGCGGTCTCCCCGCGCTCGAGCACGATCCGGTCCGCCTCGATGCGCACCACCCGGCCGAGCCTGACGACGTCCTCGATCTGTCGCAGAGCGTCGAGCTCGCCAGCGCTCAGCATCGTGCCGCGGTACATCACCGCCGGCCACGAGGGGTCGATCCGCACAAGCCGCCCGGAAGCCTCGAGCCGCTCGAAGAGCTCCTCGACGCCCGCCGCCTGGGCGCCCGCCTCGGCATCCAAGGCGATCCCCTCCATGATCGCTGCGACCTGCCCGAGCGGCTGGAAGTGGCGGCGGTCGTAGAACCAGGCGTCGCGAGGCCTGATCCAGCGAATCTGATCTGGCCGAACGTCGTTGTCCAGAAGCCAGACGCACGCGTCCACCGCGGTCTTGCCGGCGCCGAGGACGGCGTAGGAACCGGCCGACCCGATGGCCGTCGGCAGGTCGTTGACGGGGACGACCCGTGCCGACGCCGCCACATCGAACGGGGCGCGGTGGGTCGCCGGGATCGACGCCTCCAGATACCGTGCATCGACGACCTTGCGGCGTATCGCGATCTCGCGAAGCGCTCCGGTGCTCACGTCTCTGACCTGCTCACCGGTGCTCGTGCCGCCCAGGTGCTCGTGGCGGGTGAGCACACGGACCCGGCCCGTCTGCGTGAGCCGCGCCGCCGCCTGCGCGAAGTATTCGCAGACCTCAGCTCCGGCCGCTCGCTCGTAGAACCCGGTGTTCTCGCCGTCCTCGTCGATCCGATCCCGGCCGAGCGGCAGCGAGTTCACGCCGTAGTACGCGGAAGGGGTATGCAGACGAACGAACGGATACGCATCCAGCCAATGACCCCCCGGGGCTTCCCGGCGGTCGATCACGGTCACCTCCACATCCGCCTCAGCCACCAATGCGTCGACGAAGGCAACGCCGCTCGCGCCCGCTCCTACGACCAGATAATCCGTGCTCACCAGCACGCCGGCGTTCCTCCTTGTCCCCGAGCTGAAAAGCACGGTCGTTCTATTCGACCGGAGCAGAATAGCACGATCGTTCCTTTATCCTTGAAATCATGGTGATCGACATCGAGCAGCAGACCAAGGGCGAGCGAACCCGGACGACGATCCTCGACCAAGCCGCGCGCCTGGCAACGGTCGACGGTCTCGAGGGCCTCACGATCGGTCACCTCGCGCACGCGACCAACATGAGCAAGAGCGGCCTCTACGCCCACTTCGGATCCAAGCAGGAGCTTCAACTGGCGACGATCGACGCCGCCCGCGCAACGTTCGTGGACGAGGTTCTGCGCCCCGCGCTCCGCGCACCCAAAGGGATCAAGCGGCTGCTCGCGGCGTGCGATGCGTACCTCTCACACATCGAACGTCGCGTCTTCCCCGGCGGCTGCTTCTTCTCCGCGGCCGCCGCTGACGTCGGCACCCGGCCCGGTCCGGTCCGCGACGCGATCGCCACCCAGCAACGCGAATGGCTGACGCTGCTCGAACGACTCGCCCGCGAGGCGATCGAACTCGATGAACTCCACCCCGAAGCCGACCCCGCCCAACTCGCCTTCGAACTCAAAGCCCTACTGGTCGCGGCCAACACCTCATTCATCCTCCTCGAAGACCCCACCGCGTTCGCGCGAGCCCGTCAGGCAATCGGCGAGCGCCTCCAAACCCCAACCCCCCAGCCTCCTACCTCGCCCCGGACGCGACGCTCGTCGCCGACGTCCCGACGATGATCGAGAAGGGCCAGCACGAGCCCTGCGGTCGGATGCTCCCCACTGGCGAAGTGGAGAACCACGACTGCGCACATCGACCTGCTCGCACGCACACACCCAGGTCCGCGGCTCAACTCAACGGCGTTGGAGGACCCTCCTGCTCACACGGAGCTCGGTCTCCACCCGTCAGCTGGCGCATTGCGACAGGGGCCGTCACGGCGCCGTGGCCCGCGTAGGCGCCTAATCCGACAGAGGATCCCCCGGGGCCGGCGCGACTGCTTTCAATTGTCGGCGGGAACAGAGCTGACGATCGCTTCAATTGCAGCAGCCGCACCGGGCTCGCTACGCCTTTGCCACGCACTCAGCGCTCTCGCCGCGCGCGGCGGACGGCTGCATCGCCCGGATGATGCGCAAGCGGCACGGCGCGAGGCTTGACCTCATACGCGGCGCTGCTGCTTCTGTAGGTCATCCGGCTGCTGGTTCGCCACGGAAGGGAGCGTCAGCGCCGACCGATGTTGACGATCGCTTCGACGATTCACGCCACCTCCGCCGGACGCTCGTCTCCAACGGCAAGCAGGCGTCCGCCATCTGGGCCGGGGTACGCGGCAGCCGCCTGGCGTCGCGCACGTGTGCTTTCTGCGAATGCGCTCGTCAGCATGTCGGTGCCGGTTGGACCCTGGCGGCTCTCGCCTTCGCCCAAACTCGGCTGTGTTGCCGCTCGGAGTCAGACGATTCCTTTTCGCTCTGCCGCCGGCTCGATGCGCGCTTCTGCAATGGCGACCGACCGCAACTGCGGGCCTGCACGATGCTTGCCGCCCACGAGCAAGCACCATCCGGTCCGAGGAGTTGCCTCTGGTCGCCTTTGCAATAGCGCGGCCGTCGCGGGCGCGAGAAGAAATGCAGTCGCGCCGAGCCCCGGCCGCACACGCTTGGATCTGGGCGAACGCGCAAGTGCCGTCCCAGCTACCCAGAGCGCGTCGTGCCTAGGCAACCGTGGCGTTCTGCGCGGTCACGGCGGCGCTGACGGCGGTTGCGGTTCTGGCGAGGAGGAGGTGCCGACCCCAGCTCGAGGCTGCGTCCTGCTTTGGTTTCGGCGCGGGTCCGCCCGGCTGCTCCGATTCGTTGCCGCGCCCGCGGCGCGGGCTCTCACCGGCAGATGGAAAGGCGCCGGCTGTTGGGCGGCTGGCGAACTTTCCCTGTCACCCCAAAGAGAAGCGACGGCTCTCCGCTATCCATACCGCCGCACGGAAAGAAACGTCGAATACCTTCCTGCGATGGGGTTTTCGTGGGTCGGGCTGAGCTTCTCGGCCGCGATGCTTGGCCCGAGTCTTCTGCTAGTTCCGTTACCGCCCATCGACGGTCCCGATCCCTCGCCTGCCCCCGTTCCCAGATGGGTCACCGTGTCGGAGGCCATCGGACGGGCAACCTGCCTGGTCATTCCGCCGCTTACCAGATCCTTTCAACACCCGATCAACGCCTGGTTTGCCCTTACAGCGACGTGCTACGGCATCTACGTCGGTTGTGGGCGCGCTACCTCGCGCGGGGCCGCCGCAACGCGCTGCTCTCGCGACCCTGGGCGGGCATTCCGATCCCGCTGGCAGTGTTCCCGGTGCTGACCTTCGCGTTCGCGGCGGCGTGGGGTCGCTCCCCATGGCTAGCCGGCGCGACGGTCGTACTCGCTGCGGGCCACCTCACTGGGAGCTGGATCAGAACCGGCCGGGCTTGGACAGCGCGCGGTCCCACTCGCCGCAGCGATCGCTGAGCTACTACCCCCGCGCCTTCCCGATGGGACGAGGAATCCCGGCGCGCCGCCCCGCCTCCGGAATGAAGCGGTCACCGCGAGCGTGCTCGTCGAAGCCGAACCTTACGGCGAGCTGCCTGCAACGCCGTCTCGCGCGTGCTCGACTCGGACGCGAATAACCTCGAAGTCGTCCTCGAGGCGCGCGCGCGGGTATCGGGTGAGGAAGGCAGAAAGCCCTGCGTTGCGCTCGTCGCCGCGTAGGA
>Ga0116216_10001315_pt1 | contig 17365 bp, 10 predicted proteins | sample Sb_taG_11_FD_89696 | JGI IMG/M metagenome (GOLD analysis project Ga0116216, IMG submission 89696) | Peat soil microbial communities from Weissenstadt, Germany - Sb_50d_3_AS metaG | ecosystem: Environmental > Terrestrial > Soil > Wetlands > Peat | place: Germany: Weissenstadt | collected 2010-09-21
GCTCGAGCGCGCCGAGCTCGCGTTCGCCGGCGGTCTGTTCGCGATCGCGCTCGTGCTCGTGCCCTGGCGCGCACACGCTCATCTGCCCGAGCGCCGGGCAATCGCCAGGGTCTACCGGGCTTTGGCAAGGTGGGTCCGCGACCCGAACGCCGACGACCGCAGGCCGATCCTGGAGGCCCAGACCGCAGCGCGTCAGGCGCTCGATGCGTCGGTCGGGTCGACCGCGGTGCCGAGCCCGTCCGTCGAGGCATTCCGCGTCCTCGTCGACGAGGCCGATCGCACGTACCTCGACCTGGTGTCGCTCCGCATCGCGCGGCAGCGCCTCGAGCCCGTCGACCCGGTTGTATCTGGGCGCGCCGTCGACGTCGGCCGCGGCGCTGCGGCGGAGGCGCTCGTCGCCGTCGCGGACGCGCTTGAATCTGGGCGCTGGGAAGCTGACGCGGACTCGATCCGCGACCGTCTCGACCAGTCCGTGGCCGCCCTGCGCGACGAGCTCGCGGCCGACCGCGGCGCCGGCGAGATCCTCCAGGCCCAGGAACTCGAAGAGATGCTCCGGCGCGGCGCGTCGGTACGGGCGGAGCTCCGGGGCGCAGTCGATCTGGCCACATCCTGGCAGGGTGAGGGGCCGCCCCCCGATCCCGTGCGCCACACACGGCCGCGGCGCGCGGAGCTCGGGCTGCGCCGCCCGGGCCCGATCCTGCGCGCCAACCTGACATTGCGTTCGAGCGCGTTCCGGCACGCGATCCGCCTCAGTCTGACGGTCGCCATCGCGGCCGCGATCGCCGAGGTCTCCGGCTTGGCACGTGGCTACTGGCTCCCGCTGACGGTCCTGTTCGTGCTCCGGCCGGACTTCGGCTCGACCTTCACGCGGGGCCTGCAGCGCTACGTCGGCACCGCCCTCGGCGTCGTCCTCGCGACGCTCATCACCGCCGCGCTGCATCCCGGGCCATATGCGCTCGCAACGCTGATCACCGGGCTCTCGTTCGCGGTCTCCGCGTTTCTGTTCGCCAACTACGGGCTGTTCACGCTGTCGATCACCGCCTTCATCATCTTCTTCGTGGCGTACGCGGGAGTGCACGACGAGTTCGCGACCGCGCTCGACCGGCTGCTCGACACGACGATCGGCGCGACCATCACACTCGGCATCTACGCACTCTGGCCCACCTGGGAGCGGACGCTGCTCCCCGACACGACCGCGGACCTGATCGAGGCGGACCGTGTGTACGTGCACGCGCTGCTGGGCTCATGGTTCGACGGCGGCAAAGGCCGCGATGCGGTCGCCGCAGCCCGCGCTCGCGCGCGGCTGGCGCGGACGAACACCGAGGCCTCGGTTCAGCGCGCGTTGCTCGAACCGGAGATGGGGCGCGCGCAGTTCGGCACCGATCGGGCGACCGGGATCCTGACGAGCATGCGCCGCTTCGCTGACGGAGCGCTCGCGCTCGAGGCGTATTTCGAGGACGAGCTGCCGTCCGCGCCGCCCGTGGCATGGACGCTGGCCGATCAGCTGGACGCGACGCTCGCCGAGGTCGCAGCAGCAGCGCGCGAGCACCGGGCGCCGTCGGGTCTGCCGCCGCTGCGCGAGACCCAGCAGGAGCTCGCGGCGCTGGTCGGGCCTGCGGTGCCGGTCGCGGAGGAGACCGACCGGATGGTCAACAGCCTCGCGATCGCGGCTCACGTCCTCGAGGCGCCGGCCACCGACGTTGACCGCACCAGGACCAGTCGCGTAGTCGGTGCAGTGGCGGCGTAACAACGTGCGGCCGATCGCTGCCACTCGGTCGCACGCAGGCTCAACCCGTACGCGGTAACGCGACGCGCGCAATCGTGTTCGAACGCAACGGCGGGCCCGAGGTCCTCAAGGCCCGGGGACGACGTCCCCGGGCCGACCCCCGGCGCCGCGAGGTCCTCGTCGACGTCGAGTGGCGCACCATCACACTGCTGCGCCGCTCGTCCAGATCGGTCTCGGCGAGCATCAGCGCCTCGCGGATCCGTAGACCGGCGCGCCACAACACCACGATCAGCTCGCGCATGCAGCGGCCGTGACGGCCGTCGCCGGCCTGGCGCATGACCGCGATTACCTCGACCGTCGGCGGATTGGCCGGATACCGGCGGCCTCTCTTCCGGGGACTCCGACCGGCATGATGCCCGCGCGCGGTTGCACGCGACCGAGGTCGGCCGGCGGCGTCCAACAACAGATGAGCGGAACGGCTCCCTCCTCTCGAGAGCGGATTGGTTTGCTGCCTGCTCTATCGGAGGCGGCCCAGCGACGCCGGACCGGAGATCACGGCCGGTTCGGGCATCCGGCGCAGACCCGTTCTACAGGGGCGACATCGCCGCCGCGATCGTCGGATGGGTGCGCGATGGCGGCTGCCGCGTACCCAACCGGTTGCAGAAGCGACCGATCAGCGCTGGTTGTCGTCCATCTCAGCAGTCAGCTTGGCCCAGGCGCACATGCCCGAGTTCGCGGCGAAGCGGCAGCGCGACTGTTAGCTCGTCGCCACCGACGAGTTAGCGGTGACGTCGCGATGCAACCGCAGGTTCGAGCTGGCGACAAGGATGTGCTCAAACTCCGCCGCTCCTGCTTTCGCACGCGGAGGGAACTCGGAGGCGCCAGTGGTGGTCGCGCCGCGGTCGCAGACCGTCGTGTAGCGAAGTCCGGCTGTAACTAAATGCGGCTCGGACCGTGTTCCGGCTCTCGAGCCGCCGGGCGATGGTCGTTGCGCGTGCCGGTGAGCGGATTACGGATGGTCGCGCGGCGAGCTGGTCGGGCTGGATCCCGGGGGCTGGATTCCGTGAAACGGTCGACCGAGGTGGACGGTGAGATGTGCGTGATCGTGCCGCTCCGTGTGATCGAGGAGTCCGACGCGAAAGAAGTACGGCGAGAACATGCGATTGCGTGGGGCTGCGCGTGGTCTGCTGAGCTGGATCGCGGCCTGTTTCCGGGTGGGGATCCGGGGGCGGTGAAGCTCCGGGAGGGTCATGGCGACACGGTCGAGTTGTCTCGCCGATCGCCCTCGTACCGGTCGGCGGACGCTGATGATGAGATCCTCGATGTGGCCGACCATGTCCTTCATTTCGCGGGCGGAGTGCAGGTGATGACCGCGGATAGCACAATTCGGGTGCGCGCGCGGAGCGACGGCTCGAAAGTTCTGTTCGTACCGGAGGAGTGGCTGCGCCTCGCTGGTAATCCAGAGCCGTCAGCTGACGTGCTGGAACTCGAGGCGGTCGATCGCCAGGACCCCCGGCTTGAACGGAAGGACGCGCCAGCAAGGTCTGCGTGCGAGCACGTCCTCACGGCACGAACTTGCCGCTAACGTCATCGAGGGGGGCCGCCCGAGTTCCCAAATCGAGTCGTCGCTTTTGACCCCGCGGAGTCACGCGACCCTCGTCGTGGTCTGAGTAGCGGAGGGGTGTGGCGCGGGGTGTCCTCAGACCAGGAGCTCCAGTCGCTCCGTGGCGCGTCGGTCATGCGACCGAGCGCCGCGAGCAGCGGCTCGTACCGGGCGCGTAGGGCTCGAAAGGCGACCCAGGCGGATTCGCGATCATCATGCATCGGGACGCCGATGCTCTGGAGATGGCTGAACGCCGTATTGAACTTCTCCTCGGAGAGGATGATCTCCGTGCCGGGTCCCGGCGGGTGGTGGGGAATACCGAGGAAGTCTGCGATCGAGATCAGGGCGTGGATCCCGGCGCGCAGGCAGAGTTCGCTCCGGGACTGTCGCGGTACGCCGCAGGCCGTGATCAGGAGGGCTGCGCCGTCGAGCACGGCTTCAGAGGCGAGCACCCAGTGGTTGCTCGCACGTGGCGAGCGGAAGAAACTGAGATTCGGGAAGGTGGTGTGGGCTTCGCCGATTTCGATGAACCAGTCTTCACAGCGGGCCCACACCTCCTCCAGCTGATCAAACCGGCCGAGCTCCCAGCTGCTGGCGAGCAGCGCAGGACCAGATGGCGGGGCGCCGGTTCGAACCGTGAGCTTGGTGACCACTTCCTCACGTCGGGAGAATGCGCCGTACAGCGCCGGCAGGTAGGCGATCACGAGGGCAAGAAGCGTCAGGCCGACCCCGGCCGCGGCGAACGCGACCAGCTGTCGCGACAGCCCGCCTGGAGAATCAAACCCCAGCGTGAGCATCGATGACCCCGATAGCTCCAACGCGTGCGAGATCGTCGGGCTGCTGACCGTCGAGGCGATCAGAGACCAGAACAGCGCGGCGAACAGAAGCCAGAGAAGTACGCCCCAGATCGTGAGCTGAGCGAACAGCCCCAGAGGCGCCCGGACCGCAAATATCCGGTCCCTAGTGGCGTAGTCGGATCGCCCCGTCACCCGCAGCCGGACCCGGAGCAGCCAGTACACGGTAAGGAAGGCAGCGCGCGCGAGGCGTGCCGGCACAGCCCGGGGCACCACGACGGTGCGCAGCATCGACGCTATGACGGCGGCGACGCCCGCGACCGCTAGCACCCCAACGATAACCCGCACGGCGATCATGATCTGCCCCATTCCTCCACGGTCGTGATCGTCTCAGCTACGGGCCTCTCGCGACAGCAAAGGACGTTGGGGCTAAGGCCGCTGAGCGGCGGCTGACCGCTGCGCGACACCGGCGCCGACGCTCGGCTCTCGCGACGTTTATCAAGTGTCCGCCCCTGGCCGCGTGCCGCGTGAAGCGACCCGAAAACGTCCACGATCACGACAGCGTTACTCACGATCACAGGTCGCCAAAGCCGGCACACGATCGGCCGGTGAGAGATGTCTCCCCCGTTTGTCGATGAGGTCGCCAATGAGCCAGCGACGTCGTGGCGGCCCAATAGCGGGGCTTCGTCCTGCCGCGATCGGACGATCGCTTCCACTTTCCCCGCGATTCTCATCTCCCTATCGCCTTGGCGACAGAGGATCCGGCGCGTGATCCGGCGGGCGGCGAGTCGCCCGACGAGGACGCGCGTAGTCTTCTTTCCCAGGCCCTCGTGAGCAAGTCGGTCGATCCCGGCGAGGGCTCGTGCTCTGTTTGGACACGACCGTTCCGGCCGGGAACGCGGGCTAGGGGGAGAAGCCGCCGGCTCGGGACCCGCCGGGCGGTCGGTCAGACTGAGGGATATGGGCGATGCCAAGCGGTCAACCGTCGGTACTTACCAGCACTACCTGCCCGCAGCGTTCTTGGGGCGATTCTCGGCTGACGCCCAAGAAGAGCGCGCGCAGCCGCCCGCTGTGGGTGCGGAGCCTGGCTGCGCCGCGATCACATGTGAGCTCGGCGTCGAAGGTCGGTGGCGAGATCGGGCTCTACGACGTCGACGATGACTCGCTCGGGCCGGAACGGACCCTCGACTTCGCCTGGGGCTATGAGAGCTTCGTTCCGAGAGCGCTCGACACCCTCGAACAGCGGGATCAGCCGCCGGACGCCGCGGCTGGCTCTTCGGGGCGGTGGCGTTCGTCGCCGGTCTCTTTGCCCGTGGGCCTGAGTTCCAGAACGAGTTCGCAGAAGGCTGCTAGCCGAACTGCGGAAGAACAGCCCCCACCTCGGCGGACCCAACAGCGCCACCGGCGCGCGGCTGGTCGACCTGCAACTCCTCCTCGCGCCGATTCTCGCTGCACGCTGGGCGGTCGTGCACTTCCCAGGTGACGCCGACCTCGTCATCAGCGACCGCGGCTAGTGTTGACGACCACTCCTGACGGCGGTTCACCCAGCTATGCGATCCCGATCGGCAGACACGCCGCTCTGATCTGATCGTGACGCCCCGCGACCGCGGGACCCTGATCCGGTGGTCCGGTGAATCGTGGGTCGTCGACGTTGAGCACTTCGACGCCGACCCGGGCGATGCGGAGGCGCTCAACCAGGCGATCGGCGCATTCGCTCGTCAGGCTGTCTTCGGGTCATCCCAGGCGGCTGTCGACAAGGTCGGCGCCGACTGGGCAAGGCAGACCGGCTGACCGCCGCGCTGTTCGTTGCGCTGGACCCCGCCAGCCATCTCTACGACTACTTCCGGGTTCTCATCGCGACCGCCGAGCCGCCAGGCCCAGACAGTTCGTTGACTGAGCAGGTCGAGTGGAAGACGATCTCGGGCGAGGACTGGCGCGCCCGTGTCGTGGTCGAGTTGCTCTTCCCGGACCGGACGCGCGGTGGGGTCAGCGTCCGCGACGGCCAGATCTCCGTAGACCTCACCTACGGCATCGAGCAGCGCCGCGCCCGCAAGCAGATCGGCGACTTCCGCATGGGGGCGCTCAGTCAGGTCGACCTTGATGCTCTTAAGCGCGCCAAGCCCCGCCGCGAACGGGCGCGGTCATCTTCCGTGGCCTCCCCTCGGGTTGAAGACCTTCAAAAAGCGGCCGATGCAGTGGCCGCGTTCGACCGCGGCAAGGGCGCCTTGGCCGCCGGCAGGATTGAGCAGGCCGAGGCCGAATTCTGGGAGTCCGACAGGCTGGGAAATCCCGCAGGCTCGGTCAACCTGGGCAGCCTGCTGAGGATGAGGGGAGACCTCAGAGGCGCCGAGGCCGCGTTCCGACGCGCGGTCCGCCGCGGCAACTCCAACGGCTCACTCAACCTCGGCGCCATGTATCTGGATCGAGGCCGGTTGCGGGAGGCCGAGAGGCAGTTCATGCCGGCTCGGCGGGCAGGCAATCCGCGCGCACAGGAGTTCCTGCAGAAGCTGGCGCAGGCCCGCGGACGCCCGGGCTGAGGTGGCGGTGACCACCTGATGTCCGCCGCCGGCATCGTCGGAGGGCACCCCGTGCACGCTCGTGTCGCCCAAGGCTGGTACGCGGCGCTCTGGTCGGACCCGGCGCACGCGACCAAGGGCCGGATCACGACTGACCGGATCGCCCACACTTACTCGCTGCCGGCGGCGGCGATGCAGAGTCCGGCGTCGTCTGGACGCGGACTGGGTTGCGGCGTGGTCAGCCCAGGGTAGAACGGCGGGCGCTAAGCCCTCCCCGAGCGAGCGCCTCGGCCCACTCCCTGGACTCGCTTCGTCGCCACAGCGGCGCCGGCCGCGAGGCGAGTCAGCCACGTGGTTTGCCTACGTCGCGGGACGAGCGCTTTCGTCTTCTGACCCCGCTCGAGCGGGGCCTTCGCTTCGGCGAACAAGCACAAGTCGGCGACCATGTGGAGCTAGCCGCCGACCAGCTAGCGGATGGGCGCCCGAGACTTGTGCGTTCCTGAGCGAGCAGGCGCCGTTGCGCGCGCTGGTCGCGTTACCGGATCGGACGAGTTGCGGCAGCGCCCGAGCTCGCGGCGACGAGGCGACCGCTTCGCGAGGCCGAAGCGGCAGCCGCTGATCGAGGACTGTGACGTCCGTCCGCGGAACTGCGTGCCTATGCACGGCCGCGTCCGTGCTTGCTCGAGATCGACGGCTCAGCGAACGGCTACGACCGCCGTCGGGCTGGAGCTGGGCAGCGACGATGGCCTCGACGGGACGATTGGTTTCGACGGCGAGCAATCGTCCGCCCCGTTGATCGGCGTGATCGCAATGCCACGGAAGGGAGCGCCCGCGCCGACCGACGCTGACGATCGCTTCGACGATTCACGCCACCCGCGCCGGACGCACGCCTCCAACGGATCGCGCTCGTCGGGGGCCCGCGTCTCGTCGGAGCGGCACGGGCGCCGTGTCGGGCGCTCGCTTCTCGCGCATTGCGCAACTGGGGTCCACTCGCCTCCGCCGACGTACCGATACGCCTCGTGCCTATGTAGAGCCTGACGACCGGCGAACCTCGGTGCGCTTCCGCGTGTCGTCCCACGCGGGCGTCTCGGCCACCCGAGCGGAGACGCTCGCTTGCTGCCGAACGGAGCAGTCATGCAGGTCGGCTGTGCATGGTCAGTGGCCCTCGGACCATCGGCGGGGATGCTGCACTGCGCACCGATCCGCGTCTCGCGGGGGTATCGTCGGTCGATGATGTCCGGTTGAGCGGTGTCGGTAGGCTGCGGACGGTTCGAAGTCGGGTGACGCTCGTTTGCGGCTCGGAGGCCGAGGTTACCTCGGCCGGCTTGCTGCGCCGTTGGTCCTTAGGGGTGCAGTGCCGCCGCGAGCGTGCGGGTGAGCGTGGCGGGCGACGGATTCGCCCAGAGGTGGGCGAGCGCGCGCAGCGTCGGCTCGGAGTTGGTGTGGCCTGCGAACCACGCGGGCCGGGGTCGGTAGCGAAATGGCGCGCGCAGGACGGACTTTTCCGGGTCGCGCAGCATGAAGGTGTTCGCGACGGTGCCGCGCCCGGACTGGATGTCGCTGTCGGTGTGGCCGGGGTAGGCGCCCCAGCTGCACACGTTCAGCGCGTAGGCGCTGGCGGCCCAGAGGTTGACGGCCACCGAGCCGTAGCGCAGGTCGCGCACGGCGCGGTTGACGGCGGCGGCGGTCTCGGTGTCGCGGTGGTGCTTGGCGATCAGCGTGGCGCACAGCGTGCCCCACAGCGTGTCGTTGCAGAAGTGCACCGCGCGGTCGAGGAACTCGCTGGTCGACGTTGCGGGCAGCGCCGTCTCGGCCATTAGGCTGCAAAAGGCCTCGGTGGTAAAGCAGGGGTCCTCGGGGTCTTTGGGGTCGGCTCCGCGGACGAGGGTCCAGGGCAGCGTGCCCTCGCCATCTTTGCCCAGGCGGCGGGCGTCGGGGTGGCGCTGTAGGAACGCGGCGTGTAGCTCGGCCGCGCCCGGGTAGTAGGCGCAGCGCGGGGGGAGTGAGGCGAGCGCGTGCTCGAGCGCGTCGAGGAACGCCTCGCGCTGGGGCCAGGCCGCGGCGGTGATGAGCACGCGCGCGGCGTTGCAGTTGAAGCCGGCGTTGTTGGCGAGCATCGTGGCCACGTGCGCGGCCTGGTAGCGCAGGTCCGACGCCGACCAGCGCCCGGGAACGATGATCACCGGCGAGACGTTGCCGCCCTCGGCCGTCACCGGGACCTCAACCAGACGCTCGCCGCGCGCCTTGCGCGCCGCGCCGTCGGGACCTGGCCCGAACACGACCGCCTCGAAGGTCTGGTCCGAGCCGGTCAGGTGGATGTGGCCGACGTCGGGATGGCCGGCGAGGTAGGCGTCGCCGGTGACGATCCGCAGAAAGCCGCCCTCGACCAGCGCTCGGAATGCTCGCTGCCAGTGCGGCGCCAGGTAGGCGTTGACCGGGTTGCACTTGAGCACGGCGACGCGGTTTTCGACGAACATGCCGTAGAGGAGGTCGCGCGGGGCGATCGAGGAGACGTTGCCGGCGCCGAGCACCAGCTCGACCACCGGATCGGGGCGCGGCTCGCGGTAGGCCCAGGCCTGCTGGCTCGTGACCTCGCCCGGCGTGCGGCCGGGCGGCAGCCACACCTCGGCCCTTGTGCCCGGGTAGAGGATGCGGTCGTAGGCGCTTGGGGGAAACACCGGCGCCACGACCCGGCCCCCGGGACCCGCTGCCAGCGGGCCGGGCAGCCGCGGGCGCCCGTCGCGTCCGATGTCGCGCAGGCTGTCGCGCAGCAGCCGCGCGTTTCGGACGGCGATCGCCAGGTTGATCCATTCCTCGCCGACCGCGGACGCGCCCGGCGCGATGTCCTTGGCCCGGCAAGCGTCGGCGATCCACTCCGGGGCCGCCGCGAGCGTATCCGCGATCACCCGCTCCAGCAGCCCGACCCGCTCGGCCACCGAGGTGTTCGCCCACCGCTCACGGCTCGCGGCAACGCTCGCCACGGCCACGTCGAGCCCTTGCTCATCGACGACCGCGGTCGCGCCCGGCGGCGTCGACGCCGGGGCACCGCGGGCGGGCAGGTGAAGATGGCAACACTGGGGTTCCGTGTCCGCTCAGTCGCCCGGGCCGGAGTTCGACAGCCGACGGGGCCGTGTTTGCAGGTAAACCGCAACAGGAGCGCCGGGAGCCGTGGCGCTCTCCCGTTCGGACGACGGTGACCGAACCTGGGATTTCGTAGCCGGCGGCCTGCCGTACGCCTTGGCGACGGCCAGGCGCAGGGCCGCCGGTGCCCCCGGGGGCACGAACGGGGTGTGTGGCGCGACCGGTTCGAGGCGCCGGTACTCGTCGCCCAGCGGCGGCCGCGGGTCGGGGTCGCCGTTGTTTGGCCACATGGCCATCGCGCGCTCGGCCTGGGCGGTGATCGTCAGCGACGGGTTGACGCCGAGGTTGGCGGAGATCGCTGCGCCGTCGACGACGTGCAGGTTGGCGTGGCCGTAGAGGCGGTGGTAGGGGTCGATGACGCCCGTGTCGGCGGAGTTGCCGATCGGGCAGCCGCCGAGGAAGTGCGCGGTCATCGGGATGTCGAGGATGTCGCCGACGCTGCCGGTTGGGAAGCCCTCGATGTGCGTGGCGATGCGCCGGCAGGCCTCGTTGGCGGCGGGAATCCAGGTCGGATTGGGCAGCCCGTGACCCTGCCTCGAGCGCAGCTTGAAGCGGCCGAACAGGTTTCGCGACGGATACAGCGTGAGCGAGTTGTTGTGCGTCTGCATCACGAGCGCGATCGTCGATCGCTCAGACCAATGCGCGAGCCCGGCGTAGTGCGAGAGAAACTGGCCGGGATGCCGGAAGATCTGCGCCAGCCACTTCAGCCAGCGCGGGATCCGTCCGCCGCCCTCGGTCATGACCGTCGCCAGGAGCGCCATGGCGTTGGAGCCCTTGCCGTAGCGGACGGGCTCGATGTGTGTGAACTCGTCTGGATGAAACGATGAGGTGATCGCGACACCCTTCGTGAGGTCATATTGCTTGCGGCGGCGCAGCTTCACCTCGGCTCCCGCAAGCGCTTCGGAGTTGGTTCTGGTCAACTCGCCCAGGCGCCGCGAGATGCGCGGGAGCGTCCCTTCGCTTCGCATCCGGTGCAAAAGGCGCTGCGTGCCGAGCGTCCCGGCCGCGAACATCACGTGCTCGGCGGCATACGTCTCGCGTCCGCGTCGCGTCCGCCAGGCGCCCGAGCGGACGGTCTCAACCTCGTAGCCGCCCTCGGGCAGCGGCCTGACGCGCGTTGCCGTGGTCAGCGGGTGCACGGTCGCGCCGGCCTTCTCCGCCAGGTAAAGATAGTTCTTGACCAGCGTGTTCTTGGCGTTGTGCCGACAGCCCGTGATGCACTCGCCGACCTCTTTGCAGCCGGCGCGGCGCGGCCCGACGCCGCCGAAGAACGGATCATCGACCTCGACGCCGGGCTCCTTGGTCCCGTCGCGGCCAAAGAACACGCCGACCGGGGTCCTGCTGAACGTGTGCCCGACTCCCATCTCCTCGGCCACCGTGCGGTAGACCTCGTCGACCGCGGTGAGCGTCGGATTGACCACCACGCCGAGCATGCGCTTGGCCCGGTCGTAGAACGGCGCCAGCTCGGCACGCCAGGCGGTGATGTCCGCCCACTGCGCGTCCCGGTAGAACGCGTCCGACGCGGGCTGATACAGCGTGTTGCCGTACACCAGCGACCCGCCGCCGACGCCCGCGCCCGCGAGCACGATCACATCGCGCAGCGGATGGATGCGCTGGATGCCCTTGCAGCCCAGTCTCGGCGCCCACAAAAACCGGCGCACATCCCAGGAAGTCTTCGGCAGCTCATCGTCGGCGAACCGGCGCCCGGCCTCCAACACGCCAACCCGGTAGCCCTTCTCCGTCAGACGCAGCGCAGCGACCGAGCCACCAAAGCCCGAGCCAATCACCAAGACGTCGTACTTATGAACCGGAGCCGTCACAGTCACGAAAGCATCCCCTTCGCATTGAGATGTATGAGGCGCGTTGCCCGCTGGCGCGAGTTGGCGGCGGAGGACTTGAGTACTGCGGCTACCCTGGCCAGCACAAACCTCCCGCTGACGTTCACCACATCCGAGCTGCATGATCGCCAGCCGACCCGCGGTTGGCTCCACGCCAACGGGACCGGCGCGCTCGCGGCTGGTCCGTCGAGTTCACAGTCCCGCGCCAATCGCAAGTGTCGCCTCGAGCGGGGGGGGTGAGCTCGGGCAGCCATGAAGGTCGCCCGGTTGCCCCAGCGCGCGATCACGGAGCGGTGGAGGGCGATGTCGAAGATTGCGCGTTGTGAGATCGTCGCGCGGCGGGCGCAGATCATCGTAGGCCCACGCGTATAGCCACAGAGCACGATCACCCGATAGCGCTTCTCCAACAGCCGCAACGCGCTAACAGCCCCACCGAAGCCGCTGCCGACGACCAAATAGTCACAGTCGCAACCGGTCATCACCTCACCTCGGAACGGTCAGTTACTGCGGCGATCGCAACGGGGCTGCTGGACGCACGTTCCCCGCCGGCGCCGAGCATCGCCTCAAGCGCGGTGCTGAGCTCGAGCCAGCCGTGAAACTCACGCCGCTCGCGCGACGACGCGGTGAGCGTGCCCCGGATCACGGACCGGTCGATCGCGGCCTCGAGAATCACGTGCTGCTTGGTCATGGCAGCGAGTGTCGCTCGGCCGGGCGGGTGGCGCACCGGCCTGGGAGGTCCTGTCTTTAGTTGCGCGAGGTCCTAGGAAATCGTCGCGGCGGCGCTCGACTCCTCGCCACTGTCGTCGCGAAGTCCGGTGAGCGCGTCTGCTAGTTGACCGCGGCGGGTGATGTCGAGCTTGCGGTAGACGTGGCTGAGGTGCCCCTTGGCGGTCTTGGTGGTGATGAACAACGCTTGGGCGATTTCGCGGTTCGTCAGTCCTTCGGCGGCGAGCCGCGCGACGCGCAGCTCGGCGGCGGTGAGCGCGTCGCGGCCGGTGATCGCGTCGCGCCGTGGCTTGGCGCCCGCAGCGATCAGTTCCGCGCGCGCCTGGGCGGCGATCCGCCGCGCGCCGCAGTGGTGGGCGAGGTCGAGCGCGCGCTCGAGCTCGCGGCGCGCCTGCACGCGGCGGCCGGCGCGGCGCAGTGCGGCGCCGTAGTCCGATAGCGCGCGGGCGAGCTCGAGCGGTGCCTGCGAGCGCTCCAGTGTCATGACCGCCTCGCCCAGCAGCGCAAGGCCGCTCTGGCCGCCCTCGACCAGGCCGCGTGCGCGCAGCGAGATGCCCAGCGTCCGCGGGCGCCCGAACGCCCGCGCCAGCTCGAACTGCTCGCCCGCGAGCCGGCGCGCCTCCCGGGTGTCGCCGAGCGCCGCGTGGGCCAGCGCCGCCTCGGCGCGCCACGGCACGGCGCTCAGCAGCTGGCGCCCGAGCGGCTCGCATCGCTGCCCGCACTCCAGGAAGTCGTCGAGCGCCCCCTGCAGGCGGCCCTGGGCGGAGCGCAGTCGTCCGCGCGCGAGCAGAAAGCGAACCACCTCGTCCGAGCGCGACGCGCGCGGATCGCCGAGCCGCGCCAGCTCGTCCTCTGCCGCCTCGAGCTCGTCGCGCTCGGTCAGCACCCGGATCAGCTCGCTGATCGCGTGCATCCGGTGCACCCCCTCCGCGCCCTCCAGCGCCCAGCGCGCGTCCGCCTCCGCGTCGGCCAACGCGCCACGGTCGCACCACGCCGACGCCCGACACACGAGAATCGCGATCGCCTCCCGCATCGCGCCGCGCCGCCGCGCCGCCGCGAGCAGGTCCTCGCACAGCCGCTGCAGCGCGTCGTAGCTCTCGACGATCGTCAGCGTCACGATCAGGACAAGGCAGATATTGAGCGGGGGCGGGTACGGCTCGCACTCAAGCGCCCGTTCCGCCAGCTCCTGCGCTTCGTCCGCGCGGTTCCTCCGCGGTGCGTAGTAGGCCATCGTCATGAGCAGGTAGACGGGTGGGTCGGCCAGCTCGTTCAGGCGAGCGCGCAACTCCTCGGCGCGGCGCAAGGCGACGGGCGCCGTGCGCTCGTTCTGCATTCCGGCGAGCGCGATCGACGCCTCGAAAGTCAAGTCGAGCCTGGCGTCCCTGCGCAGCTCGGGCTCGATGGTGCCCAGCCGCTCGGTCAGCGCCGGCGCTGCGTCGGTGTCGCCGACCGCTGCCAGCGCTCGCTCGAGCACCTCGACCGCGCGCTCGGCTCGATCGCTTTCGGCATACGGAAGCGCCAGCGCAGCGCAGGCAGCGATCACGGTGTGCGGATCGTCGCCGGCCGCGGCGAGCGCCTGTTCGAGGTCGGCGATCGCGTCGGGCTGCCCGGCGCGCCACTCGGCGGCCCCGAGCAGGAACAGCAGGACCGCGCGCTCCCCCGGCGCGGGCGGCTCGGACAGCGTGCGACGCGCGTAGTCTGCCGCGATCTCGGGCGCTCCCCGCTCGAGCGCCTCGCGCGCCGCGTTGCCAAGCTTTTGCACCACCCACTCATCCGCGGCCGGCCCGCACGCGAGCAGGTGCGCGGCGACCCGCGCCAGCGACCGTTCACCCTGACGATCGATGAGGTCTGCGGCGCGCCGATGCGCGACCCGGCGCGCGCCCGGCGCGATGTCCTCCCGAACGGCGGCGCCGATCAACGGGTGAAAGAACTCAAGCGGCCGCACTGGCGCGAGGATCTGCGCACTCGCCAACCGATCGGCGGTCAGCTCGGCAGCCACCGGATCAAGCTCGGCCAGCCGCGCCGCGAGCACGACCTCGGCGCGCGGGCCGAGCACCGCGACCGCGCGCGCCAGCGCGACCGCCTCCGCGCCCAGCCGCCCCAGCCGCGCGAGCACCGAGGTCCCAACCGCCGCCGGCGCTACCCGCTGCAGCGCCGCCACGCTCGCGCCCCGTGCGGGCAGCCCCTCCTCGCGTGCCGCCGCCAGCAGCTCGCGCACCAACAACGGGTTGCCGCCGGTCAGCTCGCTACAGGTCGCGCAGAACGGCTCCTCGGCCTCCTGGTCCAACTGCGCGCGCACGATCGCCCCAACCGCCGCCGCGCTCAACGGCCCAAGCGCGATCCGCTGCACATCGCCATCGCCGGCCAGCCGCGCAAGCTCCCCCCGCTCACCCCCGGGATCGCCCGACCGCAAGCCCAGCACCACCAGCAGCGCCAGATCCCGCGCGCGGCGCGCCAGATAACCAAGCCACCCCAGCGACGGATCATCTGCCCACTGCACGTCGTCGACCGCCACCAGCAGCGGGCCACGCTCAGCCCGATTGGCGCACAGCCAGAAGAGCCCGTGGATCGCCGCGAACCGATCCGCCGGCGCCTCCCCGGGCTCCACGCCCAACGCCCGCGCACCCACCCGGGCGACACCGCCGAGCAGCCGGCGCCGCTCGCCAGCAGAAGCCGCGCGCAACATCGGCTCAAACAGCTGACGCGCCACCCCGAACGCGATTTCCGCCTCAAACTCCGAGCCCCGCGCGCTCAACACCCCAAACCCGCGCGCCCGCGCGACCGCGCCCACCGCCGCCAACAGCTCGCTCTTGCCAATCCCGGCCGGCCCCTCCACCACCACCACCGCCCCGGCCCCATGGCTCGCCTCATCGAGCAGACCACCCACCCGCGCCAGCTCGGCCTCACGCTCGAACAACCGCTCAACGACAACCCCCGACATCACGCTCACCAACCCACCCCGCCCGGGGCAACGCGCACCGCACCGCACGTCAAGCCGCCACTGAGCCGATCCCCGCGACACACCATCCAACCGCCAGGCGTCCGCGGTCCACCCCCGTTGCGACCGTCGCGACATGCCCGCCTTCGCCGTCGACCCGCAGCCCGTGCTGCTCGCTTGCTTACGCGCCCCGGAGTCTCTGGCCAGCGCCGAGGCGCCCGCTCCCGGCGCGCAGCCGTCGCCCCGACGATGACCGCTCGCCCGGACGACGACCGCGCGTGCGCGCGGGGCGCGCGGAGCCGGCGCCGGCGTCCAGGACTCAGTCGTCGAGACACTCGCATCCGCACGAACGAGCAACCGGTGCGAGGTCCGCGTGACTCATCAGGCTCCGACGCATCACCCACGAATGTCGCACAACGACCGGCCTCTCCCCTGCCTCGGGCAAAGGCAGCGACGGCGTCTTCCGAACCGAGGACACCGTCGACGACCGGCGCCGGATCGAGCGTGCCCGTCGCGAGCGCGCCAGGCACAGCCGGCATCACGCCCGGGCCTGCATCAGCCCGCGCTTGAGCGTGACGTTCTGCAGGTAGAGGTCATCGAAGCGGTACCTGGGATAAGACCGAAGTGCATCCCGGTACTTGTACACAGGCCTCCCGGCGCGGTCGAACGCAGCGCCAGGAGCAGGCCGTCGCGAGCGCCGCTGCTGTCGACGGAGATCGGCAACGATCCGAGCCGGTCGGGCGATCGTGCTCGACCGGCACGGCGCCGGCCCCGTACGCAACCTCCGTCGCCGGGCGCCGACAGGAGCGGTCAACATGGGGGCTCGCGTCTGCGGTCTCCGATGATGCGCCGAACCTGCACCGCGCCTGTTCCCGGCACCAGGGCCCCCGAAAGCCAAGCCAGAAGCTCGAGTGGGCAGAAGATGGGCAAGAGGACGTTCTCCCACATCGCAGGGGGTGAGCACGAACCGCCCGAGGCGCCCGGGGTGGCGGACGGCCCTCAGCGCAACGGCACCCAATCGACCGGCAGCACCGGCGGTATGTGGCCGCGCAAGGCCGGTGCGACCCGGGTCGCGAACGCTCCCGCCGGGCGTGCCTCGATCAGCGGCCGGAGCTGGTCGAAGGCGAGCAGCAAGCACACGCTCGGCGCGATCTGATAGTCGGCCGCGTTCGGCACCTCGCCGCCGATCACGCCCTGCGCCAGCAGCTCGTCGACGTGGTCAAGCAGCGCCGGCAGGCGCTCCAGGTCGGCCCGGACGGCGGCGGCGCTGGCCCTGTTGATCCTCTGCTCGACCCAGGCGATCGGCGCCATCGTCGCCACCGCGAACGACGTCGGAACACCAAGCCTGTAGTCCCCGAGGAACTCCTTGAGCGTCGAGCGGTCGCGCCAGCGCCTCAAGGCGAACCAAGCGAGCCTGCGCGGCACCGACTGCAGCTCCTCGTCGCCCCAGCGCTCGGCCTTCTCGACGGCCGCGCGCCGCGCCGGCTCGGCCGGGAACAGCGACGGCTCGGGCTTGAGCTCATCGAGAAAGCGCGCGATCGCGCGCGAGCCCTGAACCCTGCGCCCGTCAGACTTGAGCGCCGGCACCGTGCGGCCCGGGAAGCCAAGCGCCCTCACGATCGCGATGTGGACGGCGGGGATGAGGTCGCGCCGCCGGTAGTCGATCCCCTTGCGCTCGAGCATCAGCTCCGCCGCAACCGACGGATTCGACCCAGGGATGATGTAGAGCCTGATCACACGACCTCCCACTGCTCGATGACCTCCGAGATCATCCCAACCCCCACCCTCCGGTGTCAGACCGGTAGGAGCGGCACCAGATATCAGCGCCGCGTCGGCCGCCGACTGCGGCAACGCTCCCCGCGGGCCGCCGAGCAGCCGCGCTCCAGGGTCTACCGTTTCCACAGAAGCGGGCGTCTCATCTCCGGTACCGACGACACAGGGTCGGCGGCGAGGCGCCGGCGCCGGCCTTATCGGCCGGTGGTCTCCTCGCCGCCGCCCTCCGAACCGGACTTGCGAGTCCCCCCGCATCCGGCTCTCCATGAGCACCCGGAGTGGGTTCGTTTCATGCCATTGCCTGTTGGAC
>Ga0116216_10001316_pt1 | contig 17355 bp, 19 predicted proteins | sample Sb_taG_11_FD_89696 | JGI IMG/M metagenome (GOLD analysis project Ga0116216, IMG submission 89696) | Peat soil microbial communities from Weissenstadt, Germany - Sb_50d_3_AS metaG | ecosystem: Environmental > Terrestrial > Soil > Wetlands > Peat | place: Germany: Weissenstadt | collected 2010-09-21
ACGACCACGGGCTGGATGATGTGGAATTTTCTCGTCGGCGGGCTCCTCGTCGGAGCGACGATCGTCTGCTACGACGGCGATCCTCTTTGGCCCGACGAAGGCGCCTTGTGGAGGCTTGCAAAAGAGGTGGGCATCACGTACTTCGGTACGAGCGCGCCGTACCTCGAGGCGTGCCGTCGAGCCGGGCTCTCGCCGCGCGAGCTCGGGGGTCTGAAGGTCCACAGCGTGGGCTCCACGGGGGCTCCGTTGTCGCCGGAAGGATTCGCGTGGGCGGCAAACGAGATCGCCGACGACGTGTTGGTTGCTTCGGTGTCGGGCGGGACCGACGTATGCACTGCGTTCCTCGCTTCCTGTCCGCTTCTCCCGGTGCGAGCGGGTGAGCTCCAATGTCGTGCCCTCGGGGCGAGAGTCGAGGCATACGACGAAGGCGGGAGGCCGGTGCTGGGTGAGGTCGGCGAGTTGGTCGTCACCGAGCCGATGCCGTCGATGCCCGTCGCCCTCTGGGGAGACGATGGGACCCGGCTGCACGAGAGTTACTTCGCGCGCTTCGACGGTGTGTGGCGGCACGGGGACTGGGTGAAGATCGACGCTGAAGGCAGCGCGGTGGTCTACGGCCGATCGGATGCCACCTTGAACCGAGGCGGAGTCCGTATGGGCACGTCGGAGTTCTACCGGGTGGTCGAGTCGCTTCCCGAGGTGACAGACGCACTCGTCGTGGACACGAGTGAGCTCGGGAGGGAGGGTGAGCTGGTGCTGTTCGTCGTCCCGGCACCCGCTTTCGAGGTGCCCGAGGTGCCCGAGGTGCCCGAGGTGCCCGAGGTGCCCGAGGTGCCTGAGGTGCCCCGGGCGCCAAGGCCGGTTTTGACCCCCGACGCGGAAGCACGAATCCGGCAGTCGATTCGAGATCAGCTCTCGCCGCGCCATGTGCCCGATCGGATAGTTGCGGTGAGGGCGCTTCCTCGGACGATCAACGGCAAGAAGGTCGAAGTTCCCGTGAGACGAATAATCCTCGGCGCCCCCGTCGAAACGGCCGTCGCGGCCGGCGCCCTCGCGGATCCCGAAGCCCTCGAGGGACTCCTCGAGGCGATCGCTTCTGCTGAGTTGAAGTGAGCGTCGCCGCGTATTCGGTTCCCGACAGGGTCGTGATACGTGACGTCGGGCCTCGCGACGGGCTCCAAGGAGAGTCACCCGTCGTTCCTCGAGAGCGCGCGCGACTGGTGCTCGCACTTGCCGAAGCCGGTGTCCGCCGCGTGGAGGCGGTCAGCCTCGTCTCTCCGAAGGCGGTTCCGTCGATGGCGGGCGCCGAGGAGGTTCTCGCCGAGATCGGGCGTCCGCCGGGGCTCACCATCACGGCCCTCGTGCCGAACTTGAAGGGAGCTCAACTTGCCCTGGGTGCCGGTGTGGACGAGATAACGGTCACGGTTGCCGTGTCCCCGACGTACAACGAGCGCAACGTGCGGATGACGATCGACGAATCGGTGAGCGCCATCGGCGCGATCTGCGAGCTCGCTGCGTCGGAGCGAGTGCCTGTGGACGCGGTCGTGTCGTGCGCCTTCGGCTCGCCCTACGAAGGGGACGTCGCCTCCGAGGAGGTTCGCGATCTCGTAAGGAGGCTCAAAGACGCGGGAGCCGAGGCGATAACGCTCGCCGACACCACTGGGATGGCGACCCCCCGGATCCTCGCCGACGTATTGGCGGCGGTGGGCACCGATGTCGGCCTTCACATGCACGAGACGCGCGGTACCGGGCTCCTCAATTGCTTCCGGGCTATGGAGATCGGCGTGTCACGGTTCGACACATCGGTGGGAGGCCTCGGCGGTTCGCCCTTCGCGGAGGGATCGGCGGGGAACGTGTCGACAGAGGACCTGGTCGCGCTCCTCGACGACCTGGGCGTCGAGACCGGCATCGACCTCGGCCGACTCTTGTCGGCGAGCGCCTTGGCAGAGCGCCTCGTCGGACACTCGCTTCCCAGTCGTGTCGCATATGCAGGCGCGCGCCTGGGCCGAAGATGACGCGGCCCGGGCGACAAGCGTGACGAAGCGAGGGCGACGGTGGCTGACGGGAGCCTTGGTTGTGTTGCTCCTCGGTCTCGCGGGCGGCGGGATCTATGCAGCACTGTCCAATTCGGGTACTGGTTCGGGCCACCCGCTCGTCGAGCGGGACAACGCGCCGGCTCCGCAGTTCTCGCTCCAGGTCCTTGGCTCGTCCAGGCGAACGATCTCCCTCGCGGCCTTTCGGGGGCACGATCTCGTTGTGAACTTCTGGGCATCGTGGTGCATCCCGTGCCGCACCGAGATGCCACTTTTGCAGTCCGTTTACCTGTCGGAGAAGGGGAGGGTGATGTTCGTGGGCATCGACACGAACGACACGCGCAACGGTGCGCAGGGCTTCATCCGTCAGGTGAAGGTCACCTACCCGACTGCGTTCGACCCAAACGGTCAGGTTGCATCGGCCTACGGGCTCTTCGGTCTCCCGGTGACAGTGTTCATATCCGCCGACGGCAGGATGGCCGGGCGTCACCTCGGGCAGTTCGACGCGTCGTCACTGCAAGCAGCGTTGCAAGAGGCGTTCGGAGCCTGAAAGATTGGACGTCGTGAGCTTCGGCGCTGCCTGTCCAACGGCTCTGCTCGTGGTCGACGTGCAGAACGACTTCTGCGAGGGGGGCACGCTCGCCGTCGACGGTGGCGCAAACGTCGCGGTAAGGATCGCCGCGTTCTTGGACTCTCGGGCGGATCGCTACGACGCGATCGCCGCGAGCCGCGACTGGCACATCGAGCCGGGACGGCACTTTGCATCGGCGATGGGCAAGGACAGCATGCCGGATTTCGTCGACAGCTGGCCCGACCACTGTGTCGCAGGTACTTGGGGGGCCGAGTATCACCCCGCGCTGAGCGGGGCGATCGGTCGTCATGCCCAGGCGGAGTTTCGCAAAGGCCGCTACGAAGCCGCTTACTCGGCGTTCGAAGGCGTCCTCGGCGACGACGACGAGATGCGTCTGAAGGACTGGCTCGCCGATCGCGAGATCGAAGCGGTCGAGATAGTCGGCATCGCGACCGACTACTGCGTTCGTTCCACGGCACTGGACGCCGTATCGGCGGGCTTCGACGCGACCGTCCTCGAGGATCTCGTTGCGGGTGTCGCTCAGGAGACGTCGCACTCTGCCCTCGAAGAGATGCGTGGTGCAGGCGTGCACCTGGCCAGGTCGGACTCTCTTCCACACTGACCCGAGGCCTTTCCTCTGACCGGGAGGCCGCGGCCGAGGCACGATGATCAGCTTCAGGCCATGCATGTGAGCGGCTTGCCTCCGTTGAAGGCCACCATGTCCACGAACGCGGCGACGACGTCGATCTCGTCTCCCGGGTGTGCCCCGCGGCATTCGGCGATAGCACGGTGGAGGTTGCCCACCAGGCGCTCGGGGTGCAGGAGCTGGTCCAGGCCCACCGAAGAGAGGTCTGTCTCGCGTGCAGCCTCCAGGGGACTCACTCCATCCTTGGTTGCCTGCTCGGCTGTGAGCTGGAGGAGTCTCAGGTACGCGCCGGCATCTTCCAGAGCGCCCATCGAGCACGGCTCACCGTGACCTGGGATTATCACCGCCGCGTCGTATTCCACGAGCCGGTCCAGCGCGACGAGGGAGCCCGCGACCGAGCCCATCAGCACGAAGGGCGCAGCCCCGTTGAACACGAGGTCGCCGGTGAACAGGACGCGGTGCTCGGGGATCCAGGCGTACACGTCGTTGGTGGTGTGGGCGGCGATCCCGATGTGACGAAGCTCCACAAGCAGGTCGCCGACGTACACGTCGATGCGGTCGTCGAAAGTGACGAACGGCGGGGTCGGTTCGAGCTCACCCCATTCCACCGCCTCGAAGACCCCCTCGGGGCGAAGGATCCCTGTCTTGATGATCTCGTCGCGACAGCGCTTGTGACCGAGGATCGTCGCGAACGGGAGAAGGCAGTTTCCGTTGGTGTGGTCGCCGTGGTGATGGGTGTTCAACAGCGTCCTGGGCGTTCGGCCGGCCACGCGCTCTATCTCCGAGACGAAGGCGCGGGTTCGGCGCTCGGTCGCGCAGGTGTCGATCGCGAGCACGTTCGAGCTCCCGGAGACGAAGCCGGTGTTGTTGATCCACCAGCTGCCGTCGGGCTGAATGTATGCGAAGACGCCATCGGCCACCTCCTCGGTTCGAGGTGGTGGGAGGTCCCGAGATGACTCGTGGTCCAGATGAGTGCTGGTCATGACGCGGGTCTACCAGCGACATCACACCCCTCGCATAGGTTCGGCCGGCGTGACTCGTGTGCTCCAAGAGAAATCGAGGGGTAGCTGCCCGGCCGGCCTCCGCGCGAAGGCCGACTCGAATCCGCGGCGCACCCTTGTGTTCCTGTTGTTGGCCGGCACTATCGCCGGGGCGTGCACCTCTGCCTCCTCAGCGGCACCGGCACCGGCGTCACCAGCACCGGCGTCACCGGCACCGCCGGTCCGGAGTTCGGGGCCGGCACCCGCAGATGCCGCCGCGCTCGTGCGGTCACCTGGCTACGGATGGTCCGATTCGGGGCTGGACGGGCCGGTTCCCACCTCGGGGAGTTGTCAATACAGAGCCGCCGCCGACGGTTCGAGCCTGCCCGATCCCGAGTGCACACCGGGTGCGATCGATGCCTCCGTGACCGAGGGGAACCTGGCGAGCACGATCTGTGATCCGACTGGATACACGAGCCATGTGAGACCTCCCGAGTCGCTGACCGAGCCGTTCAAGTACGCGTCGATGAGTGCCTACGGAGTCGACGCTCCAGCCGGGCGTTACGAGCTCGACCATCTGGTGGCACTCGAGATCGGGGGATCGAGTGACACGCGAAACCTGTGGCCTGAGTACGACGACCACCCCTCGCCCGGTGTCGCCAACTCGAAGGACGTCGTGGAGGCAGAGATGCACGATCTCGTGTGCAATGCCGTGCACGGCAGGGCTTATCTACCTTTGTCCGTGGCTCAGGTCCTGATGGCCTCGGACTGGACCACGTCGGTCGAGAAGGCGGAGGGATCGCTCGTCCAGCCATAAGGACGCGGCTGGCCGAATGCTCGCTTGTTTACGTCCTTTTCAAACCGAGGCCGACGACGACGTTCCAGCTACGCACCCTCCAGCTCGACACGAGCCCTTCTCGCACATAGGGGTCCGCTTCTGCGAAACGCCGAGCGACAGCCGGGTCGTCGCCCGCGAACACGAGGACCGCCTTGTCGACCGGATCGGCGAGCGCACCTGCCAAGAGGATCTCTCCGCGATCATGCGCATCTTGAACCAGTTTCAGGTGGTCGTCTCGCAAGGGGGCGCGGCGCTCGATGTAGTCGTCAACGAGGTCGTACACGAGCAACCAGTGCATCGACGTCACCTTAGGTGAGGTTCGTATCGCCGGTGTGGCTGCACGCGCGTCGTAGGCTCCGGTGCCTGTGCCCTCCGAAGTCGTCGTCGCCAGCTGGAACGTGCACAGCGGCATCGACGGCTGGGGTCGCCCGTTCGACGTGGTCGCAGGGTGCAGGGCCATGGATGCCGACGTCATCGTTCTCCAGGAGACCTGGTCGCCCGATGGTGAGGTGTCGCTCGCCCGGCGAACAGGCGACGCCCTCGGATACCGGGTCGAGGAATCCGTGATCGCGAGAGGAGTGATGTTCGCACCTCCACCGCGCGCTGGAAGCAGATGGGGACCTCCGCCATGGCAGCGCCCCTTTCACGGCGCGCGAGTCGACCGAGCCCCGTCGTCGAGAACTCGGAACGGCGCGACGCGGGGAACGCTCGGATTGGCCGTGTTGTCTCGACTCGAGATCTCCTATGTCGAGACCTGGGATCTCGGTCAGTTCCTCGGGGACCCGACGAAGCGGTCGGCGATCGCGGTGAAGGTCGTCGCAAGTGGAGCGGGCGGCTCGGCTAGCCAGGGCTTGCTCGTCGCGGGCACGCACCTGTCGCACTTGCGCCATGGCTCGGTCATGCAGATCGCAAGACTTCGAAGGATGCTCGCTCGACGCAGCGGGCCCGCGGTTCCCGCTGTGCTGGGAGGGGACATGAACCTGACTGGGGCGCCGCTCTCTGTCTTGTTGCCGGGTTGGAGGAGGACGGTGCGCGGACCCACTTGGCCTGCTTGGAGACCCCTCGGGCAGAGCGATCACATACTCGTGACACCTGCCGTCGAGGGCTCGGGAGAGGTTCTGGACATCGGAGGCTCGGACCATCTGCCGGTGAGAGCCCACCTCTCGTTCTCCTGATCACAAGACTCGACGACCCGCCCGGGACGCGACGTCATGGTCACGCCATCGAAACAATCCCGACATGAGATCGAAAAGGGGACTACGGTCATTTCCGAGCAGGGCAATTGGACCCTACTGCAAGGGGGGTTCACGCCTGAGGCTTGGGGTGTCTGCCAAGACCTCGCGGACGCTGCAGCAGATGGAAAGAAATGGCACGTCGCCCTCGCGGGCCACTAACAGGAGGCGAAGCGTTGCGAATCATGAAACTAAGCAGGTTGGGGGGCCTGTCGCTGGTCCTCGCAGTCGGGGTGATAGCGACGGCCTGTAGCAGCTCGTCGAGCTCGACCACTTCGACGACGTCGGCTTCCAGTGGACCCTCGGGTCTCAGCACCAGTTCGTTCAACGTCAATTTCACTGCGATGTCTCAGCTGAAGAGCGTGGCCTCTTCGGGCTCGGGACTCGTGGGCGTGATCCTGCCGGACACGACGTCCTCGACCCGCTATGTCGACTTCGACGCGCCATACCTGACCAAGGCGTTCCAGCAGGCCGGGTACAGCTCCTCGGACTTCAAGATCGACAACGCACAGGGGGTCGACGCCACCGAGGTCGCTGACGCGCAGGCCGACATCACAGAAGGTGCGAAGGTCCTGGTCTTCGACCCGCTCGACAGCACGACGGGTGCCCAGGTGCAGCAGCTCGCGGCCGCCCACGGGGTGCAGCTGATCAGCTACGACCGTGCCACGTTCGTCGGGACCAACACGTACTACGTGAGCTTCGACAACGTTCAGGTCGGAAAGCTCATCGGCCAGGGCTTCGAGGACTGCGTGACTGCCTGGAACGTGAGCAGCCCGAAGGTCTTCGAGCTCGACGGCGGTGAGGACACCGACCCGAACGCCGTATCGTTCGCCCAGGGATACGACCAAGTGATCTGGGGCAACACGACGACACCGGAGTCGGCTGGTCTCACGAACAGCAAGGGCTACACCCTCGTCGGCGACCAGATCACCCCTGGTTGGACGAACGCAACCGGTGCGACGATCTTCCAGCAGCAGTTCACCGCTCACCCGACCATCAACGCCACCGTCGAGGCCAACGACGGTCTGGCCAACGTGGTGATCGGGGACCTGAAGAACGCCGGCGTCGGACCGAAGAAGATCCCCACGACAGGACAGGACGCAACACTTCAGGGGATGCAGTGGGTTCTGCAGGGCTACCAGTGCGGGTCGGTCTACAAGCCGATCTACGAGGAGGCGCAGGATGCAGTCGCCCTGGCGACCTACCTTCGTGCAGGCAAGACCCCGCCCTCGTCCCTCGTGAACTCGACCACGTCACCGCCCTCGGGCGTGACCGGGACGACGCAGCCGGCGTCGCTTCTCACCCCGATCTGGGTGACTGCGTCGAACATGAACGCCACTGTCATCAAGGACCAGTTCATCTCTGCGTCCACCTTGTGCACCGCGGTGGGTAGCAGCGTCTGCAGCTCAGCCGGCATCACCCCCTGAACCGGGTGATCCCGACCTGACGTTTGGGACCGCCGCCGCGTCACGCGGCGGCGGTCCCGCGTCGGGGCGTCCGATGCCGTAGTTTTGGGCGAGACGAAAGTGACGAGATGGCCGAGACGAACGTAGAAGAGCCTCTTCTGAGGCTGCGGGGGATCTACAAGAGCTTCGGTGCGGTCCAGGCCCTGGCCGATGTCGATCTTGAGCTGCCCTCCGGACAGATAACGGCACTGTGCGGCGACAACGGTGCCGGCAAGTCCGTGCTCGTGAAGTGCATCGCGGGGACCCACGAGCCCGACGAGGGATCGATGTTCTGGGAGGGCCGCCACGTCCGCATCCGTAATGCTCACGATGCCGCCGCCCTCGGGATCGAGACCGTCTACCAGGACCTCGCTCTCGCAGACAATCTCGACATCGTTCAGAACATGTTCCTCGGACGTGAACGCCTCCGCTATCGCCAGCTCGACGAGAACGACATGGAGCGCGCCGCCGCCCAAACACTTGCGAGCCTGCGCGTGACGACCGTGAGGTCGATTCGCCAGCCAGTCGGATCGCTCTCGGGGGGGCAGCGACAGTCGGTAGCCGTCGCGAAAGCAGTCATGTGGAACTCCAAGCTCGTGATCATGGACGAGCCGACCGCCGCGCTCGGAGTGACCCAGACGACGATGGTGCTCGACCTCATGCGGCGCTTGCGTGACCACGGGCTGGCCGTCCTAATGATCTCCCACAACTTGAACGATGTCTTTGCAGTGGGCGACAGGATGGCGGTCCTCTACCTGGGGAGGTTGGTCGTGCAGGACCAGGCGTCCGCGTTCGACCGTCAGAGCCTCGTCGAGTACATGACCACCGGAGGTCTTGGCGTGACTGCCGCAGGACTGCCCACGGGAAGCGGAGCGCCCGAGCATGGCAAAGCCTGATCCTGGCCCGGGTCCGGGTATCGGCGGTGCCCCGCCGGCTCTGGATGGCGACCCACAAATAGGAGAGCTGGTCGACCTTACAGCAGCTCCGGAAGCCGCTGCGCCCCTCGTTCCCGCTGAGATAGTCGCGCAGACCCTGCCCGAATACCTGCGAGCCCTATTGCTTCGTGTCAAGGGCGGGGAGAGCGGCATGTTGCCGGTCATCCTGGCGCTGGTCATCATCGTCATCGTCTTCGAGGCGATCAGCCCCAACCACGTCTTTCTCCACGCCACCAACATCGTGAACCTCTTCCAGCAGAGCGCATTCTTCATCGTGTTCGCCATGGCCGAGATCTTCGTCCTGTTGCTGGGAGAGATCGACCTCTCCATCGGCTTTGTGGGCCCTGTAGGAGCGGTGATCGCGGTGCAGCTCGTACAGCCTCGAACGACCGGCTGGCCGTGGGAGGCTGCCATCGTCGTGGCGTTGCTGGCGTGCGCGGTGATCGGCGCGGTCCAGGGCTCGTTGATAACGCGCCTTCGGCTCCCCTCCTTCATCGTCACCCTCGCCGGACTTCTCATCTTCAACGGGGTGCTGCTGATCATCCTGGGGTTGGGTCCGTTCTCCGGTTATCCGAGCCTCATCGGCCGTTCGTCGAACCTGCACGCCCTCTACGCCCTCATGTGGGGACACGTCAGCCCGCTCGTGGGCTGGATCGTCATGATCGCCCTCGTGGCCGTCATGGGCCTGAACCTCTTCCTGCGCGACACGAGGCGCCGCCGAAGTGGGCTGGTGGCGCCGCCGCTGAGCCTGACACTCATAAAGATCGCGTTCATGGCGGCCGTCGGGATAGCGGTCGTGGTGATCTGCAACTTGAACCGCGCCACCTTTGGCACCCTTGAGGGTGTTCCGTACGTGGTGTTCATCGTTCTTGGAATGCTGGTGATCTGGACGTTCCTGCTCCAGCGGATGCGCTTCGGGCGCTACGTCTACGCCATCGGCGGCAACCCCGAGGCGGCGCGCCGAGCGGGGATCAACGTCGCGATGATCCGTACGTGGGCGTTCATCCTCTGTGCCGTCACGGCGGGCGTCGCCGGACTGCTCTACGCCTCCTACCTGGGTGGCATGTCGAACAACGTGAACGGTGGCCAGCTCGTGCTCTACGCGGTCGCCGCCGCTGTCATAGGCGGAACGTCGCTGTTCGGGGGTAGGGGGAGGATCGCCCACGGAGTGCTCGGGGGACTCGTGATCGGTGGGATCTACAACGGCATCTATCTCCTGGGGCTGTCGGCGCAGTGGCAATACATCATCACCGGCTTCGTGCTCATCGTGGCGGTGACCGTCGACGCGCTCAGCCGCCGGGGGACCACGACCGGCGGCCTCGCCGGTCGATGAGGAGGTTGTCGGGCCGTCGGCTATGAGCGGCTCCGACACCATTCGTGTCGGCCTCGTCGGCTACGGGCTGTCAGGGCGGGTCTTCCACGCTCCGCTTCTGAACGCGACCCCAGGGTTCACCCTGAGCACCATCGTCACCGGGAACGCCACGCGTCAGGCGCAGGCGCGAGCCGACCACCCGGACGCCCGAGTGATCGGGAGGGCTGAAGAGCTGTGGAGCTGTGCGAAGGACCACGATCTCGCGGTGGTCGCCACGGACACGGGATCGCACGTGTCGCTCGCCTCCGCAGCTATCGACGCCGGGTTGGCAGTCGTCGTGGAGAAGCCCCTCGCGCCTAGCGCGGACCAAGCGCGCGGTCTGGTGGATCGAGCGAACAGGCTCGGGCTCGTGCTCAGCGTCTTCCACAACCGTCGTTGGGATTCGGATCACCTCACGCTTCTGCGACTCGTCGGTGAGGGTGCCCTCGGGGAGGTGATGCGTTATGAGTCCCGGTTCGAACGCTGGCGCCCTGAATCGAACCGGGAGTCCTGGCGCGAGCGAGAGGCGCCGTCTTCGGGGGGAGGGGTGCGTCTGGATCTTGGAGTCCATCTCGTCGACCAGGCCCTAACCCTCTTCGGAGCGTCGCACTCCGTGTACGCCGAGGTCTTTTCGCGCCGAGGCGGTGCGGACGACGACGTGTTCATGGCGGTCGAGCACGTCTCGGGAGTCCGGTCGCACATGTGGGCAGGGGCGCTGAGCGCGGCACCCGGACCGCGTCTCAGGGTCCTCGGTACCGGCGGCGCGTTCGTCGTGGCCGGTCTCGACGGCCAGGAGCACGCGCTTCGCTCGGGCCGGCGACCCGACGAGCCCGACTTCGGCGAGGAGCCGGAGCAGAGTTGGGGCCGGCTGTTTCACGGCGACGCCGGTGAACCCGTGCGTCCGGAGCGAGGGCGCTGGAGCCAGTACTACGCGGACCTCGCGCTGGCGATGCGCGGTGGATCGGCTCCTCCTGTGGACCCTGGCGATGCGCTCGCAGCGCTCGAGTTGCTCGACGCGGCCCTGCGCAGTGCGCAGGAGGGCTCGGTCGTGTACCTGGGCTAGGGGCCGTGGCGGGGGCCGGCGGCAGTGGCGAGCGGGAGGCGCTCGTCCGGTACGTCGGTCTTCCACGACTCGCGTATCCAGTGGTGTGCCGGGTCGTCGCAGAAGGTCATCGTGCGTTCTGGCGCCGGACCGGCCAGCACGTTCAGGTAGTAGAGGTCGTATCCCGGTGACGTCATCGAGGGCCCGTGGTATCCGCGCGGAATGAGCACCACGTCACCTTGGCCGACCTGCTCGCACATGTCGATCTCGCGGTCGGCTGTGTAGAGGCGGTGAAAGGCGAACCCCTCACCGATCTTCCGAGAGCCGTCTTCGCACGCCCGCGCCAGCTCGAAGTAGTAGATCTCCTCGAGAACGGCCTCGCCAGGCCTGGCCTCGTCGTGCTTGTGGGGCGGATAGCTCGACCAGTTTCCGGCAGGAGTTATGCACTCGACTGCAACCAGCTTGTCGGCTGGGAACGACTGCGGATCACAGAAGTTGTTCAGCTGGCGTGTCGCCTGTCCTGCCCCCCGAAGCTCCACGGGCACCTCTTCGGCCGGTCCATAGGCAGGTTCGAGGCGTCTCGTCGACTCCGAGCTCGGAAGAGCGAACCGCCCACCACGGCGGCTCGACAGCCGCACCTCGGAGTCGATCGGGAGATAGGCGAAGTCGCTCACACGGCTGAACACGTCGTCTCTGCCGGCCAGCTCGAATCTTCGCCCCTCGCATTCGATGACGCACGAACCCGCGAGGGGAAGCACGACCATCTCTGTCGATCCGGTCGACCACGACCGAGTTTCCCCGCTCGAGAGCTCGATCACGCGAAGGCCCGCGTAGGTCCATCCTGCGTAGCCTGGGCTCACGACGACCCGGTCGTAGTCGTCGGCCGACTGGCCATATGGGATGTGAAGCGGGTGACTCAATGTGGCTCCAAGCTCACATCGTACGAGAGAATGATGCAATGCCTGAGGTCGCACCAGGTCTCGGACAGTTCGACCTCTCCGGTCGCGCCTCTCTGGTCACGGGGGCGACTGGTGCTCTCGGACGCGCCATAGCGATGGGTCTTGCACGATGCGGCTCGAAGGTGGCGGTGCTCGCCCGCGGCTCCAATGCGACCGAGAAGTTAGCCGAGGAGATCCGAGGCGGCGGAGCCGACTCGATCGCGTTGGCCTGCGACGTCCTCGAGCGCGATCAGCTGGTAGACGCCCGTTCGTCCATCGAGGCCGAGTGGGGACACCTGGACGTCCTCGTGAACGCAGCAGGGGGAAACCTCACCTCGGCGACCCTCTCACCCGAGCAAACCCTCTTCGACATCGACCTCGACGCGTTTCGTGACGTCGTCGAGCTGAACCTCCTCGGCGCGCTCACGCCGATACAGGTCTTCGCGTCGATGATGGCCGAAGCCGGTCGAGGGAGCATCGTGAACATCTCCTCGGTGACCGCATCGCGACCACTTTCACGAGTCGCCGGATATGGCGCATCCAAGGCGGGGCTTGAGAACCTGACGCGCTGGCTGGCCGACCACCTCGCGAGGCGGTTCGGACCCGGCATCCGGGTCAACGCGATCGCTCCGGGGTTCTTCGTCGCCGAACAGAACCGTGGACTGCTCGTCGAGCCGGGTGGATCCCTGAGCGAGCGAGGCAGGAAAGTGGTGGCTCACACACCGATGGGCCGGCTGGGCGATCCCGAGGACCTCGTCGGCCCTGTGGTCTGGCTCGCCTCGGACGGCAGTCTGTTCGTGACCGGAGCCGTGGTGCCCGTGGACGGTGGCTTCGAGGCCTTCGGAGGGGTGTGAAGTGCTCGTAGCGCAGGCCGGCCCCGGTCAGCGTGTCGAGCGTTCGGCGATGCGAGATGTGCTGTCCGGCGCGCTCGAAAAGGAGGTCGCGGGCGAGAAGGTTCTCCTTGTAGTCCCCGACCGAACTCGACGCCTGCCGCTTCCCCATGTGATGTGGGCGGCCGTGGAGGCCCTTCATCGCGCGTCGAGCGTCGAAGTGCTGGTCGCGCTTGGGACCCACCCTCCGATCGAGGCCGAGCGGCTCGATGCGTGGATCGGACGCCAGAGTTTGTCGCGTTCTGTTCATGTCGCGAATCACGCGTGGGACGATCCGGACTCGCTTTGCACTCTCGGGACCATCTCCGAGGAGCGTATGCGTCACATCGCGGGAGACCTTTGGCAGCCGTCGCTCGCGGGCCCGACGGAGGTGCGCATCAACCGCGCAGCGGCCGGAGCTGATCGGGTCGTGATCCTCGGGCCGACCCTGCCCCACGAGGTGGCAGGGTTCTCGGGAGGCGGCAAGTACCTCTTCCCCGGCATCAGCGGCCCCGAGATGATCAACGTCATGCATTGGCTCGGGGCACTGAGCGGAGTCATGTCGACGATCGGGTTCGAGCGCACACCGGTGCGTGACCTCATCGACGAAGCGGCAGAGCTCCTGCCCACGGCGGTGAGCCTCGTCTCGCTCGTCACAGAAGGTGACTCAGTCGCAGGGATGTTCGTCGGTGACCTGCACGACGCGTGGCACGCCTCGGTCGAGTTGGCGAGCCGCCTTCACGTCGTGTGGCTCGACCACCCTTATGAGAGAGCGATCTCATGTGCACTACCCATCTACGACGAGCTGTGGACCGCCGGCAAGGCGATGTACAAGCTCGAAGCCGCTGTCGCAGACGGCGGAGAGCTGGTCGTATACGCACCTGGCGTCGAAACCGTCAGCAGCGCGCACGGCGAGAAGATCTTCGAGGTCGGGTACCACGTGCTCCCTTACTTCCTGGAACAGGCACACCGATTCCGCTCGGTGCCTCTGGCGGTGCTCGCACACAGAACCCATGTGAAGGGGGCAGGGACGTACGAAAGAGGGATCGAGCATCCTCGCATCGAGGTCAAGCTGGCGAGCGCCATCAGCGAGGAGGAATGCGTCCGGCTGAACCTGGGGTACGTCGACCCGCGGTCAGTCGACATCACCCGTGCCGACGACACCACAGAGGAGCACTTCGACGACGGGGGAGTGCTGTTCGTTCCTCGGTCGGGCGAGATGCTCTACAGGGTTCGGGCCACCGCGTGACCGAGGCGAGCCCCGTCGTCGTGTTGATGGGCGTTTCCGGAGTGGGGAAGTCGACGATCGGCGAGGCTCTTTCGGAGCGCCTCGGGTGGTCGTTCGTCGACGGGGACGAGTACCACTCAGAGGCGAATGTGGCCAAGATGAAGCGGGGCGAGCCACTCGACGACGCCGATCGCGGGCCGTGGCTGCATACGTTGAACGACGTCATCGCGGCTCACCGGGGACAGGGGCGCCCACTCGTGCTCGCTTGCTCGGCGCTGAAAGAGTCGTACCGTGAAGTGCTGACTGGTGGGCTTCCGTCGATCGTGTTCGTACACCTGCGCGCGGCTCCCGAGCTCATAGCCTCCCGATTGGCCACCAGACGCGGTCACTACATGCCGACTTCGCTCCTCGCGAGCCAGTTGGACGTGCTCGAGCCCCCCGCCGACGCGATAACCATCGACGCCGGCCGGCCGCTAGAAGACATCGTCCGCGAGCTTGCGGATCGGCTCGCTCGGACGCCTCCGCCGGCCTCTAAGCTTCGGGACGTTTCGAAGGAGCCCGCGTGACCAAAGAGACCACTGAGATCGAGATCCTCTTCGAGGAGGACGGCGACCACACCGAGGCTCGGGCGTCGATCATGATTCGAGGAGCGACGTTCACCGGTTCGGGACGCTCAAGACGCAACCCGTCGGACCCCGAAGTTCCAATGGTCGGCGAAGAGCTAGCTGCCGCCAGAGCGCTGTCGGATCTGGCGCACAAGTTGGTCGAGGCCGCTGCAGAGGCGATCAGTGGGCGCGAAGGCCGTCCAGCTCGTCTGACGAACTGAGCGAACGTCTCCTGAGTTGCACCTGGCTCAGGACGACCCGTTCCCGTTGACGCTCGGCATCGACACGGCGATCTGCCCGCGGCCCCGGCGCTTCGCCTCGTAGCAGGCGTCGTCCGCCCTGCGCAGCATCTCCTCCACTCGGCTTCCGGGGACCGCCTCGGCCACTCCCGCCGAGAAAACCTGAGACGAGGCACTGGCGAGGCGCCCGAGGACGTCGACTGCTTGTTTGCCTGCGGTGGACGGCAGCATCAACACGAACTCGTCTCCGCCCGCGCGTGCCAGCATGTCGAACGGCCTCAGTGCCGCAGCCCACTCTCTGGCTGTCGCTGCGAGCACGCGGTCGCCCTCCTGGTGCCCGAGGGCGTCGTTCACCTCCTTGAACCTGTCGAGGTCCAAGACGGCGACCGATAGCGGATGTCCGAGCCGCTCACAGCGCGACAACTCCCGAGCGAGAACCGGCTCGAATGCCCGGCGGTTCGCCAGCCCGGTGAGTGGGTCGGTCGCCGCGGCGACCTTCAGGGCCTTCTGCTGGACGTGGACCACCAGGCCGACGGTTGCGGTCGTGCCTGCCATTCCGAGCCAACCCGCTGTTGCACCGGGGACTCCAGAAGTGAGAAGCACGCCGGCTGAGACTCCTGACTGCACGATCAGGTAGAGTGCCAGCAGCTTGCTCGAATAATTCGATGCAGCGTAGATCGTGGGCAACAGGTACATGCTGCAGATGGCGAAAGCCACGGCACTGTGGTGGGCGAAGGCCACTCCGACACTGATACCCACGAGCGAAAGCAGCTGCGTCACGTAGTTGGGCCAAATCGGCAAGCGCGCGCCAATGAGCAGCTCGGTCACCGCGACCACCGCGGCGAAACCGGCCAGGCCGATCCAGCCCGAGGTGTTGACGGTCGGCCCGTGAGGAAGGAACACCGCGGCAAGAGCGATAGCCCCACCGATCGCCCAGAGGAGCGCTGTGAATTGGGCGGTCTGCTTGGGTGAGATCGAGGTCCCGTCTGCTCTGCTCGGGTCCGGTGCCTTGGGGTGCTCCTTGGCGCGATCGCCTCGGCCCTCGTCGGGGCCGTTCACGAAAAGCTCACCGCCAGTCGCCTGAGAAACCACAGCTGCCCACGTCCGTGCGCTCAGAGGCGCCATCGTCGTCTTCTGCAAGTATCGGCGCGAACGACCCCTCGACGAGCAGGGCCAAAAGTCCTAAGAGGGTCCCATTTTGCCTCGTTGCACCTCCGGCGATCGAGGCGTTACCTCAGCGTACGAAGGCTGTGAGAACGCTGGGCGACGTGGAGGATCCGGCGCCGCCACCGCCCCCATTACCGCCGCCGCTTGCTCCGCCGATGGAGGGGTACGTGACCGCCCCTGGGGGAGCGCTCTCGGAGACCGCTTCCCCGTAGTCGGCGAACGTCATCGTGAAGGACGTGGATTGTCCTGCGGAGGTTCCGCTTTCGCGGTAGCGGACAGGAAGGTGCGACGAGGGTGAGATCTCCAACGTGGCTGTCCCCGTGAGCGTCTGAGTCTGGCCTGCGATCTGCACCGGCTTGATCGCCCCGCTGACCGTCTGCAGCGTGCGTCCGCCTGTCGTGGTGCTCCCGAGTTGCTGCGGCTTCAGGCTGATGTTTTCGGACAGAGCATCGTTGGTGTTGACCGCAGCGTAAACGGAGGCGTAGGGAGCGTCGGATGGGGAGAGCGAGATCCACTGGTTGGCGTGGGCTTGAGCCACCGACGTGCTCACATCGAGGTTCTCTTCCAAAGCCAGAGTGTCCCCCTCGAAGTAGCAGGAGGAGCCGATGACCACGACCTCGAAGGTCGCATGCCCGTTCGAGTCAGTGGTGGTGATCTGCTGCATGCCGGACGTTCTTCCCGCGTCGCCGATGGTCGTGGCGTTTCCCGTCGTTCCCGTCGATGTCGACACGTAGTGGAAGCTTCCCGCCGCGCGGGCAGCTGCCAGGGCGCGCTCGAGCGCGGCGCTTGCTTCGGGTGACACCGGTGCGGAGGCAGGCACCGAGCTGGGCGAGCTCGAGCCCGTGAACAGGGCCACCCCGCCGCCTGCAAGAAGCCCGACGACGAGCACAGATGCGAGAACGATCAGCACGATGCGGCGACGGCGCGAGGTGGCGGTTCGCAGGCCCTCGTCGGTGGTCGCTGGGGCTGCCGTGAGACTCCCGTTTGGTGCGAAGTCGTAGGCCGGGGCCGGCCATGAGCCGGGCTGCCCGCTCTCGGCCGTGCCGGTTTGGGCCCAGGGATCCACCGAGGCCTGTGGCTGGGGGTAACCGGGTGGTGGGTAACCGGGGTGGGGGGGCGGGTACCCAGGTGGTGGGTATCCGGGAGGTGGGTAACCGGGTGGGGGGTACCCAGCGGGAGGGTAACCGGGTGGGGGGTACCCAGCGGGAGGGGAACCGGGTGGGGGGTATCCAGCGGGAG
>Ga0116216_10001321_pt1 | contig 17319 bp, 16 predicted proteins | sample Sb_taG_11_FD_89696 | JGI IMG/M metagenome (GOLD analysis project Ga0116216, IMG submission 89696) | Peat soil microbial communities from Weissenstadt, Germany - Sb_50d_3_AS metaG | ecosystem: Environmental > Terrestrial > Soil > Wetlands > Peat | place: Germany: Weissenstadt | collected 2010-09-21
CAACGGCCGACACCACCACCGCTGCCGACGATGCCCCGGCATCCCATACCAACCCCCCCGAACCACCGCCGAACCGGCGTGCTCCGGGACCGGACACTCAGGGATCTCCACAGTCCGGCGACGTTATCCCTGCAACCGGACGTATCCACTCAAATCGAGTAAGGACATATGTTCGCGTGCGCGAGTATCGCTATACCGCCACCGAACACGACCTCGAGAAGCCCTGGCTCGTCATTGGCCGGGAGCACCGAACGGTCCGACTCGATCATGACGCGCGCCCGACCCGGTCACCACCGCGAAGGCGTTGATGCTGCGGGGACTGATCCATCTCCAGCGCGCGAGCCGGAGCTGGCGCTGCGCGACAGCGAGCAGGCGACGGCGATCGCACACCAGGTCGGCCCGCGCTTCATTCGGGGTTCCTCGTGATGGAGGCTCAGGCTCGCATGATTTGCGGAGACCTGGACGGGGCGGCCGACCAGCTTGCCGAAGCAGACCGCATCGGCGCCGAGGTCGACACGACGCGTTTGCGCGACCGGTACGCGTACCGCTGCGCGCTGGCCAGACTGCGCGGCCGCCCGGTCGAGGCGCTGGACTACGCCGCCAGCGCCATCGACGCGTGGCAGGAGCGCGGGAGCGCGCTCCACCTGCTCGGCAACCTCGCGACCGCGGCCGAACTGCTCGCCGAACTCGAGCACGATCCAGAAGCGGTGGAAATGCTCGGACTCGTCGAGGCCTGCTCCCTCGACGTCCACGGCCCGGGCGCCGACCCCTACACGTCGCTTGACGAGCCCCGGACCGTCCTGGCCGCCGAGCAGCGACTAGGACCAGCGGCCGCCGAGCACCGGAACAACGGGCTGAGCGTGGCCGCGGGCATGCGCGCGACCCGAGCCACGAAGCTCATCCGCATCGCCCAACGGACCGTCGTCACATAACTCCTCTAGGAGCACGAGCGCCGTACCCCAAAGGCGCTCCCGCCAACTTCGCACGGCCCGACCGCTGCGCCGGCCGCATCGGCGGCCTCGTCCCGACGCCCCCGGGGCTGAGATCCGCCGCGCACTAACGGACCGAGCCACCCCGTTTCATTGAGCCGAGCATCCCGGAGCTGCCATCGCCGACCCGCCCAGCACGGAACCCGAGCACATGACGGCCAGAGTGCTAGCCAAGAAGCTACAAGCACCGCCGGGGCTGAGTCGCGCTTGCCGCGCTAACAGGTCCCCCGCCGAGGGTTGCGTTGACACCCCGTGGCGGGATCAAAGCGGGTCCGTGTGCGGGGCCTTGAAAGAGCCCTGGATGACGCAAGGGCAACTATGCGGCGGCGAGATCGCGTCGCTGGAAGGCGGCGAGCCCGGCGAGCGCGGTGATTACGCCGAGGCCGGTGAGCACCCCGATGGCGGTCCAGTTGAGGCTGGCTGCGGGTACGGGACCGAGATGGGAGAGCAGCGCTGTGTCTAGAAGCAGGAGGTTGCTCGTGATGCTCGACCCGATGATGTCGATCAAGAACGACCATAGGACCACGACGTAGAGGATCGGCGTCGCGATCCGCGGGACGAGCCCGTAGAGGAGCGTCCCGAGGCCGAGGATAAACAGGGCGGCCGGCATCACGTTCAGCCCCGCCTGCAGCATCGCCCAGAACCCGACGTGGCCGTGCCCGCCCGCCACCCCGATCCAGCCGGCGATGGCCGTGGCCAGGCCAGCGGCGACCACGAGTGCGGCGCCGAATCCAACGCGGCCGGCGAGCCAGGTTCCCCGCTTAAGGCGGCGTGCGAGCAGGTTGTCGAGGTGGCCGTCGGCCTCCTCGCCGCGCATCGCTGAGATCTGGCCAGCAGCGGCGAACGCGACGAGCGCGGCGATGAAGAGGAACAAGAAGCCGATCCACGCCGCTGCAGCGCCGCCATGATGGCCGCCGAGGCGAACCACGGACTGCTCGACCGACTTGTCCACCGCGGCGGCACCGACGGCCGACCGCGCGACCAGTCCAAAGATCAGACCCAGCAGTGCCAACGCACCGATCCAGGCGACGGCGACCCAGCGCTCGAGCCGGATGACGAGCCGGGCCGGACTGCCGAGCAGACGAGTGTCTGCCCTCACCGCGTTGTGGCGGGCGAGCACGGCGGTGCCGAGGTCTCGACTGCCGGCGAATCTAACCGCGAGCGTGGCGGCGCCGACCGTGAGCAGGATGATCGGCACGAGCGCAAGTGGTTGTGAGCCGGTGAATGGACGTAGGTTCTCGACCCATCCGACCGGGCTCATCCAGCGCATCCAGCCCAAACCGCTGACCGAGTCGGCGACCATGCGGATCACGAAGCACGCCGCGAAGATCGAGGCGGCGAGGCCGTTGGCCTGACGGCGAGTCGGGGCGAGCTGGCTGGTCAGCGCGCCGATCGCCAGGAACAGCGCCGCGGTGGCGGTCGCCGCCGTCGCGAAGAAGATCGACGCGGAGGTAGAGAAGCGGACGTTTGAGTTCGACCCGGCTGCGATCGTGAATGCTGCGGTCAATACCCACAGCACGATCCATCCGACTGCGAGCCCGGCAATTGCCTGTACAGTCGCGTGGCGGCGGGTGGTGCGACCTGCGAGCAGCAGTTCCCAGCGTCCGGCATCCTCTTCCTTGCGCAGCAGGCGCGTTGCGGTGAGCAGGCCCCAGATCGCCCCGAGGATGATCACCAGGCCGAACGTCCGCCAAGCCATCTCGCCGCCCACGGTGTCCAGCCGCCGAGCCGGGCCGATGATCGCCGTGATGCCGGCGTTGTGGCCGAACGTGTGGGCGAACGCCTCCCGCGAGGCGACCGTGGGATAGTTCGTGGGGTAGCTGAGCGCGTCGTTCAGCACGAGCGCGCCGAATAGCAGGCCCCAGACAGCACCCGATCGCGCCGCGCTCTTCGCGGTGCTCAGCGCGATCACGGTCGCGGCCCGACGCTCGCCGATGCCGAACTCAAGCTGCATGAACCGCGTCCTTCTCGGCCGCCGACTCCCCGCCGTAGTGCGCGAGGAACAGCTCCTCCAGCGACGGTTCCCGGCTGAGCAGCTGATGCACACCCGACGCGACGAGCGCATCGAGCAGCGGCTCGACCGACCCGACCACCTGACAGCGGACGTGATTGCCCTCCACATCGACCGCGCTCACGCCCGGGATCCTCGACATGTCCGGAGGAGCCCCATCGAAGGTCGCGTCGATCGACAATGCCGACAGGTGACGCATCTCCGCCAGCGTGCCCACCTCGACCAGCTCGCCCGCGCGAAGAATCGCGACCCTGTCTGAGAGCGCCTCGACCTCGCTAAGGATGTGTGAGGACAAGAACACCGCCTGCCCACGCGCCCGCGCCTCAATGACGCACTCGCGAAAGACCTGCTCCATCAGCGGATCAAGACCGCTCGTGGGCTCATCGAGGATCAACAGATCGGCTCGCGAGCTCAAAGCGGCGATCAGCAGCACCTTCTGACGGTTGCCCTTCGAATACGCGCGGACCTTCTTGGACGCGTCGAGCTTGAACAGCTCGACCAGCTCCTCCTGATACAGCAAATCGGCCTGGCCCTGCACGCGACCCAGCAGGTGCAGCGTCTCGCTGCCAGTCAGCCCCGGCCACAGATTCGCCTCACCGGGAACGTAAGCCACCCGCCGGTGCGCCTCGGCCGGATGCGCCTGCGCGTCGACGCCGAAGATCTCCACCCTCCCGGCAGTAGCCCGAATCATCCCCAAAAGGCACCGGATCGTGGTCGTCTTCCCGGCCCCGTTAGGCCCCAAGTAGCCAAGCACCTCGCCGTCAGACACCTCCAGATCCAGCGGCCGAAGCGCCACCGTGGTGCCGAACGACTTCGTCAAGCCAACGGTCCGGATCGCTGCCACCGTAGTCATCGGACTCCCTCCCAATCGCCTTCCTCTACGGCTTCAAGTGCGCGTCGAAGAACGCGAGGATGCGCTGGCGTGCATCGCGCGCGGATTGCTCGTGGTAGCCCGATCCTGGGGAGAGGATTCCGAAGACCGGCTCCAAGACGGCGAACGGGAGCGGCGTCTTGTCTCCAGCTCCTTCGTGGTCGTTGAGAAAGGCGTGCCCGGCCTCCGGGTACTCCTTGACATCGTGCTCGACCCCGACGGCCGTCAATGCCCGGTCGAGGCGATCGGCGGCCCCCCGCAGTGCACGATCCTTGCCGCCGTAGCTTCCCACGATCGGGCAAGCCCGTCTCAGGAAGCTGGCCGTGTAGGCGTCCTTGGGAGCGGTGCCGTAGTTGACGCTCGAGACCGTAAACCCGCGATCGGCTGCGAGCAGCAAGGCGAACCCCCCTCCCATGCAGTAGCCGATCACACCGATCCTGCCCGTGCAGTCCTCCCGCGCCTCCAGCCAGACGCGTGCCGCCTCGATCTCCTCGAACGACCTTCCCCGCCCGGCGCGCACGTCGCGCATGACCGCGATCATGCAGGCCACCCTCCCTCTCCCATGCAAGAGGTCCGGCGCTACGGCCAGGTACCCCTCGCCCGCGAGCCAGTCAGCCTGGTTGCGTAAGTCCTGGCTCATTCCCGATGCGTCGTGGATGACCACGACACCCGGCCAGGGGCCCCCGCCCCCAGGTATCGCCAGGTAGGACGGCAGCTCACCCCGAGTGGGGATCATCACCTCAGCCATCACGTCTCCTTGGTCGGTGGTCGTCCCGGACGGTCCGCATCGGTGACGCCGCTCGATACGACGCTTGCCGCGAGCCCCTGAGAACCGCCGGACCGCTAAAGCGGGTGTCGAAGGCGCCAACCTTTGTGTCGCCGTGGCCGAGCGACGCGAGCCAGTCACGCACACCCGGGCCGTCGGCGTCGCGATCGAGCACCAGATCGTTGCCGGGCTTCTGCGCCGTGGCGGCCGCCCACTTGCGGGTGCCCCTGCGACTCATGCCGTGAAAATGGGTGGGCCCGCCCACCACGAGCAGATCGGCATCGCCCAACCGCTCGCCGCCTGCCTCAGCCAGCGGAACCACGACGACTTCAAGCATCGGCTCGAGCCCCTTGCCAACCGCATCAGCGATCGCGTGCGTATTACCGAACATCGACTCGTACACGATCACCGCCCGCACGGGCCACCTCCTGACTCATTGTGGTACTGCTCTCAAGCAAGGCGCGTCGCATGGCGCTCAGGTGCTGACGGTCAGGGCTTCGGTCCAGAACTCTCGGTCGGCAACGGCTTCCCCGCCGTGCCCCACCTTGCCCGCGACCGAGACGCGGGTTTGCACGTCGCCGCCGTTAGGGGTGAATGTCACGTTGATTTGCTCTGCGCTGAGCACGCGGCCGAGCCACACCATCGTGCTGACGGGCATTGGTGCCACCAGCTTTGGCTTGTAGGTGAGCGAGGTTGCTGTGTGCTTGCTGAGCCGCATCTCGCGGTGAAGGTTGCGGGCACCGCCACCGCCGCTCGGCCGGCGCAGCCGGTCGGTCAGGACTCTTTGCAGTCGCGCCCTGGCGTCTTCGGGTGTTCCCGTGGTTGAGAACTCGTATGAGAAGGTTTGAGCCATCTTGGTCTCCTTGCGGTAGTGGGCCGGGTGTCACCGTGCCTTTGGCGCCCAGCCGAAGCGCCGGACGGCGATTACGAGCCCCGCGGCGCCCCAGATCGCGATGATCAGCAGATCAGGCCAGGCGAACCCGGCGCCGGTGGTGTACGGGTTGAACGCCTTTAGCAGCGCCTGTTGAAGGTGGCGGACCGGGAACACGTTGGCGACGTCGGTGAGCCAGTGGGGGATGCTCGCTGACGGGATGAAGATCCCGGAGATGAAGTAGAGCGGCAGCATGATGAGCTGCAGCACCGGTTGGGCGGAGTCGGCCGAGTTGATCACGGTGACCAGCGCGTAGCCGAGCGCGCAGAACGCGATCGCGCCGATCGCGATCGTGACGATGATCGCCGGGATCGTCCGTCCCGGCACGCGGGCGCCGTAGACGACGGCGCCGATCACGATCAGCACGACCGCGTTGACGATCGCGGTGCCGACGCAGATCAGCGCGCGGCTGGCGATCAGCACCCACGCGGGTACCGGCGTGGAGCGCCGGCGCTTGAGGATCCCCGCCTCCCGCTGCGCGGTGACCGAGATGACCAGGGTCATGAACGAGGCCTGGATCACACCCAGCGCTACCAGCCCGGGCACGTAGTAGGTCGACTCTTTGATCGTTCCGCCCGGCACGCGCACCGTGCCGTTGCCGAAGATCGAGCACAGCAGAACCAGGAACAGGACCGGCAGCGCCAGCGTGAAGAACCGTCCTTGGCGGTTGCGCAGGAACGCCAGCCCGTCGTAGCGAACCTGACTGATGACCAGCGCGGCGCCAGATCGGCGCAACCCGCGTGGCGCGCTCGCACTGGTGGCGCTCATCTCGGCGCCTCGGTCAGCTTCAGGTAGATCTCCTCGAGCGTCGGCCGATGCACCTCGATGTCCGGCAGCTCGAGGCCGTTGGTACGTGCCCAGTCGATCAGCGTGCCGAGCGCTTCCGTGGGCGCCTGGGTGTGCAGCTCGACGCGGCGATGATGGTCGTCCGCGATCGCGGCGAAAAGCCCGGCCGGAAGATCAGCCGGCTCGATCCCGGGCGGCAGCCCAAACGAGACCACCGTCGCTGCGGTGTCGCGCCCGCCGAGGTCCTGTGGCGTGCCCTCTGCGACGATCCGCCCACCAGCCAACACAGCGATCCGATCGGCCAGATACTCCGCCTCCTCCATGTAATGGGTCGTGAGGAAGATCGTCTTCCCCAGACCCTGGAGCCCGGCGATCATCTCCCATGCCGCTCGCCGCGCCGACGGGTCAAACCCCGTCGTCGGCTCATCCAAGAACACCAGCTCGGGATCGCCGACCAGCGCCAGCGCGACATCCAGACGCCGTCGCTGACCACCGGACAGGGTCCCGCCGCGCGCCTGCGCCTTCTCCGCCAGACCGACCAACTCGATCAGCTCGTCCACCGCGCGGGGCGCACCGTAATAGCTCGCATACATGCTCAGGCACTCGCGCACCGTCAAGTCAGGCTCAGCCGCCGACTCCTGCAACACCACCCCAACCCGCTCGCGCCAATCCGCGCTGGCATGCTGGGGATCGACGCCGAGCACCGAGACCTCGCCGCCGGTCCGCTTCAGGTAACCCTCCAAGACCTCGACCGTGGTCGTCTTCCCGGCCCCGTTCGGGCCCAGGAACGCGAACACCTCACCCCGGCGCACGTCCAGATCAATCCCGCGCACCGCCTCAAGATCCCCGTATGACATCTGCAACCCGCGCGCCGAGATCACCGTCTCAGCCGCTAGTTGGCGATCGGGACCCGCGACCTCCGCGCGCGGCGCCTCGCTTGTCGTGGACTGTGGCGTGTGTCTCTCCATGAGGCTGTCCGGCTCGCGGGCGAGTGTGTCTCGCCTCAGTGCTTGTGGAACGAAAGGTCTCGTCGTGCAGGCCGAACTGGTCCCGGTGACGCGGCCGAGCGGGGGGTGCCGCTGACTGCTGGGGCGGGTGTCGGACCAGCTGCCGGCTCGGTCGTCAGGTGCGGCAGCCATTCGAGCCAGCGGGGCAGGTACCAGTTCCAGTCGCCGAGCAGCTTCATCGTTGCAGGAAGCAGCACGGCGCGGACGATGGTCGCGTCGAGCAGGACGGCCACGGCGAGGCCGACGCCCATCATCTTGAAGTCGAGGATTCCGAGCGTGGCGAAGACCGCGAACACAGCGACCATCACGATCGCGGCGCTGGTGACAACGCCGGCGGTTGCTTTGATGCCGTGCGCGACTGCGTCCGCGGTGCTCATCCCGTTGTCGTGGCCCTCGCGTACGCGGCTGAGGATGAACACGTGGTAGTCCATCGAGAGCCCGAATAGGACAACGAACAGGAACAGAGGCAGCCAGGCGGTCACGCCGCCGATCGACTTGTAGCCGAGCAGCGACTGCAGATGTCCTTGCTGGAAGATGAGCACCAGCACGCCGTAGGCCGCACCGACCGAGAGCAGGTTCAGGACGATCGCCTCAAGCGGGATCACGAGCGAGCGGAACGTGACGAGCAGCAGCAGGAACGCGAGCCCCAGGACGAAGATGAACACGTATGGGGCATGGGACTTCATCGAGTTGTTGAAGTCGACCGTGGTCCCCGCCTCGCCGGTGGTGTTCGCGGTGACTCCGGGCACCTTGCCGATCGTGGCGGGGATGACGCGGTTGCGCAGCAGCCCGAGCGCCGTGATCGACGTCGCGTTGACGCCCGTGCCGGCGAGCGGGATCGAGACGCGGGCCGCTTGATGCGAAGCGCTGACATCGACGGTGATCGGCTGGTACATCTGGCCGGTCGCGAGGGCCGCGCGCTCGAGCGCGGCGATCCCGGCGGTGACGTTCGGTGATGTGACGTCGCGTGCGCTGATCACAACGGTCTCGGGGACGGCTCCGCCGGGGAACGCGGTCTGGATGTGCTGATAGGCCTTCATGATCGGGAGGTTGCGCGGCAGCGTCTGGAACCCCGACTGGACCGTGTGCAGGCTGAACGCGGGAATCGCGAGCGCGACGAGCACGGCCGTCGCGGCTCCGCCCCAGACGACGGGTCGGCGCAGTACCGTGCCGACGATCGCCGCCCAGAACCGCGACTCTCCCGGCGTGGCGCGGAGCCGGTTCAGGCCTGGTACCCGGCCTCGGTCGACCCGGTCACCGAGCTTGGAGAGCGCCGCCGGCAGCACGGTCAGCGAGCCGACGAGCGCGATCGCGACCACCGCCACGGTCCCCATCCCGAACGACGTGAACACCTGGGAGCCCATCAGGAACATCCCCGTCATCGCGATCATCACGATGAAGCCCGAGATCAGCACCGCACGACCGGAGGTCGCCGCCGCCACCTGAAGCGCCTCCGCGGGGGTGCGGCCCGCTGCGCGCTCCTGTCGCACTCTGCGCAGGTAGAACAGCGAGTAGTCGATGCCGACCGCCAACCCGATCAGCAGGATCACGGCGTCGATGCCCGAGTAGACGTGCAGCAGGTGGCTCAGGAGATCGGTCACGCCGAGCGTCGCGATGACCGCGGTGAAGCCGAGCAGCAGCGGCACGCCGGCCGCGACCAGTGCGCCGAATGCGAGTACCAGGATCACGAGCGTGATCGGCAGAGACGTTTCTTCGGCCTGATTGAAGTCATTGGTGAGGGTCGTGTTGACCGCTTTGGTGGCGCTCGCCGCACCGAGCTCGCCGACGTACAGCCCGGGGTATGCGCGCTGCACCGCGGCCGTCACCGCAAGCGCGGGAGCGACGCGATTCTGCGCGGTGTCCGGGTCGCCGGTGATCTGGAAGGCCACCAGCGCGGCGCGACCGTCCTTGGAGATCTGCCCTGCGTTGCCGGGCGCAAGCGGCGACTTGATATCCGCCACCGATCGGGTGCTGGACAGGCGCGTTACGAGATCGCTTACCGCCGCGCGGCCGGTGCCCGCGAGCAGGCCACTCGGGTTCTCGATCAGCACCTCCTCGCCCGCCCGCTGGCGCGGAAACTGCTGGGCCTGCGTCTGGTCAGCGAGTCGCGACTGGCCGTTCTCGCCCTCCCCGGTCTTCAGCGTCACCAACCCCGCCGCGCTCCCGATCAGGAACGCGACGATCACAAACCCCAGCCAGCCAAGGACGACACCCTTGCGGTGAGCGGCGCTCCAGCGCGCCGCGCGGAACGTGAAATTCTCTGACTCCCTCATTGGTCCCTCTCCCGAAGTCGGCGGTCCTGCTCCGCAGTCGGGCAGCTTCGTTGCCCAGCCTGAACCGCTCCCGGCGCTCTGTCATCGGTGGGAAGTGGCATCCCCGTGGCGGGTTTTCCACATACTGCGTCGGTCTCGTTCCGTACGGGTCTGATGCCGGCTACCAGCTACTGGCCTGCTCTGCGCGGATCGCAGGGCTGTGGCCGGCGTCCGCGACGGGCCCGCAATGCCAGCTGATGCCGCGCCACTCTTGCCTGAGGGGGAGCGTCGGAGGCGGCATGGGCGCGTGCCTCATCCTCGGCGGTGACGCTGCTCCGGCGTTCTCCCAGTCAGGCGCCAGATGGCGACCGAACGAGTAGTTAATCCCTCATGTCTGCTCGTTATCGCGGTTGAGAAGCGACCGCTCAGGGCGTATTGCTCGGGGCGGATGTTGAGCGGTGAGTCAGCTCTAATCGGAGCAGAGAAGGAGGTGTGCGATGCCGGCGCAGCAGACCACCAATGAGAAGCCGGTGGCTGTCGACTCAAGATTGGTCACTGCCGACGAGCAGCAAGTCCGCGAGCTGGCGGTCGAGCAGATAGAGCGTAAGCGTCGGTTCCGCATGCGCGCATTCGGCGCAGCGGTGGTGAGCGTCGCGCTCGTGATCATCTGGGCGATCGTGGAGTATCACAACGCGGGCGGCTGGCCAACGAGCGGGTTCAGCCAGAGCTCTGGCATCCACCATGAGTGGAACAGCTGGATCATCTATCCGGTCGTCGCTCTGGCGCTGGGCGTCTCGATCGACGCATGGCACACGTATCGTCACAGGCCGATCTCCGAGAGCGAGATCCGGCGTGAGATGGACCGCCTGAGGGGCGCGCACTAGGGATCGAGGAGGCGCGACGATGGCTACGTATGTGACACGACGGCCCGAATCGGGTCCGGCTACGGCGATGTTGATCGAGCTGGCCGGGGTTGAGAAGGTGTATCGCAGCGGCAAGTTGGAGTATGCGGCGTTGGGTGGCGTCGATCTGTCGATCGCGGCCGGCGAGATGGTCGCCATCGTCGGGCCCTCGGGCAGCGGCAAGTCCACGATCATCAACATGATCACCGGCATCGACCGTCCGACCGCGGGGGCGGTGACGGTGGGCGGCGAGCGGATCGATCAGATGAGCGAGGAGGAGCTTGCGTCGTGGCGGGGGGCGAACGTGGGGATCGTGTTTCAGTTCTTCCAGTTGTTGCCGACGCTGACGGCGCTTGAGAATGCGGTGCTGCCGCTTGATTTCTCGCACCGCGGTTCCAAGCACGAGCGGTTCGAGCTGGGCGCGCACAACCTCAAGCTTGTTGGGTTGGGGGACAAGCTCGACCATCTCCCGGCAGAGCTGTCGGGCGGTGAGCAGCAGCGGGTGGCGATCGCCCGCTCGCTGGCATGTGATCCGAAGTTGATCGTCGGCGATGAGCCGACCGGCAACCTCGACACGCACACCGCGGTGGAGATGTTTGAGCTACTCGCGCGGCTGAACGATGAGGGTAAGACGGTGCTGTACGTCACCCACGACCTGTCGCTTGCCGACCGCGCGCATCGCGTGGTGACGATCCGGGATGGTCTCGTTGTAAGGGGGGAGTGATGAGCCTCTCAGCGGTTGCACGCAAGTCGGTCAGCGACCTGACGCGGCGCCGCGCGCGGGCGCTGTTCGCGGTCGCGGCGCTCGCGATAGCAGTCGCGAGCGTCGGGCTGTTCGCGCTGCCGACGCTGATGAGCAGGGCGATGAATCGCGAGATCGCCGCGAACAAGCTCGCCGACGTGACCGTGACGGTCAAGCCGCTGCCGCTGACCGCGGCGCAGCTGCAGACTCTCGGGAGCCTCCCGAACGTGCTCGCGTTCGCGCCGCGGACGACCTTCTCCACGCGCGTGTATGTGGGTGCTCGCCGACAGACGGCGTTTCTGATCGGCGAGAACTCATTCGCGAACCAGACGGTCGACGCGGTCGCGGTCACGTCCGGGTCTGCGCCGGGACGGGGCGCGGTGCTGACCGACGTGCAGAATGCTTCCTACGGTCGAGGCGTCGGGGGCGCTGGCGGGTCGGTTCGCGTGTTCGCCGGCAACGGCAGCGTGGAGTCGCTGCCGATCAGCGGTACGGGACGAAGCCTGACCGGCGGGCAGATCGTGGCCCAGGGCGGGTTCGTGACCCTGTACGCCACGGCCCAGACGGTCTCCGCGCTGAACGGCACGCCGGGCTACACCCGGCTTGCCTTCCGTCTGCGTGACCAGTCTCTCCCCGCCGCTCACCGGACCGTGACCGCGATCCGCCAATACCTGCAGACGGTCCCCGGCTTCACCAGCTTCAGCGACCTGCCTGAGATCCGCGCCCCGGGCGACTGGCCGGGAAAGAGCAGCTTTACCAAGATCACGAACATCCTCTACGTAGTCACTCTGCTCGCGCTCCTGGGGGCGCTGGTGCTGGTATCGAGCACGATGAGCACGCTCGTGGGCGAGCAGACGAACGAGATCGCAACGATGAAGGCAATCGGCGCGCGGCAGCGCCAAATCAGGCGCGTGTACCTGCGCACAGCGTTGCTGCTCGGCGCGATCGGCGCGATCGCCGGCGCGGTCTTCGGGATTCTGCTGTCGTGGGGGCTGACGTCGTATTTCGCCTCCTCGCTGTTCGCGATCAGCGCCCCGCTCAGCATCGATTTGCCGGTGGTTGTGGCTAGCATCGCGCTCGGCGTGATCGGGCCGCCGCTGGCAGCGCTGCCCGCGGTCCGCCGCGCCGCACGGCTGCCGCTGGCCCAGACCCTGCAGGCCGCCGGAAGCGCGACCGGCCCCGAGGGGCGTCTCGACCGGCTGCTGCGCCGCGCCCGTTTCATGCCCCGCACGGCGCAGATCGGCCTACGCGGCGTCACCCGCCGCCGACGGCGAAGCATCACGACAGCGCTACAGGTCTCGCTCGCCGTCGGCACGCTACTCGCGTTCCTCTCGCTCGCGACCAGTGTCAGCAACACGGTGAACCAGTCCTGGAACTCCTACCGCTTCAACATCGACGCAGGATCCATGTTGGGTCAGGCACTCCCGCCGAGTGCCGAAGCGCTGATCACCTCGGTCCCCGGCGTCGCCCGCGTCCAGCCACTACTGAACAACAGCATCAACCTCCGGGGACAGGACGGCTACGTGTGGGCGCTGCCCGACAAGCCGATGTATAGCTTCCACCTCGTCTCAGGCCGCGTCCTGACCGCGACCGACACGCGAACGCAAGCGCGTGTCGTCGTCGTCGAGCAGAGCATCGCCCGCGCCAGCAACACGCACCTCGGGCAACGGGTCACGGTGTCAACCGCTGCCGGGCCTGTGCAACTCAACGTTGTCGGGATCGTTTCAGACCAGCAGAACAACGGCACCGTCCTATACGCCCCCCTTTCCACGATGCAGTCCGCGCTCCACATCCCCGGCGCCGTCAACGAGTACTGGATCCAGACCACCTCCGGCAACCACCAGCTGATCGACGCCACCAACACGCGGCTCCAGAACGCGTTCGCCGCCCACGGACTCCAGATGTCAACCCAGATCGAGTACGTCGGCGCCGCAAACGACCGCGCCGGCTACCGCGGCGTGACCACCGCGATCACCGTGCTCGGCCTGCTGATCGTCGCGATCAGCATGGTCGCGCTGATCAACACGCTCACGATGGTCGTGCTCGAACGCACCCGCGAGATCGGGATCCTGCGCTGCATCGGCGCCCACGCCCGCGACATCCGGAGGATCTTCGCCACCGAAGGCCTCACCGTCGCGCTCGCCGGCTGGCTGATCGGCATCCCGCTCGGCTTCGGCCTCGCCCACGCCGTCGTCGCACTCGTCCAGAACGTGTTCAACGAACACCTGCTGTTCGCGTTCCCACTGCTCAACATCCCGATCGCGCTCATCGGCACCGTCATCCTCGCGCTACTGGTGATGCAGATCCCGCTGCGCCGCGCCGTGCGATTCAAGCCAGGCGAAGCGCTCAGGTACGCATAAGCGACCCGCCAACCACACCAACGGGCACGCCCCACAACGAAAGCAGAACCCACCACCGTCGGGGCGAGTGGACCCGCATCTCGCCACAAACGCGCATCGGGTGCTTGCAGCCTCGGTGCTCGCGTCTTTATCGAAGCAGTAGTCCGCGCGGGGCGTCGATGCCGGTCCAAGGTGGCGGCGATCAGCACCGACCGCCGAATCGCGCGCTGCTCCTATCGCGCAAATTCGAGCGCGAGAGATTGGCGCTTGGAGCCCGGCGGGGGTTCTGCATTGTCGCCGGCGCAGCTGCGATGCTTCGACTTCTGGTCCGAGAGCTCGCCGGCGAAGAGCAGAACTCTCGGCCCGCCGTTCGCAGCCGACGACACGGCTCAGGCTTCGTGGGAGCGGTCGTTGCATTTGCGCCGGCGCGGTGATCGTCGTCGGCCATCGCAGTGTCATCGCAGGCGTCGATCCCGACGCCTCCTCTTGGGCGGTTGTACAACTCTGAGGCGACACCGCCATCTCCCCGGGCACTTCTGCTTCCGGGACTCGGAGCCGCTTGCTGACTGGCCCGCTCGAGACCCGGTCGGCCTACCAGCGATTGCTCGCGCATAACGGGTCCTGCGTTATCGATCGAGGACTTCAAAGGACGGGGCGCACGATCAGCATCCCCCGACTCGAGACGAGATGCGCCAAGTCGTCCTCCAAGCGTTGGACGTGTTCGCTCGCCCGTTGCTCCCAGCGCTCCACTTCGACGATCTCCGCGGGAGGACTCATCAACGGACCGTAATGCACAATCGCACCTGGATTGCGTGCCGCGAACTGGCCTCCCTGCTTCGCACTCAGAGTACGCCTCCCGGCTAAAGGCGCCCCGCCCTCACCAACCGCTCGTTGCGAGTCTTCGCCGTCACCGACGACGGGGGTCGGGTCGGCGGTGATGACCGGGCCCAGCCGGGCTACCCGGCATGGGCGTCCGGTGGTCGATCTCTGAGCGCACACCGGCTCGGGTCGTTGTCATTCCGGACGACCCTCACGCTCGGGCTACGGGTGCTCGCGAAGCAGTGCGGGGCGGCGTCGGGCGGCAGCGGCTCGATGGACGCCTGTGTGCTAGCCGGCCTCGCCTGGCAGGTTGGCAAGGACCTTGAGCTGGTGGCTGGTGAACAGCTTCGCTCCCGGCGCCGGTGGGCCGGGCACCCCGGTGGCGCCGACGAACGTCCAGAACGGGCCTGCCGGGGCCGTGAGCATTGTCCTCCACCAGCGCTCCGCGAGCTTAGCCGCGTGCAACTTGCGCGCCCACGCGTAGGAGAAGTGATGCGCCGCGATGCTCTTGATGAAGGCGCACGCGTCCTGGCGCGGCGAATCGAGCGAAGCGTTGAACTCGTCCGCCAGGGCGTGCACGAACTCGTTCATCGGTCGAGTGCGAAGGTGCAGGCCCGTCCAAGCGCCAGAAAGGGTCGCGAGCTGGCTGGCGACCGGCGCGACCGCGCTTTGATACTGCTCCATCAGCGCAGCGTTCTCGTATAGGCCGCCGACCCGTCGCCGACGTCGCGCCTGGAGGCGGCGTAGGAACGGAGCCTGGCAAGCGTCAAGCCGGCGCCCGACGGTCGTCTTGGCCGACTGACTCCTCGCACGGAGCGATCTCGAGAACGAGCGTTCAAACACCGCAACCGGGACATACAGCAGGCGAGCCTGCGCACGCAAGCTCATCCCCTTCGCTACAACCCCGCGCTGGCCGTTCACTGGCTGTGACTGTGCTGCGCCAGCGCCAAGCAAGAGAGCGAAAGCCACCGATAGCCAGACGATCCCGCGAGTCCGCATCCATCAACCCTATCGCTGCGATCGTGCGCGCCGCACACCATGCTCGCTGGGGCGTTCGATTGGGGTTCCTCGGTGAGACGCCCTTGTGGCGGCTCCGGGACGCGTTCAACGGACGCTTGAGCGTGCGCTCGTGGACCCGTTACGGATGTTGCGTTCGTGGCACACCAAACCGAGCCATGTTCGTGGCACACGAAACCGAGCCATGGGACACGCGCGGAAGCCAGGGCGCTCGGTGCTCCAGACGAGATCTCCCCTTTGCCGTCCCCGCGGCCGCTACGTCAACGCTGCTGCTCTCGAACCCGCCCAGCCTGAGGGCGAATCGCGGCAGGGCCTCTCGGCTGCCGGTCGCGATGCTCGGTCTTCGTGAAACGAGCAGTCAGCTCGTCGGGGGATCTGACACTCCCTACTCGCGCCGAGCGACAGCGCGCGCACGCAGCGCGTAGGCTGCGGGCATGACCGAAAAAGCGCATTTCACGTCTGAGGAGGCCCGCGCTGCCGGCGAGCGGATCAGCATCGACTGGGTGACCTCGCCTTTCGACGTCGAGCAGTTCCGGATGGGGATGGACGTCGAACTCGAGCACGGCACGCGGGATCTCGAGACCAACGTCACCGACGACGACGTGACCGTTACCGCGAAGATCGCACGGGCGCACCTCAACGAGTTCCCGGACTACTACTCCCGCCTGGCCGTCATGGAGGCCGACGCAGAGGCATACTGGGCAGCACGGGGCGAGTAGCACCGCCGCGGCGGCGCGCCGCGACGCCGCTGCGAGCGCAATCGAGCGATGGGGGCTGTCGTTCCGGCTAGCGGGAGCGCTTACTGGGGCAGCATTGGACGTCGGATCGGGGCTGCCCGTGCGTCGGTTGCTCGCTGCCGGCGGAAGTGCTCGAGGATGAGCACGCTGATCATCGCGACGTACAGACACCACAGCGATGTCAGTTCGTTGGCCCGTACGAGCGCGGTCGCGATCACGCCGACCAGGCTGACCAGCCCGAACCAGCGCAGGTATCGACGGCTGGACCTCAGCGCCGGGCCGCAGGTCACGACGACGTAGAGCACCCCGATGAGGACGTCGTTCGGGGTGTGCGTCGTGTAGTCGATACAGCGGGCTGCCTGTTGCGCCCCGACCGGATAGGCCGTGACCTCCCACAGCAGGTACAGGCCCAACAGCAGGCCGAGCCAAACCAAAGGCCACATCCGGCGCGAACGGCGACGATCCGGCTCGAGCAGCATGAACCCCAGCGGGACGATCGCTGGCAGGACCGCGTGCGCGTAGACGATGTATGCCTCCTTCGCGACGTCACCCAGCCCACTGGAGACCTGGCCGCGAAGTCCCAGCCACACGAAACCCTCAACGAGCTGGTGGATGCCGAACAGCAGCGGCAGCGCACCGACGATCAGCTCGCGTCGCGCGCGTACCCGACGCAACGTCTCGACTCCCACGCCGGCAACCACCGCGCCAGCCGTGAAGTCAGCCTCCGGTGAAAAGCACATCGGGCACCCGACCCTAACGCGATACCACCGCCCCTCGCGGCCTCAGACTAGGCGCGCACAACACACTCAATGCCGGAACTCGCGCCAGGCAGCAGCCGTGGCCAGCCTCGCGAAACCACGCGATTGCGGAAGCGTGCTGGGCCTGTCCTTCGGGGCGCTGATACGTTCTCAGCCCCATGAAGATTCCCGATTCCGCCCGCGCCGTGCTCGACGGTCCGGGGCTGGGCCACCTGGTCACCATCGAACCCGATGGGCGTCCGCAGGTTTCGATCGTTTGGGTTGGCCTCGACGGTGACGAAATCGTGGCCGGGCACTTGCCCGAGCACCGCAAGATCCGCAACATGCGTCGGGACCCGAGGGTCGCTCTGTCCGTCGAAGCGGGCACCCGTAACCAGCTCGGGCTCGACGAG
>Ga0116216_10001330_pt1 | contig 17300 bp, 13 predicted proteins | sample Sb_taG_11_FD_89696 | JGI IMG/M metagenome (GOLD analysis project Ga0116216, IMG submission 89696) | Peat soil microbial communities from Weissenstadt, Germany - Sb_50d_3_AS metaG | ecosystem: Environmental > Terrestrial > Soil > Wetlands > Peat | place: Germany: Weissenstadt | collected 2010-09-21
AAGGTGGGCCTTGGCACTTCCCAGTTCGCCAACCCTGGCTGGGGCTATGGGGAGGACTACCGGCCGCACGACCTGGTGCGGCGGGCCCTTGCCCTGGGCATCACCCACTTCGACACGTCCGACTTCTACGGTGCGGGGCACAGCGAACGGATCCTCGGAGCCATCCTCAGGGACGTCGAGGGGGTGCTGGTCGCGACGAAGCTCTTCAACGTGGCTCCGAGTGCCCGGCTCGTGATGGCACGGGCCTGCGCCAGCATCGACCGCCTGGGAGGGCCGCTTGGAGGCCCGCTGGGTCTGTGCTATCTCGATTGGGCGAACCCCTTCGTCAATGACCGGTCTCTCATGGCCGGGATGCGTCGGCTGCGGGCGGAGGGGCTGGTCGCTGAGGTCGGGGTGAGCAGCTACGATCTGGCACGTTGGCAGGCGGCTGAGCGGCACCTGGGTGCCCCGGTGCTGGTCAACCAGGTGTGCTACAACCTCCTTCACAGGGACGCGGAGAAGGCCCTGTTGCCATGGGCCGTCGCCGAGGGGCGCCTGATCGTGGTCGCCCAGCCCTTCGCCACCGGCTTCCTGTCGGGGGCTTACCATCGGGGCAAGCGCGTTACGGGACCCTGGCGAACCCTCGACCCCATGTACTCCTCCGACTACCTGGGGCGGACGGCCGAGCTGGCGGGGACGTTGGGTGAAGTGGCAAGGGCCCATGACGCCACCGTGGCCCAGGTGGCCCTGGCCTACGTTTTGCGCCACCCGAACGTGGTTGCCATTCCTGGTGCCTCCTGTGCCGACCAGCTGGCCGAGAACGTCGCAGCGGCTGACCTTGAGCTGAAGGAGGACGAGTGCCGGGAGCTGGCTGAGGCCGCCAGCCGGTGCCCGGCAGCTAAAACGGACGCCCGGCCGTGGCTCCACGCCCCTAAACGCTGGGTCAGAGCAGGGGACATTAAACACTGGGTCAGGGGGGCAAGGCTGCTGGCGGCCATGGCGAGGGAGGACCGCCGGGTGAAAGCTGTCGAGGACTTGCAGTAAGGCAGAGAACGGAATAGACGACACACTCAGTCACTCAGTCCTCTCCGGCGAAGCGGCCCAGCGGGCCGCCTTGAAGGTGGCTGGTTCACCGCATACGACGCCGGCTTGCGCAGGTACTCTCCTGGACTGATCCAGCTCACGAAGATGGCCGAGGAACTTAACGCCGCCGGGATACACACGATCCACATGGGCAGGGGCCGTGGACGCTATAAGGAGAAAATGAAAAGCCACGACATCTTCGTCGCCGAAGGCATCGTGACCGAGGGGACCGCACTCACGGCCGCGCACCGCATTCGCAGTGCCTCCACCCGGTGGGCCAGGCGTACCGTCCGCCAGCGCCCTCGCCTTCACCATGCTGTCGATCGGGCTCTGCGCCGCAGCGGCGTCGCCCGCCGGACGTACGGTCGTATATGACCTGCCGGCGGTTACCTGGCGGGTAAGGCCCAGATGTCGTGCAGTACGTTGAGGACAACACGGGAGCCGAGTCGGTCCAGCTTCACCGGCAATTCCTGCATGCTTGTCAGGCTCTCGCGTATAGCGCGCTGTCGCTCCATCGGACAGATGACCAGCAGGAAGCCGCCACCGCCGGCGCCGGTGACCTTGACGCCCGACGCGCCCGCATCGAGCGCCCGGGACACCGCGGTGTCGATCCGGCCGTTGGACACCCCCGACGCCAGCTTCCGTTTGGCCTCCCAGCTCTCGCGTACCGCGGCCCCGATGGCGTCCACGTCCCCGTCACGCAGCCGGTCGACGGCGAAGCCTGCCAGGTCGCGCAGAAGGTCGAGTTGGCGGCGGGTGGCCGCGATGTTCGCGTTCTGCTCGGCCAGGATTGGGTCCGCGCTCCGGGTGATGCCGGTATAAAAGAGCATGATCTGCTGCTGCAGCGCCCGGCGCTCAGCGGCAGACAGCCCCAATTCCTCGGCAGCAACCTCGTCGCCCGGGCCGAAGCGGATATCGCGGATCCCGCCAAGCGCGGCGATGTACTGATCCTGCTTGCCGATGGGCTTCCCGCACCGTTCGATCTCGATCGTGCAGGCCCGTTCGGCCAGCTCCTCCGCCGCCATCTGCCGTCCCTGGTACGCGAACAGCGCATGTAGCAGACCGACAGTGACTGCGGACGACGACCCGAGGCCGGAGCCCGCCGACGGGATGTCGGCCAGCGTGGTGATCTCGACGCCGTTCGCCACGCCGGTCATCCGCATCGCCTCCCGGACGAGTTCGTGCTCCAGGTCCTCGACGCGCGAGACGATCTCCTTCTTGGAATAGTTGACGTAAATGTCGTCATCGAAGCGCTGCTTCACGATGACGTAGATGTATTTGTCGATCGCGCAGTTCAGGACTCGGCCGCCGTGCTCACGGTAGTAGCCGGGCAGGTCGGTTCCTCCCCCAAGGAGGCCGATACGCAACGGTGTCTGGGTGATGATCATCGTCCGGCCCGCATGGGCCACTCCTTACGTGCCTTAGTCGGCAGGCACCGACGGTCCCGATGTCGCGGAAATGCGCCTCGACCAGCAAGGCCCCATGGTGACGAGGATCTTCATTTCCGCCGCGCCCGTCGGCGTTCGGCGGCCTCGCGGTACACGTCGAGGGTCGCAGCGGCCGTCGTGCCCCACGTGAATTGACCGGCCCTAAGCAGCCCTAGGTCGCGCAGTCGGTCGCGCTCCGGCCCGGCCGCCTCGACGATGGCCCGGGCGATCGACGCGGGGTCCTTCGGGTCGGACAGGACCGCGGCTCCGCCCGCGGTCTCCGGCATGGCGCTGGTGTCCGACGTCACGACCGGGCACCCGCAGGCCATGGCCTCCAGGATGGGAAGCCCGAACGTCTCGTTCAGCGATGGGTAGACGAAGGCGTCCGCGGCCTGGTAGAAGCGGACGGTTTCCTCCAGCGGAACCCCGCCCGTGAAGACGACGTCCGGCGTGATGCCCAGTTCGTCCGCGAGCGAGCGCAGCGACGCGAGGTAGTCCTGGTCCCGTCCGGGGCCGACGATCACCAGCTGGCGGTCCCCGAGCTCGCCGCGGGCCAGTGGCCAGGCCCGCAGCAGTCCGTCGCAGTTCTTGTAGGGCCACAGCGACGAGACGAACAGCACGAACGGTTTCGTGACGCCGTACGACGCGATGTGGGCACGGGCCGCGGCGGCGTCGCCCGGCCGGAACAGGTCGTGGTCGACCGCCTCGTAGATCAGCTTGAGCTTGCGCTCGTCGATCTTGAGGTGGCGCTGGATCTCGGCGCGCAGGCTCTCGGAGTTGATGATGATCGCGTCCGCGACCCGCGCGGTGCGCGGATAGTTCATCCTGCGGTAAAGGCGCGGCAACGGAGCGATGGCATCGGGCGTGGTGAAGGCGTGCATCGTCTTCATGTGGATGACGAGCGACCACGAGATGTTCACCAGCGGTGCCATCAGCGTGTTGAAAACGTCGATGCGGCTGAGCGGCAACCGCAGGGGGGAATAGAGGTGCTCACTGAGCGTACGCGGCGTGCGCCGTTCGTTCGACCACGGATAGGTAATGTAGAAAACGCCCGGTCCATAACCGTGATGAAGATGCCGTGACTTCGGGCTCACCAGCAGGTGCAGTTCCTCCCCGGGTTCAAGCCGCTTGGCCATCTCGGGGATCACCCGGGTCCAGAACCAGTGCGCGCCCGTGGGGTTCCGGGGGTCTTCTGGCAGCAGGTTAATCGCAACCCGCATTCGTGCCGACCGGTCTCGTTCCGCGAGCATCGGAGCAGCCTGCTTTCGCGTCGCGCTCATATGACTCCTAAGTAGCTCGCCTACCGGGATAGCTCGTCATGGATGCTGTACATATGAGGACCGAGGAGGCAGCGGTGATACCGCTAAAGCCTTCCACCGCTGTTCCCCGGCTTGTTTACGCCAGTGCTACCGGCCCGGGCGGAAGCCAGGCTCGCGCTGGAGAGTCGCGTCACCTTGATGCGGCTGATCGGATAACGGCAAGGTCTTCCCGCATGCGGACGTCGAGGAACTCCAGCCGTGTCCTGAGCGGCACGCCTGGGGTGCATTGCCCATAGCCCAGAAACGTGGATGCCGGCACGCGCTGCCCCAGGCCGGGGGAATACCAGCCGAGGATGGGATCCGTCTCACCGCGGTGCACGCCCCACCGCAGTTGCGGCGGCAGAGTCAACCGCGCCGCCCCCGGTGTGGATGCTCCGGGCCAGCCCAGCATCGCCCGGCCATCGTGAAACTCCACTTCAACCTCGGGACCGAGGTGGAAGGCAAGCCGGACCTCGTGACCGTCGCCGTCGATCTCATCGATGATGTCGATGGTGCGCGACGCCCGGTCGAGCCGAACCGAGCGACGGTGATGCACGGGTGGCTGGAGCGACAGGTAGCCGTCGTGCTCAGCGGCCCATGATACGGTCTCGCCGTCGTCCGCGACCTCGATCTCCCGACCGTTCGCGTGACGCAGCCACAGGAAGGGCCCGCCATCGCCGGACTGGTCCTGCCCGCCCAGCTCGATCGTGTTGTGCGCGAGGGTGGACCGGAAATATGACCGCCACGCAGGTTCACCGTGGTAGCAGTACGTGCCCGGGTCAGCGAGGATGTCCACGCCGCCGTACCGGAGCTCTACGGACAGGGCGTCGGCATGGGCATGCGCGGCGATGCTGAGGTACCCGTGCGGGCCGCCGTCGCAGCGGCACCAGATCTCCGGACCGCCGTCTCCATTCGTCCGCAGCAGCGTTATCCCCGCATCGGCGAATCGCGACGGCCGCGCCACGGGCCTGCCCGGGATGTCACGTGCGGTACCGGCCATGCTGCCGATGATCGAGCTGGCCGCGTCCGCCGCTACTGGCGGCCACCAGTCGAGCCGGCCGAAGAGCGCATCTCCGAGCGCCAGCAATGACGCCCAGCTGTCCGGTTCCGGTGCGTCGAGCAGTAGGGCACGGCCGTCGTCGCCGTCACCCTGCCGGGGCGGGCGCAGGCGCTGGTCGACTAGGGCGGCGGCACTGTCGACCATCGCGCAAAGCCGCTGCCAGACGGCCGTGCTCAGCGGGCGCCCGGCGGCCCCGGCCTCCACCGCCGCGACGAGCCCGAGTTCGGTGACGAAGCGCTGGTAATCCGAGGCGAGCTCACGGTCGATACCCGAGGGGAAGGTGTTCCGGAGCAATTCACGCTCGAGGAGACGCACGGAGTTCCGCAACCAGCGTTCGCTCTCGGGGAACCACGGGAAGGCACAGCAGGCCACCAGCTGCCCGGCGGCCTCGGCGATAAGGTGGTTGTTGGCCGACGAGCCCCGGCTCCTAAACGCGGCCAGATACTGCTGATGCCAGCGGATCTGTTGCACCGCCAGCGTGTTGTCCTCGAACAGGCCGGTGGCATCTGGCCAGTCGTTTAGGAGGCGCCGGATCCAAGCGAAGCTGATCAGGCGGATGCCGACCTCGATCCCGTTCGTCCAGTGAATGCCGGAGAGAAAGGGATTTTCCCGCCACCAAGAGCGTAGCTGGTCAGCCACCCGGTGTGCGTACTCCTCGTCGCCGGTGACAAACCAGGCAGTGGCGAGGAGCGTCAGATGCTGCAGGCGGGAGATCTCGCATACTTGCTTTACGTTACCGACCTGTGGTTCCGACCGGTGGTTGATCCGGAAGGCGTAGCGGTCCGGTGATGAGCGGCGGCCGGTCACGGGATCGCTGAACCAGTCGGGCATCATCAGATCGGTCCTGACCACGCCCAGCACCTCCCACTCACCTTTCATGAGCCGGTTCGCGGTCGCCACGAGGGCCGCTTTGGCGTTATCGGTTACCCGCTCCGCCGTGTCGGGCGGCAGGACGGCGGTGAACCGCCGCCTGCCGCCTGGCAGCGGCAAGAGCGCCGGAATGTCCTCGCGTCGCACCTGCCGGCGTGACCAGGCCGCACGGAGTGCCTGGTCACGTGCGCGCCAGGTCATCTCGGCCGGCGACATTCTTGTGGCTCTGCGCACGTACCAGCCGATCCGTGCGGGGAATAGCGCGCTCACACCGGCTCCCGCCGACCGCTCGCGAGGCTGTCGGTCACGGCCATGGTGGCGCTCGTGGTAGTCACCAGAGACTCGAACGCAATGGGCATCGGGGCGCCGGTGCGGACAGCCTGGGCGAAGAGCTCGAGCTCACGCCGCTGGCCCTTGTCCCGGCCACCTCGGGACCGCATGGTGTTGCGGTGGCGTCCGGTCCACACGGTGACCTTCAGGAAGTTGTCGAGCCGTGCGCTCCGGCCGTCGGCCGCTGCGTCGAGGGTCTCCTTCGGATACCGAGGGTTGCCAACCGTGACGTAGGTGATGGTACCGATCGAGCCATTACGGAACCGCACGGTGGCCTGCACGTCGTCGTGGTCGGCGCCGCGGGCGGCGTAGACCTCCTCGGGAAGGCTGCCCGTCCACCAGCTGAGAGTGTCGATAAAATGGCCGCCCTCCCCGATGAACCGCGACCCGTCCAGTTCCTCGTTGTGGTACCGGCTGTCGGCCTCCAGCGGTCCCGCGCTGACCAGGTACCTGGTCACCGAGCTGCCGACGGGCTGGCCGAACCGTGACTTCATCTGCACGAGCAGGGGCGCGAAACGCCGGTTGAAGCCCACCATGAGCCGGTCGTTTCCGGTCTTCCGGACCACGTCGACGATCCGGTCGAGCTCGTCCCTGGTGAGAGCGAGCGGCTTCTCGACGAAGACGGCCTTCCCGGTCTCGAGTGCGCGGCAGACCAGGTCTGCGTGGGTGTGATGGCGCGTCACGATGAAGATCGCGTCGAGCGACTCGTCGTCCAGCACGGTGTCGGCGCCGGTCGACGCGGTGGTGAAGCCGAAACGGCGCTGGGCATTGGCCGCCGACAGCGACCGTCTGGTGGCGACGTGAGCCAGGTGGACGTTCGTCATCCGCGCCAGGTGCGGCAGCAGCATCGAGGACGCGTAGTTGCCGGCGCCGATGAACCCGGCCGCCAGCTGCCCGGTACTGGTACTGCGCGGCGCGGCTTTCTGCTCTGTCGGGACCACCAGGCTGATGGAGCGCGCCGGGCTTTTCCCCGGCGGAGCCGGATAGGAGAGCAGGACACCGACCGCGGGCGCGGCGCCGGAGGCCAGGTCGGCGTAGACCGTGGTCGCCTGTTTTATCGGGAACACCCCGGTGACCAACGTCTCAACCTCGATCTCCTTGTGCGCCAGCAGGTCGAGGAAGCATTCGATGTTGCGCCGCGCTGTCCACCGGACATAGCTCGCCGGGTAGTCGATGCCCTCTAGCTCGTACCGGTCGTCGTACCGACCCGGGCCGTAGGAACGCGAGAAGCGGACGTCCAGTTCCTTCTCGTAGTAAGCGTTCCACGGCAGGTCCAGCCGGGTCTTGCCGATGTCGACGACCCGCGCGCGGTCCCGGGCCAGCTTCACCGCGGTCTCTACCGGCCCGTTCGACGCGCCCCCGGCGGCCAGGAACACGTGATCAGCCCCACGCCCGCCGGTGAGCTCCGCAAGTGCCTGCTGAACGGCCGCCATGCCCTCGCCGGTGGGCGCCGCGCAGAACGCCGCACCGGCCTGCTCGGCCCGCTTGCAGCGGTCCTCTATCATGTCCAGCCCAACCACGCGGACCCCGGCTGCCACCAGGAGACGAACCACGAGCTGGCCGACGAGGCCCAGGCCGATCACGCAAGCGACCTCGCCCAGCTGGACCTCGCCCTGGCGCACGCCGCGCATGGCGACGGCCCCGACGGTCGAGAAGGCGGCGTGCCCTGGTGAGACGCCCGGGGGAACTGGGACGCACATGTTGACTGGGACCCAGTTGTACTCGGCGTGTAGCGCGTACTCGTTGCCGGCTGCGGCAACCAGCTGGCCGACCTGGAAATCTTCGGAGCCCCGTCCCACCTCGTCTACCACGCCGCACAGCGAGTAGCCGAGCGGCGTGTAGGAATCCAGCCGGTTCGTGACCTTCTTATAGGTGGCCACCGCCCCCTGCTGGGCGACCGTATCGAGGACCTTGCGCACTTGGTCGGGCCGGGCCCGCGCCTTGCCGACCATGGACAGCTTGGCCTCGGTTACCTTCATCATCTCGGTGCCGGTGGAGATGAGTGAGAACAGCGACCGCACCAGGACGCCGCCCGGTCGGCACGCCGGAACCGGGACGTCCAGGACGGTCAGCTCCCCGGTCTTGTAGTTCTGGGCTATCTGTTTCATCGCTTCCTCTAGTCGACCGTGCGGCAAGCGCGTAGCGAGTGTCCTTTTCGTCAGCCCGCCACGCCCATGGACCGGACATGGCGGTACCACAGCTCAAGCGTCAGCAGTTGCCATATCTGCTTGGAGCGATCCTCGCGGCCGGCCTGCTCGTCCTGGATCAGCTGAAGCAGCGCCTCACGGCGGATCATCCCCGACCCCGTGAGCTCACCGTCGACGAGTACGTCGTGGATGACCTCCTGCAAGTCGTTACGGACCCACGCCCGAAGAGGCGCGCTGAACGAAGCCTTCGGCCGGTATACGATCTCGCGCGGCAGCCAGCTCTCGGCCGCCTGCTTGAGCGCCACCTTGCCCTGCCGTCGCCGGACCTTCGCGGCGCCGCCGATCGAGAACGCCGCTTGCGTCACGACGGGATCGACGAAGGGAACGCGCACCTCGACAGAGGCCGCCATGCTCGCCCGGTCTGTATAGGCAAGGTTGAGTCCTGGCAGGAACAGGCGTGTATCGGCCAGGCACATGCGGTTGACCTCGTCTGGCAGCGAGTTGTCGTGGTAGATGTCGCGGTGCTCCTCCACGACCTCGTCTACGTAGCCCGCGAGGTCAGGGCTGAGGAGTGCGGCCAGCTCGTCGGGCCCATATAGCGTGTAGCTGCGGCGGAACCGCGGCTCCTCGGTCAGTTCCGCAAACGTCAGGAACCGCTTCGCCCATCGTGAGTAACGCAGGCCGCGGCCTGCCGCACTGACTGGGAGGCGCCTCACGGTGGAACGCACGACGGCGCGGGGAGCGGCGGGCAGCCTCCGGTACTGGCTGGCCATCACGCAGGCGAGGTGCTTGCGGTAGCCCCCGAACAATTCGTCGGCGCCCATCCCCGAGAGGATCACCTTGACGCCACGCTCGCGCGCCGCCTCGCACATGAGCAGCGTGTTGATCGCGGCGGGATCACCGATTGGCTCATCGAGCACGTCGACGATGCGGGGCAGGAGGCCGACGATGTCCGGCGAGATCTCGATCTCGTGCAGTTTTATGCCGTACCTGGCCGCGACCTTCCGTGCGTAGACGGCATCGTCCGGCATGGCTTCCATCCGCTGGTCCTCAGGGCGGAACGTGATTGTGTATGCATCGATCGCGGGATTGGCCCGGTGCGCCAGGACGGTAACGATGCTGGAGTCGAGGCCGCCGGATAGGAAGCTTGACACCGGCACGTCGGATACGAGGTGGGAGGCAATCGATTCCTCGATCACCGGCCGCAGGTCCGCGGGCGGCCCGGCCGTGGCCTCGGCCGCCACGTCCGCGACACGCCAGTAGCACCGGAACGAGGAGTGTCCGTCAGGGCGGAAGCTCGCCCACGAGCCGGCGGCAAGCTTCTGCACCCCGTCGACGGCACACAACTGCTCGGGCACCCAGTAGTAGAGCATCGACGCGACCAGGGCACCAAGTCCGATCCGCAACTCCGGACCTACCGCCGCCACCAGCGCCTTGAGCTCCGATGCGAACACCACGCCATCGCCGCGAGGAAGGTAGTACAACGGCTTGATGCCGAGCGGGTCGCGCGCCAGGACGAGCTCACCAGTGCGCTCATCCAGCAGTGCGAACGCGAACATGCCGCGGAAGCGGTGCAAGGCTTCCGGTCCCCATGACCGCCATGCCTCGAGGACGACCTCTGTGTCCGACGTCGTGTCGAAACGGACGCCGCGAGTGATCAGCTCGGCCCGTAGTTCCCGGTAGTTGTACAGTTCGCCGTTGTAGACGAGCACCAGGCCGTGCTTGGACAGCGGCTGATCGGCCGCGCTGCTGAGGTCGATGATCGACAGCCGCCGGTGGCCAAGCTGCGCAGTGACGAGATCGCCGTGGTGATCCCAGATGCCCGTGGCGTCCGGGCCACGATGCGCGATACGGTCGGTCATGATCTCAACGAGCTTGTGACCGTCGGCCTGCCGGTAACAACCCGCGATCCCGCACATCTCAGTCCCTGGCCTGGTCGGCGGGAGCTAGGCCCCGGTAGACGCCGAGATAGGCCTCCCGCTGGTGGCTCCAGGCCAGTTCCTGCTCCACCCGGATACGTCCCAGCTTGGCCATCCGGGCCCGCGCGGACTCGTCGTCCATGAGCGCTACGATCGCTGCGGCATACTCGTGCACATCGTTGGGCGTCACGTATACGGCGGCATCGCCCGCCGACACGCGAGTCTCACGAAGGTCGAACGCGACCACAGGAAGCTCGAAGGCCATGTATTCCATGGTCTTGTTCATGGTCGACACGTCGTTGAGCGGATTCTTCGGGTCCGCCGACAGGCCCACGTCGGCGGTGGACATGACCTGGGCGACCAGCTCATCAGGTGCCCGTCCGGTGAACTCGACATGGCGGGCAAGGCCCAGTTCGTCACGCATCGCCACTAGCTCTCGGAAGCAGTCCCCCGAGCCGATCAGCGTGAAGGCGATGTCATCGCGGCCGAACTGATTGACCACGATGTCCGCGGCACGCACAACGATGTCCACCCCATCCGACGGCCCCATGACGCCGATGAAGGCGGCGAGGTACCGCCGGCTACGGCGCAGCTCCGGGCAGGGCTGGCCACGCTTGAGCTGATCAGGATCTGGCCCGGTACGGACGACCGTCACGTCGGTGGCGGGCTTGCCGCTCCGCTTAATGGCGATATCCCGGTAGGACTCATTGGTGGAAATCACGTGGTCGGCCGTCCGGTGGGTCCAGCGCTCCAGGAAACGCAACGCCCTGTAGGGCAGCCTGGGGCCGCCAGGGAAACGGGACTCATACATTTCGGGAGACAGATCGTGATGGTCGAATACGAACCGGGTGCCGTCGAGAACGCGAAGGGCCATCGCGATCGGCCAGAAGATGTCCGGGGGGTTACAGGACTGAATCACCCCGAAGCGGCCGGATCGTCGTGCCTTGAGCGTCAGCCATGCTGTAGCGAGGAAGGCGTGGGCGTACTCCGCCAGGAAGCTGATCTTGCTGCTGCCGGGCGCGTAGAGCCGGTACTTGTACAGCTCAACGGTGTCGATGACCTCATGCGCTGGATCACCGCTGCCCTTCGGGCAGACGACGGCGACCTGATGGCCGTCTGAAGTGAGCGCCTGGCATTCAAGCCACACTCGCCGGTCAAAGGGCACTGGAAGGTTCTGGACGATGACGAGGACGCGGGTCACCAGACGTGTCCCTTGGAGCGGGGAACCAAGTCCACCTCTGCGTCCGGCCTTCCACAGAGGTGGATCTGATCGCTCGACGTGCTCAGCGGAGCACCTAGCCACTTGCCGATCATGGTGCGTACCTCGCCTGGTCTATTCGCGGAAGGATCGTGCATATGAGCGCCGAGCAGCCCGCCCTGATACGACAGGCGCACCTCAATGCCCGCGATCCTCGCCGGAGATCGGGTGGACCGAGTTGAGGACTACACGCCAGCATCTTCGACGGAAGGGACTCCGCCGACGGTGTCCGACTACAGTGAAGCCTTGTGAACGTAGACCCGGTTCCTCGCATCGCCGGCGCCCTGGTCTTCCGGCCCGCACCCCATGTCGACGAGCGCGGCTTCTTCAGCCGCACATTCGATGCGGACGTGATGCGTGCGGCTGGTATAGACCCCACCGCCTTCGTCCAGGACAGCCTCTCCCGCTCAGCCCGTGGCGTGGTGCGCGGCCTGCATGTGCGTCGTGGGAATGGTGAGGCAAAACTCGTACGATGTTCATACGGCGCGATCTTTGACGTCATCGTGGATCTTCGGCCGACCTCGCCGACGTACTGGAACTGGGAAAGCTTCGAGCTCCGTGATGACGACCAGGTCTCGCTTTACGTGCCGGCTGGCTGCGCGCACGGATTTCAGGCCCTTACCGACCCGGCGGACGTGTCCTATCGCATTGACCGCGCTCACGACCCTGCCGAGGACGTATCGATCGCATTCGATGATCCCGAGCTCGCCATCCCGTGGCCCCTTCCCGTAACCACCATGTCTCAACGGGACCGGCTCGCCCTTCCGCTCGCAGCCGCGGCAAAGTTGCTGGCATAAGTTGCCTTCAACGAGCGGATTACTGTTTCGCCAGGTTTTCATTTACCTGCCTCAGGAGGCCGGATTGCCCTGCGAGCCAATCCGCCGTACGTCGCAGTCCTTCGGTCAAACTGACCGTAGGCTCCCAGCCCAGCAGCCTCTTGGCCAGCGAGATGTCGGGCTGACGCCGCGCCGGGTCGTCCAGTGGCAGGGGTTCGAACACGACAGGGGAGGCGGACCCCGTAACGGCCAGCACTTTGCTGACCAGTTCAAGGATGGTGATCTCGGCTGGGTTGCCAATGTTGACAGGCCCGACGACTTCGGCCTCGTCCAGTGAGATAAGCCCGCGGATCTGATCGTCCACATAGCAGAAGCTGCGGGTCTGGGTTCCGTCGCCATAGACGGTAAGAGGCTGGCCCTTGAGCGCCTGGGCCAGCAGGTTGGAAACAACGCGGCCGTCATGGGGCCTGAGCCGGGGCCCATAGGTGTTGAAGATCCTCGCAATCTTCACGTCGACGCCGTGCGCCCGGCGATAAGCCATGGCCATGGCCTCGGAGAAACGTTTGGCCTCGTCGTAAACGCTGCGGATCCCGACCGGGTTCACATGGCCCCAGTAGGCCTCGGTCTGCGGGTGGATAAGGGGATCGCCGTAGACCTCGCTGGTGGAAGCCATCAGGAACCTGGCCCCCCTAGCTCTGGCCAACTCCAGGCAGTTGTTAGTGCCCAAGCTTCCCGCGTGCAGCGTCTCGATGGGGAACTCCAGGTAATCTCGTGGAGACGCCAGACTAGCCAGGTGGAAGATCGTGTCGACGGGGCCCGGTACGTCGACGAACGAACTGACGTCTTGGCGAAGGAAGGTCATTTCCGGCCGGTCAAGGACTTGGGCCAGGTTCTGCACCGAGCCGGTAATGAGGCTGTCCACACATACAACCTCATAGCCTCGGTTGATGAGTTCCTCGCAAAGGCGGGAACCAAGGAATCCGGCGCCGCCAGTCACGATCGCTCTCATGGCCGACCGATCCCCGTATAGCGGAACCCGTCGCGGCGCATTGCCGCCGGGTCAAGCAGGTTCCTGCCGTCCACGATGCACCGGCTGGCCATGAGGGCGGCCACCTTGTCGAAGTCCAGGGCGCGAAGCTCCTCCCATTCCGTCAGCACCACGAGCACGGACGCGTCCTGGCACGCTGCGTACGGTTCCAGGCACACCTCCAGGCCGGGCAAGGCATGGCGCACGCAGGGGTCGTAGGCGCGCACCTTCGCCCCGGCGCGTACCAAACGGTTCGCGATGGTGACGGCCGGTGAGTGGCGGCAGTCGTCGGTGCCGGCCTTGAACGTAAGCCCCCATATCGCCACGGTGACGTCGGCGACGGATCCGCCCGCCATGGCGTGGATCTTGCTTACGACCAGGTTGTGCTGCTCATCGTTGGCAGCGATGACACCTCGCAGCAGGCTGAAGTCGTACCCCGCGTCCTCACCGATGCGGACCAGTGCCCTGGTGTCCTTAGGCAGGCAACTGCCGCCCCATCCCGGGCCGGGCTGCAGGACATCGAACCCGATCCGCCGGTCGTAGCCCATGCCCAGGGCCACGTCCCCGATGTCGGCCCCGACGGCCTCACAGAGGTTGGCCACCGCGTTGATGAAACTCAGCCTGGTGGCCAGAAACGCGTTGGAGGCGTATTTGATCAGCTCCGCTGCCGCTGGGCTAGTGAGCACCACCGGCGCGCTGACGTTGTCGAAGAGCCGGGCAACCCGCATCCCAGCCGCCTCGTCGTCGCAGCCGATGACGATCCGGTGCGGATCATGACAGTCGGCCACGGCGGTTCCCTCGCGCAGGAACTCCGGGTTGGAAACCACCACCACGTCGGCTCGCCGCAGCGCCTGCTGGATCGCGCGCGTCGCGCCCACCGGGACCGTGGACTTGTTGATCACGATTGATCCCGGGCTGAGCAGTGGCCCGATCTCGTGGACGACGCCCATGATGTAGGACACGTCCGCCGACCCGTCCGCCTGCTCGGGAGTGGGAAGGCACAGGAAGACGAAGTCACGGCCTGCGACCGCGTGTGCGGCCCCGACGACGAAGGTCAGCCGCCCGCCGGCCATTCCCTCCCGGACCAGTTGCTCTAGTCCATCCTCGATGATGGGGATCTCGCCGCGTGACAGAGCTGCCACCTTCTCCGGCATGATATCCGCACAGCAGACGTCGTGACCCAGGTGGGCGAGGAATGCGCCGGAGGTCAGCCCAACATACCCAGTCCCAATGACGGCCACACGGCTCATCTGTGCCGATCCTTTGCCCTCGTGACAAATCACCTAGCTCACCTCTTATATTCGCCCGTTCTCGAAAACTTCGGGAACCTCATGCCTACCATGAACAATATGATTCCCGATGGCGTGGTGCGGCCTGGAGGCACGCATCCCGGAGCCGCGGATGCAAGAAGCTCGAACTCACCAGCGTCGGATTCGGCGAATTCCGGCAGCTTGATATCGACACCGCAGACCCAGTAGTCCTCTTTCTTATGCCGATAACGAGATGGTGCCCGATGAATCCACCTGCTCCGGCGATCAGTATTTATTCCATTATTTCTCTCCGTGACCTTTTACGCTCTCGCGATCTGCGACCGGCACTGTTGCTCATTCTCCCCGCTTTCTGAGGAGCGCCATTGCCGTGCCCATAAGGATCCGGAAGTCGAGGAGGAAACAGATGGACCGGGCGTATTCGATATCGAGGTCCGTGCGGAGTTCCATAGGCCCTCCCCCGCGAGCCTCCACCTGCCAGAGTCCCGTCAGTCCTGGCTTGACGTCATGCCGTTCGTGCTGCCACGACTGGTACCTCGCCACGACGGACGCAAGTTCGGGCCGCGGGCCGACCAGGCTCATCTGTCCCCTGACGACGTTGAATAGTTGCGGAAGCTCGTCTAGGCTCCATCGGCGGAGGAAACGGCCGACGGTCGTGTGCCGGGGATCAGCGCCGGACTTGTGAGTACACCGGCGATCGGGAAATGAGATCGGTACGTTTGCCTGACGTCTGTCGGGGAGCATGGTCCGGAACTTGAAGACGTCGAATGAGCTACCATGTATGCCGATCCGCTGTTGGCGGAAGATCACGTTGGGGCCAAGGCTCGCCCGGACGAGAAGCGCAATAAGCGCCAGGATCGGAGCTGCGACTGTTATCAACAAGACGGACAAAAACCTATCGAGGCGGGGCTTCCAGGTGCGAACATATGCCCCTTGCCGCCTAGCGGTTGTGCTTGCGTGCGGTGGACCGAGGCTACCAACACCGACCGCAGTGATGCCGTATTCTTCACCTCTCGATGTCATGTTCTTCACCTCTAGGCACGAGCCGCATTTCTCTTCGCCCCCCATGTACTCAGCCTGTAGCGGGAGACTCGGCGGGCACGCAGTCCGCCGAGCATGCTCTCCGTCCGTATTCGGTTTTGTGATGCTGCTCGTCCCGGCCGCTGCCCGCTCGCTCTCGCTGATCAAGCGAGTGAACAATCAATCCATGGCGAGCCTTGGTTGGCTGCCTGGTTCGCTTGCCCGGGGAGCATGTACATATGAGCATCAAGCAGGTAGCGGTGATACCGCTCCACGATTGCTGGCGGTAGTAATCGGGCAGGTCCGTGCCCCCGCCGAGGAGGCCGATACGCAAGGGCGTCTGGGTGATGATCATGTCGTCGCTCGCACTAGCCAGTCCTGTTGGGCCCGCTGGTACGCGTCTACCGTTCCCACATCGCGGAAGTAGCCTTCCACCGGCATCGCCTTCGCCCGGCCCACCAGCCGGGGCAGGAGGTCATAGCCGATATCACGCGGCGGCGGGTCGCCGATCTCATCGAGTACGCGCGGATGGAAGGCATACATCCCGGCATTCACCAGATCGGAAACCGGCTGGCTGGGCTTCTCCGTGAACCCGACAACCGTGCCGGCCGCGTCGAGTTCCACCACGCCCCCGGCAGATGGCCGGCCGGAATGGAAAACCGTCAACGTCGCGATCGCGCCGTGGGCCCGGTGCGTCTCGGCCAGGGACCGCAGATCGAAATCGGTGAGGTTGTCGGCATAACAGGCGAGGAACATCTCTTCCCCGCCGACCCAGGCCCGGTTGGCGGCGAGCGTGCCGGCGCTACCGAGCAGTTCCGGCTCGAAGACCGTGCGCACGGCGGGCGGCTGCAGGCTCCCGGCTCGCGCCTCGAGGTGGTTTCTCACCACGTCCGGCAGGTGATGCAGGTTGACCAGGACCTCCTCGACGCCCGCGCGGTCGAACGCATCGAGCCAGATGTCGAGCAGAGGCTGCCCGCCGATGGCCACCATGCACTTCGGGGTCGTGTCGGTGATCGGCCGCAGCCGGCTGCCCACGCCCGCGGCGAGCAGGAAGGCCTTCATGATGCCACCTTCCTGACCACCCCGAGGGCACGCATCCGCGCGTCGGCCTCGGCCAGCACCGCGTGCAGGCCTTCGATATCCTCGAGCCACGCGGCGTACGCCGCCACGGACTGGGTCGGCGTGTGCCGGGGCTCCCAGCCCAGCTCCCGCAGCGCGCTGATGTCGGACACGATGTGCCGCGTGTCGCCGAAGCGGTACTCCCCGGTCACGATTCCCGGCTGGTCCGACCCGTACTGGCGCATGACGATGTCCGCGAGTTCCCGGGTGGTGACCGCCTGGCCGCCCCCGACGTTGAAGACCCGCCCGGCGGCGCGGTCGTCCCAGAGCACCAGCACGTTGGCGTCCACCACGTCCTCGACGTTGACGTAGTCCCGGATCGCCCCGCCGTCCTCATAGAGGATCGGAGCCTTGCCGAGCAGGTAGCTCAGGCAGAAGATGCGGCAGGCACCCGAGTAGGCGTTGTAGACCGACTGCCGGGGGCCCTGGACGATGCTGTACCTGAGGGCGACGGTCGGGATGCCGTACCGGTGCCCCAGGTTGATGGCGATCATCTCCTGGCCGAGCTTGGACATGCCGTAGGCGTTCTGCGGATTGGAGACACGTTCCGGTGTGGCCCGCAGCTCCATCCGGCCGCCGCACACCGGGCACGGGATGTCCCACTGGCCCGCCGCGAGCGCGCTTTCCGGCCGCATCCCCGGCGTCTGCTCGCCGTCGACCGGGCACCAGTAGAGTCCCTCGCCCATCGCCGACTGCGACGAGGCCACCACGACCCGGGC
>Ga0116216_10001337_pt1 | contig 17251 bp, 11 predicted proteins | sample Sb_taG_11_FD_89696 | JGI IMG/M metagenome (GOLD analysis project Ga0116216, IMG submission 89696) | Peat soil microbial communities from Weissenstadt, Germany - Sb_50d_3_AS metaG | ecosystem: Environmental > Terrestrial > Soil > Wetlands > Peat | place: Germany: Weissenstadt | collected 2010-09-21
GAGGGAGCACACCCATCCCGACCAGGTTCCCCCGGTGGATCCGCTCGAAGTTGCGCGCGATCACCGCCCGGACACCGAGGAGCAGCGGACCCTTTGCCGCCCAATCGCGTGAGCTTCCCTGACCGTAGTCCTTCCCGGCGAGAACGAGGAGCGGAACGTTCCGGGCCCGGTAGGTCCGGGCGGCCTCGTAGATCGTCGACGGGGTACCGTCCGGGAGGACGGTCGTGTAGCCGCCCTCCTTTCCGTCGGCGAGCCGGTTCTGCAGACGCACGTTGGCGAACGTTCCGCGAACGAGCACCTCGTGGTTGCCCCGCCGGGTGCCGTAGGTGTTGAACTCACCGAGCTCCACCCCGTGCTCGACCAGGTAGCGGCCGGCCGGGCTGTCCATCGGGATATTGCCGGCCGGCGAGATGTGGTCGGTCGAGACCTTGTCGCCAAGGACCGCCAGCACCCGGGCGCCCTCGACGACCGCGCCGTGGGCGTCCGGTGGAACGACCGGGAGGTCGAAGTACGGCGGCTCGCGGAGGTACGTCGACTTCGGCTCCCAGGGAAACTTCGGGCCGGTCCGGGCCGGCAGCTCGTCCCAGTTCCGGTCCCCTACGGTGATGGTCCGATACTTCTCCCGGAACAGGGACGGGTCGAGCGAGGACTCAACGAGCGCCCGGACCGCCTCGGCCTTCGGCCAGAGGTCGCGAAGGTACACGGGCGCGCCGTCCCGCGATGTGCCAAGCGGGTCTCGGGTGAGGTCGATGTCCATCCGCCCGGCGAGGGCGTACGCCAGCACGAGCATCGGGGAGGCAAGGTAGTTCGCCCGGACCTGGTTGTGGATCCGGGCCTCGAAGTTCCGGTTGCCGGAGAGCACCGCGGCGTAGTAGGCGTCGGTCGTCTCGACGGCGTGGGCGACCTCCGGCGGCAACGGACCGGCGTTGCCGATGCACGTCGTGCACCCGTAGCCCACGACCTCGAACCCGATCCCCTCGAGCGGTTGGAGCAGCCCCGCGCGTTGGAGGTACGCCGTGACGACTTTCGAGCCGGGTGCGAGCGAGGTCTTGACCCACTTCGGCGGCGCAAGTCCGAGCTCGACCGCCCGCTTCGCCATGAGCCCCGCTCCGACCATCACCGACGGGTTCGAGGTGTTGGTGCAGCTCGTGATGGCCGCGATGACGACGGCCCCGTCTGGCGGGCCGCCGTTCGCGCTTGCCGCCTCTCGAGGGTGCCCTTTCCGGTATTCGGCGAGCGCGGACCGGAACGAACCGGGCGCGTCGGCGAGCCGCATCGACTGCTCCGGATTCTTGGGTCCGGAGACCGCGGACTCGATCGTCCCAAGGTCGATCTCGAGCACGTCGGGGAACGCCGGCTCCGGCGTCGTCCCGTCGCGCCACATCCCGGTCGTGCGGGCGTACGCCTCGACACGGCGGACGACCGAGGGGTCGCGGCCGGTGCCGGCGAGGTACTGGGTCGTCGCGACGTCGACCGGGAACAGCGCCGCGGTCGCGCCATACTCCGGGCACATGTTGGCGATCGTTGCGCGGTCTGGGACGCTCAACGAGTCGAGACCCGGTCCGAAGAATTCGACGAATCGTTCGACCACGCCCTTCTGGCGGAGCGCGCGGGTCACGGTGAGGACGAGGTCGGTCGCGGTCGTGCCTTCGGGCAATCGTCCCGACAGCCGGACGCCGACGACGTCGATCGGGGGGAGGAAGTACGGCTCCCCGAGCATCACCGCCTCGGCCTCGATCCCGCCGACGCCCCAGCCGAGCACGCCGAGGCCGTTCACCATCGTCGTGTGGGAGTCGGTGCCGACGAGGGTATCCGGGAAGGCGACAGCCTCACCGGAGGCATCCGCGCGACGGTCGACGACGGAGGCGAGGAACTCGAGATTGACCTGGTGGCAGATCCCATTCCCCGGAGGCACGATCCGCATGTTCCGGTACGCCTGTTGGCTCCACCGGAGGAAGTCGTACCGTTCGCCGTTCCGCTCGTACTCCCGGTCGAGGTTGATCAGGACCGACTGGGCCGTGCCGTAGCTGTCGACCTGCACCGAGTGGTCGACGATCAGGTCCACCGGGACCTCCGGGTTGATCGCCGCGACCGGGGTGCCCCGCCGCTCCGCGGCCGACCGCATGGCCGTCAGGTCGACGAGCGCCGGCACGCCGGTGAAGTCCTGCAGGAGCACGCGAGAGGGGTGGAACGGGAGCTCGCGGGCGCCGGAGTCGCCGGAGTTCGCGAGCCGGACAATCGTCTCGGGGTCGACGAGGCGTGAGTCGAAATGGCGGACGAGATTCTCGAGGAAGATGCGGACGGTGAGCGGGCGTCGGGCGAGCTGTTTCGGGTCGACCCCGGCGAGCCGGTCCACCCGATAGATGACAGAACGTTCCTCGGGCAGGTCGAGCCAAGTGCGCGCGCCGAGCGGGTCGGAGGGGTTCATAGTCCGCCGAGGGGGCCCGGGTTCATGTCGTTGACTGCGGCGGGCCGGCCGCCGAGGCCGCCGCGCCGTCCTAATGAACCCATGGGGCTCCCCCGCGTCGGTCCGGATGATCCTCAGCGACACGCGCATCCGCGAGGCGGTCGACTCCGGAAGGATCGTAATCCGGCCGTTCCGGGCCGATTGCCTCGGGACGAACTCCTACGATGTCCACCTCGGGCCGTACCTGGCCACGTATGTCGGGGGCGCTCTCGACGCCCGGAGGCCGAACCCGATCGAGGAGATCCGGATGCCGAAGAACGGCTACGTCCTCGTGCCCGGCCAATTGTATCTCGGGGTCACGGAGGAGTACACCGAGACGCACGGGTACGTGCCGTTCCTCGAGGGGAAATCGAGCGTCGGCCGGCTCGGGATCGACATCCACTCGACCGCCGGCAAGGGGGACGAGGGATTCTGCAACTACTGGACGCTCGAGATGTCCGTGAAGGTCCCGGTGCGGATCTACCCCGGGATGCCGATCGGGCAACTGATCTACTTCGAGATCTCCGGGCCGATCCGCCGCGGGTACGACACGAAGGCGAGCGCGAAGTACCGGACGGTCAGCCCGCACCCGATCCCGTCCCGCATGCACCTCAACTTTCCCGGCGCGTCGGCGTCGGCCGAGGGCCGTTCGCCCCGTACAGGAAGAACGCCGGCCGGCCCGGCCGGGCACGGTCGCGGCGCCCGGCGGGGTCGTGCTCGGCGCCCTCGTGCTCGGGCAGCACGGTGAGCGACGAGAGTCCGAACCGTTTGGCGAGGTACGCCGTCGCGCCCTTGAGCGCCGACAGCTCGTCGACCGGCGCGTGGGTCGCCGGTTCGGTCCGCAGGGCGGGAGCGATCCGCGCGACGTACTTCGCGACGTCCCCCCGGTGGGCCGCGAGCTCGGGGTGAGCCGCGGCTCGTCCGAGAACCGCCGCGACCGGCAACGTCTTCGGGTTCGCGTCGAGCGCCTCGCGGGTCCAGCCCTCGACGAGGCGCTTCCAGGAGTCGGCCACGAAGAACACCGCGCCCTCCGGAGGCTGCCCACGATCGGTCGCCATCCGGACGATGGGCCGCAGGTCCGCCTCGACCCGGTCGAGGAACGCCTCCGTCGCGTCGGCGGCGTCGTCCCGTGCGAACTCTTCCGGGTCCGGGAATCTTGCCTCCGCGACGAGTCCGGGAAACACCGGGGAGCCGAGCTCTTCCGCGACGTGGGGCGTGATCGGAGCGAGCATCGCGGTCCAGGACCGGGCGACCTTCTGGAGGGCGGGTCCCGGTCCCCCGCCCCGCGCCAAGTAGCGACGGACGGTGGCGGGAACCCGTCCGTAAATCAGCTCGGAGGCCTCCCGAAGGCGGCGACCCTCGATCGCCGCGCGGGTGTCGCGCACCAAGCCATGCATCGAGCTGGCCAGCCACCGGTCGAGCTCCGGGGGGCCACCGGCCCCGTCGGCCCGCGACTCCCGTACGAGGCGCTCGCAGTCGTCGACGCGGTCCCGCGCGGCGTCGACGAGCCCGGGGGCCCACTCGATGTCCTGCTCGGGGTTCGCCGCCTGCACGTAGAACAGCCGGACGGCGTCCGGTCCCCAGCGCTCGAGCGATTCGGAGATCGGCGGCACGGCCACGCCCTTCGAGCCGACGTCCTTCTTCGACAGCTTGTCGCCGGCCGCGTTCACGAGCCACCAGTGGACGAACAGGCCGAGGGGCCGCCGCTCCGCGGGGAGGAGCAGGGCGTGCGTGGCGAGGAACACCGGGAAGTGGACGCGTTTGTGCTCCTTCCCCCCGATATTGAGGTCGAGCGGGTACCAGTACTCGAAGGCGGCCCGGACCTCCTGCTGGACGCCCGGGTCGACCGAGGGCTCCCCGGGCCCCTCGCCAAGGAACACGTGGTCGAAGAACTCGTCCGTGAGCCCGGCGAGCGGGATCCGGCCGAGGGCGACGAACGGGCGCACGACGAAGTACGCCGGGTAGAACGTGGAGTCCGCGATCGGCTCGATCACCCAGGTCGGATCGAGCGGGAACGGCGTGCCGAGCCACCGGCCCTTCCGGGTGCACGGCCGGTCCTGGAACCAATCGAGGACGCCCGGGAGCTCGCGGCCGTACTCGGCCGGCACGACGACGAGGGCGTCGAGCGCCGCCCGGGTCTTCGATTTCCACTCGCCCCAGCCGTACCGGAGGAACCACTGGTCCGGGACAAGCCGGATCTCGACGTCGTGGCCGTTGCGGCAGACCACGGGTTCGGAGAACTCCCGGAGCTCGAACGAGTCGCCCCCGGCGCGGAGCCGTTCGGCCACCTCGCGACGGGCGTCCGCCACGGGGCGGCCCCCGAGGATGTCCGACCGCATTCGCCCGCGGGCGAACTCGAGGCGGTACAGCCGCTCGGTCGCCGCGTCGAGCGCGCTCCGGTCGGCCAACGCGTGAGCGCCCGTGGCCCGGACCGCGCGTTCCGCCGGGACTCCCTCGCCCGCGAGGAGCTCCTTCTCCGATCCGGAGAGCTCGATCGGTCCCGGCAGGTCGACGATCGCCGTCACGGGCGGCAGGCGGGTCCGCTCCGCCGGGTCGAGCTCGTGGATCGCGAGCCAGTCGGCCGGGGCGTGCGCCGGGACGCTCATCACCACGCCGGTCCCGATGGCGGGGTCGACCAGCGAGCTCTGGAGGAGCGGCACCGAGGCCCCGGTCTCGGGGACCTTCACCGACCGGCCGATCAGCTCGCCGACGTCGAGGACGTGACCGACCTGGCCGCCGTGCTGCGCGGCGAGACGATGAGCGGCGGCCGGAGCCACGAGGTAGGTGCGCTCGCGGAAGTGCCAGACGGCGAGCCCGCCCGACGTCGGCAGCCAGAGGTTCGTCACGCCATAGATCGTCTCGGGACGGAGGGTCGCGGCGAGCAAGACCCGGCCATCGTCGAGAGCGAACGGGACCGCCGTGTACACGACCGTCTCGGCCTGCCCCCCCGTCGAAAGGTCCGTCTCCGAGGCGTCGACGGAGACCGGTCCGCACACCGGGCAAACGGAGGCGTGGTGGGGTCCCTGGCGGAGCGCCCCGAGAGCGTGGAGACGACGGAACTGCCACCGGATGAACGCCTGGTAGTCGTCGTCGACCGTCGTGACGTACGCCCGCTCGTCGACCAGGATGCCGAACGATCGGTACACCCGGAGGTACGATCGGCCGAGGTACCGGGCCGCCGAGACCGGGTCTTCGAGCTCCGCCCACTCGGACTCGGGCACGCCTTCCGATCGGAGGCTGGCGACCGTCCGCGGATTCCGCTCCTTGACCTTCTGCGCGAACGTCACGGCGGGGAGTCCCGAGGCGTGGGTTCCCGTCGGGAAGAACACGGAGCGACCGACCATCCGGTAGTAGCGGTGGAGGACGTCGGCGAGGGTCATCCCCCGGAGGTGTCCGAGGTGGAGGAAGCCGCTCGACCCGGGGTACGCGACGATGGCGTAGAACTTCTCCCGGCTGCCGTCGGTCCGGGCCTCCGCCAGCCGGGCCCGCTCCCACTCGGACTGCCAGTGGGCGGCGCGCTCCGGGTCCATCGTCGGCGCTTCGAGCCGGACCGCGTATTAGACGCCGACGGCGGCGACCCCGTGCTCCCCGCCCGGAAGCGGTAAAGGCGCGGCGCTCCGTCTCCCGGGGCCGTGCGGATTATCGAGATCTTCCACTCCGTGCAGGGCGAGGGCCCGCTCACGGGATTCCGGACGTCCTTCGTTCGGACGGCCCGCTGCAATCTCCGGTGCGCGTGGTGCGACACGCCGTACTCGTTCGGCCCGGGGAAGGAGCGCTCCCTCACCTCGATCGTTCGGGAGGTGGCCCGACACAAGACCCACTACGCCTGCCTCACCGGCGGGGAGCCGCTGATCCAGCGGGAGTCCGTCGAGCTTCTCCGGAAGTTCGGGGAGCGGGGCCTCACGACCGTGGTGGAAACGGGCGGGTCCCTCGACGTCTCGCCGTACCTCGACCTCCCGCACGTCGTGCTGAGCGTCGACGTGAAGACGCCCTCCTCGAAGATGGAGAACCGGAACCGCTGGGCCAACCTTCCCTTGCTGCGCCCGACGGACGTGGTCAAATTCGTAATCCAGGACCGGCGGGATTACCGGTATGCCAAGGCGGTCCTCGCCCGGGAACCGATGCCGGAGAACGTCGTGTTCCAGCCCGTGTACGGCTCCGATGGAGGGGCGCTCGCGGACTGGGTGCTGGCCGACCACCTGGACGTGCGGGTGATGGTGCAGGAGCACAAGGTGCTGTTCGGCGACGTTCCGGGGCGCTGACCGCCTCTCGAATCCTTAATAGCCGAGGCCCGTCCGGGACCCGTCCCCATGCCGCCGGAGGTCCCCTCGCGCCCGTTGGACCTCGGCCCGACCCATGTGTTCGGCAAGGCCCGGTCGATGGTCTTCCCGCGGAGCGTCCTGGCCGGGCACGCGGTCCTCGCCGAGCTCGGCGCGATGTGCCGGCAGTTCGACTTTCCCGACCGCGGCGCGGTGGTGACGGGGCCGACGACCCTTCCGCTGGCCGGACGCCGGGCCGTCGAGATCCTCAACGAGTCGAAGTTCGACGTCGCCACGATCATCGCCCACGACGCGACCTCGGTGGAGGTCGACCGGGTGCTCGGCGAAGTCCGGAGCTCGGGGGCGCGGTTCCTGATCGCCGTCGGCGGCGGAAGCAAGATCGACATCGCCAAGGTCGCGGCCGCGCGGGCCCACCTGCCGTTCGTGAGCGTCCCGACCTCGGCGGCGCACGACGGGATCGCCTCGCCGCGAGCGTCCCTCCGCGACTCCGGGAAGGTGACGAGCGAGCCGGCGGTGGTGCCGATGGGTGTCCTCGCGGACACATCGATCATCGTCCAAGCGCCGTTCCGCCTGCTCGCCTCGGGGTGCGCGGACGTGATCTCGAACGTGACGGCGGTCCTGGACTGGAAGCTCGCGGCGAGGCTCCGCAACGAGGAGTTCTCCTCGAGCGCGGCGACGCTCGCCGAGTACGCCGCCCAGGAGATCGCCGAGCACGCCGCTCTGATCAAGCCGAACTTGGAAGAGTCCGCGTGGATCGCGATCCGCCCGATCATCGTGGCGGGGCTCGCGATGAGCGTCGCCGGGTCTTCCCGGCCGTGCTCGGGGAGCGAGCACCTGTTCAGCCACGCCCTCGACTCCAGCGCGAAGCATCCGAGCCTCCACGGCGAGCAATGCGGCGTCGGGGCGATCATGATGATGTACCTGCACGGCGGCGATTGGCGCCGCATTCGGACCGCGCTCCAGGTGATCGGCGCACCGGTCACCGCCGCCGAGCTCGGAGTCCGGCGGGACGAGGTCGTCGAGGCGCTCGTCCGGGCGCACACCATCCGGCCGGAGCGATACACCATCCTCGGGGACAACGGGCTGAGCCGGGAGGCCGCCGAGCGACTCGCCCTGGTGACGGGTGTCGTGGACTGAGCCATGTCGGGCATCACCCTCCTATCGCAATCGCAGGCCAAGGTCGGTTTCGAGTTCACCTTCCAGGGCGCCGCGCCGGTCTGCCGTACCTGCCCCTACCGCCACGCCTGTCTGACCCTCGACCCGGGCCGGCGCTACACCGTCACGCACGTCCGGCCGGTGAGCCACCCGTGCGCGCTCCAGGAGACGACCGCCGCGGTGGTCGAGGTCGAGGGGATCCCCCGGGCCCTCGTCGTCGAGTCGCAGACTGCCGTCGTCGGGAGCTCGATCGAGACGGGCCGGTACGGCTGCAATCGCCTCGACTGCTCGAGCTGGGAGATCTGCTCCGGGCCATCGCTTCCGGCCAAGCAGCGCTTCCGGATCGCGAAGGTCCACCCAGAACCGGCCGAGTGCCGGATTGGGCGAACCCTCAAGCGCGTGGACGCCCTCTGAGGGAGCCGGTGGCGGGGCTGTGGGGTAGTTTCGGCGCCGGGGACGGCCCCCGCGCCGCTCTACTGGTCCATCCTTCGGGCTTTGGGAGCCCGGGACCCCGATTCAAATTCGGGCAGCCCCATCCCCGTCGGTCCCCGACGTCGAGCGGAGCGGAGTGGACGTGAGCGAGGAGACGTCTCCGGAGGAGCCCGGGCGTCCCACCGCGCCCGGGGTCCACGCCGCGACCATCTACTGCGAGGTGTGCGGGGAGGACACCCCCCACCGGATCGTGCATCTCGACCCGGCCCAGCGACGGGTGGTCTCGGGCCTCGCCCGGTGCCGGACCTGCCGGACGACCCACCCGTTCCGGACCGCGGCCCCGGCGATGCATGAACTGTTCGAGATCGTCTCGGATGGGGCCGCCTCGACGCGGCTACTCGTCCGCCTCCCGGGGCACGAGACGATCACCCTCGGCGAGCGGATGCCGGGCCGGGACGCCCCCGCCGTCGTGCACAAGATCGACCGGCTGGACGGACGCTCCGTCCGCACCGCCACCGCCCGCGACGTCCGCACGGTCTGGGTGACGCCCGATGTCGGCGCGGTCGTGAAGGTCTCGATGGTCGACGGCCGCCGTACGACGGCCGCCCGACTGACACTCCCGCCGGACACGATCCTCGCGGTCGGGGGGCCGGTCACCGTCGACGGCCGAACCTGGCACATCGCCGCGCTGCGCGCCAAGGGGAAGACCTGGCGCCACCTCGAGGACTCGTTCGAAGCGCGGTACGTCGAGCGACTCTACGCGCGGCGGTATGCGATCCCACCCGAGGGGAGCAACGACTGGAGCCGGTCCCGAGAGAGACCGGTCGCTTTCGCGAGCTCGACCTCGCGCTCGGCCCGTTCCCGTTCTGGCCCGGGCGTCAGGCGGTAGGCGATCGTTCCCCGCCCGATGAAGGAGCGCGGCGGCGCGACGACCCACAGCGTGTCGCCCCGGTCCTCGACCGTTCCGAGCCCGAGCTCGGTCGGGAGGTCCTTGAACATCTGCTTCGTCCCGTGGATCACCCACGCCCCACGCGCGACGAACTCCCCGCTCGCGCCCTGCTTCGATACCTGGTCGGCATCGACCGCGAAAGCGGACGCACTCGCGAGGCCGGCCCGCCACGCCTTCGAGAACGCGACCCCCCACTGAGCCGCCTCCTCGAGGCTCGCATCCGTCCACGCCGGGTCCCCGGGCGCCGGATGTTTGACGACGACGCTCGGCGCGCCGTGGATGTCGGCATGGACGTACTTGTCGCCCGGATTGAGGTATCGGCGGACGATCAGGTCGTTCGTCGCGGCGTCCCGGCCTCCAACGACCAGGATCCCCTCGGAGGTGTGGAACCACCGGTACCGCTCGAACCAGTTCGGCGTACGTCGGCGCGCCGCGACTGCGGCGGAAGCCTTCGGAGCCTCCGCTAGCGCCGCCCGGACCTCTCGAGCGAGCCGCTCATCCGATTGCGCGAGCGCGGCCACCGCCCCGGCGAGCTTGGCCTGGGCCCTCTTCGCCTCCTCGTATCGCGCTTGGGCCACCGCCCGGATCGATTGCCCCCGGGTGACGGGGATGGTCACTTCTTCGACGGTCACGACGAGCGCCCCCTCCCCGGGCTCGGCCTTTGCGGCGGCGCGCACCTGGGCCTCGACGTCCGGGTAGTGGGCCAGCAACAGGTCCGCTTGCCGGGTGAGTTCCGAGGATTGGGCTCGGAGGTCCGCCACGGCCGCTTCCTGTTGGCGACGCTGCCGCTCCCACCCGGCCCGCTGGCCGTCCGCCGCGGAGACCACCGGCGCCACCCGCGCCGCCCGACCGTCGAAGTACCGGTGCGCCGCCACGGAGAACGTGGGACTCGCCTCGGCGGTGATCCCGTCCCGACCGAGGAGTCGGCGAGACTCGAACGGGGTCACGTCGACGGGGGTGCCGTCGAGCAGGTAGACGTTTCCGGCGGGTCGCTCGCCGACCTCGGCGAGGAGGTCCGCGAGCGCGCGGTGAACCAGGGGGGCGAACTCCTCCGTACCGGTGCTGGCGGACCCGTCGCCCGCCAGGCCAGTCCGCGTCACGATCTCTTCCGCCAGGGGGCCGCCGAGCCCGAGGCGCGCCGCGAGGGTGCTCGTCCGGTCGGTCCGAGACGCTCGGAGGAGCGTTTCGATGCCGGCGACGTCGAGCTGGAACGGGTCGACCCGGACCGGGGGCCGGGAGTACGGCGCGCCGACGCGGACGGCCCGGTTGGCCCAGGTCTTGGGATGCGCGACGACGACGAGCTTGCCGGCCCTGGCCACGAGGAGGTTGCCGGAGCCGAACAGCTCCACGCCGAGGGTCAATGGCCCATCGGCGTCGCCGCGGCTGAACTCGGCCTCCAAGTACCGCTCGCCGCCGGGGTCGGAGACTCCGACCAGCGCCGCCCCACCGAGCACGCGGCGCAACTCCTTCGCGAGCGGGCTCAGTCCCTCGTCCCGGTCCGCGATCGACTCGAGGACGGCCGCGTACTGGCCGGGGCGGATCAGAAGCGCCCGTTTCCCGGCCCCCGAAGCGCGGAGCGTGATCGCGACCCGGTCGGGTCCGACATCGAACGCCTTGTCGACGTGGGCGCGTCCGAGGGCGCGGAGCTCGCGGGCGAGCGCGAGCGAATCGAGAGATGTGAACCGGTCCTTCTCGGCGACGACCGTCGCGGCCATCGGTCCCTCGCTCGCCCCCCTTGACGAGCGGGCCTAACAGATTAAGACTTGGCCGGCGTGGACGAGCCCGTGGCCGCTCCGACGCCCAGCGAGCCGGGGTCGTGGCGGGCGGCCGCCCGCCGATTCGCCGAGGAGATCGTCCGACCCCAGGCCGAGGCGATCGACCGTTCGGACCTATTGCCGGACGAGCTCGTCGGCCGGATGCGGCCGACCGGTTTCTTCGGCCTCGGAGTTGCCCCCGAATGGGGCGGCTCGGGAGGCGACACGAGGGCGATCTCCGCCGTCCTCGCCGAACTCGCCTCCGCGAGTCCCGCCGTCGCCGTCCTCCTGTCCGTCCATCTCTCCGTCTGTACGCATCCGGTGTTCGCTCACGGGACGGAGGAACAGAAGGAACGGATTGGTCGGCCGCTGGCGCAAGGCCGGAGTCTCGGGGCGTTCGCGCTCACCGAACCGTCGGTCGGGTCCGACGCCGCGCGTCTCGGCACACGCTACCGGACGAGCGAACACGGTTTCGTCCTGAACGGGTCGAAGATGTTCATCACGAACGGGGCACGGGCCGACGTGGTGCTCGCCTTCGCGACCCGCGACCCGACCGCGGGCTCCCATGGGATCTCCGCGTTCCTGGTCGAGAAGGGAACGCCGGGGTTCGCCGCGACGAGCAAGCTCGACAAGCTCGGGTTGCGCGGGAGCGAGACCAACGAGCTGGTATTCCAGGACGCCCGGGTCCCGGCGCACAATCTTCTCGGTTCCGAGGGAGAGGGTCTTCGGATCGCGCTCGGGGCGCTCACGGCCGGGCGGGTCGGGATCGCTTCGTGCGCCCTCGGTGTCGCCCGCGCGGCGTTCGACGCCATGCGGACGGCCGCCGTGACCGATCCCTCAGACGCGAAACGAGGGGAAGTGGCGCGGGCGTTCGTCACCCTCAGCGCGGCGCAGGCGCTCGTCGACCACGCCGCGGCGGAGAAGGACGCCGGCCGGCCGTACGTGGACGCGGCGTCGGCCGCGAAGCTGTTCGCGAGCGAGGCCGCGGTCCGGCTCGCCGACCGCGCGGTCGACGTCGCGGGTCCGGCCGGGGGCCGCGTCGGCGCTGCCGCCGAACGAATCCTTCGGGACGCCCGAGTCTTCCCCATCGTCGAGGGCACGACCGAGATCCAGGAGCTGATCCTCGGCCGGAGCCTCGTGGGTCCCTGACGGACGGCGACGTCCGGCCCAAGCGCTTTCTGGTCCCGGGGGTCGGCCGGCCAATGTCCGGGGAGGACGCTGACGCCCGCCGGCCGCTCGACTCGGTCGCGCTTCCCGCCGACGTCCGGGCGATCCTCGAAGCCGATGGGATCACCTCCTTGTACCCGCCCCAGGCCGAGGCGCTCGGCCCCGTCCTGGCCGGCGAGAGCGTCGTCCTCGCGTGCCCGACGGCGAGCGGCAAGTCGCTCGTGGCGTACGTCGCGCTCCTCCGAGCGGCCCGGGCGGGACGAACCGGCCTCTACCTCGTTCCGCTCCGCGCGCTCGCGCAAGAGAAGTACGACGAACTTCGCGCGTTCGAACCCCTCGGCATCCGAGTCGGCCTGTCGATCGGCGACTACGACCTGTCGAACGCCGTGCTCGACAAGCTCGACATCCTCGTCGCGACGAGCGAGAAGGCCGACGGCCTCCTCCGCAAACGAGCGCCCTGGCTCGAGCGCCTCGGCGCCGTCGTTGCCGACGAGGTCCACCTGATGCGAGACCCCGACCGCGGTCCGACGCTCGAGGTTTCGCTCACCCGGCTCCGTCGGCTCCGCCCGGACCTCCAGGTCGTCGCGCTCTCGGCCACCGTCGGGAACTCGGCCGAAATCGCCGACTGGCTGAAGGCCCGGCACGTGGCGAGCGACTTCCGCCCGGTGCCGCTCAAGAGCGGCGTCTACCACGACGGCCGGATCCTGTTCACCGACCTCACGACCCGGGACGTGCCGCCCCCGGGCGACGCGCTCCCGAGGCTCGTCCGCGACGTGATCCGGGGCGGAGGTCAGGCGCTCGTCTTCGTCAACACCCGTCGCGCGAGCGAGCAGACCGCGCAATCGCTCGCGGCGACCGTCCGCTCCACCCTCTCGCCGGAGGAGAAGGCGGCCGCCCGGGGGGCGGCCGAGGCGCTCGGCACCGTTGCCGAGGAGGAGACGGAAGGGATCCGGCGCCTGTCCGGGCTGCTCCCGGACGGGGTCGCGTTCCACAACGCGTCGCTCACCAACCCCGAACGGCGGATCGTCGAACGGGCGTTCAAGGAGCGGACGTTGAAGGCGCTCGTCGCGACCCCGACGCTCGCCGCCGGGATCAACCTCCCCGCCCGCCGGGTGATCGTGCGCGACACGACCCGGTACGACGATCACCTCGGGATCCAGGCTCCGATCCCCGCGATGGAGGTGCAGCAGATGTGCGGCCGGGCGGGCCGGCCGAGGTTCGACACGGCCGGCGAGGCGGTCCTGCTCGCCCGGAGCGAGGAGGAGGCGGAGCGGTTCCTCGACGACTACCTCTCCGCGCCCCCCGAGCGGGTGCAGTCGCGGCTCGCCGCCGAGCCGGCGCTCCGCATGCATCTCCTCGCGCTCGTCGCGAGCGGGCAGGTCGGCTCGGAGGCCGAGCTCGAGGAGTTCTTCGCCGCGACGTTCTTCGGCCACACGGTCGAGCTCCGCGAGCTCGCCGTCGTCGTGGAGAACGTCCGACGGTTCCTCGAGCAACACGAGTTCCTCGAGCCGGTCGCGGAGCTCCGCGCCACCCCTTTCGGGGTCCTGACGAGCGAGCTGTACCTCGACCCGATGAGCTCCGTCGTCCTCCGGCAGGCGCTCGAGCGGGCCCCAATCAATCCGAGCCCGTTCTCCTTGCTCGCCGCGGTCGCGGCGACGCCGGACCTCCCGCCGATGTTCCTGCGGCGCGGCGAGGAGGCGGAACTCCTCGCCCGGTTCACCGACTCGGAGCCCGAGCTGCTGATCAAGCCCGAGGAGGAGCCGCTTCGGCTCGACCTCGACCTGTTCCTCGCCACGCTGAAGACGGCGAGCGTCCTCGAGGCCTGGATCACCGAGACCCCGCTCGTCGAGTTGACGGAACGGTTCGGCATCGGGGCGGGCGACGTCCGGGCGAAGGTCGAGGACGCCGACTGGCTTCTGTTCGGGGCGAGCCGCCTCGCCGTCCGCTTCCAGCGGCGGGCGGCGCGGGCGATCGACGAGCTTTCGCTTCGGGTGCGCTACGGGGTCGCCGAGGAGCTGCTCGACCTCGTGCGGCTGCGGGGAATCGGCCGGGTCCGGGGCCGCGCGCTCTTCCGGGCGGGGTTCGCCGACCGGGATGCGCTGAAGGGCGCCCGGCTCGACCAGCTCGAAACGCTCCTCAAGTCCCGGCCGCTCGCGAAAGCCGTCCTCGCCGAGGTGGGCGGCGGCCGACGCACGGCGACCGAGTCGAGCGACCCTACGCCGCCGCGGCCCACGGAGCCGACGGTGTCCGCGCCCCGGGTCCGACCGAAGGGGCCGAAGCGGCTCGACGAGTTCGAGCCGAATCCGTGAGCGCGTAGAACGGGATCGGCCCGACGATCTCGATGGTCGAGCGCGTCCCGCCGGGGCCCCCCGGCCGCACGTCCCGACGGATCACCCCGGCCGCCTGAAGCCGGACCATCCGTCGCCAGAGCGTCGTCGCGGGCAGCGGGCGGGCGCCTTCCTCTCCGGCGAGCCGTACCTCCCAGGCCCGGATCTCCCCGAGGGTCGCCGCGCGACCCCGGGTCGCCCGCTCGAGGGCCGCGAGCACGCGGGGTTCGACCGGGGACCGGTCCGATCCGGGGCCTGAGGTCGCGGGCGCCGGACGGCCGTTCGATGGGCCGAGGAGCTCGCGACGGAGCAGGTCGAGCGCCCGCGTCACGCCCCGACCCTCCCGGGCGCACCGTTCGACGAGCCGGTCGACGAGCTCCGCGGGAGGCTCGTGGCCCAGGGCCCGGGTCGCGCGGTCGAGCACGATCGCCCGCACGGTCCCGGGACGGAGCGGGGGGAGGGTGAGTCGCGCCGCACGGGGCAAACCGGCGCGATGCACCCGGGCCCACGCGGCCTCCGCCTCGGAGCGGCCGGCGAGGATGGTCCACGTCGTCGGGGGCGATTCCGCTCCTTCCGGAAGGAATCGCGCCGGCGCCGTAAGCGCCCGGACGACGGGGCCGAGGTCGGGGGCGTCCGGTCCGATGTCGTCGAGAACGACCACGGCCGGTCGGTGTTCCCGGGCGAGGCGCCGCAGGAACCCGGCGAGGATCTCGGCGACGGGAAACCCCCTCGGCTCGAATCCGCCGTCGAGGCCCTTCAACAGCCCGGAGGCGACCCCCTGGGTGCCGCTCGCCTCCGCGACCCGAACGCGGACGAGGGCGGGCGTCGCCCCCGGAGCCTCCCGGTGCAATCCCTCGACGATCCGTCGCGCCGCCAGGCGGGCGGTCGCGCTGGTCCCCGAGCCGCTCGGGCCGACGACCGCCGCGATCCACGGGGGCGGAGTCGCGGGGTACGGGTCGCCGAGCGTCTCGGTGAGCTCGGCCAACTCGGCGGCTCGGTCGGGTAGGAACGGCGGCAGCCAGTCCGGCGTCAACACGACGGGATGCGGCGTGGCGTACACGATTCCAAGATTCCTTAGGCATATAAGAAAGCTTAGGAGAGCACCGTTCGGCGGCCCAAACCCCTATGGCCCGAGCCGGTTCCGGCAAACGATGGCGAACGACGAGGTCGAGGGGGGCAACCTCCGGCTGGGTTCCCGCCTCCTCGCGGTCCTCGCGATCGGCATCGCCGTCTACATCGGCCTCCTCGTCGTTTCGCGGGTGTTCGGCGTCATCGACCCGCTCTACTGGAAGGCGCTCGACGTCGGGGCCGCGGTCGTCGTCGGCTACCTCGCGGCCGTCCTGTTCGGCTCGGCGATCCGGATCTACCTGAGGCGGGTCGGCAACCTCGGCCACTCCGCCGGGATCCGGTTCGTCACGAACGTCATCATCGCGATGGTCGTGGTGGCGTCGATCCTCAGCCTGTTCAACGTCTCCCTCTCGAGCCTGCTCCTCTCGAGCGCGTTCGCCGGCATCGTGATCGGCCTCGCCGCGCAGACCGTGCTCGCGAACGTCTTCGCCGGGTTCCTCATCATCCTCGCGACGCCGTTCCACGTGGGCGACCGGATCGCGGTCGTCTCGGCGAATTACGGGGTGATCGCCCCCTCGTACCCCCACGAGATGGGGTACCCGACCTACGTCGGAACCGTCCGGGAGATCGGGTTGAGCTACACGAGGCTCCGCCTCGACAACGGCCGGGTCGCCGAGTTCCCGAACCAGACGCTCGTCACGGCGCTCGTCCTCAACCTGAGCCATCCTTCGCCGAGGATGTACCGGATCCGGATGACGCTCGACCTCAAGGTCCCCGTGGCCCGCGTCGAAGCCGCCCTCGCGGCGTGCACGCGCCAGCAGGCGCCGATCCCGGGGGTACCCGAGCCGCATGTCGAGGTCGCCGACCTCGGGACCGCGACGTGGGATGCGGTGGTCGTCATCTGGTCGAACGAGCCGGACGAGGCCCCGCTCCGCGACGCGATCTTGCGCCAGTTGCTGCCCGGCGGCTCCTCGGGCAGCGCGCCGGCGTCGGCGAAACCGTGACCGGCCCGTTTGCGTTAAAACCCGCCTCGACTCGACGACGCCCGGGAGTCCGTCCGTGGTGAAGGTCACGCTCATTCCGGGCGACGGGATCGGGCCAGAGGTCACCGACGCCGCCCGGCTCGTGACGGCTGCGACCGGAGTCGACATCGAGTGGGAGGTCGTCGTTGCGGGCGAGCGGGCGATCCCGGCGTCCGGCACGCCGCTGCCCGACGCCGTCCTCGAATCGATCCGGCGGAACAAGGTCGCCCTCAAGGGACCGATCACGACCCCGATCGGCTCGGGGTTCCGGTCGGTGAACGTCGCGCTCCGGCAACAGCTCGACCTCTACGCCTCAGTCCGCCCGGCCCGCGCGATCGCCGGGGAGGGGACGAGATTCCCCGAGACCGACCTCGTCGTGGTCCGGGAAGCGACCGAGGGCCTCTACTCCGGCGTCGAACACTGGGTCGACCGCGAGCACTCCGCCGCCGAGACCGTGAACGTCGTCACCCGGAAGGCGTGCGACCGGATCGTCCGGTTCGCCTTCGAGTACGCCCGGGCCCACCGGCGGCGCAAGGTGACGGCCGTCCACAAGGCGAACATCATGAAGACGACCGGGGCGCTGTTCCAGACGTCGTTCCGGGAGCTCGCGGCGAACTATCCCGACGTCCCGAGCGACGAGCGGCTCGTCGA
>Ga0116216_10001340_pt1 | contig 17231 bp, 7 predicted proteins | sample Sb_taG_11_FD_89696 | JGI IMG/M metagenome (GOLD analysis project Ga0116216, IMG submission 89696) | Peat soil microbial communities from Weissenstadt, Germany - Sb_50d_3_AS metaG | ecosystem: Environmental > Terrestrial > Soil > Wetlands > Peat | place: Germany: Weissenstadt | collected 2010-09-21
AGCGGTGGGGTCAGCTGCCTCCCTTCTTGCTTGTCCGTTGTTGTAGGCCGTGGCGGAAGCGCCGGCTTTCGTTGCCGGTGTCGATGATGTGCGCGCGGTGGGTGAGCCGGTCGACGACTGCCTTGGCGAGGCGGGCGTCTTGGAAGACCTTCGTCCATTCACCAAACGGGAGATTTGTAGTGACGATCAGGCTGGCTTTCTCGTTGCGCTCGGAGAGCACCTGGAAGACGAGCTCCGCGGCGCCGGGGGGCAACGCCAGGTATCCAAGCTCATCGAGCAGCACCAGCTCGGTGCGAGCGTAGCGCGCGATGACCCGGGCGAGCTCTCTCTTGCTCTCGGCTTCCTGGAGCTCGTTCGCCAGGGCGGCGAGCGTGGTGAACCTGACTCGTCGTCCTTGCTGGCAGGCGCAGACCGCGAGCGCCGTCGCGAGGTGCGTCTTGCCCGTGCCGCTGTCACCGACGAAGATGATCGACTCGCGGTCCGCGATCCAGGACCCTTCCGCCAAGGCCGCGATCGTGGCCTGCGGGATCTTCGGGTTATCCGCGAAGCGGAACTCCTCCAGGCGCTTGATCGCCGGGAAGCGGGCGTCCATCAGCCGTCGGCGTTCGCGTCGCTCTGAGCGCTCGTGCGTCTCTGCCTCCAGCAACGCGGCGAGGTAGGCGATCGGGGTTTGCTGCTCGCGGGTGGCCTGCTCGGCCATCGCACGGAACCGCGCCTTGATCGTGGGGAGCTTCAGCTCGCCGGCGTGCGCCTCGATCAGCGCTTCCAGCGCCGCGGTCTTGGGGTCCTTTCGTGGGACGCTCACAGCTGCGCCCCCTGCCGGGTGAGGTGGTCATAGTCCGAGAGGTCCTGCGGTGGCGGACAGCCGACCCCCGCCAGGCGCTCATCGACCTGCAACACCGGTGCTGTCGGGCGCTCTGACCTGCGCGCCAAGAGCGCGACTGCCTTGCCGTCGTGAGCGCCCGCGGTGAGCGCGCCACGGACCGCGAGCTCGACCCGGCCGGACGGGTGCTCGCGGCAGAGCATCAGCACGTCGACCATCTGCCTGGCGGCCTCCTCACGGCCGTGACGCTCCGTGATCTTGCCCCAGAGCTCATCGAAGCACTCCGGCCAGTCACCACGGTCGCGCTCCTGACGCAACGCCAGGGACCGCGCAAGCGCGCCGGGCTTGCGCACCAGCAGATCCAGGTAGTGGTCCAGCTGCGCGCTCGTGCCGTGCTTGCCCGCCAGCCGCTCGTGAGAAGCGACCACCTTGCCGTCGTGCCAGATCGCGATCTCCCGCGCGCCGACCTGCGCACGGGCCTTGAACCCAGCCAGCCGCGCGGGGACCGAGTAGCGGTTCTGACGGACCGTGACCAGCGCCTTGCTGTCCACGCGGGGTGTCGCCTCCTCCGCCGTGCAGTGCGCCTCTCGCGGGAGGTTGTTCAGCACTCGCCGCTCCGCGGTGAGCATCTCCCCGACCGGCTGTGAGCGCCCGACGATCGTGCGCTCGAGATCCGCCCAGCACGCGTCCTCGAGCCGTTCGTTCAGCTCCCCGAGCGAGCCGACGCTGGGAACGGGCACCAGATGGCGACGGCGGAAACGCCCAACCTCGCCCTCGACACCGCCCTTTTCGTGGGCGCCCTGCTTGCCCGACAGGCAGAACGACGAATCGAACCCGTAGTGCGAGCGCAACGCGACGAAACGGTCGGACTCCACCCGCCGGCGGCCCTTCAGAACCCGCACGACCGCCGACTTCAGGTTGTCGTAGCGGACCAGGTCGAAGCAGCCGCCAAACCACTCCAGCGCCGCGACGTGGCCCTCCAGGAACGCCTGCTGGGTCTCTGACTCGAACGCGATCACGAACGACGCACCCGAGTGACACGCCCGCATCAAGAACAGGTGCACAACGATCGGATCACCACGCATGATCACCTGCGCCTCGCCCCAATCGACCTCGGCCTCCACGCTAGCATCGGAGACCAGCGGCACGAACGCCTCCACCTCGCCGATCGTGCGACGCCGGGCGGCCACATAGCGGCTGACCTGACGCTCGGACACGTCCGCGCCGTGCTCCTCAACAAGGCGCTGCCAGACACGCCTAGCCGTGTGACGCTGCTTGCGCGGCGCCTCCAGATCCGCCGTCAACCACTCGCCGATCAGCTCCCGGAACTCGCCCAGCTTCGGCGCCGGACGACCCGACGGACGACGCTTCGCCGGCGGCACCGCCGACACCAACGCCTGACGCACAGCCCGGCGATGCACCCCATGACGCTTCGCCAGCGCCCTGACCGACAACCCTTCCCGCGCGTAATCGCGCCTGATCTGCTCGAACTGCTCCATTCTGGTCACTCCTCCCGGCTCCTCGCATCGCGCTCAACCAAGCGCCAAGCGTCAGCCGTAGGTCGGACAGAGGTGGGGCCACTTCAAGCGTCCACAGTGGGGCCAGTTCAGACGTCTACACCCGCATAGTTCGACTTCACCGGTGGGCCCGGCCAGGGCGCCGCGGGCCTCCACACAAAAACAAACCGGACCGCCCCATCCTTAGGGCGGCCCGGCCGCGCTTCGTTGCTACCGGATTGCTAGGACGATGCGCGCCGCAAGCGACGCCTACACCGCGGACACGCGTCTATTTCGACGTACCTGCCGTTTCGAATCCGACTTCTTCCACACCGTCTTCCGCGATCTCCTGGACGTTGGTGGGAACTTTTTCGTAGTCGCTGCCTTTGATGAGCGCGCTTCCACCTTCCGGTTTGCTGCTGAGCGCCCAGTACAGGAAGTCGTGGGCGCCTGTTGCCAGCGCTTTACCTTCTTCGCCTTCCAGGCCGGGGTAGAACGCGTACTGCCGCAGCAGCAGGTCGTAGGTGAGTCCGCAGATGCCGTATTCTTTCGACACGGTTTCCGCTTTCGCCCCATTCCACAGCTGCCTGGTGGTTTCAGGCGGGAATTTTTTCCCGGCGGTGTTGGTGTAGACGGAAGCTTTGCAATTCGCCTGCCCGGGTTTTTCTACATCGCCGTCCGAAGACGGTTCGTAGTACCCCGCGTCCGAAGGCGTTGCCGTGTCCTGCACCTCCGCCCAGAACTGGGTGTTCTGTTCACCTACTTTTTCTGAGGTGCCTTTTTTGTTTTCCCCACCGCATAGCGGCGGTTTCACTTTCGTGGGGCATTTCTTGGACCAGAAGCCGTCTTCGCGGGCGGATCCCAAGTCGGGGTACGCGATGCTGCTCGGGGTTTCGCTGACCCGCGCCTCCATGCCCGGGTTGCCGGCGATCGTGCCAAACAGCACGTGTGTCGCCGTCGGCCAGCGCTGATTTTCACAGCCTTCGGCCGTCTGGCTCCAGATCCTTTCTTCTTCGGGCAGCGGTTTGCCACAGCCGATCTTCTTACCGCCACGTTCTTCCGGCAGCGCTTCGAATTTGGTCGGCGTGTTATTGACCTGCTCCAACCACGTCTTGAAGATGTGCGTCGTCCCACCGTGGTCGAGACGCACCACCGGCCTGATGACCTGCTCTTCTTCTTGAGCGCCAGTTGCTACGGCGACTTCTTCTTCTTCTTCGTTTTCGTTGATGATTTTGATGTTAACCGAGCCGCCTTTGCAGGCGAGTGCGTCGTGACCGGCTTTCTGGTTCGCGATCAGCTGCTTCCATGTTTTGATCGTCCCACGGTAGATGCCCTCGAGCGTCGAGTCATCCAGCACGAGGCGACCCAGTTTATATTTGATGCCGCTTTTTTCGATTTCGCTCTCCGCCACACAGTGAGTCGGCAGATGAACGATGATCGCGTCCGCGCCCTGCGCGACCGGGATCGTCTCGAGCGATTCGCCTTCGCCGCCTTCTTTTTTGAAGCCTTCAATTTCGAATCTTTGGGTCGCGTTTGGCGCTTCGTCGGTGCCGCAGTAGTCGGTTTCCTTGAATTTCACTTCTTCGACTTTTTCGGTGCCCCACGCGTGCAAGCAGGCGCCGCTGCCACCCGACAGGTATTTGACTTTGGCTTCTTTTTCGTCGCCCTGGGTGCCACCGCACGCGCGTGTGTTTTTGTTGGGAACTTTTTCTAGTTTACCTTCTTTTAGGATTTCGACCTTGTTGTACTCGACGACCCATTTCTGCAACAGCGTGTTCTGGAACGACGAGCCGCGGCCCGTGATTTCCACCCCGGAGCATTGCTGGCCCAGGTCGGACGCGGCGCTGGCCGCACCCGGAGCGACGGCCGCGACCACGGTCGCGGCCGAGATGATACACGCCAGCCCGAGGCGACGTGCGGATAGTAACCTCATTGCGAGATAGACCTCCTGTTGGATTACGTGTCCGGGCCGTAAGCCGCGCAGTTGCGCAACCGTCCCGTGGGGTGCACCATCTCACCTGCCGCTCGCCACGGGGTTACGATTCTGTGCTCATTCCACCGGTAACGATATCTTCACACGGCCGAAATTCACATTCGGTAAGGGTGGGTGCTTTCCTCGCCCACAGCCCGATGGGACGCGTGGCCGCACAAGCAAGCGCAAAGGGAGAGGGAGTCAGGACAGTCCCGCGGCTACCGCTCGGCGCATCAGTGTTTGCAGCGGCGGTGCGGAGCCTCGGCCAACCGCAGCGTCACGATCATTTTCCGTCGTCTTGCTCGCGCCCGAGGCAAGACCGATGGGTTTACTTCTTTTTCTTGGTCTTCTTCTTCGAGCCGTACTTCTTCTTGGCCGTCGCTTCGCATTTCGCGCGCCTGCCCTTGGGCTTCTCCTTCTTGCATTGCTTCAGCGCTTTGGTGAGCAGCTGGGCGCGTGTCGGCGGCTTCTTTTTTGCCTGTTCTTCTTCCTGTTTCTTCTTGGCTTCAGCTTCAGCCTTCGCTTTGGCTTCGGCTGCGGCTTTGGCTTCTGCAGCCGCTTTCGCTTCAGCGGCGGCCTTTGCTTCAGCAGTGGCTTTCGCTTCAGCAGCGGCCTTTGCTTCAGCAGCGGCTTTCGCTTCGGCTTCAGCTTTGTGTTGCGCCGCTTCCGCTTCGACTTCGGCTTTGCTCGGGCGCACTTCGATCGGTGCGCGCGCTTCGCCTTTGGTCCCCTGCTTGTCGGTGACTTCGAGGGTAACGGTGCAGGCGCACAGCGCGCGATAGGTGTGCTTTCCGTGGATCACGGTCGCCGCGCCTTCGCTTTTTCCTTCTTCCCTTTCGCCATCGCCAAACGTCCATACGTAGGTGAAGGGCGTGGCTTCCTTGCTCGAATCGGTGACGGTCGCTTCGAATTCCGCGACCTGTTCCTTCGCCACGAAGGCGAGACCCGTTATTTTGAATTCCGGTCGCGGACGCACCACGTTCACTTCGCTCGTCGCTTCGAGCCGTGTCGCGGCGAGGTTGTCGGGTTCGATCACCTCGGTGATCTTGTACTTGCCTTCTTCCGCGAAGGCGTGTTCGGTGCTCGGGCTCTGGAACTCGTAACCGCCCGTTTCGGTGTTTTCCGATTTTTTCGTGGTGAGGTCTTCGAACTTCCATTCCACGCTCTTCGCGTTCGCACCCAGGACTTGGGAAGCGATGCTGGCCTTTTCGCCAGGCGCCAGGTTGTGTACTTCTATCCCGTTGACCTTGACGCTCGGGGGCGTCACGCTCGCGTGCGGGCATTCGGTCGGCGTGCCGCCCGGACCGAACTGCAGCGCCTCGATCACCGTCGTCTGTTCGTGTATGAACGCATCGAACGTGACGACGCCTTCCCGGCCGCCGCTTTCCTTGAAGCCCCCGACCAGGAACGCCTGACCGCTGGGGGAGGGGATCACGCAGCCTTCGCGCGCTCCTCCCGCTTCGTGCCCGCCGCCGGTCCAGCCGAGCTCCCTGGCTTCCGGCGTCGCGCCCGCTTCGTTGTAGCCGAGCACCTGTACGCCGGCGTTCGAGCCTTCGCCAGTTTGACTGGCGACTTCAGCCGTGAGATAGATCTTGCCTTCGCTCGTGCCTTCGGGCACGAACGACATCGTCGGGCCCGGAATCCCGCCCGACACTCCGAAGACCAGCAGCTTCTGGAGTTCGGCGGTCGCGTACAGGAGCCTCGGCTTGGTGGCGAATTCCTGTACACCCGCTGTTTCGCCGATTTTTTCGGTGCTCTGCGGCAGTTCCCAGATTTCACCTTCGAAGCATGCGCCGCTCGGACACGAGCTGCGCCGCTCCTCGGCGAAGATCTTGCCGCCCGTGGAAACGATCGGCGAGTACGGCACCGATTCAAATTCGTTGCCTGCGCACGTCGGTTCCTCCAGCACGCTTTTGTTGTCGACGTAGCGCGAGCCCAGTTTCCCCCCGCTCAACACGCCGCTTTTTTCCTGGATCGTGATGAACTGCGCGGAGGCACGGCACTGTTTTTCCGCTTCGCCTTTCTCGACCTTGAGGTTTTCCTGTTCGTCGATGTCGCCGGTCATCACCAGGTTGCCCGCTTTGGGTTCGAGCGCCAGCCCGTGCGGGTTCAGCAGGGCTTCCTTGGGGTTTTCGCCCTGCTCTTTGAAGGCTCCTTCGCCTAAGATCGGCGCCGGCAGGTCTTCCGCGCTTAGCTTCGCCGATTCGAGCTTGCCCGCGTTGAGGGTGAAGCCATAGAGGGCCCCAGCGACGAGTTCGTTTGAGTCGAGCGGCATCCGTTCATAGCATGTCGAAGGTTTTTCTTCGCATTCTTTTTCTTCGGCTTTTTCTTCGGCTGCGTCTTTCTCGCGCCTCCTGTATGAGATCAGCGCATACACACGCTGGCGCGCGGGATCGACCGCCAGCTGCACTTCTTCGCCGATCGTCCCGGTGCTCGCTTTTTTCGTTTCCGGCGGGGTGAACGATATCGAGGCGACCAGTTTCCCGGTCGAGTCGAACCGCTGCAGCCGGAATTCCGGCGTGGCTCCCTGTTTGGGCTCATCCGCGACATAATAGCCGCCGTCGCTGGAGTCGACCGCGAAGGCGGTCGTGTGTTCGAGATCGATCTGCCCTGAGCCCACGCCCGGTTCGAACTTGGTGCGCCCCAGTTCGCCCCACGTCGTTTCGGCCTGAGCCGCCGCGCACGGCACCGCGAGCGCGCTCAGCAGCGCCGCGATCGCGGCAAGTCTGAGAACGTAGGCGATGGTTTTCCCCGGAGCGGACATCGGACCGTAGGCTCGCTGATCGCGCCCGCGCCCGTGTTGCCAAATGGTGAACCGCCGGTGAAGAGCGCGCGCTAGCGGCGCCAGCGCTCCTTCGAGCCGGCGGTCATCCGGCGCTGGGCGCGCATGCTCGTGAGCGTGGCCGGGGCGACGCGCACCTCGCGCCGCCCGCGCCGGGGACGCCGGCGCGCGACCGAGGCGCCGGCGAAAGCCGCGAGCAGCACGACACCGAGGACGTACGCGGGCGATGGCTCGTGTTCGCTCGTGCGGTAGGCGACCGCTTGGGCGGAGGCCGACTCGGGGGCCTCCTCGGTCTCCTCTTCCTTTTCGGCCGCCTCCACCGGCGAGGTCACAGCCGAGGTCCCACTCGGGGGAGTCGGCTCGGCCGGCAGGGGCGGCGGAGCCGGGACGAACGCGGGCGTGACGAAGGGAAGCGCCGGTTGGATGAAGAACGTTGTGGGAGGCGCCGGCGTCGGACGACTCGGGGGGGGTGCGATGAGAGCGGGCGGCGGCGGCGGGACGGGCACGAGCGGCGGCGATGACGCGGGCGCGGGCCCGGCGGGCGCGGGGGCGGGCGCGGGCGGCGGGACGGGGACGGAGACGGGCGCCTGACGCGCCGGGAGCTGTTTGAGCGGCACGGTGCCGCACGGCTCGCGCACGCTGCCCGGCTGCACGGTCACGGGCAGCGAGGACGACAGGCCGCCGGCGCTGATCGTCACGATCGTCGTGCCGGCATTGTAGGCGCAGAACAGGCCGGACTGAGAATCGTGGATTGGTCTGCCTTCGGGTCCCTGCAGCACGGCATGCGGTTCGCCTGCCGCCGTGTTCGGCTCGACGAAGTCGCCAATGTCGGTCCGCGAGGAGCTGAACGTGTATTCGGGGAACAGGCCGCTCTGGCACGCCGCGCCGACGCAAATCTCCGGGATCGGAATGTAGGGGTCGACTTCGGTTTCTTCGCTGTGTTCCAGGGCCCGGCCGCCGGCGCGGGGGCGGCGGGCGAGCCCGGCGAACAGCGCCGGCTCGCTGCGGCGCAGGAGAATCCCGTCTTTTGCTTCCAGCGCGAGTTCGGAGATGTCGGGGATCAGCGGCACGGCGATCGGCGCGCGGTTGGTCCGCTTGTCGCGTGCCGCGACGTCGACTTTCGCCAGCAGGAAGCCGCTGGCGCCGTGGAAGTCGCCGAAGGCCTCGTTGCGCGCGTTAACATAGCCGAGCGTACCCGAGCCGAAGGTGGGTATCGATTCTTCGCCGACCGTCAGCGGCGTGGTCACGTTCTGTTCGGGGGCGTCGTAGAAGTAGGCCGACGCCGACGCGCAGGGGACCCCTGGGTTGCGTTCCTGTTCGGTGACGCAATGGCCGCCGGCGAGCAGGACGTGGGCCACTTCGGCGGCCTGTCCGTCGCCTGCGGCGATCTGCGCGTTCAGATCGGCGTTGCCGAGGACGATCGCGGGCTCTTCGCCGGCCGCGGCGCTCGCGAGTTGTCGCTGCAGCCATTCGCGCTGGCTCTGGCTCACGTCGCCTGAGTCATCGAGCACGATCACCCGTACGGCTCCGCCGGGGCCGGCGGAGTCAAGCGCGTAATAGGCCGCCTCGCAGCCGACCGCGACCGCGCATTGCCGGCGCCCGGGTTCGCTGACACCGCCTTCGGGTGCGCTCGAGAGCTCCGCCGCCGCTTCCGTCTGACCGAATGGCTCGTGAAATCCGGTGAATTCCTGCTCGAAGGTCGCCTCCGTGCCTTCGCGTTCGGGGCGGTGGTCCAGCTCCAGCGGGGAGATCGCGGCGTATGACGGAAGCGACGCGCTCGAGGCGAGAATCGAGGCGTAGCGTTCGAGCTCGCGCGCGAACGGGATCGCGAGGCTCGCCGGGCCGTTGGTCTTCCCCTGCGTGATGCCCGGACCCGCGTACAGGAACGCTCGCACGCCGATCTGTTGCGCTCGTTCGAGCGCCGTGGCGAGCCACACCTGCGGTCCGATCCCGGCGAGAGACCGGTCGGCGCACGGGGCCGCACACTGAGCGCCGCCGCCGATCGCGAATGTCGCTTCTTGCTGGTTGACCGGCACCGGCGAGGTGCCGGCCCCGAGCGGCGCGGCGCCGTCGTTCGGATAGCGGTCGACGGTGGCGGTCTCGAGTCGTCCGCCCTGGTTGCTGTTGATGTTGCCGCCGACGGCCCAGCCCTGGGTGCCGTTCGGGTCGATCAGGACGGCGAGGATTGGATCGGGCCGGTGGGGCAGGTCATGTTCGAGATAGTCGCCGGACGGTTCTCCGGCGGGGTTGAGTTCGTGCGTCTCGTCATTCCACCCCGTCCCGGTCTGGCGCAGCACGCCGCCACTCTGCGGACCACCGCCCACGGGCGGGAACGGCAGCAGTTGGGATGGGGGAAAACCGGGTGGCGGCGACTGCGGTTCGCTTTCGTCCGATACGCCGCCGGCGGAGACGATCGCCCGCAGCGCGCCGCCTTCGCGGAACAGAGCAAGCGAGCCCGCTCCGAGCCCTGGGAGGGGAGCGGGCGTGGGTTGCCAGGGCGCGCCGGCCGATTCGCGCTCATACACGCGCGGCCCTTCGGGCCCTTCGACGGAAGTGAACGCCGCCCCTCCGTCGGGGAGCCCCGCGACGGCGGCTGGGACTCCTCCGTTCAGCGCCGCGGCGGCTGCGCTGTCGACGCGCCAGCCGCCGCCGTCGTTGACCAGCAGCCCGCCGGTGGTTCTGTTTTCGGACACGGTGGGCCGGGTGCGGTAGGCGACGATCGCTTCGGAGCCCGCGAACGCGATCGCGATGAAGTTCGCTTCCTTGACCTGTGGCGGGAGCGCGGTTTCCTGCGTCCAGGTCTTGCCGTAACGGAGCAGCACGCCGCCGGAGCCCGCCACGGCACCCGATCCCACGGCGTACCCACGTGCCGGGTTGCTCGGGTCGAAGGCGACGCCGAGCAGGTTGCCGCGAAAGTTCGGGGGCGTGGCGGGGTCTGGTTCCCACAGTCCCGTTTCGGCGCGCCACAGCCACATCTGTTCGCCGCCGCCTTCGCGGTTTTCGTCACCGACCGCGTAGGCGTGCGTCGGCGTCGGCCAGGCGACCGCGCGCAGGCGCGGCGTCTTGACCTTCTCACCCGCCCCGAACAGGCTTTCGGGCAGCCATCCCACTCCGGGCTTGAAGCGGGCGACGGCGCCCAGGTCACCGACGGCGAGGGCTTCGCTTTCCAGCGAGCCGACCGGCGCATCCGGCTGCGGCGCGATCGCGAGCAGGGGGTGGCGGAAGGGGACCGGCCACGGCTTGAGACGGCTGGGGACGGGTGCGAGCGTCAGATGGACGGGCATCGTGTTCGCGCCGAGCCAGCCCTCGCGAGGATTCGTGAACGCCGCGCCGTGTGCGGCGCCTGGGATTTCCACGCTTCCTGTCCCAGCGCCGAGCGCGAGCACGCGAACGAAGGATTCTCCTTCCAGACGCAGGCTGACGCCTTCGGGGAAGCCCGTTATCACACGTTCGCCCAGGCGGGTGCCGTTCGCCCAGGCGAGGCTGCGTGAAGGTCCGTGCGGCAGCGCTTCTGGGAGTTCGTCTTCACATGGTGGCGCGCCTTCCAGCGGTGCCTGGCACCAGCTCGTCTCGATGCTGCCGCCGCCGGGGCCTTCGGGCTTGTAGAAGAGCGTCGTCGAGGCGGCGCCGGGCGAGAGGATGTCGGTGCGTTCGCCGTCGATCCAGACCCCTTCGCCGGTCACGGTCAGCACCTGCGTGGTGACCGTTGGAGGCTCTCCCCGGCCGACTACGGCGAACGGCTTGAATTCCCGTCCGCCCGGGCCCTTGACTGGAACGGTCAGAGGGTGGGCTTCTGCGTCGCCGGATCCCGCAGTCAGCAATACTGGCTTCCACTGCCATTCCTTCGGTTCCACTTCCACGCGCCGGAACAAAGCGACTGCGCCGGTCGGATAGCTCGACGAGAGCTGCGCGAGCAGCCAGGCGCTTTGCGGGCTGCTCGCGCCGATCGCCAATACGCGAAAGTCGGTGGCGCTCTTTGCGGGGATGTCGATCGGCTCTGAGGACCAGCCGGCGCCACTCCAGTGGAGGACCTGATCCTCCACTCCCGCGCCTTCCCTGACAGGCACGACAAGCGCTCCCGAACCCGCGGCGCCTTCTTCGTCCAACGGGGCGATCAGGGGCGCGCGCATGGCGGCGCCGCCCTGTTCGTTGGCGAACAGTGCTTCGCCGGCCTTCAGCAGCGGCTGTTCGCCTTCTTTGAGCGGTTCGCCTTCGCTCGGAACCGCTGGCGTTTCGTGGAAGGCGCCACCCGGCGCGCGAGCCAGCAGGACCTTGCGCTGGCCCAGGCCCTGCGGCACGGTGCCCACCATCACGCCGGCGCCAAGGGCGGTCATCTGGCCAGCCAGGGGGCTCGGATAGAGCGTGAAGGCGCCGAGCGGCAGGCCGCCGGCATTTTGCAGGGGCGGCCCGAGCGACCATCCCCCCGCGCTCGTGTAGCGCACGAGCACGGTGGCCGAGCCGGCCTTGCCCACCCCCCAGGTCTCGTTTTCGCCCGGGGCTTCGAGCGGTGTCGCGCCGATCATGGTGACATTGCCGGCGGGTACAGAGGCGTCGGTCTGAGGAGTGACTTCTCCCGGCGAGGATTGCGCGGCCGCGGGCGAGCTCGCCGCGGGTCCGGGCGGCACGCCCGCCAGCGTCAGTGCGCCCGCCAGCGCGAGCAGGCCAATGAGCGCGAGCGCGCCCATGAGCGATGGTCGCACGGACACCGTGCGGCAGCGCTTGCGGGAGGGTTTCAAGGCCTGAGTCCCAGTTCCGCAAACGTGGGCACTTGGGGCAGCACGATCAGGCCGGTCGAGACCGTGTTGGTGCCCACGCCACCGTGTTCTGGTCCACCCACCGATTCTTTGATCGTGGTCGTCGGCAACGGGGCGAGCGGGTGGGTCTGCAGGTCGAGCTTGGTCGGCCACTCGCGCCGGTTCAAACGCAGCAAGAGCTTGCGGTTGCCCGCGGCCAGCGTGCGCGTGGGTGTGCTCGCCACGAGTTTCTTGCGGCGCTCGGCGAGCACGCGCACGCGCGCCTTCACGGCCAGGTGAAAGCGCAGTTCGAGCGTGCTGCCGTGCACGAGCCGGCTGTGGACGTCCGAGAGCAGGACAGCCTGGATCTTGGATTCGACCGCCGGGACCTTCGTTTCGGCAAAGGCGCCACCGTAGTTGGGAGCTTCTTCGAGCAGTCCGGAGGTGTCGGGCGGCGGAGCGTCGGGCGGCACCTGCGGCAATCCCTGGTCTTCCGGGCGGTTGGTGATCAGGCCGGTGAAGTATTCGCTTTCGCGCGGATCCCTTTCGAGACTCCGTTCGCTTTCGGGCGCGAGGTGGAACAGCCAGCCCTGTGTGGTCACCATCCAGCAGTCGTTGAGCTGCGGGCAGGTGACCTCGGCGGCCGCGCCCTTCGGACCGACGCCCGCTTCCTCTTCGGTGGCGGACGGGAGCGTCTGCGTTTCGAGCACCTTGCCTTCGCCGGAGACGCGCGTAAGCACCGCGCGCAAGCCTGCTCCCGACCCTTCGCGCGGCTTCAGCGCGATCCAGGCGCTGTCGGTGCCGGGCTCGGCCGCGATCGAGCTGACGGCCGCGTCTTTGGCCGGGCCGTCCAGCAGCAGCCGTTCTTCTGCCGCGGGCAGCAGCGCGGGGAGCGGATTGGGCGGGGTGGCCGTGGGCGGGTAGCCCGGGCCGACGAGCTGACTCCAGACGCCGCCCACCCTGCGCGCGAGAGTCACTTCGCCCGTGGCGCCGAGCTGGGGCGGCTTTGCGGCGGCGAGGGCCCAGAGGGTGCCATCGGCGCTCGAGAGGTGCAGGAAGTCGAGCGCTTCGGGAAGCTCGCCTTCACGGTAGAGCGGCAGCTTTGCTTCTTCGGGTTGCAGCGTCGGCTGGATCCCTTCTCGGTTGATCCGGTGCAGCGCGGGTGGTTCGCGCACTTCTTCGGTCGTCACGGGGTCGGAGCTCGAGATGCGCACGCTCTGGATGAGGCTGCCTTCGAGTGAGGTCATGTCCTCGATCGCGCGTCCTTCGTGGGGGTACGGTTCGGCTTCCAGCGCACCTCCGTTCCAGTGCAGCTGGAAGGCGCCCACCTGCGGTTCGGGGAGTGGCTTGCCCGCGAACCAACAGTCGGTGGCGTCGGAGCAGGCGGCGGCTCGCATCGCCTGGTATGAGTCGGGCTGGAACGCCACGTGTGCGTAGGAGCCGACGAGCGCCCCGCCGGAGAAGTGACAGAGCGTGTTGTCGATCAGCGGCGGCGGTTCGAAGAATTCTTTCGATTCGCCGGCTTGCCCTGGGCGGCCCACCGAGACGGTCCAGAACTCGCCGGGCCCGGCCCAGGCGATCCGCCCTCCTTCTCCTTCTTGGGCGGCGCCTCCACAGACTTCCGCGAGCTCGTGCCATTCGGCTCCGTTGTAGGCCCATACGCCGGCCGGGATCGTTGGCGGGCTGCCGGCGGTGATCAGCAGCCCGCGGTTCGGCGCCTCGAACTCCACGTCGCCGACCATGCCCAAACCGACGGGGATCGACGATTCGCTGACGCCCGGGGGCGGCTTGGGGGGGCGAGGTTGTTCAAGGCGCCAGGTCGCTTCGCCCCCCGAGGCGCGCGCGGCCGGAGCACCCGATGCAAGGACAAGGGAGAGAGCGAGCGAAAACGAGAGAGCCAGGAGGGCAAGCGAAGATAGAGGCCGAGAGGTCATGGGTGCCTGACCCCCTTGGCTGAAGACTTGCGTGTCTTGGACGAGCGAGCCTTGGATCGTGACGGCTTCACCTTGCGCAGGAAGGTCACGGGGATGCTCTGGCGCAGCATCGGATGCCCGGGAGCGGTGAACGCGACGGTAACTGTGGCCGACAGGCCGTCGCGGGAGCGCGCGAGCGCGGCGTAGAAGGGGGCGAGCGTGAGCGTCAGCGTCGTCAGGCCCGCACCCTTCGTTTCGGTCATATGGGTCGCAACCGTGCGCGTGACGACCGTCTCCGCCGCCTTCACACGCGCGCGCGAGGCATGACGTGCGCGGCGAGCGGCGCGGGCGCCATGGGCGGACGCGAGCACAACCGCGCCCTGCGCGCCCGCGCGCAGGGTTCCCGACCCGGGGAGCTCGACGAAGAGCAGCACGCTGCCGTTCGCTCGTGACAGGGCGGTCAGTCCGAGCCGCCATACCGGTGTTGGTGCGGTTTCGGGCGCGGGTGAGATGTACTGCGCGGTCGGCAGGGGTGCGAACGTCACGCGTTCTGTCAGGAAAGCGTCGCTGCCGTCGAGCGGCCCGGCGGGCGGCGCGTTGCCATCGCCGAATACCAGGTTGGCCGCCGTCGATGAGAACGCGAGGATCCCGCCGTCGGCCGAGAACGACGGCGACAGCGCTCCGTCTCCGGGGAGCGATTTGTATGGGTCTTCCCCGGCGAGCACAGGCTTGTGCGGGGCTTCGCTCGGTTCGTCGGGGCCTTGGAATCCGTGTGTGACGCGCGTCAGCGTGTGATTGTCGAGGTCGACGTCGAACAGTTCGTTCAGGCCCGGTTCGCCGGCGGGGGGGCTGATGAACGCGGGCGAGCCGAGTGGAAACTGTGTGCGCCGGGTGGTGAACGCGACCTGGCCGCCGTTGGGCGAGATCGCGAAGTCGTAGATCGGTGCGGTGTCCGCGAGGCCGCTGGACGTGCCTCCGGCGAGCTCGGTCAGCTGCGTGAGCGCCTGATCGCGGATCAGGCCGGGGTGCATGTCGGCGACGTACAGGTCGCTTGGCTGGCCGTGGTCGCCGCGGCCGAAGTTTTCTCCGAGCGTGACGAGCGGCGCCTCGGACACGAACGCGACCGTGTAGCCATCCGCGCTGAGCTGCGGCGCGAACCGCCCCGATTCCATGCCCTGTTCGTTGAGGATCCCGCTCAGCGCCCCCGCAGCGAGGACAAAGGGACCCTGGCAGGGGTCCGCTGGCGATGGGTGTTCTGTTCCCGGGAGCGCTTCCTCTCCGCTGGCGAGGCAGGCCTGGTTGCCGGGGTCAGATCCCCCTGTGATCCGCTCGGTGGGTGTTGGCGAAGCGGACCCTATCCGTCGCCACAGCGGCTCGAGGTAGAGTGGCCCCTTGGTTTCGGCGGGCAGCAGCGGCGCCTGCTGTTCGATGTTCTCTCCCATCCATGCGACCGTGGTGCCGTCAGCGCTGATGGATGCGCCTGGCGGTGGTGAGAGACTGTATTCGCCGTACGCCGGCGGAGGCCCAAAGCCGGGCGACGGCCCCGGATAGACGGCGCCGTATTGCGTGGAGCCCTGCACGGTCGACACAGCCGGCGCGGCGGCTTCGCACTTGAGGTAGCACTGGCTGACGAGAACCGTCTTGTGGGTTTCCAGGAATCGCACGGCGACCTGCAGCGCCGGCGTGTGTGGCCTGGGGGTTTCGCCTTTTTCTTCTTCTTCGCGTTCGAGTTGCGGGTAGCGCACGAGGTTGGACACCGCGGTCGTCACGAACGCGACCTCGTTGCCGTCGGCGCTGATCGCCGAGCGACCGAGGGCCACGGTGCCGTAGGCTGTTGATTGCGCCCCGCCGTCGCTGTAGGTGAGCGGCACTTCCTCGCCGTCAGGCGCCGAGACGACCGTGAAGGCTCCGGCCTGCTGCGGGCTTGTTGGAGCTTCGGGCGGACCCATGTCGCGGACGTATACGTTGACGGGCCCGGGTTCTGGGTTGTGTGGCCTGCCGTCGGTGATGCGGGCGAGGCTCGCGCCTTCGTTCGTGGTGAAGCTGATGTTCCGGCCGCTTTCGCTCAGCGACGGCAGCTGCGCGTCGCCGCCGGCAACCTGTTCGATTTTGCGCACGGTGCCCGCCGCGACTTCGGCGCGCCACACGCCGGTGACGCCGCCAATCGAGCCGTCGAAGGCCACATAGCGGCCGTTGCCCGAGATCGCCGTGTCGTGCGCGTATTCGGCCTGCTGGGCCGGCTCGCCGGCGACCGAGCCCTCGGACGCCAGCGAGATCGGCCCAAAGACATCGGCGCCGGCAGGAGCCACCGTGAGTGCAAGCACCGTCAGGGGAGGAGCTACACAAGCCGCCAGAAAAACAAGGAGACGCCTCATCGCACGCTCACCCACCGGCTGACGGTACCTGCTTCGCCGAGCTTGTCGCGCACGTGCACGACCACGCGATAGACCCCGCCGCGGGCGTAGCGGTGAGTTAAGCGCTTGCGCCCGCGCGCGCCGTGGCCGTCGCCGAAGCTGACGGTCACGTCGTGCGTATCGATTCCGGCGTAGGAGTCGCTGACGCGCACGCTGACACCGTAGCCGCCCTGCGCGCGTGCGATCTTCACGCTCGGCGGGCCGGCAATCAAAAGCGGCGAGGGCGCCGACAGCGTCGATTGGCCGTCGATGTCGGTCACCAGGAGCTGCACGATGTGGCGCCCGGAGCCCAGCCCGCGCGGATCGAGGCGCAGGCTGGAGGCGCCCCCGGGCGCGGCCAACGCCCGGCCGTCGAGCACCACGCTGTAGCGCAGCGGCCCGTCGGCGCTCACCGCGGGCTGCCAGGTGATCGTCGCCTGGGCCGGCTTGACCCAGCCCTTGGGCACGCTGAAGATCAGTTCGGCCGGCGGCGCCGTGACCTGGGTGGCGACGATCGCGGCGTCGCCGAACGGCCCCTGGCGGAAGGCGACCAGCCCATCGCCAAGACCGGAGCGACCGACCGCGAGTTCTCCCACTTCCCCGCCGGCGCCGCCGCTGACCAGGCCCGTCTGCACCGCCCCGCTGGGGAAGTCCTCGCGCACCGCCACCGCCGGGTCGCCCTGTGCGTCCTGGCTTGGCCACGCCGAGATCCCTCCCCCCTGCTTGTTCATGACGCTCGCCGAAACCGGTTCGGAGCCCGCGAAGCCCGGTCCCAAAGACAGCGCGGCCGTCAGGCCCTTGTCGGTGCCCTCGATCACGCGCGGGGCGCCGTCCGAGTCGTACAGCAGCCGCAGGTCTTCCTTTTCGTCGATGTCGATACTGGGCGGCCCAACCGACGCCGACTGGCCACCCGGCACCGCGTTGTCGGCGATGCTCGCGCCCTGAAACTCCGCGCCGCTCGATGATTCGCCGTTGGGCAGGATGTTCAAGAAGATCCGCGGACCGGGCAGAGGCGAGCCGGGACTCGCGTTCTGGCGGTAGGCGACGTCGGCCTGTCCCAGCCGCGTGACGGCCACGCTCGGCGCGTCGGCGTTGTCTGAGATCGACGATCCGTTGAAC
>Ga0116216_10001345_pt1 | contig 17196 bp, 9 predicted proteins | sample Sb_taG_11_FD_89696 | JGI IMG/M metagenome (GOLD analysis project Ga0116216, IMG submission 89696) | Peat soil microbial communities from Weissenstadt, Germany - Sb_50d_3_AS metaG | ecosystem: Environmental > Terrestrial > Soil > Wetlands > Peat | place: Germany: Weissenstadt | collected 2010-09-21
AGTCACGAGCTGGTCAGCCGATCGCGCCGCGTGGCAGCGAGGCGCCTTGCCCCTGTAGCTCAGCTGGATAGAGCGGCGGACTTCTAATCCGCAGGTCGCTGGTTCGAATCCAGCCGGGGGCATCACTGTAAAGCCCTGCAAACCCAATGAAACGAAGCATATTAGGGGGTGTGGACGGAAGCCGCAGATTTCCCTACAGATTTCCCCAGAGGGCCGCGTTGGGGGCGCGGAGGGTCCTCGCGGGTAGTTCGGGCGGCTCTTTGCGGGACACAGGTCGGTGCCGAGCGGCGAGGACGAGCTCGCGTCATCCGTTGGCCGCTTCAGCCTTCTGCCGGTCTATAGCTGGCATGGAAGCAACATCAACGGCAAACCGGCCGGCTGCTCTGGCGGAGTGTCCGGCTTTGGCGCCCAGAGAAGGCCGCCTGGTATCTGGACGTCAAGACGAGCTGGGTCTATGAGGCGATGCGGGATGGTCGGCTGCCTTGCCATCGAGTAGGGCGGCACATCCGCTTCACGCGCCACATGCTTGATGAGTGGCTCGTCGAGCAGGCGGGGCCATAACGGCTACGACGCAGGCGAAGAAGCAACAGCAACTTTGCTTTGCGATGGTCCGCGTCCTACGGATGTTCGCACGACACGATTAGCGCCAGCTTCGCTACCGGGTGGTATCCGTCGGTGCGTCAGTCCCGCGGCGGGAGTGGCGCGTCGGTCGGTCGGCGGTCTTCGGTCTCGAGTTCGTCGGCTAGCTTGGCGAGTTGCCATAGCGACCAGCCGAGCGCTCGTGCGATCCGGTCGACGGTTGCCCAGGCGGGGTTTTGTTCGCCGGACTCGATGTGCGATAGCCAGGAGGGCTCGATTCCGGCGTCGAGGGCGACCGCGCTTTGGCTGAGTCCGAGTTCGTCGCGGCGTAGCCGGATGGCGCGGCCGAGGGCGACTTGGGGGACGGGGCTTGAGGGCATAGACGCCGAACCCTCGACGTATCTGACCCCCGATACGATGTATAATCTCTCAAGTCATGCGTGGCGTAGCCGTAGCCAATCGTCCGAGTCGTGACTCGTTGTCTGTATTTGTGGCGACGTGTCGCTATCCACGAGGCGGCGCGGTCGTTAGGATCGGCGGCCGATCCTAGATGTCAGCGATCCATCCGTATGTATGGAGTAGCTGAAAGACCGATGCCGGAGCGTCCCTTTGTGAGAGGACGGCGCTCCGGCATCAGACCAATACAGTGAATCATTCTAGCACATGAGATCTGCTGGAGGGCGGGGTGGAGCGCCGCTCGAGCGGGCTCGTATTGGTGTCGTCAAACGGTTGCGTGCACGACGCTCAGAGATCGATGAGGCGATCTTTGCGCGCGTCAGCGATCGGTGGTTCGACCGGACGGGGAGTGAGGACCCTGAGTATGTGGCTGGTCTGCGCGCGGCGGGCGTCGCGGCCTTGGACTACATCCTTGTGGGTATTGAGCGCTCGGGACAGTCCTTGGAGTCGGTGCCCGCCGCGGTGCTGGAGCAGGCGCGGCGCGCGGCGCGCGTGGGAGTGGGTGTGGACACGGTCCTGCGCCGCTATCACGCCGGCTATGCGGTGCTGGAGCGCTTCGTGATACAGGAGGCCGAGCGCGAGGAGGAGAATTGGATCCCGCCCACCCCGCGGGTTGAATCCCGCGGATTGGATCCCGCCCCACCCCGCGTTCTGGGCGAGGTGATTCAGATCACCTCCGCGCTCGTCGAACGTCTGAGCGCCGCGGTCAGCAGCGCCTACAACAAGGAGATCGAGCAAGCCGCCGAGGACAGTCTCACACCAAGCCCACCGAACACCGGCTCCCCACTGCGGGGTACGCAGCGCGAACGGATCCTCCAAGCGGTGGTGGAGGTCGTCGCCGAGCACGGCGTGGCGGGCGCGTCGGTGGGTTTGGTCGTTAAGCGGGCCAAGGTGTCTCGTCGCACGTTCTATGAGCTGTTTCCCGCTGGCTTGGAGGACGGGCTGGTGGCAGTCTTGGACTGGGGGCTGGAGCGCGCGAGCGCGCAGGTCGTGGCGGGGTTCGCGGGCCAGAGGAGCTGGCAGGACGGCATGCGCCGCACGCTCGGCGGGATGCTCGCGCTGTGCGATACCGAGTATGCGCTGGTGCGGGTGTGCATGCTCGAGACGCTCACCGCCAGTCCGGCGGTGCGCGCGCACCGGGAATGGATCATGGGCGAGTACCGCGCGCTGGTGCTGGAGCGCGTCGGCAACGAGGTGTCGTATGCCTCGCCGCTGGCCGCCGAGGGCGTGATGGCATCGGTGATGAGCCTCGCGGCCTCGCGCATGATCGAACCCGAGCACCCGCCGCTGGTCGAGCTGCTCGGTCAGCTGATGGGGATCATCGTCGAGCCGTTCATGGACCCCGCCGGGGTGGCGTGGGAGATCGAGAAGGGGAACGAGCTGGCGGGGAGGATCCTCGAGCAGCGCCGCTCCCAGCCGCCCGGAGCCATCGAAGGACCGCCCGGCGTGGATGTGACGCTCATCCCACCGGCGTTGCGCGATCCCCGCGCTCACCGTGCGCGCCTGTGCCTGATGTATGTGGCCCAGCAGGGCGCGCGGGGACTCACTCCCAGCAATAAGGAGATCGGTGAGGCGATCGGCGTGTCGCATCGCGGCCAGCTGGCGAAGCTCCTCGGCCGGCTCGCAGAGGAAGGTCTGCTCGTCAAGCGCACCGGAGCCCCTGGGCATCCCAACGCGTGGTCGGCGACCCCTACCGGCGAGAAGGTCGCGCAGGCGCTCGCCGATTACCGATGAACGGTCGATTTGTTCGCAGTGAAGAGGAACAAAACTATGCCCTGCGGAAGCATTTTCATATCGCCGCCGCGCCCGGGTCGCCAAGCCTTGCACGGTACCGTCCGTCCGGTCGCTCGGGTCTCATTGGCTAGGCGGCTCGTCGCCTTGATGAGCAGCCGTGCGCGACCCTGTGGGACCGAAGGTGAAACGGAACCCGGAAACCGCTCTGAAGCCGAGCGCCTCGTAGAACGCGTCGGCGCTTGAGATGGCGTCGAGTCTAGGCCGCGGGTGTGAGCGAGCATCTCGTTGACGAGGCTTCGTCCGATTCCTGTTAGTCGGTGTATGCGCGCGATGAGCAGGACGGCCAGGAATGCCTGTATCTCTCCGTCGCCGAGGGCCTGGGCGATCCCGACGACGCGATCGTCGTCTCCGACGGCGACGAGCGTGATGGAGCCCGGGGCGGTGAATGCCCGCCAGGTTCGCTGCTCGTCGTGGGCGTAGCTCCAGCTCTCGTGCGCGAACAGGCCGATCACGCCCTCGAGGTGCTCGCGGTCAAACCGGACGATCTGGGGGTGTGGCGACACTGAGCTCAATCTAGCGGCGGCTGCCGATAACCCCAGCACTCGATTGTTTTGACTGGCGGGATTTGACAGTTCGCAGTGACGAGGAAGAAAACTCTCACTAGCGGGAACATTCGGTGAATCGAAAAAGCTGGGCACAAATCGAGACGCTGAGCGTCCAAATGTGCCGTCTTGACGGCCTGGCAAGCCGCCCATAGCGTCGCTGCGATCATCAAAGACCGGCGTCCGGGGCGTCCCTTTGTGAGAGGACGGCGCCTCGGCGCCGGACCGATACGAAGGGGAGCGTCACGGATGAAACGCGCGGGGGGAAGCTCGGGCCGGGGGGTCGCGGCGAGATGGCCGGCATGCTGCGTGACAGGGCTGATCGGCGCGCTTACGTGGGTGGCGCTGGCGGGTTCGAGCGGAGCCGCGACCGGGCCGTCTCTATCAACCGATTCTGGGTCGAGCGCCTCGCCGGGTGGGCAGGGCTTTTCGCTGCGCTCGCCGGTGGTGCCCGGTGTGCAGTCGGCCGGTGAAACCCAGCAGGCGGCGGCTCGGGCAGCGCGGCTGAACACTCCCGCGGCGATCGCGGCGCGTGTGGCGTCGCGCATGAAGTTTGCGCATCTCGGGACCGCGCGCGCCGCACGGGTAGCGCGGGAAGCGTTTCCCCAAGCGATTTCTCAGCGTGTGGGTGGGCCGCCGTCGCTGCCGGCCGGACAGCGGGTCCTGGGCTATGCGTCCACGAAAGCCGCGCAGCTGGAACTGCCAGGGCACAAGCACGCTCTCGTCGAATCGCTGCAGCCGATGGCGATCGAAACTTCACGTGGGCATCGCGAACCGGTTGACCTCGGTCTCACCAAGACCGGAGGCGTGTTCGAGTCGGTGCGCCCGCTGGTGAGCGTGTTGATCGGGCGGCACGCGAGCGAAGGGGCGCAGCTGCCGGAAGCGGGCGTGTCGTTCACACCGGTCGACGCCCACGGGTCGCCGCTGGGCGGCTCCGAAGGCCAGATCGACGGTGCGAGCGTGCTGTACGCGAACACACAGACGGATACGGACACCGCGGTGAAGCCCACGACCGACGGCCTGGAGGCGAGCTCGATCCTGCGTTCGGTCGACAGCCCGGAGCAGCTGTATTTCCGCGTGGGGATGCCGCCGGGCGCGAGCCTCGCGCAGGCGCGGGGTGGCGCGGGGCCGATGAAGGTGATGAGCGACGGCCGGGAGATCGCGGTCGTCCTGCCTCCGAGCGCGAGCGACGCTGAAGGCGCGAGCGTGCCGGTGTCGATGAACGCGCATGGCGATCTACTCGAGCTGAACGTGTCGGCGAGCAAGGGCGAATACCGCTGGCCGATCGCGGTCGATCCGGAAGTGGTGACCGATAACAAGCTTGGCCCCGGTGAATGCTATCGGGGCAGGGAAGGCGAAGTCGAACACCGGACCAGCAACTGGTGCGTGTTCGCGGGTAAAGCGGGGGAAACAAAAGAAATCGAATCGCGGGAATGTGTGCTTACAGTATGCGGGTCGAAAGGGGATGCCACGTGGAAGCACGAATGGAACTTTGGGTTGGAAATGTACAGCGAAGGCACCACCAATGATGGTGAATACATCGTCACCGCCTACCACACCCAAGGCGAATCGTGGATCTACGCGGTGGAGGTCGAAACTATAGGCGACGTTTATAAGGGAGTGGCGAAGGAGGAACTGGCCCATCATATCTCCGAAACGACAGACGAAGAGGGGACCGTCGAACAGTGGAATGAAATGAAGAGGGCAGAAGGGGGAGCAGAAAATCAGTGGAAAAAGTACACCGAAACCCTTTGCGCGAACAAGTCCACCTGCGAAAGCTCCGCGGGCACCGCGGGTAACATCGCCGCGTTCAAGCTCGAAAGCGATGAACCCTGCCCCGGCGGGTTCTGTGTAGAAGCATATATGCCGGCCGCATACGTGTTTATCGCCCAAACAAAAGCTCCGGAAGTCTCGTTCAACGAAGAACCGGAAATCGAAGTCGAAAAAGGCGTCAAGCGCCTGAACGCCGCATACAGCCCTGGGAATTACTGGTTCGGGCCCCACACGAACACCGCGATCGAAGTCAAGGCCCACGACCCGGGCGTCGGGATCGCGTGGGGACGCGTGGGGCTTGGCAGCGGTTACAACCTGTACGAGCCGATCTACGAAGACGGCAAGTGCAACGGCGTGGAGTGCAACGAGAACTACCGCACGGCGGTCACCTATAGCCCCGGCATGGCCGAAGGAGAACAGTCGGTCGAATGGGTGGCCGCGGATCTCGCGGGCCGCATCCCCAACTGTCCCTCCTGCCTTGGCATGTCCACTCTGACATATCACACAGTCAAAGTGGACGCGAAACCGCCGAGCAAACTGGAAGTGAGCGGTTGGCCGGCGCGCCGGGAAATCAGCGCGACCCCGCACTCGCTCACGGTCTCCGCCACCGACGAAGCCACGTATACAGGCAACCACAGCTCGGGCGTAAAGTCGATCGCGGTCTCGATCGACGGGGGAGCGGAAACCGGCGTGTCCGGCGCCTCATGCCCGCTCGGCACGTGTACGGCGAGCGGAAAATACACGCTCGACGCCGAAGCCCTGAGCGAAGGCGTGCATCGGCTGGTCGTGACGGCGACCGACAACGCGAACAACGTGGCGTCGGAGGAATTCACGTTCGACGTGCGCCATGGCAGCCCCGTGCCGGTCGGACCGGGCACGGTCGATCCGACGACGGGCCAGTTCAAGCTGAGCGCGAGCGATGTGTCGCTGGCCGGCGCTGGCGCGGTCTCGCGCGTGTACGAGTCGCGCAGTCCCGCGTTCGGCGTTGGAGGGCCGCTCGGCCCGCAGTGGGCGCTCAGTCTCGGCGGCGGGGAGGGCCTGACCGTGCTGCCGACGGGCGGCGTGGTGCTGTCGAGCTCCGCGGGCGGGACGACAACGTTCACGCCGGTTCTAAACGCCGAAGGTAAGCCTACGGGCCAATTCGAATCGCCGCTCGGCGACGAAAATCTCAAGGTCGAAGCCAAGGAAGAAAAAGCGGGCCACGGAATCAGCGAATATCTGCTCATCGACTCCAAGGCCGGCACGACGACCGTCTTTACCCAGCCGCTCGGGACCGAAAACACCGTTCCTCTATATGCCAACCGGTTTGGTGGTGAAGGGGTCGGGGCGAGCCAGCCGATCGGCGCCGCGATCGACTCAGCTGGCGACGTATGGGTCGCGGACTCGGGGAACGATCGCGTGCTCAAGTTCTCTCGGTCGGGGGCGCTGCTGGCCGCCTACGGGGGGCAAGGGTCCGGAGAAGGGCAGTTCATGACCCCGCGATCTGTCGCGATCAACCAGAGTAACGGTGATGTGTACGTGACAGACGAAGGCAACAACAGAATCGTGGAGCTGAATTCCTCCGGTGTATTCCTCGCGACGTTCGGATGGGGTGTGAAGGACGGCAAAGAAGAATTCGAGGTCTGCAAACGCAATAGCGGGGTCTATACATGCCGGGCGGGGATCGCGGGGTCTGGCCCCGGGCAGCTCAAAGAAGCCAAGGAACTCGCCGTGGACTCCAGCGGCAACGTGTGGCTGGCCGACTATGGCAACAACCGGATCCAGGAGTTCAACGAAACCGGCGAATATCTGCAGAGCTTCGGCAAAGAAGGGACCGGCGAAGCGCAGTTCAAAGGCCCGCTCGGGATCGCCATCGACAGCGGGAACTTGTATGTCGCCGAATACGCCAACAACAGAGTGCAGGAGCTCTCCACAGCCGGTAAATACATCGCCCAGTGGGGCAAAGCCGGATCGGGCAACAGCGAATTCAACGGGCCGCGAGGCATCTCCGTGGAACCCGTGACCGGCAACCTGTACGTGGCCGACACCGGGAACAATCGCGTACAGGAGTTCAGCTCAGCGGGCAAATTCATCACAAAGTTTGGTTCGGCGGGTTCGGGGAACGGGAAGTTCTCCGAACCGAAGGGTATCGCGGTCAGCCCCTCGGGAGGCATCTATGTTACCGACACCAACAACAACAGAGCGCAGGAGTGGATGCGCCCCGTGTGGCTGCTGAAAGACACTGAAGGACCCCTGAAGAACATCACGGCGGCCTACGCCTACGCGCCGGTGGAAGAGGAAGGCGAGACCGCGATCGAGCCGACCGAGGAGCTCGCACCGGCGCCGACCGGCGTGACGTGCGTCGGCACGGAACACGGGGAAGTGGAAGTCAAGTACCTGAAAAAGGGCTGCCGCGCGCTCACGCTCGAATATCCCAAAACAACTACCGCCACCGGCGAAAAAGAAACCCAGTGGGGCAACTACGCCGGTCACCTGGCAAAGGTCTACTTCCACGCCTGGGATCTGTCAAAAGGGGCGATGAGCGAACCGGTCGTGGCGCAGTACGCCTATGACGCAAAAGGACGCCTGCGCGCAGAGTGGGATCCGCGCATCGAAACCAGCACGGCTTGCGGGAAAACCTGCTCCGCGCTGAAGGCCACGTACGGGTACGATGCCGAAGGCCACGTGACCGCGACCACGGCGGCCGGTCAGCAGCCGTGGGCGATGACGTACGGGACGCTCGCGGGTGACGCCAACGCCGGGCGGTTGCTGAAGGTGACGCAGGCCCACCCCAAATCGAGCGAATCGGAAACGGAAGTCAAGGCGAAGCTCAAAGAACAGAAGGAACAGACGACATACACCGTGGCGCCGAAACTCTCGGGTACCGCGGTCGTCGGGGTGACGATGGGCGTTTCCAGCGGCACGTGGGGCAAGAGCCCGGTGGCATATGGCTACCAGTGGGAGGACTGCAACTCCACGGGCAAAGAATGCACGCCGATCCTGGGAGCGACGAACCCCAACTACAAGCTCGCCGAAAGCGACGGTGGGCACACGTTGATCGCCAAGGTGACCGCGACGAACGGCGCCGGATCGGTCCTCGCGGAAAGCGCCGCCAGCGGTGTCGTGGCGAGCTCCGGCACGAAAACCGAAGGCACACACTACGCTCCCGAACCTGGCACCACGATCGAGTATCGCGCGCCGGTCTCGGGCGACGGCCAGTATGCGCCGAACCTGAGCAGGGAAGAAGTCGAAAAGTGGGGGGAGAAAGAAGACTATCCGGTTGAAGCGATGGCGATCTTCCCGCCCGACGAACCACAGGGATGGCCGTCGTCTGGTTATAAGCGCGCGACGATCGACTATATGGACGAACTGGGACGGACGGTCAACACCTCGACGCCGAACGGCGGGTATCCCTCGAGCGACATCACGACGACGGAATACAACACCGCAAACGAGGTGAGGCGCACGCTGAGCGCTGACAATCGTGCCACGGCGATGGCGGCGGGTTGTAAATCAGTGTCCAAAAAAGAATGTGTGTCGGCTGAAGTCGCGGAAAAGCTGAGCACTGAAACCGAATACAACCTCGAAGGCAGTCAGGTGCTCAAAACGCTCGGGCCCGAACACGAAGTAAAACTGGCGAGCGGCGAAAAGGTCCAGGCACGAGCTGTAACGCACGATTACTACAGTGCGAGCACAAAAGAAGCCGAAGAAAAGAAACAGGCCGAAGAAAAGAACAAAGAATCGTATAACCTATTGACCAAGAGCACCGAAAGCGCGCTGATCACGAGCGGCGCGGAAAAAGGCAAAGAAAAGGACACCCGCGAAACCCTCGACTCCTACAGCGGTCAGGAATACCTCGGCTGGAAGCTGCGCAAACCGACGTCGGTGACGAGGGAACCAGGCAGGTTGAATCTGACCACCACCACGCACTACGAAGAAGACGGAAACGTGAGCGAAACCACCTCGCCTGAGGGATCGGGGGAAAATCCGCCGCCATCTTACGAATTTGCGTTCGGCAAAAAAGGCACCGGCAAAGAAGAACTCGCACATCCAGATGGCAACGCCGTGGACTCCAGCGGGAACATCTGGGTTACCGACACGGGTGGGCATTTCGTCGAGAAGTTCTCGAGCGCCGGCAAATGGCTGGCCGCATACGGACAGGTCGGCGAAGAAGCCCTCTACGAACACGCCACCGGAATCGCGATCAACCAGAGCACCGGCAACGTCTACATCGCTGACGACGGCGACTACAACCGCATCGTCGAGCTATCCTCCGCCGGCAAAAAGGTGCGCTACATCGGAGCACTAGGCACGGGCGCCGGCCAGGTCTCCGAACCCTGGGGTGTCAGCCTGGACGCCAAAGGCGATGTCTGGGTCGCCGACCGCAAAAACCAGCGCATCGACGAGTTCAACGAAGAAGGCAAATTCATCAACGCCGTCGGCTGGGGCGTCAGCAACGGCGAAAGCAAGCTCCAGGTATGCACGACAACCTGCAAAGCCGGGCTCAGCGGGTCGGGCGAAGGCGAGCTTGCGGCGCCGGCCTATGTGGCGGTGTCGAACGGCAATATCTTCGTCAGCGACAAGACAAATAATCATGTCGTCGAGTTCAACGAAAAACTGGAAGTCGTCAGAAACATTGGCAGCTCCGGCAGCGGCGCCGGGCAGATGAGCGAACCCGGCGGGATCTCGTTCGACTCGGCGGGCGACGTCTACGTCGTCGACAGCGCCAACAATCGCGTCGACGAGTTCTCGCCCTCGGGCACTTCGATCAGGTCGTTCGGGACGTCGGGCTCGGGCAGCGGTCAGTTCGCCACTCCGGAAGGCATCACCGTGACATCGTCGGGCAAGATCTACGTTACCGACGCAGAAAACAATCGCGTACAGGAATGGGTGACCAACGGTGCTGCCGCGCATACGACCAGGGCGATCTACTACTCATCCGGCGCGAACGAAAAACACGAAAACTGCGGCAACCACCCGGAATGGGCGAATCTCGTGTGCCAGGCCGAACCGGCCGCACAGCCCGCGGATCTGCCGAGCCTGCCGGTCAGTACCGTCACCTACAACGTATGGGATGAGGCGGAAAAGACCGAAGAAAAGTTCAAACGACTGAACGGGGAAGGCAAAGAAGAAACGGTCATGCGCATCAAGGCGCAGACCTACGACCCCGCGGGCAGAGCGGTGACCAGCGAAGAGAAGGCGGAAAACGAAAAGAAAGAACCGGTCGACACCGCGCTGCCGAAGGTAACCAACGAATACAACCCTGAAACCGGTGTGTTGGAAAAGCAGAGCGCGACGGTCTCAGGGAAAACAAAGACGGTCATGAGTGAGGACAACACGCTCGGGCAGTTGGTGGAATATACGGACGCGGAAGGCGCCGTCACGAAGTATGCCTATGAAGAAGGCAGCGACGAGCGGCTGGTGGAAATCAGCGAAAACAAGAACAAAGAAGGCGAAGACTACCAGCAATACTCATATGAAGCGATCAGCGGCTACATGCATGAGCTGCTGGATCAAGACGCGGGCCTGTTCGAAGCCTACTACGATATCGAAGGAAAAATGGACGATGTCCACTACCCGAACGACATGTGCGCCCTCACCACCTACAACTCCGTGGGGGTGGCGACGAGCATCGAATACAAACCCAAAGCATGCTCGGAAAAAACCGTGTGGTTCAGCGACAGCGTCGTACCTTCGATTCACGGCGAAACATTGCAACAGACAAGCACGCTCGCCAAAGAGAGTTATGCCTACGACCCCATCGGGCGCTTGACCGAAACACAGGAAACGCCCGCGGGCAAAGGCTGCAAGTCGCGCCTATACGGATACGACGAAGAATCGAACCGCACGAGCGAGACCACGCGCGAATCGAGTACCGAAACGTGTGCGACCACAGGCGGGACGACCCAATCCCACAGCTACGACACCGCCAATCGCCTGACCGACCCCGGCGTGGAATACGAAGTGTTTGGCAACACGACCAAGATGCCCGCGAGCGATTCGGGTGAACACGAAATCGTGAGCACGTACTACGTCGACAACCAGCTGGCGAGTGAGAAACAGAACGAACAGCTGCTCAAATACACCTACGACCCATCCGGCCGGACAATGGAAACGGTCGCCGAAAACGAAAAAGCCAAAACGAAAACGACGACGATCACGCATTACGCGGGCCCGGGCAACGCCCTGACGTGGACGAGCGAAGGCTCGGAAAAATGGACCCACGACATACCCGGCATCGACGGCGCGCTCGACGCGATCAAGGAAGCCGGCAAACCCACAATCCTGCAGCTGCACGATCTCGAGGGCAACATCGTAGGGATTGTGGAAGACACGGGATCCGCGACCAAACTGCTGTCCACGTACAACTCGACCGAATTCGGGGTACCTCAGCCAGGAACAACCCCACCAAAGTACGCGTGGCTCGGGGCGACGGGTGTGTCGACGGAACCCTCCCAGGGAGCGGGCGCCAGCACGCAGAGCGGGGCGTCCTACGTGCCCCAGGTCGCCCGGAGCTTGCAGACCGCTTCGATCGTGCCGCCGGGGGCGTTCCCCAATGGACAGGGGACGGGGTCACAGTACGAGTCGGAAATCCCGGGCTGGTACATAACTCTGTCGAGCCAAGAGGCGGAAAACACGCAGGCGGAATATGCGGCTAAACAGAAAACGCGGGAAGAAGAAGCTAGGAGGGCGGCGTGTGCAGCGGATCCGGAATCGTGTATTGAAGTCGAAGACCCGATTGTTCACTTGAGAGAGTGGCAGGCGGTGAACATATATACCGCAATCAATCATATCCTTGATAGTTTAGGAGAAGGCCTCAACGAGAAGGAAGGGGTAGACGATCTTACTGCTTCGGTTGCGAGTGTATTAGACATATCCGGAGGCCTCGTTGGGGGGGTTACTCTAAATGCCGCCACGACGTGGTTCCGAGAGCTGGGTGAATTTCTAGAATACTGTGTAAGCGAGCTACAGGGTGAACACGATTCTCATGGAGGCTGCCGTTTAGAATACAGCGGCATAGTCGGCACGCATGTGCCTGATTTTTTCGCTAAACCTACAGTGTCATATTGCTATAAGGGAGAAAATAACCCGGCGGCGATCGATGGACTTGCATTGAGCGATTGCACTCGAGTGGGATACAGTAGTGAAGAGAACGAAGGGTAATGAGCGCGATGGGGACTCACCGATATAGGCTGACCAGCCGACGTTGGCCGATCTGCCTGAAGACGGCGTTTCGTGTGACGGTCGTCAGTGTGATGTTGGCAGGTGTCTTGGCGGCCATCCTCGCGCCGTCCGCGAGCGCGAACTGGACGAGGATTTCCCGCACGCCCTCCACGACCGAGCCCTACTACGTCTGTCCGCCGAGGACTCATGAGCACCAGTGTCAGTTGATCGAAGACCCGGTTCGCGGGTCGTACGCGCGGGAACGGTCGGGGACATAAGCAAAGAAGCCCGTAAAATATGGGCTTCTTTGCTTACCCGGGCTGTTTGGCCGAGGCCGAAAGAGGTCGGGTGCAAACAAAAGTGCAAACATCCCTGCAGGTCGGGATTGCACGGTTCGGTCTGCTGGCTGGACGTGCTTGTGCTCACGACAGACCCCCGGCGTGCTCGAGAACCAGCCCCCTGGTCTCCTTCGCCGCCCCGCTTCATGTGGTGGCGGTGAGCGTCATCCCCATAGCGTGCAGATCGGCAGCGCGAAGATCCGCTCGGAAAGCCGAAAAGGGCGTGGTCCGGTGTGGAGCACGGCGCCGGCGAGGAAGCGGTCGCCGAGTTGCTCGCGGAGCCACTCGAGGTGTCTGGCGTCGCCGCGGGTTGGCGCCGCGGAGGACTTGATCTCGATCGCGACGACGTCTCCGCCGGAGAGCTCGGCGATCAGGTCGATCTCGTGACGGCCGTTCTTCTCGCGCAGGTGATACAGGCGGGGCGTGTTGCCGGCCAGCTCCAGCTCCGGCCTGATCTGCGCCAGCACGTAGGTCTCGATCAGACGCCCCAGCAGGTTTCCATCGCGCATGACGGCGAGCTCGTCCAGGTGCAGGGCGGCTGTGAGCAGCGAGGTGTCCGTCAAGTAGCGCTTGGGGGCCTTGACAAGACGCGAAAGCCTGTTTGTGCTCCAAGCGGGGAGATGATCGAGCACGAACATGTTCCTCAGCAGCCGCTCATAGGCGGTGGCCGTCGAACGGCTGATTGCGGCTGTGTCGTAGATGGTCTTCTCAGCCGCGATGCCGGCGGTGTTGACGGCCAGCGCCTCGAAGTAGCGTCGCAGCAGCTCTGGGTCGCGGGGGCCGTCGAGATTCTCCGCGTCGCGGGTGAACAGCTCGCCCAGGTAGCTGTCCAGCCAGCGTTCGCGTGCGCCGCCCTGCAGGCGCAGAACGGGTTCGGGATAGCCGCCGGTAAGCGCAAGCTCGACGTAGCCGAGTAGATCGGGAGCGTCGACTGGCGTGTGAAACGCGGCCAGATCGGCGAGAGAGAGCCTCTGCAGGAAGGGCGGTTTGGGAGGCGAGCCAAGGATCTCGCGCGCGGTGAGCCCCCACATATTCAGGTGCACGAGCCTCCCGGTTCCGGGCCAGGTGGGAGCGTCGAGGCGACCATGGACGCTGCCGGTAACGAGAAAGCGGGTGGGGCCCAGTCCCTGATCGACAGCCCGCTTGACCGCACCGAGCACCTCCGGAACCGCTTGCCACTCGTCAAGCAGCACGGGCTCCGGTAGCGAGCGCAGCGCGGCGTCCGGGTCGTCGCGAAACGGTTCGGCTTCCGCCGGCTGGTCGAGGCGCACAACGGTCGCAGCCAGGCGTTGGGCCGTCGTCGTCTTCCCGGCGGCGCGAGGGCCGGTTATCAGGAGTGCGGGCAGTTCATCGAAGAGCTCGCGCAGCGATGTGTCAATCAGCCGAGCGGTGTAGCTGGGACCAGACATGAAACCATAATAGCGCTTTGGACCATCCTTTACTAGCGTTTTAGACCATCATTGACAAGCGTTTTAGACCAGCATTCAGCGGCGCTCTGGACCACCGCCCACTCCCACTTTCGCGCATCTATCGCTCCCCACTTCGCGAGCGCGCTGCGCAAACGCGCATGAACTTCGGGCAGGGTAGGCGGCGGTGAAGCAGCGACTGGCCGCTAGCCGCGTCAGACGACGGGCCGCCCGCCAAGCCGCGTCCCGGCGGACGCGTGCCGTCGGAGATAGAGGGGAGATGGTTTTCGCCTCGATCGAAGATCCCGATGGAAGACAGGTGGAGCTGACGGACGAGCACTGGAGCCGCATCGTCCGGCGCCGCCCGGAGGTCGCGGGCTGCGACGTGAGGGTTCTGCGTGCCGTGGCGGCGCCCGATCGTCGGATGTTCGGACGTTTCCCCAGCGAGGAGTGGTTCTACCTCAAAGCGAGAGGTCCTGGCCAATGGCTCACGGTCATCGTCGCCTACGCTCGAGAACGCGGATACATCGTCGACGCCGCGAGGAGATCGATCCCATGAGGATCCGTGTTGTGCCCCACGCGCGCCCGCGCGTGCGGGCGCGTGGATGGATTGAGAGTAGTGTGCGGCCATGCCCTCCGAGTGGCCGATGCTCTCTTACGATCGGTGGCGTGAGACGTGCGACACGCTCCACGCCCACACCCAGTTGCTCGGCAAGCTGGCGGTGGCGCTTGCCCCGCCCGAGCCGCAATTGCAGCACGCGGCCCTGCGTCTGACCGCGCGAGGGTGGGAGACCGCTCCGCTTCCCGCGCCCGACGGTTCGGGAGCGCTCGTCGTCGTGCTCGATCTGCGCACTCATGACGCCGTCGTCGAGCACAGCGGGGGTGGCGTCCGGCGCATCGCGCTCACGCCCGATCGACCGGTGGGCGAGGTCACACGCGAGATTCTGGACGCGGTCCGTGCCCTTGGGGGCGCCGTCGCGATCGACCCCACCCCGCAGGAGGTCCCGTGGAGCGTGCCGCTCGATCAGGACGACGAGCACACGCGCTACGACCCCGCCCAGGTCGCTTCCTACTTCGCCGCTGCGACCCGCGCAGCGCTCGTCCTCGCTGCATTCCGCGCGCCGTATCGCGGGCGCTCGACACCGGTCAACGCGTGGTGGGGCTCCTTCGACCTCGCCGTCAACCTGTTCTCAGGCCTGCCCGCCGACCCCCCGTCGGACGACTTCATCATGCGCAACGCGATGGATGCCCAGGAGGTCGCGATCGGCTGGTGGCCCGGCGATGCGCGCTACGGCCGCGCGGCGTTCTATGCCTACGCGCACCCGGCGCCGGAGGGGTTCGCCTCCGCGACGCTCTCGCCCACCGCCGCGCGCTGGGATGCCGCGCTCGGCGAGTACATCCTCGACTGGGACGACATCCGTGCCAACCCCAACCCGCATGCGGCCGGGCTCGAGTTCGCCCGTTCGGCGTTCAGCCACGCGTGTGCGGTGTGCGACTGGGATCCGGCGCTCGCGGCCAGCGCCGAGGGGACACCGCCACCCGTCGTGTGAGACGCGAGCGGCATTCGCTGCTCAGCGCTACTCGATCCGGCCTGCGGTCGGGGGGACCCACCTCCGCCGGCCATGTGGCCGGCTACGGCACCTATGATTTGGTCCGGCCTGCGGCCGGGGGGACCCGCCTCCGCCGGCCATGTGGCCATGATTTGATCCGGCCTGCGGCCGGGGGGGACCCACCTCCGCCGGCCATGTGGCCGGCTCCGGCATCCCTGGGCGCCCCTGGGCACCCCGGGGCTACTGGGTGTCAGCGGCCTTGGCGCTCATGGATGCTCTCCCGCTGAGGCCATCGTGGCCATCCTGGGCTTGGTAGCGCGCGTTGGCCCGGTATAGATAGACCAACGTGGCCAGTCCCAGCAGGATCGGGAGGAAGTGCGGCCAATGCACCTCGAGCGCCGTGAGCAGCGTTGAGCCGAGCCCACTATGGCCCACCGTGTGGGCCGCCGAGCGCAGGGCGGCCGGTGAGCACAGCCAGTGCGCCCAGCCGGGGGCAGCGCTACCCGCGGCGACGGTCAGGAGGGGCACCAGCGCGACGGCCGTGGCGGCCAGGGCGATGAGCAGATGCGTGGCTGTGCGCTTGCGCGTGTTGATCATTTTCAGCTGGACCGTAGGAACTGGGCGGCGAGCGCCAGATCGGCAACCATGCAGAAAGCCGGAAACCAGCGGGGAGCTTTCGTACCCGTGGCCGTCAGGTGATGGATCGCGTCCCAGCCGGCGTGTCCGAGAAGCCCGCAGGCGATCGCCAGGCGCGAGTGGCGCTCCAGTCCCCTGAGAGCCAGTCACATGAAGACCCCGCTCACCGCGAACTCGACCGCCATCGCCCTGCCGGAGCTTTCGTGGAAGGCCATCGCCGGGTAGCCGCCCGCGATGGCCGCGAGCTCCAGAGCGGCGAGGTCGAGCCGCCGCCCGGAGCTCAGACGCGCGCTGAGCGCCGAGCCCGCGCCGCCGGCGAGCGCTCCGATCAGGACGGCGCGAGCGCTGGTGGCGGGGCGCTCAGGCATCTCCGGCGTCCCGCGGACCGTCCGGGGCTAGGTCTCTCCCGCCCTCGTCGAGGGCCGCACGCACAGCCGCGACCGCGCACTTGCCAGCGGCGAGGAGCGCGTCGGTGCCGCGCATGGCGCGGTCGAAGATGAATGCGCCCTCGAGCAGGCACAGCATCTGAAACGCCAGCTCGCGGGCGGACTTCTCGGGGATACCGGCAAACACAAAGTAAGCGCTCGCCCCGTCGATCCACTCCCCGAAGACGTCTGAGGTCGCGATCCGCAGCGTCTCGTTGGTGCTAGCTACCTCGAGCGCCACCGTGGCGATCGGACAGGCATCCGCGTAGTCGGTTTCGCCGAGCGTCTCGGCGGCGCCTGAGAAGAAGCCTTCCACCGCGGTGAGCACGTCCGGCGCCTCGGAGGCGACCTCGACGAAGAGCTGCATGTAGAGGCGACCGGCGGTGCGAATGACCTCGGCGCCGAGTTGCTCCTTGCCCCCGGGAAAGAAATGGTAGACCGAGCCGAATGGCGCGGAGGCCTCAGATGCGATCTGCTTCAGGCCGGTGCCCGCATAGCCCTGGCGGCGGAAGAGCTCGGCCGTGGAGTCGAGGATGCGGTCCTTCGTGTCGCTG
>Ga0116216_10001347_pt1 | contig 17192 bp, 13 predicted proteins | sample Sb_taG_11_FD_89696 | JGI IMG/M metagenome (GOLD analysis project Ga0116216, IMG submission 89696) | Peat soil microbial communities from Weissenstadt, Germany - Sb_50d_3_AS metaG | ecosystem: Environmental > Terrestrial > Soil > Wetlands > Peat | place: Germany: Weissenstadt | collected 2010-09-21
GACGGCGGGGGCGTGACCATGTTCGTATTCAAGGCAGCAGTCGTAGGCGCGGGGACGATGGGCGGGCAGATCGCGCAGACGATCGCCGCCGCCGGGTTCGGAGTCGTGCTGAAGGACATCGACGACGCGCTCGTGCAGGCGGGACTGGACGAGGCTCGCAACGTGACCTCGGGACAGGTGAGCAAGTTGGTCGAGCGGGGTAAGCTCACGGCCGAGGAGGGGCAGGAGCGCATCGCCGAGGTGCTGGGGCGCATTCACGGCACCGCCTCCTACGCGGACTTCGGCGACGTCGACTTCGTCGTCGAGGCGGTCCCCGAGCGGATGGAGATCAAGCAAGACGTGTTCGCGGAGCTCGACGCTGCCACCCCTGGACATGCGATCCTCGCCTCGAACACCTCCTCGCTTTCGATCACCGAGATCGGCGAAGCCACCTTGCGCCCCGACCGGGTCGTCGGCTTCCACTACTTCTACCCGGCCTCGCTGATGCCGCTGATCGAGATCGTCGAGGGCGAGGACACCTCCGCGGAGACCGTCACCGCGGCCGTTACGTTCGCGCAGGCGATTCGCACGCAGCCGATCACCTGCGCCGAGGTTCCGGGCTTCGTGGTCAACCGCATCCTGAACTCGGGCATCTCCGAGGTGTGGCGCGCGCAGGAGGAGCAGGGTCTGTCGATCAAGAAGATCGACGAGGGGGTCGGCGCTGCGGGCGTCGTGCCGGTCGGCCCCTACCACCTGGTGAACCTTCTGGGCCTGGACACCGTCCTGCACGTGGCCGAGCACCTCGCCGAGTCCTACGGCGACGAGCGCTTCTACGTGCCGGCGAGCATGCAGAAGCTCGTATCCGAACGCAAGCTCGGCGCGAAGACCGGCGGCGACGGCTTCTATGACCCGCAGGGCGAGCCGAACGTGCCGGACGAGGGCGAGCCGAACGTGCAGGAGCTCGTCGAGTTGCTCTCGCTGAAGACGCTCATCGAGGCCTGCCTCGTGCTCGAGGAGGGCGTTGCCACCCACCGCGACATCGACTTCGGGCTGATGGCCGGCGCTGGCCTGGACCCGCGGCGCGGATTGATGCCGCCGTTCATGAAGGCCGACAGCGAAGGCCTCGATCAGATCCTCGAGCGGATGGAGAACGCCCGGGAGCGCCACGGCGAACGCTTTGCGCCCCCGACCATCCTGCGCCGCCTCGTCGCTCAGGGACGGCTCGGGCAGCAGAGCGGCCAGGGCTTCTACGCCTACCCGCGCGCCGACGCAGAGCAGCCGGCGGAGGTCATCAAGCTGGAGACACATCCCGGCGAGGACGGGCAGGGCGGCGTGGCGATCGCGTGGCTGGCGAACGGCCAGATGAACTCGATCTCTCCGCAGGTTGTCGAGGGCTTGGCGAAGGTCTGGGCGCATGTCAAGGCATCGTCTGAGTCACCCATACGTGCGCTGGTGATCGCCTCCTCCAACCCGTTCCTGTTCAGCGCGGGCGCAGACATCAAGGCGTTCACGAGCATGGAGGAGTCCGGCGGGCGTCAGCTGCTGGCCGACACGCATGCACTGCTGCGTGAGATCGGCAGCTCTTCTGTCGCCACGATCGCCGCGGTCAACGGCCTCGCCTTCGGCGGTGGCTGCGAGCTGGCGATGGCCTGTGACATTCGCATCGCTGCGCGTTCGGCCCTGTTCGGACAGCCCGAGATCAAGCTCGGGATCATCCCCGGCTTCGGCGGCACCCAGCGCTTGCCGCGCCTGGTGGGGCAGAGTAAGGCCCTGGAGATGAACCTGATCGGCGATCCGATCCTCGCCGAGGAGGCGTTCGAGCTGGGTCTCGTCAACCGCGTGGTCGAGGATCACGAACTGCTCGACACCGCGTTGTCGTGGGCGCGTCGTCTCGCGGGCCAGGCGCCCCTTGCAATTGAGCAGATCAAGCGTGTCTCCGGCGCGGGCGACCTGGATGAGGGCATCGCCGCCGAGCAGGACGGGTTCGCGACCGTGTTCGCGAGTGAGGACGGGCGCGAGGGCATCTCCGCGTTTCTGGCCAAACGCGCCCCTCGCTTTCAGGGCCGGTAAGCGTCTACGCGACGACGTGATGTAGGTCCCGCACGGGGTCGATGTTCCAGCGCCCGGCGAGGTCCTCCAGCTCGCCGTCCAGCCCCCAGCGGTCCGCCCGCGCCGGACCCTCGTGCGCGGGATTGGCGCCCTTCAGTGCCATACAGCCGGTGTTCTCGCCGACCTCCCTGATCTCTCGCGCCTCCTCTGAGCTGAGCGGCGAGCAAGCGAGGACGGCGTCCAGCTCAGCCAGCTCGGCACGCTTGTCCTCGATCGCTCGGGGAGTTTGTATCCCATCCGCGGTGGGCGGGGTTCCAATCTCCTGGATCAGCGTCGGCGCCACGCAGCGCACCGGCGTCTGCGCGAGGTCCCACGCGCACGCAAGCTGCAGCATCGTCAGGTCGTGCCGGCGCGCGATCGGGCGCATCAGCTCGAGCTTGTCCCGGCCCGCCTCGATCCAGCCATCCGGGCGGAACATACGGTGGTCGTGTTCGGCGAACGTGTGCCCCGGGAGTACGTCGTCGTGGAACAGGCCCCCATAGTCCACGACCCGCGCGATCAGCTGCACATCGCTGGCCCGCGCCGCCGAGAGCACGAGCTCCCCGGGCCAGGGCTCCAGCGGTCCCAAGATGATCATCGCCCAGTCGATCAGCTCGCCGTAGCGCTCCAGGCAGCGGATCAGGTCGAGCGTGAACCCGTTCGCCGGGCCGGGCGCCACCCCAAGCATGCGCGTCAGGCCGGCGTCGCGCACGCCCGCCATGCCGTCCAGCCACACTGCGGGGCTGGTGTAGCCGATGCGGTCGGGGTTGTGCAGCAGCAGCAGATCGAATCGCTCTGCGCCGCAGCGCTCCAGGCTGCGTTCGGCGGCCATCCTGATGTAGCTGGCGTAATCGCTCTCGTCGCGTAGTCGAGGGTCGGTGAAGCGGGGATACCCTTTCGCGCCGTCGCGGTTGCCGGAGTAGAAGTCGTGCCCGATCGCGCCAATAAGGCAGTAGCTGTCGCGGTCGACGCCTCGCAATGCCCTGCCGAGCAGGCTGTCCGCCTCACCCGCCCCATAGACGTCGGCGGTGATCACCGTCTGAATCCCCTCCCCGGGCCTCAGCAGCGCTTGCAGGCGCGTATCGTCCAGCGGCTCGCCAAAGCGCATGTACCGCCCGCCGCTCCAGGTGCCGATTGCTGTCGTCGTGGGGTCCATATGGGCTCTACTTTACGGCGCATCGACTATCGAGGCTCGCATCGCGTCTATCATGGGAGTACTGCACGATCGGTGTGATCGCTGCGCGTGGGTCTGGAGGTCGTGCTCGTGGACGTGGGAGCTGTTGAGGGTCGGGTCGCGCTCGCCACGTCGTTTGCCGGGGCCGCGCGGCGCTACTGGCTGGGCGTGTTTCCGCGGGTTTGCATCGAGCGCCGTCGTCGCCGGGCACGGGTGTTTGAGATCCCCGATCCGCTGCTGCGCCGCACGGCGTTGGACGCCCAGCGCAAGTGGGGCAACGTCGAGGGCGCGGCCGCGTTCGCCGCGTTCGTGCCACCTCGTCATCGGGCCGCCGCGGCGCGCGCGATGGCGTGTTATCAGGCCGCCTACAACTATCTGGACATGCTCGGCGAGCAACCGAGCGCTGACCCGACGGCCAATGGCAGACGCCTGCACAGCGCGCTGCTCGTCGCGCTCGACCCGAACCCGGGTGCCCCGCACCTGGACTACTACGAGCACCATCTCCAGCGCGAGGACGGCGGCTACCTGACCGACATCCTCGACGCCTGCCGCGCGGCGCTCGCCACGCTGCCATCCTATCCCGCAGTCGCGCCCGCGGCGCGGAGCGCGGCTGAGCGGATCGTCGCGTTTCAGAGCTGCAACACCGGCGAGCGCCAAGGCGACCTTCAGGCGCTCGAGCGCTGGGCTCGCACGGAGACCCCGCCCGGGGATGATCTGCGCTGGTGGGAGATCGCGGCCGCCGGCGGCTCCTCGCTGGGTATCTACGCGCTGTTCGCCCTCGCGGCCGAGCCCCACCTCGTCGACTCGCCGACCTCGCCTGAGATGGTCGAGGCGGTGCAGGACGCCTATTTCCCCTGGATCGGAGCGCTGCACTCGCTGCTCGACAACCTTGTGGACGCCGCCGAGGATCGCGCTACCGGACAGCACAGCCTGATCGGCGGTTACGCCTCGCCGCAGGAAGCAGCCGCGCGCATGGGCTGGCTGGCCGAACGCTCGCTGCGCGCCGCGCGGGCCCTGCCGGATGCTCGCGCACACACGCTGGTGCTCGCGGCGATGGTGAGCTTCTACCTGTCGACTCCGGAGGCAGCCACGCCCGAGGCGCTGCCGGTCGCTCGCGCGGTGCTCGATGCACTGGACGGTCCGGCCGATCTGGCGATGCTGGTGTTCCGGGCTCGCCTGCGCGCGCGAGGACTCCTGCCCGGCTCGCCTGGGCGAGACAGGCGCGGGGCAGAGATCGTGATTCCCGCCCAGGCGGCCCAGCCGGCACAGGCGATGCAACCGGCGCCGATCGGCGAGGCTCCCCATGTCGGCGAGGCGCATGGCATGAAGTAGACTCGCGCGCCATCGAATCTCACGAGGGTTCCGCCGCGGGCGCGCGGGATTCTCGTCGATAGCAGGAGGAGAGGGTCGTACCTGGATGCTGGAGCTGCGCGATCTGGTCAAGCACTATCCCGCGGTCGGCGGGGAGTCGGTGCGCGCCGTTGATGGCGTGTCGCTGTCGGTTGCGCCGGGTGAGATGGTCGCGCTGTACGGGCCGAGCGGGTCGGGCAAGACGACGCTTTTGTTGATGATCGCCACGCTGCTCGAGCCCACCTCCGGAGCGGTGTTGATAGGAGGGCGCGACGTGTCCTCGCTGTCTGAGGGCGAGGCTTCGCACTTTCGCCTGGCTGAATTGGGGTTCATCCGCCAGAACTTTGACCTGCTGCCGGGAGTCAGCGCGATCGACAACGCCGTGCTGAAGCTGCTGAAAACGATGCGCTGGCGCGACGCGCACGCTCGAGTGACGCCACTGCTGGCGCGGTTGGGACTAGGCGAGCGGTTGGCGCACCGTGCCGAGCACCTGTCGATGGGGGAGCGTCAGCGCGTGATGATCGCGCGCGCTCTCTCCACCGAACCGCGCCTGTTGCTCGCCGATGAGCCGACGGGCAGTCTCGATACCCAGCGCGGGCGCGAAGTGCTCGAGCTGTTGCGCGAGCTGTGCCGCGAGCGCGAGGTCGCGATCGTGCTCGTCAGTCACGACCCGCAGGCCGCCGCGTATGCCGACCGCGTGTATGCGCTGCGCGACGGCCACCTCGGCGACTACGAGCCCGACCGGCTCGCGCAGCCCGCCGCCTCGTGAGCGCGATCGAGGGATCGCCGCGGTGAAGCCGCGCAACCTCCTGCATCTGTATCGCGTGCGCCTGCGGGCGCGCCTGCTGCAGGAGTGCTTTGCGATCGTTGGGATCGCCGCTGGCGTGGCGCTGCTGTTCGCCTCGCAGGTCGCCACTCAGAGTCTGTCGAGCTCGGTGGCGCAGCTGTCGCATGGGATCGTCGGCAACGCCACGCTGCAGCTGCTCGCGCGCGACCCGCATGGTTTCCAAGCGAGCATGCTCGGCCGTGTGCGGGCGATCCCCGGCGTGCGCGCCGCCGCGCCGCTGCTGGAAGCGAGCGCTGAGGCGAGCGGCCCACGCGGGCGCGAATCGGTCGAGTTGGTGGGTGCGGACTCCAGCCTGTCTCAGCTGGGGGGCCAGCTCGTGCGTCACACGCCGCTGAGCTCGTTCGCGGGCGTCGAAGTGGTCGCACTGCCCGCGCCCCTGGCGCACAAGCTCGGCGTCACGAAGTTCGGGCAGGAAGCGACGTTCCAGCTGAACGGCCGCGTCGCCGAAGCCGCACTGTACGAGCAGTTGCACTCCAGGCAGATCGGTCCGTTAATATCCAGTCCGATCGCGGTCACGACGCTGGCCCAAGCCCAGGAAATGACCGGTCTGTCGGGGCGCGTAAGTCGCATCCTCGTCGATCCCGCCCCCGGCCGCGAACGCGCGGTGCGCGCGGCGCTGGGGGTGCTCGCTGCGGGTGCTCTGAATGTGGAGCCGGCGAGCTATGACGAGACGCTGTTTGAGCGCGCGGCCTCGGCGACCAATCAGTCGACCACGCTGTTCGCGCTCATCAGCGCGCTCGTTGGGTTCCTGTTCGCCTTCAACGCGATGCTGCTGACCGTGCCCCAGCGTCGCCGGCTGATCGCGGACCTGCGCCGTGACGGGTACCCCCCGGCGAGCGTGATTGTCGTGCTGCTGCTGGATGCGGTCGTGCTCGGCCTGCTGGCGTGCGCGCTCGGCCTCGTGCTCGGAGACGAGCTCTCGATCCATCTGTTCGGATCCAATCCGGGCTACCTGTCCTCGGCGTTCGCGGTCGGCTCACAGCGCGTCATCAGCGCCCAGAGCGTCCTGGTCGCGGTAGGGGGAGGGATGCTCGCGGCGTGCGTGGCGGTGCTCAGCCCGCTGCGGGAAATCCTCTCGCGGCGCCCGCCGGCGGTGAGTGCGCCCGGCGAGCTCCAGGCCGGGGAGGGAGGCGTACGTCTCGGCGGGCTTGCGCTCGGCGGGCTGGTGTGCCTGGCCGTTGCTACGGCGATCCTGCTGGCGGCCCCGAAGCTCGCGGTGCTCGGCATGGTGTTGCTCGTCGCGGCGCTGCTGTTGTTGCTGCCGCTGCCGCTGGCCGGGGCACTCGCACTGGTGCGCCGGCTGGCGCCGAGCATCACGAGCGCCGTCCCGCACGTAGCGGTGATGGAGCTGCGTGCAGGCCGTACGCGCGCCCTGGCGATCTCGGCGACCGGCGCGATCGCGGTGTTCGGCGCTGTCTCGATTCAGGCCGCGCATGGCGATCTGCTGCACGGGCTGGAAGACGCCGCGCATGACATGAACGCATTCACCGACGTGTGGGTCTCGCCGGCCGGCTCTTACAACCTGCTGCAGACCGCGCCGTTTCACCCGGGCGCCCAGGCGAAGCTGGCACGCCTGCAGGGCGTGCGCGCGGTGCGCATCTATCGCGGCGGACTGCTCGACTGGGGCGATCGGCGCATCTGGGTGATCGCTCCGCCGCGCGCCTCTGACCCACTGCTGCCGGCGAGCCAGATCGTGGAAGGGAATCTGAGCCAGGCCACCGCGCGGGTGCGCGCGGGAGGCTGGGCGGTGCTCAGCCAGGCGATCGCCGAAGAACATCACCTGCGCGTCGGCTCGTCGTTCACGCTGCCCTCGCCCGTACCCACGCGCATGCGCGTGGCGGCGCTGTCCACGAACATCGGCTGGGCGCCAGGGGCGATTGTGATGAACGCGGACGACTACGCGCACGCCTGGTCAAGCGCCGACGCGAGCGCGTATGACGTCCTGCTTTACCCCGGCTTCCCAGTAGCGCGGGCGCGCCTGGAGATCCAGCGCGCGCTCGGATCGCGCTCGGGTTTGGCGGTCCAAACGGCAGCGCGGCACGCCGCTACTCAGAACACCCTCAGCCGCCAGGGACTACAGCGCCTGACGCAGATCGCCACGCTGATCCTGATCGTGGCGATCCTGGCGATGGCCGCGGCGATGGCGAACATGGTTTGGCAGCGCCGTCCACGCCTGGCCAAGCTCAAGCTCGAGGGGTTTCCCGCGGGCGAGCTGTGGCGCACGATCCTGCTGGAGAGCATCCTGCTCGTGGGCGTGGGTGCCTGCAGCGGCGCGGTGTTCGGACTGTACGGCCAGCAGCTGCTGGACCGGGCGCTCGCGAACGTGATCGGGTTTCCCGTCGTCTACTCCTTCGGCGCGCTCACCGCGGTGACGAGCCTCGCGCTGGTGACGCTCGCCTCAATGCTGGTCGTCGCGATCCCCGGCTACCTGGCCACAGGTGTACCCCCGGCCGTGGCGCTGCAGGACTGAGGGCTACCGCTACTTGTGCCTGTGCCGCCGCACTGGCGGCGGGCAGGGGACGGTCGTGGAGGCGCTCGTCTGCGAACCGTCCTGGAAGACGAACGAGGCACTGAACGGAAAGCCGCCGCGCGGGCAGTGTTCGGGCACGCCGATGCCGAGCGGGTGAAAGGGCGTGAGCTTGCCGTGTACGTGCTTGTAGTAGGTCAGCCCGCTGGGGCCGATCGTTGCGTTGACGTTCACGATCGAGACGTCGGGACCGCCCGGCACGCTGGTGACCTGCGGCACGGTGGTCGCCAGCTGCGAGCCGAACGCGCCCGAGTCGGGGAGCACTTCGCCCTGGAACACGAGTTGCGCGGACACGGGGGACTGACCGTTGGCGTAGAACAGTACGACCATATTGCCGTCCGGGCTCGGCGGTCCGGACACCGCCTGGATTTCGGGGATCTCGTGCCCGGAGCCTGTGCCGAACGGAACTTCTACGAGCGCGTTGCCCGAGCCCAGGCGCGAGTTGGGCGGACAGCCGTTTACCCCCTTTGCCTGTAGCACGGCCGGCTGGCAGATCGCCAGGCCGAGCGTCGTCAGCGTGTAGTTCATGCCGGCGGGTATGTGCAGGACGATGCTCTCAAGCGGTGGCGGCGCGAGTCCTTCGCTGGTCTGCAGATGAAAGCCATAGGAGATTGTCGTGCTCGCGCCGAGCCTGTCGGGCAAGAACGACGCGTGCAGCGACGCCTGCTCGGACGTCGGTGCCGCGAGCGCGCTCGCGGACAGGAGGGATGCGGCGGCGCACGTAAGTAGCGCTGCGGCGGCGGTGAGCGCTACGAGGGCTCTGCGCATGAACGTGGTTCTCGCTGTCCGGGCCCTGTAGTCCTAGTAGGACAGCGGACCGGTGAGGTGCACAGTAGTCGCTCCGCTGGAGCGCTGGGTCGTTCCGCTGAAGCTGAGGTGAGACGCGTGGGCGTGGGCGTAGGTGCCTGTACCGCGAGAGATCGACAGCGTGCCGGAGAACGTTGCCTGCCCACCATTGACGCGATAGCTCGCCGTGCTGACGCCGGTGAGCGAGCCGTTACTCGGGTAGATGTTGACTTCGGCGCTTACCCGGTTCTGCGAGGTGACGTTGAGATGAATGTAAATCGAGCCACCGATCGTTCCTGACGCGTTCCCCTGGTAATTGAGGTGGACCCCGTGGTGACTGGTCTGACGTAGATGCCCGCTCTCGTTCAGTGAGATGGTTCGCGCGGCGTGCGCGGTGGCCCCGGATGCTCCACTGGCGCCGAGGGCGAGCGCGCAAGCGCCCGCGCCAAGCAGTGCGGCGAGGGCGCCAACACGGCAATGGGCGATGCGTCTGATCCCGATCACGATTCTCTCTCCTCTATAGACCAGCGTGGCGACCCTCGTGGCGCTCGACAGACCCTAGCGTCTCACTGAGTTGCCCGTCAAGTTCTTGTTCATGAACGTGTCCAGCGTATCTCTGAACAGTGGCGGGGCCGGGAAGTTGCGTCCGCCGGGCGCCGGGCTGTCCGTTTGCAGGGATGCGCCGCAGGGTCGTGCTCGTCGCTCAGGCGCTCGGCAAGCGCCCGTCTGATCCACGGGTGGGCGCTAACGCGACCGACCCCCGACTCCCGCGGCGGTCCGCGCGCGCAGTGCGGCCTCCAGGCGCCCGAGCGCGTGGCGAATCGTCTGCTCTTCGGGTTCTTCGGGCGTGCTCGAACGAATCTTCGCCTCCTCGTCTGGCCCCTCGGTTGTCGCCAGCTCAAGCACCGCCCGCGCTGACTCGGCGACACCAGCATGCAGGGACTGCAGCTCGGCCACGCGCAGTGGCAGGTCCGCGCGCGGCTCGCGGGCCAGCTCGGTCAGAGCGGCCAGCAACGCACGGTCGAGCTCGACCGTGGCGTGGGCGACGCGGCCCTGGTCGAGGTCCAGGCGCGCGCGCAGGGTCAGCTCCTCGCATACCAGCGGCTGTTCGCGCGCTCCGAGCAGCTCCGCCAGGCGCTCGTCGGCGCGTAATGCCGAGGCGCGGCGTCTTACCCGCACCCGCGGGCCCGTCCATGGCAGCTGCACCGCGTGCAGCCACAGCCCGGCGGCGACCTGCTCCCCCTCGCCCCAGCCGGCCCTGATCACGAGCGCCTGCGCGGGGGATACCTCGCGCTCATATGGGTCGGCGGCGGCGATGCGCTGTGCGTAGAGCACCCGGTTGAGCGCGGCGAACGCCGCGGAGACGTCGCGCTCGGTGTCGAGTTCGTCGAGCCACGCCTGTGCCTGGCGCTCGGCGGACAGCGACACGGGGTCGACGATCGTCGCGCGGGTGATCTCCACGGGCGTGGGCTCGGGTTGGGGGAGAGCTTCACGCCGGCGTGAGGCCGCCCGGCGTCGCAGTGGACCGGCGCCCCGCGCGAGCGCAGCCCTGCCGGCTCCGAGCGTGCCGAGGACGATCACGCGCTCGGGCTCGCCGTCTACCTGCGAGCGCAGCAGATAGCGGCCGTCGGCCGGCCCCAGAGCCCACGGCAGCTCGCACTGCACGAACAGGAACAGTCGTCGCTCGGGTCGCTCGGGCACGGATGCACCGTATCCGGGTAGAGTGCCGTTGCGATGTCCGACGCGAGCGGTGCTGTCAGAAACCTGCGCGAGCGCCTCGCCGGCGCGGGTGAGGATCATCTCGGCAAGGCGCTGTCCGACCTGCTGGACAACCCTCTGCTGACGGGGACGATCGGACGGGCGTTCGACGCGCGAGAGAAGGCCGCCCAGGCACAGGAGCTGGCGATGGGCGCACTGAACATCCCTTCGGCCGCCGACATCGAACGGCTGACGCGCAGGCTGCGCTCGGTATCCCAGCGGTTGGAGGGCATCGAGGACGGCGTCCACCGCCTGGATCGCGCGCTCGCCTCGCACGGCGTCGGCCAAGCGTCGGGGATCGGCCAGCGGCTGTCGCGGATCGAGAAGCAGCTAGGGACACTCACCAAGAAGCTGGGGCAGGAGCCCAAGCCGTCACCGTCGTCGAAGCCGTCCGGCGCTGGCGCGTCGAGTGCCTCGCAACCAAAACGGGCCACGGCGTCCAAGGCCAGCACGGCCAAATCCCGTGCGCGTCGCACTTCCGCCAAGCCGAAGAAAAGCTGACCTGTCCTGGGCCGGTTCCTCCGGCCCGGGGAGTACCCGGCGAACCTACGGGTTCAGGCCGAGCGATTCCATGATGTGCCCCCATGTGTACACGGCGTGGGCTTCGGCTTCGGTCAGCTGGCCTTCCAAGCGCTCGGCGTGCGCGAGCACGGGCCGCTCGCCGGGCAGCTCCGAGGGCGCGAGCAGCCGTGCCGGCACCTCGCCGACGGCCACTTCGACCTTGTAGTAGGCGCTGTCGAAGCCGACCGTGCTCGCGGGAAGCGTCTGATAGCGGCTCGCCGCCCAGGCGCGCACGTCGGCGCAGATGTTCGGCGCGGGCAGGACCGACAGTGTGTGCAGCCGCGCCGCGTAGGTGCTGACCTTGCGCGTGAGCGCGCGGTTGCTCCAGTGCAGGCCGCTCACCGTGCGCACGAACTGGTCAACCGCCGCCACGTCGGGACCGATGGCGGCGAGCGTCATCGCGCCGACCAGCTCGTTGCTGAGCTGTTCGGAGTCGGTGTCCTGGGGAGAGCCCGCGGCGGCATCGGGGCATTCGGCCGCGATCTGGCGACGTAGGCTCTGCAGCGCCGCTTCGCTGGTCGCGAGGTTGATCCGGGCGGTGTACACGAGCGCGTAGTCGGCCTGAATGTAGGCTCGTGTCGCGGCGACGTTCCCGGACCTGGCCAGCGCTGGCGCGGGTGTCCCGGCGAGGGCCAGCGCTGTTGCGAGGATGAGCAGGGGTCGCTTGGTCATTGCGAAGGAGTATGCCCCAACGCGGCGACCGCGACGGCACCCATCGTCTCAGCCGCCGCAAGCAGCGCGTGGTCGTCGATGCGCGTGCGCGCGCCATCCGCATCGAACGTGTCGGACACAGTGAGCACGCACGCGACGGGTACGCTCGCGCGGGCGCCGACCGCGAACAGGGTTGCGGACTCCATCTCGATCGCGATCGCGCCTGTCCTCCGATCGGGTTGGACGTCGTCGTAGAACAGGTCCACGCTCACCACCGCCCCCGTGTGCGCGTCCGGTGCGGCGCGAACCAGCGCCTCGGTGAGGCCGGGGTCGGCCGGGACGCGCTCGGAGGACCCGAGTGCCCGCGAAGCGCCGTCATGGCAGATCGACTCGCGCGCGATCACCAGCTCGCCCAGCGCGAGATCGGGGCTCAGCGCGCCGCAGGTGCCGACGCGAATCGCCCGGCGCGCGCCTAGCGCCATCAGCTCTGTGAGGACGATTGCTGCGCTCGGCCCGCCCATGCCCGTGCTCTGGATCGTCAGCGGCTCGCCGTCCGCGCGCGCGGGGCCGGTATAGCCCCACAGGCCGCGGTGGTGGTTGAACATGCGCGGCTCTGTGATCAACGTCTGCGCGAGCGCCAGCGCGCGCCCGGGATCGCCCGGCAGCAGCACGCGCTCGGCCAGCTCCGCCGTGGGGCGCAGGTGCAGCGCCCGATGCCCCGGCGCGCTGGCGGGGTCGGGCTCGAACTCGGGCTCGGGATGCGACACGGGCCGCGACTTTAGACTCCCGCCGATGGCAACGTCCCCCGACAGCTCTCCCGCGAGCCCATCCGGCGGCTCGTCGGACACTCCGTCCAAGACCCAGCCCGCGATGGAGCTCACGCTCAAGCAGGTGGCCGCACGCGCGGGTGTGACGCCGGCGACGGTCAGGCGCTGGGTGAAGGAGGGGCTCGTGCCGCAGTACGAAGGGAACTGGACGCCGGCGGCGGCCTCGCACGTGCGGATCGTGGCGCGGTTGCGCGAGCGCGGGCACAGTGTGCGGCGGATCAGGGAGGCGAGCCAGAGTGGGAAGCTCGCGTTTGGGTACGTCGACGAATTGCTGCCGAGCACGGAGGCGCGGTACACGCTTGAGGAGGCGGCGCGCGAGATCGACCTGGATTCGGCGCTGATCGAGCGGTTGGTCGCTGCGATGGGTCAGAGCGCGCTATCGACCGAGGAGATCTCCGAGGAGGACCTGCAGGTGCTGCGCTACGGCGCCGAGGTTCTTGCTGCCCGCTTTCCCCTGCCGGCTCTGCTGCAGCTCGTGCGCGTCTACGGTCAGGCGATGGCGCAGGTCGCCGACGCGGAGGTGCGGCTGTTCCATCTGTACTTGCACGAGCCGCTGATGCGCGACGGGGTGCCCGGTGTCGAGATCGCCCAGGAGATGGAGGCGATGACGCGCGAGATGCTGCCGTTCGCGGTGCCGTTCATCAACTATCTGCACGGGCGCATGCTGGGGTACTTCGTCGAGCAGGATGTGATCGGCCACATCGAGTCCGACCTCGACGACGAGGAGACGGCCGAGGAGGGCCGCATGCGGGTGGCGATCGCGTTCGCGGACTTGGCGGGGTACACGAAGCTGACTGAGGAGCAGGGCGAGGTGGAGGCGGTCGGCGCGGTGGAGCGGTTTGTGGAGACGGTCGCGCAGACGCTGCCGATCGACGCGCGCGTGATCAAGACCTTGGGCGATGAGGTGATGGTCGTCGGCGCGGACGCGGGCACGTTGACGAGTTGGGCGGTCGGGCTGGGCGGGGAGTTGCCGCATGGCTCGCCCCCGCCGCGGATCGGGATCCACAGCGGGGCGGCGATCTATCGCGACGGCGACTACTACGGCCGCGAGGTCAACCGCGCGGCGCGCGTGGTCGCGCGGGCCGCCGGCGGCGAGGTGCTCGTGACCCGCCCTGTCGTGGACGCCGCGAGCCGCCAGGACGGGTTGGAGTTCGAGCTGATCGGCGAGGTGGTGCTCAAGGGGTTCAACCATCCGACCGAGCTGTTCCTGGCCCGCGCGCGCGGGGAGTAGGCGGCGCGCGGTGACACCGGAGGAGATGCAGAGGCGAGTGCGGGCGGAAGGCCTGCTCGGAGGTGATGGTCTGCCCCCCCGAGCAGTCGTGGCGATGGTTTCTGGTGGGCGTGACTCCGTCTGTCTGCTGGACGTCGCGGTCGCGGTGCGCGGGGCTGATCGTGTGCGGGCGCTGCACGTCAACTACGGGCTGCGCGGGGAGGCGTCGAACGCGGACGAGCGCCTGTGCGCGGAGCTGTGCGTGAGGCTGGGGGTCGAGCTCGAGCTCGTGCGGGTCGGCTCGCAGGAGCGCGCGCGGGGCGGGGAGCGGGGCAACCTGCAGGCATGGGCGCGCGAGCTGCGCTATGGGGCGGCGCGAGCGCTGGCGGACGAGCTGGCCGGCGGGCTGCGCGCGCCTCCCTCCGCTGCGCCCCCCTCTGCTGTGTGTTCCCCTGCGGGCGTGGGCGCGCCCATCGTTGCGACAGGGCACACCGCGAGCGATCAGTTGGAGACGATCCTGTATCGGCTGGCGGCCTCGCCGGGCAGGCGCGCGCTGCTGGGGATGGCGCCGCGCGAGGGGCGGATCGTCAGGCCGCTGCTGGGTCTGACGCGCGAGCAGACGACCGAGTACTGCCGGGTGCGAGGGCTTCAGTGGCGCGATGACGAGAGCAACGAGGACGAACGCTACGCGCGCGCACGCGTGCGTAAGCTGCTCGTGCCGGCTCTGCTGCAGGTGCACCCGGCCGCGCGAGACAACGTGCTGCGAACAGCGCAGTTGCTGCGCGAGGAGACCGAGCTGCTGGAGGGGCTCCTCGATGCTGAGCTCGCCGGACGAGATTCCATCGCCGTGGAGCGTCTGGCTGAGCTGCATCCGGCGCTGGCGCGGCTGATCGTCGTGCGCCTGGCCGAGGACGCGGCCGGAGAGTATGTGCCCCAGGCGGGCGCGCGCGTGGGGGAGATTGTCACGCTGGCCGCGCGCGGCGGGGCGGCGGAGCTGCATGTGGGCGGGAACGTCGGCGCGAGGATCTCGGGCGGAGAGCTGCGCATGGTCAGGCTCCCGCCGCGATGACTACACTCAGGCCAGTGGCGACCACCATGCCCGAGCAGGCCCACGGCGAGATTGGTGAGGTGCTCGTCAGCGCTGAGAACCTGCAGCGCCGGGTGCGCGAGCTGGGGGAGCAGATCTCGCGCGACTATGCCGGCAGGCAGCTGCTGCTCGTGGGCGTGCTCAAGGGCGCGGTGTTCTTTCTGAGCGACCTGATGCGGTTTATCGAGATACCCGTCGAGGTCGATTTCATGGCCGTCGCCTCATACGGCTCCGCGACCGACTCCTCGGGCGTGGTGCGCATCCTCAAGGACCTCGACGTGGCGATCGAGGACCGGGACGTGCTGATCGTCGAGGACATTGTCGACTCGGGGCTGACGTTACAGTATCTGCTGCGCAACCTCGGCTCACGAAACCCGCGCACGCTCGAGGTGTGCGCGCTGCTGACCAAGCCCGCGCGGCGCAAGGTGCAGTTGCAGGCCCGGTACGTGGGGTTCGAGATCGTGGATAGGTTCGTCGTGGGCTACGGCCTGGACTATGACGAGCGCCACCGCAACCTCCCGTTCGTGGCTGCGCTGGAAGAGAGTGCGCGAGCTGGCGCCCGGCCGGCTCGCTGATAGTACGAGCGCTTTGCGGCGCTCACAACCGGCCCGCGCGCCTCCTGGCCGGACCGCAACGGTCGGAAAATGGGGTGTTGCATGGTACGCTAGGGAACTGGCGGCCACGACGAGTACCGGCGCCAGAAACCCAGTGATATCGCCATGAGCCGTTTCTTCAAGAGCGCCGCGTTCCCCATCCTGATCGTCGTGGTGCTCGCCTTCCTGGCGGTCAAACTCGTCAACCCGGGTTCGCCCAACCACCGCCAGCACAGCTACCAGACGCTGATCGGCGCCGAGCTACCCGGCCACGAAGTCCAGTCGGTCGAGTTCAAGAACAAGGGCAAAGCGCTCGAAGTCAAGCTGAAGAACAAGGAAAGCTATGAAATCGGGTACGTCGAACAGGCCGCGCCCGAACTGATCAAGGAACTGCGCACCGACGGCGTCAGCTTCAACGTCGAATCGGAAAAGAGCAGCGTGCTGCTCAGCCTGCTGACCTACATCATCCCGTTCGTCCTCTTCTTCGGCTTCTGGATCTTCCTCATGAACCAGGTCCAGGGGGGCGGCTCGAAAGTGATGTCGTTCGGCAAGTCGCGCGCCAAGCGCCTGTCGGCCGACTCGCCCAAGATCACCTTCCGCGACGTCGCCGGCGTTGATGAGGCCGTCGAGGAGCTGCACGAGATCAAGGAGTTCCTCGAGAACCCCAAGAAGTTCCAGGCGCTCGGGGCGCGCATCCCCACGGGAGTACTGCTGTATGGGCCCCCGGGCACAGGCAAGACGCTGCTCGCACGTGCCGTGGCCGGAGAGGCTGGGGTGCCGTTCTTCTCGATCTCCGGTTCGGACTTCGTCGAGATGTTTGTCGGCGTCGGCGCCTCGCGCGTGCGTGATCTGTTTGAGCAGGCCAAGCAGAACAGTCCGTGCATCATCTTCATGGACGAGATCGACGCGGTCGGGCGCCATCGCGGCGCCGGCTTGGGCGGCGGCCACGACGAGCGCGAGCAGACGCTGAACCAGTTGCTCGTCGAGATGGACGGCTTCGAGGCCAAGGACAACATCATCATGATCGCGGCCACCAACCGGCCCGACATCCTCGACCCGGCGCTGCTGCGCCCCGGCCGCTTCGACCGCCAGATCGCGGTCGATCGCCCTGACCGCAAGGGCCGCGCGAAGATCCTCGAGGTTCATACGCGCGGCAAGCCGCTGGCGAAGATCATCGACATCGACGCCCTCGCCGGGCAGACGCCGGGCTTCACCGGCGCCGACCTCTCGAACCTCATCAACGAGGCCGCGCTGCTCGCCGCCCGCACCGGCAAGCGCGAGATCGGCCAGGAAGAGCTCGAGGAGGGGATCATGCGTGTGATCGCCGGCCCCGAGAAGAAGACGCGGGTGATGAGCGAGAAAGAGCGGCTGATCACCGCCTACCACGAGATGGGCCACGCGCTCGTCGGCCACTTCCTCGAGCACTCAGACCCTGTGCACAAGATCTCGGTGATCTCGCGCGGGCAGGCGCTCGGCTACACGATCTCGATGCCCCAGGAAGACCGGTTTCTGACCACGCGCGCAGAGCTGAAGGACACGATGGCGATGACTCTTGGCGGACGCGCGGCGGAGGAGATCGTGTTCGGCGAGATCACCACGGGCGCGTCGAACGACATCGAGAAGGTAACCCAGACCGCCAAGCAGATGGTGATGCGCTTCGGCATGAGCGAAAAGCTCGGGCCGCGCGTGTTCGGCCATGACCACGGCCAGCCGTTCCTCGGGCGCGAGTTCTCGACCGAGCCTGATTACTCGGA
>Ga0116216_10001349_pt1 | contig 17181 bp, 14 predicted proteins | sample Sb_taG_11_FD_89696 | JGI IMG/M metagenome (GOLD analysis project Ga0116216, IMG submission 89696) | Peat soil microbial communities from Weissenstadt, Germany - Sb_50d_3_AS metaG | ecosystem: Environmental > Terrestrial > Soil > Wetlands > Peat | place: Germany: Weissenstadt | collected 2010-09-21
CTCTACCACGTACTGGTGGACGCCTCTGTGCCGATCTTCGTGCTCGTCGTGGCCGTGATCCTGTTCTCGGTGTTGCCGTTCTACATACACAACGGCGAGGAGCTCAAGGACGGTCTGCCGATTCACGGCAACACGCGCCTAGAGGTCTTCTGGACGGCGATCCCGGCGGCGCTGCTGCTCGGTCTCGTCTCCTATTCGTTCGTGGTGCTGCACGACAACGAAAAGAAACCCGCCGGCGTCCCGGAAATCCAGGTTGGCGTGACTGGACAGCAGTTCTTCTGGTCCTACGAATACCCATCCTCGGTCACCGGCGGCGCGCCGTTGAAGAGCTACCAGCTGTATCTGCCCGAGGGCGACACCGTGTACTTCAACATGCGCTCCCGCGATGTGATCCACGCGTTCTGGATCCCGGCGTTTCGCCTGCAGGAGGACGTGGTGCCCGGCATCACCACCCACTACCGGGCGACGCTCGATCGCATCGGCACCTACCCGGTCGTCTGCAACCTGCTCTGCGGGGTCGGACACTCGCTGATGCGCTCAGCCGTCCATGTCGTCCCGCGGGCGCAGTTCCAGGCGTGGCTGGCAAGCCAGGAGCGCGGGGGCTCCACCGTTGCCACCGCGTCCACAACCAGTCCGGAGGCCGTCATCCAGCCCGGCAGCGCGATCGAGGGGGCCACGGCGGGATAATGTTCACATCGATGGGTCACAAGGGAGCTCGCTGATGGCAACGACGGTCCAAGCACCAGGTCCGTCCCGTCCGGGCGCTACCGGATCGCCGTTCGGCGATCGGCCACCACACTCCTCGCTGGGCGCGAAACTGCGCGCCCCGGGGTTCTACCGCGCCGCCTGGATGATGGCGCTCGGTGTCGCGTTCGCGTTCGCCCTGACATGGCTGGTGCGGATGTCCTACGGACACGCCACCTACCGCCACTTCATCGACGGCGAAGCGATCCTGACCGTCTCGCTGATCGCCGCCCCGCTGCTGTTCCTGGTCGGGATCGGCGGCTTTGACTACTGGTTCTACTGGGCCGCGGGGCGCCCGACGCGACCGGAGGACCACTCGGGCCACGGGGCGTACACATGGCGAGACTACTTCCGGATCAACACCGACCACAAGGTGATCGGCATCCAGTACACGGTCACCTCGTTCTTCTTCCTGCTGGTGGGCGGCCTGATCGCGATGCTGATGCGCGTCGAGCTGGCCCAGCCCGGCGCGCAGTTCGTGGACGCCAACACCTTCAACGGCCTGTTCAGCGTACACGCGTCGATCCTGATCTTCTTCTTCATCATCCCGGTGTTCGCGGGTTTTGCCAACTACGTGCTGCCGATAATGATCGGGGCGCCCGACATGGCGTTCCCGCGGTTGAACGCGCTCTCTTACTGGCTGCTGCCGGTCGGCGGTGCGATGATGCTGTTGAGCTTCCTGGCGCCCGGCGGGGCGTTCGCGGACGGCTGGACGGCGTACACGCCGCTCTCGACGGACATGCCGGTCGGGCAGGTGTTCTTCTCGCTGGGAGTCCAGTTCGCCGGCGCGTCCTCGATCATGACCGCGCTCAACTTCCTGGTGACGATCATCACGATGCGAGCGCCGGGGATGAGCTTCTTCCGGATGCCGCTGCTGGTGTGGGCGAACTTCGCCACTTCTCTGCTGGTCGTGATCGCCACGCCGTTCATCGCCGCCTCGCAGTTCTTCATCCTGCTAGACCGCAGCCTCGGCTTCAACTTCTTCAACGCCGGCGCGGGCGGCGACGTGCTGATGTACCAGCACGTCTTCTGGTTCTACTCGCACCCGGCCGTCTACATCATGATCCTGCCGGGCTTCGGCATCATCAGCGAAGTCATCGCCGTGAAGTCGCGCAAGCCGATCTTCGGCTACCGCATGATGGCGTTCTCGCTGCTGGCGATCATCGTGCTCGGGTTCACCGTCTGGGCGCACCACATGTTCACCTCCGGCATGGCCGCCTGGATCAGGATCCCAATGGCGATCACCACCGCGATCATCGCGGTGCCGACGGGCATCAAGGTCTTCTCCTGGCTGGCGACACTGTGGCGCGGGGTGCTGCGCATGGACACGGCGATGCTGTTCGCGCTGGGCTTCATCAGCACGTTCACCCTGGGGGGCATCAGCGGGATCATGCTCGCGATGATTCCGTTCGACATCCACGTCAGCGCCACCTACTTCATCGTCGCCCACATCCACTACGTCCTGTTCGGGGGCTCGCTGATGACGATCTTCGCCGGCGTCTACTACTGGTTCCCGAAGATGACCGGGCGCATGTACGACGAGCGCCTGGGCAAGTGGCACTTCTGGAGCACGTTCGTGTTCTTCAACCTGACCTTCGCCCCGATGCACGTGCTCGGGCTGCAGGGCATGCCCCGCCGCGTGGCGACCTACTCCACCCAGTTCACCGACCTGAACCTGTTCATCTCGATCTGCAGCTGGCTGCTCGGGTTGAGCACGCTGATCTTCGTCTACAACATGGTCACCAGCTGGCGCGGTGGGCCGCGCGCGGTGGCCAACCCGTGGCGAGGAATGACGATGGAGTGGATGGTCTCGTCGCCGCCCCCGATCTTCAACTTCGACCGGGTGCCGACGGTCGTTGGCGGCCCGTACGAGTACGGGGTGCCCGGCGCGGTGCATGGCATCCTCGAGCCCGCGCACGCCGGCGCGGCCGCGGTTGGTACAGCCGCTGGCGCCCCGCCGGGCGTGAGACTGGCCCCTAGCGAATAACGATGGGAGGCGATAGCAAGCTATGACAGAGATCCTGGTGGTGGCCAACCGAACGCTCGGCGGCGAGAAGCTGCTCGACGTCGTGCGCACACGCGCGAAGTCCGAGGAGGGCGTCCGCTTCCGGCTGGTCGTTCCCCAGAGCAAGCCGTCCGCGGGCCTGGTGATCTACGACGAGGCGGTGCACGAATCCGCGCGCGTGCGCATCGAGCTCGCCGACTCGCTGCTGGCGAGCGAGGGCATCACGATGACCGGGGAGGTCGGCGACCCCGACCCCTTCCTGGCAACGATGGACGCCGTCGCCGCACACAGGCCAGATGAGATCATCGTCTCCACGCATCCGGCGACCCACTCAGGCTGGTTGCGGCGCGATTTGATCGAGCGCGTCCACAACGCCTCGGGGCTGCCGGTGGAGCACATCGTGACCGACCTCGAGCGCGAAGGCCTGCCGTTCGACGTCACGCTCGTGATCGCCAGCAAGACCTCGAGCGGCGAGGAGCTGATCGAGCGCCTGCGCGAGAAGGCCGCGCAGGACGACAGCGATGGCCGCCACCGCCTGTTCATCGCAGTGGTCCCCCAGCAGGACGGTCACGGCCACGCCGCGCACGAGGCGCGGGCGCGTCTGGAGACGATGCTCGGCAAGCTGCGCGCGCTGGGCCTGCTCGCCTCCGGCATGATCGGCGACCCCGACCCCTACACAGCCACGCTGAACGCGCTGGAGCTGTTCCGCGTCGATGACGTCGTCATCTCCACGCTGCCCGACCAGCGCTCGGGCTGGATGCGCGCAAACCTGATCGAGCGCGTCCGGCACGCGACCGCGGCACCCGTCGAACACGTAGTCGTCGACCTCGACGACGAGACCTCCGCGACGATGGCCACCCCGGCCGCCTCTTAGGGGATCGGGAAAGGGAAAGGAGAGAGGGACGCGCGATGGAGGCAGCCAGCATCTCAGCGCACGCCGCCGGCATGGGGGGCGAGCACGACCATCACGGCCCGCCGCCGGCCAACCGCAGCTCGCGCGTGGATCCCCCACTGCTGGGGATGCTCCTTTTCATCATCTCCGAGATCATGGTCTTCGGGGCGTTCTTCACGGCGTACTTCTTCATCCGCATCGCCCAGGGCGACCCGTGGCCCGCGCCCGGGACGCACCTGCCGGTCGAGGTCGCGGGCGTGAATACCGCGATCCTCGTGTCCTCCTCGCTGACATTGCACTGGGCGCAGACGTCGATCAAGAACGGTAACCGCTTCGGCCTGAAGGCGGGCATCCTGACGACGTTCCTGCTCGGCTGCACGTTCCTGTTCGTCCAGATCAACGAGTACGCCAACATCGGCTTCGCCCCCCAGGACGCTGCCCAGCAGACTATCTTCTACTCACTCACGGGCCTGCACGGCGCGCATGTGTTCATCGGCCTGTGCCTGCTCCTGTTCGTGACGATCCGCTCCTTCCGCGGCCACTACTCGCCCGAGTCCCACCGCGGCGTCGAGGTGCCCGGCATCTACTGGCACTTCGTCGACGTCATGTGGATAGTGGTCTACACCACTGTGTACGTGCTGTAGGTCTTGGCGGGACGACGGGCCGCGGTCTGCATCGTGCTCAATCCGCTGCGCAGTGAGGATGAGGCGTTCCGGCTGCTGCTGTACGTCGTTGCGTTCTTTGTCGTCGTGATCGTCGTGGTGCTGATCGCGCGGGCGCTGTTCTGAAGGCGAGAAGGCGACGACGACGAGACAGATGTGCGCGAACGGGCAGGTCTCGCATCGCGTGCTACTATAGTATTTATAGAAAGATAAAGAGGGGGACTTGTTGTTATAAAAATTTGGCGGGCGTATAGCAATGGATATACGCGCCAAAAAAGACGATGTACATATCGCCGTCTTTAACTTGCAGCAGCTTCACCCGACCTCCTCCGACCCCGGCACCAGGGCAATCGCGGCGCAGCCGACCGCGATGTCGATCACTTGACCGTCAGAGTGCCCCACATCCCTGCCGCGCGGTGGCCGGGGGCCTGACAGAAGAAGGTGTAGGCGCCAGGCTTGAGACTGACCGTAACCGACGCGGTGCCCTTGGTCACGAACTGACTCATGCCCAGCACCGGCTTACCGGCGGGGGTCGCCCCGCCCGTGCCCGGTTCGACCGCGATGTTGTGGGAGACGCCTGACATATTGGGCATTTCGATTGTGACCGCGCCGGCCGACGCAATGGCCTTGTTGGTGGCGTAGGCGAGTTGGCCTTCAGGGTTAGCGGGTATCTGCAGCTTGCCGGCCTTCTCTTCCGCCGGCGCGCCGCTGCCCGGGGCTTTGACGGCGCTGGCGAGCAGGCCCGTGTCTTTGCCGGGATTGGCCGCCGCGGCGGCGACGTAGGAGGCGACGTCGGTGACCGTCTGACCGCTGACGAGATTCTTGGGCATCACGCCGAACGGGTTGGGCTCGCGGATCTGGTATTCGACCACACCGCGAATTGCCGAGCGCCCGTGGGCTTCGGCGACCGCGTAGGCGAAGGCTTCGTCGATGTTGGGGCCGACCGTGCCTTTCGTGCCGGCTCGGGCGAGCGTGTGACAGGCACCGCACTTGGCAACGAACTGCTGCTTGCCGACGATCAGGTTGGCGTTCTCGCCCTGCTTGGCCGAGCAGCCGGCGGCGAGGAGCGCCAGGCAGCCAGCCCCGGCGATCAGGCCGAGCGCGCGTAGCGCCCTGGCTATGTAACCGTCGAGGGTGGGCATCGGCGCGGGAACTCTATCCGAACGCCCGGCCGTCAGGGGGTCGCAAGCGCGTCCACCTCGCCGCGCGCCGCGGCGATCACGCCCCGCGCGACGCCCTCCCAGGACCAGCGGCTGCGCACGGTGCAGACGAGGCCCGAGCGGGTCTGCTCGCGCAGCGCGGGATCGACTCCCAGCCAGGCGAGGATGCGCTCGGCAAGAGCCCGTACGCTGGAGTCGTCGATCGGAAACGACAGCCACGGCGCCACCTGGGCGGGCACGGCGCGGGCAAGCGCGGCGCTGACCTCCGCCAGACCGGAATGGGCCGCGCTGATCGGCAGCACGCCACAGGCAGCCGCCTCGGCAGCGACCATGCCGAACGCCTCGGGAAACGTGCTCGGCACGACGAGCGCCTCGCAGACCGGCAGCAGCTCGGCGAGCTCATCGTGGTCGAGACGGCCGGTGAATACGACGCGCTCGGGCAGGGCTCGCGCCGCGGTCAGGTAGCGGCCGCGCGCATCACCGCGCAGATCCCGCAGAAATGCCGCCAGGTGAGGCAATGCGATGTCCTGCGCCCGCCCCAGATCGCCCGCCGCCAGCGCGTCGAGCAAACATTCAGAGGACTCGCGGTCGGCCCCGAAGCCCACCACGACGAGCTTTGCCTCGGGTATGCACGCGAGCACGAGCGGCCAGGCCGCGAGCAGCAGATCGGCGCCCTTGTTGACGATCAGCTTGCCGACGAACGCGACGAGCCGGTCCTGCTCGGGAGCGAGACGCTCCAGGGCGAGCGCGGCCGCCAGGTCATCGCGAGCGAACGCGCTGCTCGCAGGGGTCTCCTGCTCGGTGGATGTGGAGATGTTTGAGTGCAGTCGAACGATCAGTTCTCGCAGACCGGCGGCAGCCTCCTGCGGATCACGCGGAACAAACCGCTCGACGTCCACCCCCGGCGGGCCGAGGCGGGTGCGCTGCTCGAGCGCTGGGTCTCCGAGGGCCTCCAACAGGCTGGCGGCGGTGTGATGGGAGCCGACGAGGACTGTACTGGCGCCGGCGATGCCCTCACGGGCGGGCTGCAAGAAACGCTCGGGGTGTGGCTTGACCGTGTACTCGAGCGCGCTGCCGTGAACCTTGACGGCGTATGGCACCTCGCCGCCAAGCGCCCGCGCGAGGATGACCGGCCCCATCACCAGGTGGTTGGCGAGCGCGATGTGGGGACGGACGCGGGCCGCCACATCGCGCACGGCGACGACGTTCGCGTCGATGTAGGAAGCGACCTCGGTGTCGGAACAGTCGGCGAAGGTGCGCGCCTGTATCCCTTCGTAGCGATCGGCCACGTACACCGGCAGCAGCGCGCCGATGTTCGGCCGGTAGACCGTGCAGCGTCCATGCCGATCGGAGGTCGGCCAGCGCAGCGCACGCACGCGCAACGTCCCCTCGTCCCAGTCCCCGACGGCGTCCACGAACGGCTGGCGCTCGGGATGGCGGTCCTGGCAGAGCAGGTGCACCTCGTGGCCGAGATCGACGAGCGCTGAGGCCAGGCGCGCGTTGTAGACGTTCGAGCCGGTCCCGCTGAGCAGGTAGCCGTGGAAGACGAGGATGCGCACCGCGAGAGCCTACTGGTCCCCTCCCCTCATCCACTCACTCCGATAAAGTTCAGATGCATGAGCACGCAACAGCGCTACCGCCTGCGCAACCCTGCCAGCGGGCGGGAGATTGTGATCGAGGCGCAGCTTGAGGAGATCTACACCGACCGCGAGACCGGCGAGGAGCTTGAGATCGTGGGCAAGCTGCTGCCGCTGGCGCCGTCGGACTCAAAACTGCCGTGGGCGGCGGAGAACCTGCGGTTCTGCCCGTGGTGTGATCAGCTCGCGCAGAAGGATCTGAACGACTGCCCGACGTGCGGGCGGCGCATGGGGCCGCCCGGCGCGCCGGTCTGAGAACGTGAGCGCGTTGAGCGCAGACCCAAACCCGATCCACGCTCCCAACCACCGTGCGCGACGTGGCGCCATGACCGCGGCGGCAGTGCTGGCGCTCGCGTGTGGCCTGGGACTGGGCGCGTGCGGAGGCTCGAGCAACGTCTCGGACGCAACGCCGAAGAGCACGCCGGAAATCACCCCGCCGACGAATACGAGCGCCGAAAAGGAAGCCACGCAGACGACGGCCACCTCGACAACCTCGACCGCGAAAACGAAAACGAGCGGCGGCGAAAGCGAATCGAGCTCGTCCGGCGGTGAACACGAATCGAGCTCGGAATCGACCGGTGGCAGCGGTGGCGCGGGCGGCTCGAGCGAAAGCGAATCGGCCGGTGGCACCTCCGCTGGAGGGACGAGCAAAGGCAAAGAAGAAAGTGCCTCCAAAACCGAAAGCAAAGGCGGCAGCGAAGCCGGCGGCACCGGCGCACCCTGATCTCATGTCTGACTCATAGGGCGACGCTGAGCAAGCGAGGCAAGGACGCAGTGAGCGAAGTGTGCTCGGCACACGAGCGATCGAGGACGCCGCATCGCGCCGCTCAGCGTCGCCCTAAGGCGTGGAGATGAGCGTGGCGCTGTAGGTCAGGCGCGCGGTGCGATACAGGCAGTAGTACTGCACGTTAGTGCCGATCTGCGTGTGAGCGGTCTGGGTCGAGGTGCTCGAGCAGCTGGTCTTAGGTCGCGACGCGCGCCAGGACGTCGTGTTGGCGAAGCCGAGCGCGAGCGCGGGCGCCCACGAGGGCACGGTCAGGGCGATCACGTCGCCCTTCTTGACTTCAAGCGTGCTCGCGAGCGGGAACTGGGCGGCCTTGCCGAAGTAGGGTTCGAGCTTGACGAGCGGACTCTGGGAGATCAGCTTGTAGGTGAGGTTCGGCTTCTTCTGCGGGCGCAACACAGCAATGCCGGCCATCGAGGCACCACCCTCGTTGGTGTTGAAGAACTTAATCTGAGTGGCATTGGGCTTGCCGAGAGAGATCGTCCAGGCGACGATCGTGCCGGAGCGCGGAGCGGAGAGGATGTTGGTCTGAGAGCCGACCTTGACCTGAAAGCCGGTCGTGCGGCTGACGGCCAGACACGGAGTGCTGGGGCAGCTGGGGGTGGTCGCGGGCGTGGTTTCGCCGATGACTCCGACTTCGGTGAGAGTCGCTCCCGAGAGCGCGGGCAGCGCCAGCAGCAGCACGAGGCCTCCCAGAATCGCTGTGATTGTGCGTCGCATATGCGTCATGAACACGCCCGCTCGAGGAATGGTGCGGTCGATTTAGATTCGCGGCGTGCCGACGAGTTCCTGCGCGGCGGCCGCGATCTCCGCGGGATCACCGGGCGCGGGGAGCCAGGGCAGGCGCAGCGGGTCTCCCGAGTAGCGCGGGATGACATGTATGTGGAAGTGAAACACGGTCTGCCAGGCGACAGCGCCGCAGGAGTTGACGAGGTTGACCCCGTCGGCCGATAGGCGCTCCATGGCGCGCGCCGCGAGACGCTGGGAGGCGAATGCGACCGCATTCAGGTCTTCCGGATCGACAGTCAGCAGGTCAGGCGCATGCGTACGCGGGATCACCAGCGCATGCCCGCGCGTGGCGGGGTTGATGTCCATGAAGGCCAGCGTACGCTCGTCCTCGTCGACGATCGTGGCGGGCAGCTCACCCGCGAGGATCTTGCAGAAGATACAGTTCGGGTCGGTCATCGACTGCGAAGAGTAGACGGTGACGGAAGGTGGTCATGGTTGGGCGGCGAGAAACGCGCGGGCGTGGGTAAGGGCCTGCTCACGGGTTGAGATCTCGCCCGCGTACCGCGCCGCGGTGAGCTCACACAGGATCTCGCCGAGCCGCGGGCCGGTGGGTATGCCCAGCTCGGCGGCCAGCTCATCTCCGCGCCAGAGCGGCTGAGGCGCCCCGTCGGTGCGCCAGAGCAGAGCATCGGCGAGCATCGGGCGCGCCAGGGTCATGTGCGTCTCGATCGACTCACTGGCGCGCTCGCCACGGGTGGCGAGACGGTCGGCGATCGACAGCAGCGTGACGTCGGCCTGCACCGGCGAGGTGGCCTGCAGGTAGGCAAAGACCGTGCGCCGGGCCAGCGGCTGGGACTCGTGGACGAGGAAGCCGAGGCGCAGGTGGTGACGCACAAGCGCGGCGACATGAGCGCGCACGCGCTCGCTCGCACGCAGGCGCTCGAGGACCGAGCGCGCCATCTCGGCGCCGCGAGCGTCGTGGCCGAGGAACGTAATGCGCCCGTCGGGTGCGGTGGCGCTGGTGAGCGGCTTGGCGGCGTCGTGCAGGAGTGCGCCCCAACGCAGGGCATCGCCGCGCGTGAGCTCGTCCGCGAGCGGCTCAACCAGCAGCGCGGTTATGGGCCCAACGAGCTCACCGGCGCCAAGGACAGCGCCAGGGTCGGCCTGCAGTGCAACCACGCGCTCGAGCACCTCGAGCGTGTGACCGTGGACATCGCGGTGGTGGTAGCGGCTCTGCTGAACGCCGCGCAGGGCATCGAGCTCGGGCAGCACAGCCGCGGTGATCCCGAGCGTGTCCATCAGGCTGAGGCCGTCGAGCACACGTGGCGAGGAGACGATCTGGCGCAGCTCCATGAACACGCGCTCGCCGGAGACGCGCCGCAGGTCGGGCGCGGCGGCAAGGGCGGCGCCGGAGGTGTCGGGATCGGGGTCGAAGCCGAGGTCGAGCGCCAGCCGCACGAGACGCAGAACGCGCAGAGGATCGTCCGCGAACGCACGCGGTGAAGCCATCCGCAGACGGCGCGCTGCGATGTCGGGCAGCCCGCCGAGGGGATCTATCGGATCGCCGCCGGCGATCGGCTCGGCGATCGCACCGGCGGTGAAGTCGCGCAGCGCGAGGTCGACGGCCAACGAGCCGCCGCGCATCGGCTGTACGTCGACCTGCCAGGAGCGGTCGCGTGCCACGACGCGCCATCCGGAGAAGTTCTCAGAGAGCTCAAAGCAGGCCGCGCCAGGGGCCGCACGAGCGATCGCGCGAGCAGCGCTCGCGGGGGAGCCGTCGATGACGATGTCCAGGTCGAACGTGTCGCGTCCCAGCACGCGATCACGCGGAGCGCCGCCAACGAGCCAGGCTGGAGTGCCGCCCAGGGCGGCGCGGACGGCCCGAAGCGCGTTCCCGGATGCAGTCTCGCTCACGAAACCGCCGGCGAACGAGGACGGTATGAGCGCTCCACGCGCGCGGACAGGCCACAGGCGATCTCGTAGTTGATCGTGTCCATGCGCCGTGCCAGCTCCTCGGCGGTGATCCGCTCGGGACCGCTCGCGCCGATCAGGACCGCTTCGGCGCCGCACAACTCGAGCGCAGCAGGGTCGGGGCCGAGATCGACGGCGACGTTGTCCATGCTGACGGTCCCGACCAGCGGCAGGCGAGAGCCGGCGATGAGAACGTCGGCGTTGTTCGACAGCCCACGCCGCCAACCATCGCCGTAGCCGATCGGAAGCACGCCAATGTGAGTGTGGCGCTCGGCGAGGTAGCGCCGCCCGTAGCCGGTGCTCTCACCGATCCGGCAGGGCTTGACCTCGGCGATGTATGAGGTGAGCTCGAGCGCGGGCGTAAGGTCATGCACAAAGGGATCCTCATTGAACGGGTCGAGGCCGTAGACGGCGATGCCACAGCGGGCCATGTCGAAGCACGCGCGCGGCTCGCGCAGGACAGCCGCGCTGTTCGCGGCGTGGACGACGATGTCTGGGTGCTCTGCCTTGACCGGACCCGCCCAGTCGGCGAAGTCGGCGAGCTGACGCTCGAAGAAGCCGTCGTCATCGGGTATGTCGGCAGTGGCGAAGTGGGTCATGACACCCGTCAAGCGCACACCGGGCGCGGCGAGCGCGGCCGCGACGACGCGGGAGGCCTCGGCGGGATCGCGGGTGCCGAGACGACCCATGCCAGTGTCGAGCTTGACGTGCACGCGCGCGTCGCGCGAGACCAGCGAAGCCGCCTCGGAGGTAAGCGCAACCGACCGCTCGCGCCACAGGGCGATGTCGGCTTGAAGCTCGATTGCCCGCTCCAGCTCGGTGCGGTCGCGCAGCGCGCCCATGATCAGAACGGGCGCTTCGATCCCAGCGTAGCGCAGCTCCTCGGCCTCGCCGAGCGTGGCAACCGCCAGCCAGGTGGCGCCCGCTCCCAGAGCGGCAATGGCGCATTCGGTCGCGCCATGGCCGTAACCATCCGCCTTGACGACGGCGCACAGCGCCGACCCGTCCAGCGCACCGAGCAGCCGGGCGCAGTTGTGTGCGACCGCGCCCGGATCCACGTGCGCCGTAGCGCGCGTGGCGCTCATCTCGCGGCCGTCCGCGCGGCTGGGAGCGAGGAGATCACATCCGTTGCGATCACGCCCTCGGGCGCGCCCTGCGCTCGCGCCGCGAGACGACCCGCCTCGGCATGCAGCAGCACACCGGCCGCGGCAGCGGCGAACGAGGACAGACCCTGGGCGAGCAACGCGGCGATGACCCCGCAAAGCACGTCCCCGGTACCAGCGGTCGCCAGCGCGGGACTGTCGCCGGCGCTGACGGCAACCATGCCGGAGGGATCGGCGACGAGCGTGTCGTCGCCCTTGAGCACGACTACCGCCCGGGCTCGCCCAGCCGCCAGACGCGCGTGCGCCAGGCGCTCGCGCGCTATGTGGGGAGTGTCGGTGTCGAGCAGTCGCGCCAGCTCGCCGGGGTGTGGGGTGAGGACGGTCGCAGCATCGCGCCTGGCGAGGTCATCGAGGTGGCCGGTCCCGTGTGCGTCGGAGTCGGCGTGGGCGTTCAGACCGTCGGCGTCGAGCACGAGCGGAACTTCGGCGCGAGCGGAGAGAGTCCGTGCGAATGCGATCGCGTGCTCGCCGCGGCCAAGTCCAGGGCCGAGTGCGAGCGCTCCCCCGCGACGCGAAGCCTCGAGCACGACTTCGACGCCCGCGGGCGTCAGCACGCCGTTGTCGTCCGGGAGACCCCGGGTCATCAGCTCGGGCGGGCCGCCGCTCACGATGATCGACTGCAGAGTTGCGGGAACACAGGCCGTGACGTAGCCGGCGCCGGCGCGCATCGCACCGAGCGCGGCCATCCACGGCGCCCCGGTCAGGCCGCGCGAGCCGCCCGCGACGAGGACATGGCCGGAGGAGAACTTGGTCGAGTCGGCCGCCCGGCGTGGAAGCAGGCGTAGGATCGCGGGCGCGATCAGCCCGAGCTCCGCGCCTGAAGGCGCGCCACGGGGAATACCGATGTCGAGCACCTCGACCTCGCCCGCGTGGGCCTTGCCCGGATGGATCCACAGGCCGGGCTTGGCCGCGTGGAACGTGACAGTCGCCGCTGCGTGCACCGCGGCCCCGGAGACAACGCCCGTGGATGCGTCGACGCCGGATGGCACATCCACGCTGAGAACCGGCGCTGGACACGACTCGATCGCGTTGATCGCCTCACCCACGGCGCCACGAGGCTCGCCGGTGAAGCCGGTGCCGAGCAGCGCGTCGACGATGACGCTCGCCTCGCCGAGGGCGTCCGTGGCCTGAGCGAGATCCAGCGGAGTGCCGCCCGGCAGGCGCTCGAGGTTGGCCAGCGCGTCGCCGTGCAGGTCCGCCAGCGGGGAGGCGCATACAACCGTGACCTCCCGACCCGCGTCACGCAACAGGCGCGCGACAACGAGACCATCGCCGCCGTTGTTGCCCCCGCCGCATACCACGACTACAGGCCCGTCCGGGTGTAGCCGCTCGACCGCGCGCGCGACGCCGGCGCCGGCGCGCTCCATCAGGTCGAGTGAGGGCACGCCGCGAACCTCGATCGCCCAGCGGTCGATCGCCCGCATGCGCTCGGCGTCGGGTAGAGGGGTCAGCCAGTCGGGCAGCGAATCCACTGTCGAGCGATGCTAATCGGTCCTGCCGTTACGACACGCTTCGCGAAGCGGCGTCCGCGAGCGCTCGGTGGCTACTCGACGGTCACGGTCTTGGCGAGGTTCCGCGGCTGGTCAACGTTCAGGCCGCGCTTGCGGGCGATCGCGTAGGCGAGCAGCTGCAGTGGGATCGTCCCCAGCAGCGGCTGCAGCATCCAGTCCACGTCCGGCACGCGCAGGACCTGCTTGGCGTGCGCGTCGATCGTGTGGTCGCTCTGGGCTGCTACGGCGATTACGTGGGCGCCTCGGGCCGCGACCTCTTGCATATTCGAGACGACCTTGTCCTTGACAGGCGAGTCCGTCGCCACGACCACTACAGGCGTGCCCTCCTCGAGAAGTGCGATCGGCCCGTGCTTCATCTCACCTGCGGCGTAGGCGTCTGTATTGATGTAGGAGATCTCCTTCAACTTCAGTGCGCCCTCGAGCGCCACCGCCAGCCCGATGTGGCGACCCAGGTACAGGAAGAAGCTCGCTTCCCAGTCGCGTTCGGCGGCCGCTGCCACAGGCCCCGAGGGCTCACCGGTCTCGGGGTCGGTCATTCCCTCGATGACCTCGGCGATCGAGCGAGGCAGGCGTTTGATATCCCCCACCAGCTTCTCGAGCGTCGCGGGCTTCATCGTCCCGCGCAGCTCTGCGAGCTTCAGTGCCAGCAGGTACATCACGACAACCTGGCAGACGAACGTCTTAGTAGCGGCGACACCGATCTCGAGCCCCGCGCGCGTGTAGAGCACGCCATCAGCATCGCGAGTGGCTTGAGAGCCGACAACATTCGTCACCGCGAGGACCGTCGCGCCGGCCTCCTGGGCGGCGCGCATCGCCGCCAGCGTATCGGCCGTCTCGCCCGACTGTGTCATCCCGATCACCAGATCCCCGGGGCCGACCAGTTGCTTGCGATAGCGATACTCCGAAGCGACGTCGATGTCCGTACGGATCTGCGCCCACTCCTCCAGGGCGTAACGACCCATGAGTCCGGCGTGGTAAGCCGTCCCGCATCCGGTGATGAGAATCCGGTCGATCCCGCGCAGCATCGCCTCGTCAAGCGCACCAACGTCGTCGAGGTCCACATGAGTGCCAGAGGCAGTGCGGTCAGAGACGGCGTCGGCTACGGCGTCGGCCTGTTCGTGGATCTCCTTGAGCATGAACGTCTCATATCCGCCCTTCTCGGCGGTATCTTCGTCCCAGTCGACCGTCTCGACTGGCCGGTCGAGTTCCTCGCCCGCTGCAGTGGTGATCGTGACCCCCTCGGGACGCAGTACGACGATCTCGCCGTTCTCCACATACTGCACGCGCCTGGTCTCTGCCAGGAATGCGGGCACGGCTGAGGCCACGAACTGCTCTCCTTCGCCGCACCCGACGATCAGCGGGCACTCCTTGCGCGCGCCCACGAGCACCTCCGGCTCATCCAGGCTCATCGCCACGAATGCGTAGTGACCCTCGAGCTCCGCGTAGGCGGCACGCACAGCGTCCGGAAGATCACCGTCGTAGTGGGACGCGATCAGGTGCGCGATCACCTCAGCGTCAGTCTCGGAGGTGAACACGCTGCCCTGGGCGCTGAGGCGCTCCTTCAACACCATGTAGTTCTCTACGATCCCGTTTACGACCACATGCAGACGATCGTTTGAGTCATAGTGGGGATGGGCGTTCTCCTCGCTGACGCGTCCGTGGGTCGCCCAGCGCGTATGACCGATGCCGGTCGTGGCCGGTCTCACCGCGACCGCCACCGCGCCGCCATCACTTGCCGCGTCGGCGTCCTGTCCGTCGAGCTTAACCTGGAGCGCGCCGAGGTTGCCAACGGCACGGACCGACTCGATGCGACCATCTTCGATCACTGAGATTCCCGCCGAGTCGTACCCCCGGTACTCCAGCCGTCTCAGCCCACCGAGCAGCAGCTCCCGGACAGGGCGTCTACCGACATAGCCGACGATCCCGCACATCGGTCGAAGATATCAGCGACTCTCCGTGCAACTTGGGCGACTGGACACTTATCCAGGTCTGACGGGAGCAGGAGCGAGAAAGAGAATGTATTCTTTCGAAACTTGGTGTTACTATAGTTATACCCGCCTCAAATTTTTTATAACAACTCCCCCCTTACCTCAGTCAGGCCAGCTCGCGCTGGACCAGCTCGACAAGCCGGTCGCAGACCTCCTGCGCCTCGGTATCGGTCGGCGCCTCGACCATTACGCGTACGAGCGGCTCGGTCCCGCTCGGGCGCACGAGCACGCGGCCGCGCCCGGCCAGCGCCTCGTCCTCGGCCCGGACGGCCGAGGTTACGACATCCGCGTCGTGCAGCGCCTCGCGGTCGCGCACCCGCACGTTGATCAGGCGCTGGGGCAGCCTCGCCATCGCGCCGCGCTCGCGCAGGTCCGTGCCGGCGAGAGCCTCGAGCGTCAGCAGCGCGCCGGCGATCCCGTCGCCCGTGCGGTTGAACCCCAGCTCGATCAGGTGCCCCGACTGCTCACCGCCCAGTGTCCAGCCGCGCTCGAGCAGTTCCGCCAATACATAGCGATCGCCGACCTGCGTGCTCACCACCTCGATCCCGGCGCCCGCCATCGCCGTGTGAAAGCCATAGTTAGTCATCACCGTCACGACCACCCCATCTCCTGGCAGGCGGTCGGCGTCGTGCAGGTGCAGCGCCACGAGCGCCATCAGCTCATCGCCGTCGACGATCTCCCCCGCGCCGTCCACCGCGAGCACACGATCGCCGTCGCCGTCGAACGCGAACCCGAGCGTGTGCCTGCCCGCGAGCACTCGTTCGGCCAGCCGCTGCACGTGGGTGGAGCCACAGTCGAGGTTGATGTTACGTCCGTCCGGCTGATCCGCCATGGTGGTCACGCTCGCGCCCAGACGCCTGAATATCTCAGGCGCGACCTCGTAGGTTGCGCCGTTGGCACAGTCCAGCAGCACGTCCAGGCTCGCGAGATCGAGGTCGCCGAAGCGTGTATGCAGCTCGCGCAGGTAGTCCTCGCCGGCGCCTCGCAGATCGCGGATGCGCCCGATCCTGAGCGGTGTACCCGCCACTCCAGGATTCTCGCCCGCGGCCTGCTCCAGCTCGTGCTCGATCTGAGCCTCGGTCTCGTCGCTCAGCTTGTAGCCGTCGGCGCCGAAGAACTTGATCCCGTTGTCTGCAAACGGGTTGTGCGAGGCCGATAGCACCGCGGCCAGATCGAAGTTGTAGCGCGCAATCAGCAGCGGCGCGGCGGGGGTCGGCAGCACGCCGGCGAGCAGCGCATCCCCCCCAGCCGCGGCCACGCCCGCGGCGACGGCAGCCTGCAGCATCTCGCCCGACTCGCGCGTGTCGCGCACGAGCAGCACCTGCGGGCGCTCGGTCCGCGTGAGACGTGTTGCCGCCTGGGCCAGACCGAGCGCCAGCTCGGCGCTCAGCAACTCGCCGGCGACGCCTCGAACGCCGTCGGTGCCGAACAGCTTACGAGTCATCTGATTGCGGGTGCCAACATCATCGAAACCTCCGCCCTGACGAGCCTCGTTCCGGCCGCCGTTGGCCGGTCTAGCGCTTGGAGAACTGCGGCCGCTTGCGGGCCTTCTTCAGGCCGGCCTTCTTGCGCTCCTTCGCGCGCGAGTCGCGCGTGAGGAACCCGCGGCGCTTGAGCTCGCCACGCAGGTTCGGGTCCGCCTCCAGCAGGGCACGAGAGACGCCATGGCGCAGCGCGCCGGCCTGTGCGGAGATGCCGCCGCCGTGCAGGCGCGCGATGACGTCCATGCGCTCCTGATAGCCGACCGTCTCCAGCGGCTGGCGGATGTTGCGCTGCAGCGTCGTGCGCGGGAAGTGCTCCTCCAGGACACGCCCGTTGACGAGATACGTGCCGGTGCCGGGCCGCAACGTCACTCGTGCGATCGCTGTCTTACGCTTGCCGGTCGCCCGATACCTCGCCCCGGAGGCAAGGTCGATCGCGGCGGTCGCGATCGGC